>Ga0196976_1000264_pt1 | contig 35690 bp, 31 predicted proteins | sample S3v_513CmetaG_FD_148644 | JGI IMG/M metagenome (GOLD analysis project Ga0196976, IMG submission 148644) | Soil microbial communities from Anza Borrego desert, Southern California, United States - S3+v_5-13C | ecosystem: Environmental > Terrestrial > Soil > Desert | place: USA: California... | reverse complement strand
CAAGGTGGTGCTGACGGGTGGGGAGTAAGGGGTCACACTTTGGGCGGGATTCTTGTAAATAGAACAGCGGCAACGGGCAGCATTTCCGCGGGCGCGACGTTGCTCGACATAATATCCGTTATCGGACTCAGTGGTAGTTTTCCTTCTGTTGCATGGATTTACATAAACTACCATCTATCCAGCAACATCTCTGGCGTGGTACATTGACCATTCACCGTAGTAGTCGTGGCTGTGGGAAAGTGGGAAACGCGAAGCGTTTTCCAAGTGAAGTGGGAAAGTCGCAGTTTGACTTTTCCACTTCACGTCTTTTCCACAGCCCGTCGCGCGCCGATTTCGCCGAATCAAGAATCAACATGTAAGTCCTTATGATACAAAGACTTAGGTCGTCCGCAGGTGTGGAGTACGCAATTATCGATCCCAACGGGCTGCCGCGGTATTGGGCGACGGTGTGGGCCTCTTTCGAGTTGGTTAACGCCGGTGAGGCCACTTTGTCGAAGAACCTGCGAGATGTCGAATCACTGTACCGGCATAGCGAGAGCCTCAGCGGGATTGGTTCTCTTGACGACGTACTTGCCGACTTCGACATCGAGCGGCTCTGTGGCGTTCTGGAAAGCTACTTCTTGGCCCTCCGCAATACTCCGCCGATCACAGCCAGCACAGAAGCTCGGTGGCAAACCGCTTTGCGTTTCGTCTTCCAAACAGTGCAGCGGCTGCATAGGGCGGCACATGACGCCAGCCGTCGCGAGTCGTTGCGGTCTCGTTTAACCAGCCTGGAACTCTTGAACGCCCACCTGCATGTGGGGCGGCGGCGCGACGAGGAACAGATTCGGTCGTTGCCGGCAGTCGTCATTGCTGAGCTGTATGAGGTTCTCGATCCAGAGTGTCCGAGAAACCCTTTCAAACGGTATGCCACGCACTGGCGCGTTTATGTCATGTTCATGCTTCTGCTGCACCAGGGGCTCAGGCGTGGCGAGCTGCTTAGCTTTCCTACAGACGTCATCAAATCCGGCTTCGATCGAGTGTTGGGCCGAGAACGACATTGGATGACGGTTCAATATAACCAGTACGAAGAAGATGACCCACGCTTCTCGAAGCCGGGTATCAAAACTGCCTCCTCGATCAGGCAGATACCTGTCAGCAGTTCAATGGCCTCGTTGGTCCATGAATACGTCGTGAACCATAGAGGTAGACCAAGTCATACGTATCTGATGAGCTCGCAAAAGAAGACGCCACTCTCCACCGAGGCGATCACAAAGAAGTTTCAAGAGATTAGCGATTCCCTTCCGCGTAGCCTAAAGAAGGCTCTGACCGACAGCACCGGTCAAGACTGCGTGAGAGCTCACGATCTTAGACATACCGCAGCCGTACTGCGCCTTAATCAACTGCTATCGATTGGGGTTCCTATGGGCGACGCGCTGCAAAACCTGAGGAGGTTTTTCGGCTGGGCACCCGGCTCCGAGATGCCTCTACGATACGCACGCGCCAGCTTTGAAGAACGGCTTGCGAGTGTCTGGAATGACGCTTTTGATGATCGGGTCGAGATTCTTCGTAATTTACCGGTGGGTTCACGATGAATCCTTCTAAGAAGCAAGGATCAGAAGCTGTGCTCGCCGGAGCGGTCCCGCCAATTCCGATCGTTGTGCGTTACTTCGACAACTTCTCGCACAGCTACACGGAGCTAGTGGAGCCGGCGAAACTCGAAAAGTGGGACGTACGTTTCGACGGCCGCACGGCTACCATCGACTTCCGTTGGTTTGAAAGGCCGCTCAGGGCGCTGCTGAAGTCTTGGTGTGCTTTCGTCCTTGGGGAGCTATCGCCCGCTACTGCATTCATGTACGCCAACGGGCTTCGATCTGCTCCTCCAGAGCTGGTGACCGAGATTGTGACCTCAACGCCGCAGGAGATTCGGTCGAGTTGGAAAAGGCTCCATGCGAGTGAGTGCGCTTACGCTGGCTTTGAGGCGATGAAGAACGTGTTGCGGTTTCTCTCACGGTACGCGGTTGGGAGCTGGCAAAACGATTCCTACGACCTCATCGCTCAACTGCCGTTGCCACGACGCGACAAGTACCGCTCGGTGCGCGTTGGAGACGTGTTCCTTGGGGCGTCCGAGGAGGCCGCGATCGTGCGCCATATCGACCTTATGTGCGAGCGCCTGCGTGTTGATCCGAGCTCCGTGTCCCAGCATCAGGTAGAGACGACACTGATGCTGTTGTGCGCCTATCAGTTCGGCTTGCGGCCGAAACAGATCGCGATGCTTCAGGTTAATGGAGTAAGGGTTTGGAATGACGGCCTGGGTCAGTTCCCTTCTGTCCATCTCACGTTCAAGGTCATCAAGCAGCGGAGCAGGAACAAGGTTTTTCCGATGGTCCGCAGGATCAAGCGGGAATGGAGCCCGCTCGCGATCGCCGTACTGAATCACGCGCGAGGCAGAGGACTGACCGGATCAGAGCATGTTTTTGATCGGACTCCCGACGAAGTCGCGACGGCCATTGCGACCCTTGCAGAAGATCTCCTTCAAGATCGCCGAACGGCAACAGAACTGCGTCATACGGCTGCCCAGCGACTCGTAGATGCGGGCGCCACAGAGGAAGAACTTGCGGCATTTATGGGCCATTCGGACCTCGATACCGGCCTGATTTACTTCCAATCCTCTCGATCGCAGGCGGAGCGAGTGAACAGCGCGCTTGGAATCTCGAAGGTGTACCAGCAAGTTGCACGGATAGCACACAGCCGCTTTATCTCGCACGAACAACTGCTGGAACTGAAAGGCGATCAGCAGGTGGCCGGTGTGCCTCATGGAATTCCGATCGCGGGGATCGGAGGCTGTACGAGCGGCCAGCCTAGCTGCCCTTACAATCCAGTGCTGTCCTGCTACGGGTGCTCGCGGTTCATGCCGGTTGCTGATTTAAGCGTGCACCAGCAAGTTCTCGAAGATCTACGTGGAGTCGTCAAGGTTTTCTACACCGCATCCCGCGCAGAACGAGGCTCGCCAGCATTCCAACTTGAAAGCACAATTCAAACCGTACAATCCGTCGTTGATGAACTAGGGGGCAGGAATGAACTGTTACCTTGATTCATTCATCCGCGAAGCGAAGACCATTGCTGTTGAGCACGGCATCCAGTGGGATTTTCCACTTGACAGCGAGGGTGTTGCTCAACGCGGTCAGGGGTGGAACCTGACCGCGTTTGTAGGTGCCGCTCCCCCGCCAGTGACTTGGATGAATGACCTGGGAACCGACCGAAGAGCCGTCGAAATCCTAAACGCTTCCCCTCCTAGCGGCCCCGTCCGCGTTTTCAAGAAAGAGCCGTTATCTGTGCATTGGCAAGATTTGGTCAGGGCCTGTGCCGTTGATCAACTGCTGGTACGTCGAACCACGCCTGAACACGTCGTCAACAACATCGTACGTCCGCTTCGTGTGCTTGCAACTTCTAATCCAGGCTGCGAGCCTTGGTGCATCACTGCGGATGGCGTGATGTTTGCGATGGAGACAGCTCGAAAGATTCAAGCTTCCGGCAAGCTCGCCGATCTGATCTTCGGTGTCGTTCGTAGCATTCTCGACGTGAATCATTTGAGCGACATGTGCCCGATCGCGCCAATGCTTGAACGAGACGGCAAGAAGCACGTACGGAAGTCGAAGTTTGCAAAGTCCGTCGATGAACTGAGAACTGATCTTGATCAGCGGAAACACGCAGAGAAGCTGCCGGAGCGTCGCGCCTTTTGGGAACTTGCAAGGATCGTGTTCACTGAGGCACCGCGAACGTTCCTTGATCTACTTCGATTTGCTCAGACGCGAACGCTGATTCTGACCGGAATCAGGGACGGCGAAGCGGCGAGGTTACCGGTCGATTGGAAGCGATACCGAGAGTGCTTCGACAGAGCTCAGCGGCCTGCTGGTGAATCGGGTGGGGTGTCTCGTTCGCTAATGCTCAGGCATTTCGCTGAGAAGCAGCGAATCGCGTATGAGGACAGCACTGTTCTGTTCGAGACGGTACAGGACGTCCCCGCTGTGTTTCAGGCGCCGCTAGAGGAGGCTCTGGATAGGGTCGTCGCTGCAACTGAACCGCTGCGTTGCACGCTAAGAATGCAGATCGAGTCAGGTAGGATTCTTCCGCAGTTTCAGCCCTCTCAGCTCGTCCGCGCAATTGAGCTCTATACATACCTTACCGGCAACCCGTTCTTCGCAGACATGTCTGATGCTGACCGAAGAGGCTACGTAACCAAGTACCAGTGCGCCTATGACCCCGCGGTGCTCGACGAGCTTCGGCGTGACCAACTCGATGCTCTACGGTGTGGCGGAAGCCTGGACAGATCGACCTACGTGTTCCTGAACCGGTTCAGAGGAGCACCTTATCGGGACCACCGAGGTGTAGTGTGCGAAGGAAGAAAGAACTGGGCAGAGACGTATTTGCGAATACAGGAGGTAGAAGACTTCCTGGCGGCGGAGCTGCCGACGAAACGATCGGACACAACACCACTAAAGATAGCCGAGGGTGAACTCCAGGGCTGGGAATTGCTATTTCTGATGCCGAAGCGGGCACTCGCCGATTCTAAAGCGGATGGACTTTGCGACGTAACGCGGTATTGCGCTATCGGGCGAATGGACCGTCAGATGATCACGCATTACCTCTCCACCGGTGAGTCACAGACGCTCTTCGCGACCTACGGGCAATCCGACGAAGATCGCTGCTCCACGCTGAGACCGCACAGCCTCCGGCATTTACAGAATACGGAACTCTTCCGACTTGGGGTCGCTGACACGATCATCACAAAACGATTCAACCGTAGGAGCGTGGCTCAGAGCTACGAATATGATCATCGCAGTTTAGCCGAGGAGCTCGACCAGATTGATTTAAAGCCAGAGGTTGAACTTCGTCTCGGCGAAAAGTCAGTCACCGTCGCGCGGATGATCAAGGCAGGCAAGGCGCGTGGTCCTATTGTCGAAGCATTCGAGAAGATCCAGCGGACGCAAGGTGAATCGGCCGCGATCGAATACCTCAGCGTTGAAGCAGACGGCTTTCACTCCACGCCCTATGGCCATTGCGTCAACAGCTTCCTTGTAGATCCTTGTGCGAAACACTTGGAATGCTTTACCGGTTGCCGTCATCTCTCTGCTACTGATATGCCCGAGGTGCGGCAACATCTCGTCCAGCTCGAAGTTAGTCTCAACGTCGCCGTCAAGACGCTTGAGCAAAGGAGGCTGGAGCTCCCTCAAGCGCAACGCGCGTTGGTTGCGAGAGCGACGCATGTTGCTGACGGCAACGTTGGGACAGCAGAACTGGCGGCAGTGGCGAAGCGACTAACAACCGCGGTTGGTCTTGAAAACCAACTGCAACATGCGACCGTAAGACTAGATGGGGTCCGAAAGCTATTGGCGACACCGTCAGGACAGCAGGTTTTTCCGAACGGCCGGGACCTGTCTGCCAGATCAAACGAAGGGAAAGTGCTTGATGACATCCTCTAATGCCGAGCCGCAGTCGCTACCCAGCGAGATCGATCTGGTCAGGGTGCTTGAAGCGATGCTGGAAAGCGACGAAACCATCACGCTTCGAGCTGTCGCACGGAACCACCCGACCATAAAACAGGCGTCGTCGTTCGGAAGGAGCGAGATTCGCGCCAAGCTCATCGCTGAGTATCAGGAGAAGCAGCAGAATTATCGAGCATGGAGCGCCAGGGCCCCAAAACGATCTCGGGAGCAGCTCGCGCGACAGATCGCACAGAAGGACACTAGGATCTCCGAATTAGAGCGGCAAGTCGAAATCTTGCGCGTGTCCCACATCCTGATGTTGCGTGCTGTGGGAGCAATCGGCGGTACTGCCAAGCTCTTGGATCTGTACCAACGGCATCGTGAGCTTCCCCAGGAACTGCACCGGCTCGGACTGCTTGCAGGTGCAGAGGTAAAGCCATTCGCCGCGAAGAAGGCTACGGCCGCCGACTAGCGTTCGGCGGCCCGTACCTTTCGTGCCTTCTGCAACCAGTCGTCCGTCGCCTCGCGCAAGAACGTGGCGACGTCCTGGTCGAACTCCCTACCCAGCTCGGTCAATTCCTCCCACCATGACAAAGGCACGCTGAACTGGATCTGTTTTCGCGGCTCTTTCGAGCGTCGCTGGAGAGAGCTGGGGATGTAAATTGACTCGGATGAGTTCCCTGCTTGTCCCGCCATGCGCTAAGCCTCCCTGCTCTGTTGGCAATTGCCAACACATTGGCGACAGCATACACGCGATTATCTGGAGGTGTCCACTGACATTCGTGTGCGCCTCGGTAATCGCGTTCGCAGCCTGCGGCGGGAACGCCGTTGGACCCAGGTCGAAATGGCGGAGCTGCTAGGCGTGGATCGCAGCTATCTTTCAGAGATCGAGAATGGGAAGAAGGACCCAAGCCTCCGTGTGCTGAAGACGATAGCGGACGGCTTTTCAGTTACGCTATCTCAACTCTTACGTGGCCTCTAGCGTTCTCTCTCAAGCACGGCATCGCCTTCCACAGATTGCATCACCAACTGCGCGTCGAATAAGCCCATCTGGCCAAAGCCAAGAAAGTCTGCGCGATCGTGCTCAGAGCGTCTCTTGTGGAAGTCGTGAATCTCCGGGGAGACTCCATCAAGTCGCCCAACGAAGGTTGCTGTTACGCGATACGAGACATATCCTCCCGGCTGGCGCTTCTCAGCCCGCTCCTCTGCTTCAACCCTGGCCTTCATCAGTCGCTGGAATCGCTTGAAGTTTTCGTCCCGCACTAGTGACACTGGGATTGGGCGTATCCTGTGGCCTTTTTCATCCTCAGCGCCAGGCATTGCTCCGCCGGGAACGTGAACTGCCAGTCCTGGAGGTGAGTCCTCGGAGGCATAGTCAAACCAGATCGACTGCGAACATCCGTCCTGCGACAGCATCGAATACTCGAAGTTTCCTGAATAGCTACCCTTTACACGAACGAGCTTGTTGTTGAACGCCGCAGGGTTCTCGGCAATCGCACAAATGGTTGTGTCGATCGGTTTTGTTTGCGTCGGAACGGAAGCTGCTTCATTTACTGGAGTGATACAACCAACAAGTCCGTCCGCGTCAATCCCTAAAGAGATCGGGTCCACGCACGATGTCAACCGAACCTTATTGCCGTCCAGGAGCAGCGTCCGTCTGTTCGGGGGAACCCCCGGGAAGCCGCGGCTATCGTAAGTCGCCTCCGCAACCTTACCGCCTGCGTCGCCAGCGATTCCATAAGCGTATGTGAACGCGCCAAGGTCCGTGATGTACTGGGCCGTGAAGGGGGAATGGCTCCGAAACGCTTCTTGCACGCACGCTGCGACTTTGGCAGCAGGCGCCCTCGTTGACGTCTTGCCGCAATCGGTTGGGGATCCACCCTGTTGTTTGGAGAATGCGCTGAGTCGAATCGAGAACGGGTTAGTATCAACCAACTTCCCTGACGTGCCGTCATAAACCTTGCATGGCTCGCCAAATGACGATGTGGTCTGAAGGCAGTCGATGTACTGACCATCTACCAATACGGCGGTAGAGGGCACGCCCGATGGTCGGCCAGTACGTCGCTTCCATGCAAGAGCACCGGCGACAATGACAACGGCAAGAGTGATGACGAAGATTAGTGCTATCCTTTTCCGGCCCATAGTGACTCTGACACCGCGGAAATGAGATTTGTTGCTGAATTCACGAATTGAATGGTATCGCAGGATGCAACTGAAGCGTTTCGAAGTGTTGCGTGAAGAGCAGTCTTGCGTCACAACAAAACTGCCGTTTTGTCATACGCAACAGGCTGGCTACACGCATAGCCGGTATCTTGCTGATTCATCAGCACATGCCATGGCAACACTACGCCACAACTACCAAGAATCGGACATTGCGCCCGGCGCTGCGGTTTCGCGATCTTGTTTGTTGTTGTTGTTGTTTGCGAAAACCCAACAGTAGTTGCGCGACTCACCACATATAATCCATTAAACTTGCGCTGTGCTGGCTAGCTATAAACTTCGGGAGACTCGCGACGGGTTAGAGATATCGGTATCCGCTCGAAGTTCCAAGGCGACGATGCTGTTGGCTGGACCGCTCACAGCCGTCCTGATCGCATATTTCGTTCATTCGTTTTTGCCCTTGGGAGTGGCCATTCTCGTTGGTATCTGCGCTGGGCTCCTCGCCCTGCTGTTGTCCATAACGAACAAAACGGAAAAGCTGAGGGTGAACAACTTTGAATTCAAGACCGAGGGTGACCTAGGAGAATATCCGGTCGGTCACCGCGGTTTTACACAATACGTGTCTCGCGCCGACATACGCTGGCTCGAGTACCAAGATGAGCGTGGCGGAGGGGACGTGCCATACTATCCTAGTGGCTTGTATGCCGAACTTCTCCATGGCAGCAGATGTGTCCTGCCATATCTGGACGCACAGCAAACAGCGTCGCTAATACAGGCGATTTACAAACGTTTCCCGGATATGCCATGGGACAAGAAAACGCCATTCGATAAACAATTAACCACGCTAGACTTAGCGGACCCGCACCATTAGAAATTCTAAGAAGAGAGCTCCTCCTCAAACGGCAGCACCAACGTAGTATTCACGCGTGGAAAGACTCGTTCAGCAGTCTTGTAAAAAACATGTCCCAGCTCTCCGACGCACGCATCATTCCGAGAAGCTCATAAAGATGCCGGCTTAAATTGGTAATTTGCATACCACTCTGGGCATCTTCCCATCATTCCAGTTCCAGATCCGACTCGATTGCGTAAGGGCGCAGTGGGCGGCGGCTCGCGAAGCCATTCGTTGCCCAAGCGCCACGAACGATTCAACCAGCGCGAACCTCCCTCGACCAAAACGATGCCCTCAACCTCTGAGACACGTCCGTGGTCGTTAATGCCGCTAGCGCGTCGCAATTACTTCTGAACATTCACATCCTTAAAATTGCTCGAGGTCCGAATGGGAAGCCGATTACGCGCGCGCACGAGTAGCGCGACCGCCCGACACCGCGGGGACTGGCTCTGTCGTTGATCCGGGCCTCTACGCTCTCGGTGCCAGAAGTCGGTCGAGGTCCTCGCGGAAGCGGCGGAGAGCATCGAGGCGTTCCGGGGTGGCTTCCACGATTTCGGATTTCGCCTGGAAGACCTGGCGGCCTTCCTTTTCGACCAGCACACCCAGGACTTCTCCCATGCGCCAGCCGGGAGTGCCGATCATCTGCAGACCGTTTGGAGTGGCCTGCATAAGCGAAATGACTCCATCGCGGATGACACCGACGGAGTTCGGGTAACGGTCGAACGTTTCGAAGGTAAATCCTTCTATATACAACCTTTGCAGTTGTTCGGCAGGGTCGGGCATGGAAAATGGCTGCTCAGACTTCTTACATCTTGTATCGCCCTAGGTCCTCGTCACCAAGGTTCTCCAACCAGCGGCGCAGTTCCTCGCTGGAAACTCGGTCGGACACAGCGGCCGCAAGTTTGGACGACTTCAGAACCTCTTCGTCCACGAAAATCGGGCAATCGACTCGCAGCGCAAGCGCCAACGCGTCGGACGGCCGGGAGTCAATCGAGATGATCTCGCCGTTGCGCTCCACCCATATGATTGCGAAGAACGTATCGTCGCGCAGCTCGTTTACGACTACCTTCTGCACGCTCGCGTCCAACCCGGTAAGAACATTCTTGATGAGGTCGTGCGTCATCGGGCGCGGCGTGGTCACCTTCTCGATCTCGAGCGCGATGGCATTTGCCTCGTAGATACCCACCCAGATCGGCAGTACCTGGTCACCGGACACGTCCTTCAGGACCACGATGGGCATGTTCGTCACCGGGTCCATCATCAGTCCGCGGATCTTCATTTCGACTTCCATCGTGGCTCTCCCTCTGACGGCTACTGCACCAGGCTCCCCAAAAGGCTGTTCGGGAAGCTCGATGTCACCAGCACTTGGACGTAGCTGCCCTTTTCAAGGGTTATCCCTTCGGACGCAATGAAATTGAGCACCTTGTTTTGGGACGTGCGCCCAATCCACTGCTGGCGCGCCTCATTGCGCCCTTCGACCATCGCTCCAACAATCTGCCCTATATGACGCTTATTGTTACGGCTTGAGATCGCCTTCTGATGCTCCTGCAAGGCCGCCAGCCTGCGCGCTTTCTCCTCGTCGGGTATGGAGTCTGCATACTTCACTGCCGGCGTGTTCGGGCGGGGCGAATACTTGAAGGAGAAGATTGAGTCGTAACCGACCTCGTCGAGCAGCGAGAGCGTCTCTTCGAAATCCGCCTCGGTCTCGCCCGGGAACCCCACGATGATGTCCGTTGTCAGGCTGATATCACGCTTGCCGGACTTCAGCCAGGCGATCCTCTCCAGATACTCTTCGCGGCCATACTCGCGATTCATCGCCTTCAGCACCCGACTGGAACCACTTTGAACCGGCAGGTGGACGTGGTCACACAGCGTCGGATACGCGTGCAGAGCCTCGGCAATGTCCTGCGTGAAGTCCCTCGGATGAGACGTCGTGAAGCGCACGCGGCGGATGCCAGACAGCTCTCCGACCGCTACGAGCAGGTCAGCAAAGCTCTTCTTTTCAGCAGGATCGAGGTAAGAGTTCACGTTTTGGCCGAGTAGTTGGATATCGGTGAAGCCCGCTTCTGCCATCTTCCGGGCCTCGGCAAGCACGGAGTCGGAACTACGGCTGCGTTCCTTACCGCGGGTATACGGGACCACGCAATAGGCGCAGAACTTGTCGCATCCCTCGATGATCGTGATGTAACCACGATGAGGATTCTGGCGCGCGGTGAACTCGGTTTCGAAGGTCTGGTCGGTTTCGCGGTCGTCCAAGCCTGTGGCACGCTGCCCGGCCTCGATCTGGACCAGCATCTGAGGCAGATTACGATAGGAAGCCGATCCGCAGACGAGGTCTACGTGAGGAGCGCGCTCGAAGATCTGCTCCCCTTCCTGCTGTGCCACGCAGCCGAGGACTCCAAACTTCTTGCCCTGCTCCCGGAGCCGTTTGAAGTCTGCAAGCCGATGGAACACCTTCTGCTCGGCCTTATCCCGGATGGAACAGGTGTTGTAGAGGATCAGGTCAGCGTCCTCGACGGACGGAACTTGGCTGTAGCCCTGCGAAATGAGCGTTCCGATGACTTTTTCGGAGTCGTGAACGTTCATCTGGCAGCCGAAGGTTTCGATGTAGAACGTCTTTTGGACACCGGCAGACATTGTTTCCAAGTATAACGCAGGGATGTGAGCGCGCTGCGACGCCCAATCCGGAACAAATCACCGGTAACACATAAGAAGAATGTTGCCAGTTAAGCCGCTCTGGTTCAGAATCATGCAAATCAGAAGAACGGGATTTCGTCGGACATTTGCAAGATGGTTCTGGAGATCAGTACCGGACCGCGTCGTGCGCAGCGCTTCCCTGTCGAACAGGTCGTCGCTGTAAAGTCAACGGACGGTCAGTTCCCCGACACTGCTGGCGTTAGTCAGAACGTGAGCGCCAGTGGAATCTTCTTCTACGCCGACTCCGAACTGCCCGTTGGCGCTCCGCTCGAACTCTTCCTGATGATGCCGCCACAAAGCGGATTCGTCTTCCCGACGTTCCCTCTTCGTTGCGTGGGCTCTGTCGTTCGCACCACGAAGGGTGGCGAGCGCTACGGAATCGGAGTCCAGTTCGAGAAGATCGAAGTTATGGCCGAGGCCTGAGGGCGCTTACTTCCCCGCTCCTGCTTCTTTCACCAGTTCAAGAAAAGCGGCATGCACCCGTCCGTCCTGTGAGAGTTCGGGATGAAAAGTCGCAGCCATTACTCTTCCCTGCCGAACCAGCACCGGGTCGTCCTTTTCGGTGGCTAATACATGGACGCCCTGTCCCACGCGCGTGATCTTCGGCGCGCGGATGAAGACCATTTCAATGTCACCGAGTTCAGAGGCGGCCTGTGTGATAAAGCTGTCGATCTGGCGGCCATAGGCGTTCCGCCGAACGCCGATATCGATTGCGCCGAGGCCTTTCTGCGTTGGGTTTTCCACTTCGTGTGCGAGCAGGATGCATCCGGCGCATGTCCCGAAAACCGGCTTTGTAAGTACAAAGTCGCGGAGCTTAGTGAAACCGGTGTCGCCGAGGAGCTTGAGAAATGTACCCGACTCGCCGCCAGGGATGATCAGTCCTTCGACTTCGTCCAACTGCTCGGGCTTTTTGACCAGCACGACTTCGGCGCCGAGTTCCTCCAGACGTCGCCGGTGCGCGTCGAAATCGCCCTGAAGCGCGAGAACACCAATTCTCATGACCTTTGGCCTCTTAGGAAACTCGCAAACAGATTCCAGACAAACAGCAGTTGCGATAACAAGAAAACAGCGATGGCGGCGATGACAAGCCATCCGCCTGTGCCGCTGATCAGCTGGCTGCTAAGCGACATCAAAACGACCGTCACGAAGCTAACGGTAGTAAGCCAGAAATGGAGCGATCCCAGCATGTCGCTTCCACGGCCACTCTTTCCAAGAGCGTAGTAAGCCAAGCCGAACATCGCGTACACCACGGCTAGAAGCACGAACAAGTTCAAGCGCGGTGCTGCCGGGTTGCCCCGTTTCACGTACGCCCAAAAAGCACGTTCGGGAAACATGGCTAGATTGGCGATGCCCGTCATCAGCAGCACCGCCGCGCCCACCGCAAACAACTTGGCTGACCGAGTTTTCATGCGAACGAAAAGGCGCAGCCGAGGCTGCGCCTTAAGCTTCTGAGCCTCTGTTACGCCCTACCAGCCGCGGGTTTGCATCATCTGGCCGTCGGCAAGAGCGGCCACTGCAAGGCCCTTCATCGAGCTGGGGACGTCCTCGCTAACCTCTGCCAGCACCTTGGGGTCGTTGTAGTGCGTGGTTGCCAGCACGATCGCGCGTGCGCGCTTCTCCGCATCGGCATGGTCGGCAAACTCAGTCGAGTTCTTCATAAAGATACCGCTGCCCACGAACACCGCTTCAGCACCCAGCTGCATCACCAGCGAGGCGTCGGCAGGCGTTGCGATTCCACCAGCGCTGAAGTTCGGCACCGGCAACTTGCCGGTCTTCGCAACCATGCGCACCAATTCATAAGGTGCCTGAAGGTTCTTGGCTGCCGTATAAAGCTCGTCGTCACCCATGACGGTCAGCTGGCGCATGTCCTTCATGATCTGCCGCATGTGCTTCACCGCGTGGACGACGTCGCCGGTACCGGCCTCGCCCTTCGTGCGGATCATTGCTGCACCTTCGGCGATTCGGCGGAGAGCTTCGCCCAGATTGCGCGCTCCGCAAACGAACGGAACTGTAAACGCGTGCTTGTCCACGTGGTGTTCTTCGTCCGCTGGCGTGAGCACTTCCGACTCATCGATATAATCGACGCCGATTTCCTGGAGCACCTGCGCCTCGGCAAAGTGGCCGATTCTGCACTTCGCCATCACTGGAATGGAGACCGCGCCCATGATCTCCTTGATCTTCTTCGGGGACGCCATGCGTGCCACGCCGCCCTCGGCGCGAATCTGCGCGGGGACGCGCTCCAGGGCCATGACTGCAACCGCACCGGCCTTCTCTGCGATTTCCGCCTGAGCGGCGTCCGTGACGTCCATAATCACGCCACCCTTCAGCATCTCTGCCAGGCCGGTCTTCAGGCGCAGCCCTGCATTTCCATTGTTCTCGGACATACTTCTGCCTCGTGTACCTATTAAACCTTGATGGTCAGCGGCACTGGATATTTTAACACCTTGCGTGACCCGCGTTACGATGGCGCTCATGGCTGCTCACCGCTTCGCCGGAATCGTTTTGCTCACCGTCGTGTGTGCCATAGGCTCGGGAATTGCACAGGCGCCCGCCCCCAAGCAACGGCACAGCGGTATCCGTGCATACATTGCCAGCGCCTGGGACACCCTGACGCGAAGAATGGACCGCTGTTCCGCGATCATCGACCCAAAGTTGCCTGCGGGCCAGTCGCGCCTATATCTGCCAGCGGGGATGGCGATCCCAGAGAGAGTCGCCGCCCTTGGGCGCCAATGCAGGGTGCGAATCGAGAATCTCCCTGCTCCGATCAAGGGCCCGAGCGAAGTTGATACGAGCTCCATCAGGCCGGGCCTGCTTTATCTACCGAACCCCTACGTGGTGCCCGGCGGCCGCTTCAACGAGATGTACGGCTGGGACAGCTACTTCATCATCCTTGGCCTGCTTGAAGATGGTCGAGTGGACCTGGCTCGTGGGATGGTCGAGAATTTCTTCTTCGAGCTGGAGCATTACGGCGCAGTGCTGAATGCGAATCGCACTTACTACCTGACGCGGTCGCAGCCACCGTTCTTGACCTCGATGATTCTTGCCGTCTGGGAGGCTGACAAGCAGACCCGATCCGACCGCGCGTGGCTCGAGCGAGCTTACGCTGCCGCCAACAAGGATTATCAGTTCTGGACAACGGGAGCGCACCTGGCAGGCAAAACGGGGCTCTCGCGCTATTACGACTTCGGTTCGGGTCCAGTGCCCGAGGAGACGCCAACGTACGGGCAGGTGGCCCGATGGCTCATGGGCAGGCTGAACACCGAGTTCTTTGAGCCGACCTCCGCGTCGGATGCTTCCCGTTCGACGCCGGCGTGGTCCGTCCAGCTTTGTTCTGCAACTGCGGGCAAGGACGCGCGTAAGGCGTGTCAGAACGTGGCTACCGTCGCACTCAAGGTGGACTACTACAAGGGCGACCGCAGCATGCGCGAGAGCGGTTTCGACATTTCGTTCCGTTTCGGTCCCTTCGGAGCGCGCACACATCACTTCGCGCCTGTGTGTCTGAACTCGCTCCTCTATAAAACCGAGATGGACATGCAGAGAATCGCGTCGGAGTTGGGACTGAACGCCGACGCTCAAACGTGGGCCAAGCGCGCTGAGACACGAAAACAAGGCATGCAGCAGTTGTTCTGGGACGCCCAGCGGGGTCAATTCTTTGACTGGAACCACGTGACCAACTCTCGCTCGACCTACGAGTTTGCCTCGACGTTCTACCCGCTCTGGACTGGATGGGCGACACCAGAGCAGGCCGCGGCCGTTGCACGGAGTACGTCCGCCTTCATTCAACCCGGTGGGCTCGCCACAAGCCGCACCACTAGCGGTGTGCAATGGGATTTTCCGTACGGGTGGGCACCGCTGCAACTGATCGCCGTCGAGGGACTCCGGCGCTACGGGCAGGGGCAGCAAGCGAAACAAATTGTCGACGCCTGGCTTTCGATGGTGCGCGAGAACTACGAGCGCGAGGGCACGATTCGCGAGAAGTACAACGTAGTTACTCGATCTCCTGAGACTCGCTTGACTGCCGGCTATGAACAGAACGTGGTTGGGTTCGGCTGGACAAACGGAGTCGTATTGCGCCTTCTGAAGCTTGAGGGAGGTACACAAACGCCTAAGTAGTCACTCGCCAGTCTTGCTGAGTCTCTACCGAGTCGCAGCGCGTTGACGTTGCATTTGGCCTCCGAACATTCGGACGGCATCGATTGCAATGAACCTGCCTTTGGATCGGGCCAGCACATCTCCGCGTTCGTTCAGAATCTCGGCCTCGTTTACGTGCACCCTCCCGCGCACATATCGTTCGCGTCCGATCACGCGCAACGGCACGCCCAGCGGGACAGGTTTCAGATAGTTCACCGTCATCTCCGAAGTAAGTGCAATCACATTCCGGAGCTTATTTACCTTTCCCATGGCTTCGTCGAGGATCGTAGCGATGATTCCGCCATGAGCATGCCCCGGGGGACCGGTGAACCGCCGAGACAGGCGGAACCGGCAGATTGCCGCCCTGGTCTGCACATCGAGAACGAACTTCAGGCGCATTCCTTCGCTGTTGTCCTGTCCGCAACCGAAACAGTGGTTGACGGGTGTCTTGACGTGCTTCGTGTCGTGTCCGTCTGCTTTGCGGCTCATGCCAGAGAACGTAGCACAAAGCGGAAGGCTCCTGCCCTTGTGACCTGCTGCTGAGTGCGAGATGGCTGCGACAGGTGACCGGCGTCACAGGTCTAAAGCGGGTCTGGCAGTTATTCTCTCGGCGACCCCGAGGGCTATCGAAATGTCAGATTTACCGGCGAGTTACCCAACCCAACATCTTGGACGCGCGTTCACGAACTGGTTGATCCCCTATGTTAAGTCCAGGCTTTTTCCGAACCAGTTCCGTCCTCTGATCGCGTATCTGATGACAGAGGAGGACTGCAACCTCGATTGTCACTATTGCTGGGTAAAAAGGCGCGGCGGCACATGCATGTCGGAAACGACAGCCATGGACGCGCTCGACTGGTTGCGCGCGAACGGATGCCGGGTGGTGGCCCTCATGGGAGGCGAGCCACTGCTCCGCCGCGAGTTGGTGACGAGAGTCGTTCGTTATGGATCTGCCCGAGGCTTCTTCATGTACCTGCCAACGAACGGTGTCTTGCTGGATGAAGACTACATCGACGAACTCGGCCACGCAGGCGTAGCGTCCATCAACCTGGGAGTGGACGTACTCACGCCGAAGCCGGGGTTGCCCAAGGCATTTTCTTCGATCGAGCGGCAGTTCTCATATCTGCTCAAGCAACAGCGACGCTACGGCTATATGGTTCTGTTCACTATCAACGTGTGCCGCAACAACCTGTACGACGTGCAGGAATTGGTGGAGATTGCGAACCGGCGCGCGGTTCCGGTTGATATTCACGTGAACGAACCGCCGTACCTCGAGCAAAGCGCCTTCGCGTATGTGGACGATAATCCGACCTTCATTCGCAAAGAGGACATTCGCCAGGTCGATGCCGTACTGAACTGGCTCATGGACAAGAACATGCAGGGATATCGCATGGTGAACTCGCGCGAACACCTGCGCCGCATGAAGGACTTCATTCGCGGCAAGTCTTATCCGTGGAACTGCCGTGCGGGCCGGAATTCCTGTGTGGTGAAGCCGGACGGCGCACTTTCGCCCTGCCTGCCTCTCTGTGGCTCCAAGCACGACTGGGGACGAATCACACATCCTCAGTTTGGCCACCGGCACCTGGCCGAACTGGGAAAAGTGTGCAACCCGCATTGCATGTCAACATGCCAGTACGTGATGAGCTACTACTACAACGATGCGAACATCGTCCGCTGGATAGTGGCGCAGGGGTTAAGGCAGATCAATTCCGAGCGCAAACAGGCGTGAGATGAATTTGTAAGTCACGGCCCTGTGACATTTGTGAAACCTCTTTCGCCGTGCGTGGTTCCAATACTGGGGACACAGCGCAGTGGCGAGCTTAACCGTTGAGAAGCCGAAAACTGGCGGCCCGGGCGGCCCACCGGGCAGTAACGATCATTTTTGGGGCGGCGATGGCAATCGCGGAGGCGACGGTCCGCCAGACCATCACGAGCGGCTGAAACGCTACCGCTTTGGCCTGGCAATCGGTCTTGCATCAATCCTGATGCTCTTCTTCGGTGCCATCGTCACGTTTTACCTGCGCCATCATTTCGGTCGCTGGAGCGCCGAAGCGGGGGCCTACACGGATGACTGGACCGCCATCCCGCTACCGCTGTTCACTCTGGCTCTTAATACGCTTGTTCTAGCCGCAAGCAGCCTTGCCATCGAGAAGGCCCGGCGACACGCGTACCGTGACCTGTTGCTTGCGCCAGTGCTAGCCATTCCCGGAATCGCGGCAGACGACGACCAGATTCCCTGGGTCGGATTTGCCATCAGCCTCGGCGTCGGTTTCCTCATCGGACAGGGCATCGCCTGGCAACAACTCACCTCCATGGGCCTGCACCTCGCCAGCGGACCAAGTAGTACGTGCTTCTACGTGTTAACCGGAGCACATGCCATCCATCTCGGCGGAGGTGTTATCGCACTGCTTGCGGCGTCCCTGATGAAGTTCTTCCGGCGCTCTCACGAATCCCGCCACATCGTGGTCGATATTGCCGCATGGTACTGGCATGTGATGGGAGCGCTCTGGCTGTTCATCTTCGCAATGTTGGCGCTGCTCCGCTGAATTCGATTAGGCCCGTCCCTTATAATTGAAAGATTCAGTACTGTCTCCGGGCTTCCTGTAGCGTTCTGGGAGGCTGGGACAAGGTCTTCGGGGTCGGATGTCCACGGAAAGCATCGTTGTTCGCGGCGCGCGAGTTCACAATCTGAAGAATGTCGATTTCGAGATCCCGCATAACGCCATGACGGTCGTTACGGGCGTGTCGGGGTCCGGCAAGTCGTCTTTGGCGTTTGACACGATCTATGCCGAAGGACAGCGGCGATATGTCGAGTCGCTGTCCGCTTACGCGCGCCAGTTCCTTGAACGCATCGAAAAGCCGGATGCCGACCTGATCGACGGAATTGCCCCCGCGGTTGCCATCCGGCAGAAGAACACGACGCGCAATCCGCGCTCGACCGTCGCGACCGCCACCGAGATATACGACTACCTCCGCCTGCTGTTCGCGCGCATCGGCTGTACGTTTTGCGTCCAATGCGGTCAGGAAGTGCGGAAAGACACGGTTGATGAGGTCGCAGACGCCATACTTGCCTTGAACGAAGGCACTCGCCTGCTGGCGCTCTTCCCTGTTCAACCCTCACGAGTCGCGGAACCTGAAACCAAGAAGAAGGGCCGCCGCAAGAAAACGGAGCCACCGCCGAGCGATGCGGACAGGCTTAAAGAACGGCTGTTCGAATTGCGGAAGCACGGCTTCAACCGTTTGTACCAGGGCGGTCAGACGTACGAGTTCTCCACGCCAGAGTCTTTGATAGACATAGACTTCGACCAGCCCCTTTTCGTTCTTCTTGACAGAATCGTGCTGAGTACCGAATCGAGGGCGCGTATCGTCGATGCCGTCGAGATCGCGTATCGCGAGTCCGGAGAAGTGATCTTCGAGATTGCGCCGCGCGAGGACGGGTCAGAGCGCAGGCAACTTCGCTTCGCTCAGCGGTTTGAGTGCAAGCGCTGCCGCATCCGCTACGAGGAACCCGAGCCGCGCCTGTTTTCCTTCAACAATCCTTATGGTGCATGCCCGCGCTGCCAGGGATTCGGCAACACCATCGATTTCGATGTCGATCTAGTCGTTCCAGACAAGTCGAAGACATTGGCTGAAGGCGCGATCGACCCATGGAGCAAGCCGAAATACCGCCCGTTGTTCAACGAATTGAAGCGTTATGCGAAGACGGCAAACATTCCGCTGGACGTGCCATGGTATGACCTGGCACCGGAACATCGCGACGCGATCATCAACGGCGACGGCAGCTTCTGGGGCGCACGCGGATTCTTTGCATATCTCGAGAAGAAGAAATACAAGCTCCACGTCCGGGTTTTTCTGAGCAGGTACCGGGGCTACGCCACTTGCTCCACGTGCGGCGGGGCGCGCCTTCGTCCTGAGGCGCGGCAGGTTAAGGTCGGCGGCAAAGACATCTGCGAAGTTACGAGCCTTACGGTCGAGGACGCCGCAACGTTCTTCGCTGAACTTACGCTCTCGCCGATGGAAGCAGAAATCGGCGGCAAGCTGTTGGATGAGATTCGGGACAGGCTACGATTCCTGAACGAGGTCGGGCTGGAGTACCTGACCCTGAATCGCCTTTCGTCAACCTTGTCCGGAGGAGAGGCGCAAAGAATCCAGTTGGCGACCTCGCTTGGTTCCCGCCTTGTCGGGACGCTCTATGTGCTGGACGAGCCTTCGATCGGCCTCCACCCCCGAGACACGAGCAGGCTGATCAAAATCCTCCACGACCTGCGCGACCTGGGAAATACGATCCTGGTTGTTGAGCATGACCCGGACATCATGCGCGCGGCAGACCGCATACTCGATCTCGGTCCCGGAGCGGGTGAGCATGGCGGCAAACTCGTCGCACATGGAACCTACGAAGAGATAAAGCACGCGCACGGTTCGCTAACCGGACGTTACCTTGCCAGCGAGCTGCACATTCCGTTCACGCCAAATCGAAGAAAGCCGACTGCGCGGCAGATTCGGATTGTCGGTGCGCGAATGCACAACCTCAAGAACGTGGACGTTGCTGTTCCGCTCGGGATGCTGGTGGCCGTTACCGGTGTTTCCGGTTCCGGTAAATCGACGCTAGTCCACGACGTACTCTACCGGGCGCTCGCGAATTCTGCCCCGATTGATGAGGCAGACGCGGCCGAGCCGCAGGTAAAGCCGTCTTTGGATCGGATAGACGGGCGGCAGTTCGTCAACGATGTTGTGCTCGTGGACCAGTCCCCGATTGGCCGGACGCCCAGATCGAATCCGGTGACGTACATCAAGGCTTTCGACTGCATTCGCGACCTGTACGCTTCCCTTCCCGAGGCGCAGAAGCATGGTTACGCACCGGGACACTTCTCCTTCAACATCCCCGGCGGGCGTTGCGAGGCGTGTCAGGGGGACGGGACCGTTACCGTAGAAATGCAGTTTCTGGCTGACGTGGAACTCGTCTGCGAAGACTGCAAGGGGACCCGCTATAAGCCTGAGATACTCGAGGTCCGCTACAAGGGCAAGAACATACACGAAGCCCTCAACATGACGGTCAAGGAAGCCCTGCACTTCTTTTCAGCAGTACCGAAGATTACCGACCGGCTGCGGGTTCTAGACGAAGTGGGCCTTGGGTACTTGCGGCTTGGGCAGTCGGCTACGACGCTGTCCGGGGGCGAGGCGCAGCGAATGAAACTGGCCGCCCATCTGCAGCCGAAAGCCCGCGAGGCGGCGCGCAACGGCGACCGAAAGCCGAGCACGCTGTATATATTCGACGAGCCCACAACGGGTCTGCACTTTGACGACGTGAGTAAGCTGCTCGCAGCTTTCCGTCGCCTGATCGACGCCGGTGGTTCGATTCTCGTGATCGAACATAACCTGGATGTGATCAGGACAGCCGACTGGGTGATTGATTTGGGTCCCGAAGGGGGCGATCGTGGCGGACAGGTAGTTGCCGTTGGTCCGCCGGAGGAAATCGCCCGTCAGGAGAACTCTTACACCGGTCAGTGGTTGTCGCGCATCTTACAAAAAAGCGGGAATTCAGCACATGCTGACGAACAAAAAGCCGTGCAGTCGGAAGCTCTTCCGGCTTAGTCTCGCGCTTACGGTCTTATGCATCGTGTTCGCTTCGTACGCGAGCGCACAGATAATTCATACGAAGAAGGCTGTCCGGCGACATCAAGTTAACGACGAGCAGACGGCCCTGATAGCGAAGGCTGCGACTGCGATCGAGAAGCAGGACTACGCCACTGCTGAGAAAGTCCTTAAGGAAGCCGCCATTTCCAATCCGAAGAACGACCGTGCCTGGTTCGGGCTCGGATATGTTTACCAGGCGACCGACCGTACGGCGGAGGCCAAGGACGCTTACCTCAAAGCCGTAGGAATCGCTCCCGGTGCGTTCGACGTGAACCTTAACCTGGGCCTGCTTCTCGCGAACCAGAACGACCCGGAAGCTGAAAAGTATCTGCGCACTGCCATTCAGGCCGAAGCCGGAAAACATCAGGCACAGCGGGCTGAAGCATGGTTGGGACTTGGTGTGCTGCTTGCCCCGAAGGATGCGGCACAGGCTGCCGAAGCATTCTCGGAAGCTCTTAAGTTGGAGCCCCGCAATGCCGAGGCACGTCTCTACCTGGCGCGTACGCTCGAGCGTTCGGGCCAACTCCCCGAAGCTGAAGCCGAATACCGCCGTCTCCTGGAACTCAACCCGAAGTCACAGCCAGGCGTGGCGGGATTGCTGGGCATCTACACGAAAACGAACCGCACGGCTGAAGCGCAGTCGATGCTCCGCAAACTGGTGGCTGGCGATCCCGAAAATGCCGCTGCACGCGCACAGCTTGGGCGAGTGCTCGCTGACGACAAGAAGTACGACGAAGCGAAAGTCGAGTTGCAGGCCGCTGCAAAGCTCGCTCCCCAGGACGCCACAATCAAGCGCGACCTTGCGCGCCTTGCTCTTGAGTCCCGTCAGTTCGCGGAAGCAGAGGCCCAGTATCGAGACCTGCTCTCGGCATTACCGAGCGATGCGGCTTTGTACCGCGATCTTGGCACCGTGCTTATGCAGCAGAAAAAGTTCGCTGAAGCCGAGGTTGCATTCCTGAAAGCCGTCCAGTTGAAGCCGGACTTCGTTGCGGCCTACGGCGATCTCGCTTTTGCAGCGTCGTCCAACAAGAACTACGTTCTTACTTTGCAGGCCCTTGCGGAAAGAGCTAAGTATGAACCCGATGTTCCTGGAACGTACTTCCTGCGGGCGACCGCATTCGATCACCTGCGGGACCCAAAACAGGCGGCTGAGAACTACAGGAAGTTTCTGGAAGTGGCCAACGGCAAATTTCCAGACCAGGAGTGGCAGGCGCGTCATCGTCTGAAGGCGATCGAGCCGAAGAAGAAATAGGCATGCGTAGCACTTCCCTAGTGTTGCTTTGCGTTGCTTTGGCCAGCTCTGTTGCGCTGGCCGACAAACCGATTACCGAGCTGCGTCAACGGGCAGCGACTGCGTCGCTGAATGACCAGCCGAAAGCATACGTCGAGTTGGCCGAAGCTGACCTGGACCTCGTAAATACCTACTACGACGCGGCCGACGTGGAGCAGGCACGGAAGGCGCTGGATGAACTCGTGAACGCGTCTGAGAAGGCCGGTCATGCAGCGATTCAATCCAACAAGCGGGTAAAACAGACGGAAATCGCTATTCGCAAGATGTCCAAGAAGCTCGCAGATATTCAACGGACCGTCGATTTCGAGCAGCGGGAAGCCGTCCAGAAAGCCATCGACAGCCTGGAGAACATGCGTACAGCACTGCTTAACCACATGTTCAAGAAATGAAGACGATGAGAACTCTAATCATCGCCGTTTTGCTTCTCTCCGCCGTGGTGTGGTCGGCGCCTCGTCGTGACCCGCTCACGCAGGCGGAAATCGAGCAGATGCGCGAGACCGCGATGGATCCCGAACGACGGCTACCCTTGATTATCGAATTCGCCCGTCTGCGACTGGCCAACGTTGAACGTATGCGTTCAGACCCCCGCATGGCTGCCGACCGTGGCGTACGAGTCCACGACCTGCTTGAGGACTTCACAAGACTTATCGATGAACTTGGGGACAACATTGACCAGTTCACGCGCTACAACGCCGACATACGCAAGCCTCTCAAGCTGGTTATCGAAGCGCAGAACGAATTTCAGATAAAACTTCGGTCCATAAAGGCGACTCAGAACGATGCCGTGTTCGGGAAGGAATACCGCGACTACGCTTTCGTGGTGGACTCTGCCATAGAGGCTGTGACCGCCAGCCTCGAAGACAACCGCAAACTGCTTCAGGAGCAGGAGGCACTGGCAGCGGAAAAGAAGCTTCGGAAGCTGACGCCTCCGTAACGATTCAGCTCACGCGTGCTAGGCTAAACTCGTGAGCGAATCCCTCACCCAAGTATTCCAGGAATCGTACCGGGACATCCGTCCCCGGGCACCAATGCCTGAATTTCGCGTACAGTTCTATCCTTTCGCAAATATAAACAACACCATCCGGCTTCGAGAGGGCCGGGTGCTCGTGCGCCTCTCCGACCTGCTTGAGGGCGCACCCGAATCCGTGCTGCGCGCGATTGCCCATATCCTTCTCGCGAAGCTCTACCGCAAACCCATCGAGAAGGCACAGGAAACAAGGTATCGGCGGTACGTGTCGAGCCAGGACATGGCGCATAAGGCGCAACTGGTGCGCCGGATTCGGGGCCGCAAGAACATCGACGGTTCACAGGGGAGTCACTACGATCTCGATGAAGTATTCGAGAGCCTGAATATGCGGTTCTTCCATGGCCTGCTCGCGCGTCCCCTCATGACGTGGAGCCGCGACCACGCGCGCAACAGCCTCGGACACTATGACCCGGCCCACAACGCAATCGTGATCAGTCGGGTATTCGACCGGCCAACCGTCCCCCGGTTTGCTATCGAATACATCGTTTACCACGAGATGCTGCACCTAAAGCATCCGGTAAAGTTGAGAGGCAGCAGGCGGTGCGTGCATCCGAAGGAGTTCATCGCGGAAGAGGCCCTCTTCCCCCACTTGCCGGAAGCCAAGGCGTTCCTGAAAACGCTTTAGGCGGCGAGTTCCACGCCGCCTGTGCGCGCCATCAGTGACAGCGATTCCGCACCTGCCTGAAGGCGGTAAAGCGGAACGAACGAGCGAGCGAGGCGCATCTTGTGGGGTTGCTCACCGGTCATATAGTCGCAGTCCACCCCTTCCGCAAGCGACCTCTGCGTGACCACGTAAACCAGCACGGTTCCTGGGGAAAATTCTCCCCAAGCCGGATTGAAATAGATTGTGTAGAACCGGCGCACGTCTCCATCCCGAAACGTAACCAGCGCGGCAACAAGCTGGGAAGCCGTTTCGAGCGTGAATATCTCACAGCGTGACGCGTCCATTGCCGCCGCCGCAACCAGGAATTGGGCGCGTTGCCAATCACCGAATATGTTCACGCCGCTGCCGTTGAATTGAGCGCTCTTTTGATCGTAGATATGGCGAAGGAGTGATGAGGACCTTCCGTCACACTGTCGCAGTTCCACCTTCTGTCGCGTCAAACGGCGGAGTTGGCGACCTAGCCGGTTGTGCTCGGAGGCGAACTCGTCGGCCGTCATGTCAGCTCGACGAACTCCGGGAGCGCGACAAAAGCTGGCAGGCTGCAACGGTCGCCATGCCTCGGCCCGATGTTCCCCCCGAATCGCCGTAACACTGAGCGGACATCCCAAGCGAGCTAGCTGTTCAAATGCCGAGGCCAGTGCGGTTACAGCCCCGGCATGCAGATAGTCGCGGTAGTCGAACAGCATCTCGCCGAGCAGTGTGAGTTCAGAGTTGTAAGCGATTGCGGCGGGGACGATAGCACTTCCGGAATCTGACTCCGCCATGACAACGAACGGCGCCTCGCGCGAGGCGAAATGGCCGGCAGCCAGCCGATTCCACTCAAAGCTCTGAAAAATAGTGTAGGACTGCGTGGCAGCCAGCGTTTGCCAGGCGGGTTTCAGCCGCTCCATCTCAGCCGCGGAACGTGCGACAACGATTTTCAGACAGGTAGCTCCTTCATGCACGAAATCGGGACTGAACTGCCGTTCCGTGACCATCCTGAGGGTCGGCTACGAAGATGCAGCAGCACACGGCCGAGGTTGTCGGGACCGCCCGCACAGAAGAAAGGCCCCGCCGAGCAAGGCGGGGCCAGTGTTGGAAGCGAGAAGTTGCTAGACGCCGATGACCTTCACGAGTTCCTTTACAGCGCCAGCGCTGCGTTCGAGGGCGGCCTGCTCTTCGGCGGTCAGTTTGATCTGGATGACCTGCTCAATGCCCTTCGCGCCCAGCTTGCAGGGGACGCCAACGAACAGTCCGTTGATCCCGTACTCGCCCTGGAGGTATGCGGCGCAAGGCAGAATCTTCTTCTTGTCCTTCAGAATCGCCTCAGCCATCTCTACCGCGGCTGCGGACGGGGCGTAGAACGCGCTGCCCGTCTTGAGGTACTTGACGATTTCGGCGCCGCCATCGCGGGTACGCTGGACAAGCCGTTCAACCGTCGCTTCATCCATGAGTTCCGTGATCGGGATACCCGCAACCGTCGAGTAGCGTGGCAGTGGAACCATCGTGTCGCCGTGGCCGCCAAGCACAAAAGCGGTCACGTTCTCAACGCTCACATTGAGTTCCATCGCGATGAAAGCCCGGAAGCGTGCCGAGTCAAGAACGCCCGCCATGCCGATGACGCGCTCACGCGGGAATCCGCTGAGCTTGTAGGCAGCCTGAGCCATTGCATCCAATGGGTTGGAGACGATGATCAGGATGGAGTTGGGCGAGTAGGTTACAACCTTGCCCACCACATCACTCATGATCTTGTGGTTGATGTTGAGCAGGTCGTCGCGGCTCATGCCCGGCTTGCGAGGCACGCCGGCGGTAATGATGACGATGTCGGAATCCTTCGTCAGCGCGTAATCCTGACCACCGATGACGAACGAGTCTTTCTTCGCGATCGGCATAGCCTCAAGCAGGTCGAGAGCCTTGCCGTCCGGGATGCCCTCCATGATGTCAATCAGTACAACGTCAGCAAGTTCGCTTGCCGCGATCCAGTGCGCTGCCGTGGCGCCAACGTTACCTGCACCTACGACCGTTATCTTGTTACGACGCATCGATGAGCTTTCTCCTAGTGGTGCGACTTCTTGTCACAGCCCGCCGGGTCGGGCATAAAACGACTATCCAGTTTATCAAAGCTCCCAAGCTCTAGCTCACTGCTTTCGATGCCCGGTCCATGTTCTTGATGATGTAGTCGGCAAATTCGCTCGTCTTCACCTTTGTTGCGCCTTCCATCAGCCTATGGAAGTCATAGGTGATCTTCTTTTGCTCAATCGTTCGCTCAAGCCCGTCCTCGATGAGGCGCGCCGCTTCATGCCAGCCGAGAAAGTCGAACATCATGACGCCGCTCAGGATCACCGAACCGGGATTGATTACGTCCATATCCGCATACTTCGGAGCAGTTCCGTGCGTGGCCTCAAATATTGCGTACTCGTCGCCTATGTTGCCGCCCGGCGCGATTCCCAATCCGCCGATCTGCGCGGCGCACGCGTCGCTGAGGTAGTCGCCGTTCAGGTTCGGAGTTGCAAGTACTGAATACTCCTCCGGACGCGTCACGACCTGCTGGAATATCGAATCGGCAATCCGATCATTAATCATTAGCTTCGATTTCCAAGCGCCGTGGCCGTGCGTGCCGTAGATACGGTCGAGAACGTCCCGGACTTCCTGGTACACGCTGTTCTTGAAGGCCTCGGGCGCGTAATCAAGACCGGGTTCAATCATTCCGGCGATCTGCTCGACCGTGAGGTTCGGGTCCTTATCCTTGTTGTCCAGTATCCAGCTTTCACGCTCCGTAACCACCTGGTCGCGGAACTCTTCCGTTGCGAGTTCGTAACCCCAGCTGCGGAATGCCCCTTCAGTGAACTTCTGGATGTTGCCCTTGTGTACCAGCGTGACGGATTTCTGGTTGTTCTTCAGGGCGAACTGAATCGCCATCCGCACCAGGCGCTTAGTGCCGGTGACGGAAATGGGTTTGATTCCGACGCCGGAGTCCTCGCGGATGTGTTTGCCAGTACCGGCCAGCAGGTCATTGTTGAGGAAGTCCAGCAGTCGCTTGGCTTTTTCGCTTCCCTGCTGCCATTCCACGCCCGCGTAAACGTCTTCGGTGTTCTCCCGGTAGATGACAACGTTCATCTTGTGTGGTTCTTTGACGGGTGCCGGAACTCCCTGGTAGTACTTGACCGGGCGTACGCAGGCATACAGGTCCAAGATTTGCCGCAACGCGACGTTAAGCGAGCGGATGCCGCCCCCAACAGGCGTCGTAAGTGGCCCCTTGATGCCGACGCGAAGAGTCTTGAATGCGGAAATTGTGTCGTCGGGCAGCCATGTGCTGAACTTTGAGAAAGCCTTTTCGCCGGCAAACACCTCATACCACGCGACCCGCCTTTTCGTTCCGTAGGCTTTTTCCACTGCCGCGTTGAATACACGTGAAGACGCTCTCCAGATGTCGCGCCCCGTACCATCGCCCTCAATGAACGGGATGATCGGATTATCAGGAATATTGAAACGGCCATTCTCATAGGTAATCTTCTCCCCGTCAGCGGGAAGCGGCAGGCCGTTATAGAGTTCCGCCACGAAACACCTCCAGATTGATCAAAGCTTGTCAGATGAAATACGAATGGGACCGCATCAACAGGAACTGAAGACGAATGACACGGCCGGCTAGCGGCCCGGTTCCCCAGTTCGGGCGCGCAGATTGCCCACTCCCCATATCGCTATCCTCAGAGCGAAACAGGAAACCCATGGGCAAGCCGAAAACATACCATCCCGGTAGGTGCGTCTGCAATCAGGAGACGACTTGGTTGAAAATCTTCCTTACATCAAGCATCGCTGCCTGGATAGCAGCCTCAAGCCCCTTGTGATAATCGCGGCGCAGGATTGCCCGGACCAGCGACTCGACCGCATCGCGCGGTTGACCTCCGCCCGGAAGGGACCGGCGGGTGCGCCCCACAACTAATCTCACGGTGTGCTCGACCGTTCGGAAAAGTTCGGCCGCTTCGTCCAGCGTTCGCACACAGTTCTCGGAGAGAAGTCCGCGTGTGCCGAGGCTGATAAGGCGCTGGCGCAGGTTGCCGCGCGTCTGCTCCACCCCATGTCGCACGAGCAGGCTGCCGATAATGAAATCGATGTCATAAAGGCCTCCGGCGCCCCCCTTCACATCACCCGACTCGGCGGTCTTCTCCAGTCTGGCCCTCATCTCCCGTGCAGCCCCGGTAAATGCTGCTTGTCCCGCGAACCGCTCGAGCAGGTCGCTCGTGGAATGAATCGTCTGTTCGGCAACGACAGCAGACCCAGCTACGTGCCGGAGTTTGGTCCACGTCAGTGCCTCCCATTGCTGTGCCTCAGTGGAGAAGTACAAGCGAAGCCCCGACGGGGTAACGACGAGTTCCCCCTCGGCTCCCCGGGGCCGCAGGCGTGAATCCACCGGAAACACCGTACCTTCGCGGGTATAGGCCGAAAGAGCCTCGATGACTTCGCTCGCCGCTCGCAACGCGAAGTTGGGATCAAGATTTTCGTCGCGAACGAAGATCAGATCAGCGTCCGACAGCAGGTCGTGTTCGCGTGTTCCGAGCCGTCCCAGTGCGAGCACTGCGAAGCCCTCAGGCGGGTTTGCCAGCGTGACCGCAGCCCGAATTGCCTCGTCCGAAGCCGCAGTAATGTCCGCCAGCGTGTGATAAACACTCCTGTGTTGCAGGACGGTTCGAGCACACGCCGTGAATACGCGTGACCTGTAGTGACGCCGAAGAATCGCAAGCTTCTCGCCCGAATCCACGGATGAGTTTGCAATGAGGATGGGCAGACCGCTGTCCTCGTGCTCCAGTGGGAACTCGAACAGCAGACCCGCATCCGAATGTTCTGGACGTGCCCAAATATCAACGAGCGACGCAATCTCCTCCGGGTGCCGAACCAGCACGTCTGTCAGGTACTCGCTCGTGGCGAGGAGCGCAAGCGCGCGGTCGATTGCCTCGGACGACTTAACCACCGCGGCATATCTCTCCGAACTCGTCGAGGCTGCGCTCAAGAAGCGGAACAGATTCTTCCGTGCGTGCGGAGCCAAGTCCCGCTGTGCAAAGCGGTACACGGCGGGAGCGTCCACGGCCAGGCGCTCGAGAATTTGCCGGTGCGACTCTTCCCTTCCGGCAGGAATAGTCGAGATGAGGTGAAACTCGCCACCGACCTCCGTTCGCTCCGTTAGCTGCTCCTGATAAACAATGCGGCTGTGAATCGCGGCCACGGCCGCCATTCGCTCCCGCAGCGACGAAAGCAGCAGGTCAGGGTCCGCTTGTGGTATGAAACGCGGTGAAAGCGATCTTGCAAGCACGCGCAGTTCGTCACCTTCGGGAACCTTGTGCGTCTGCCGGCCATCCCGGAATTGCAGCCGATGTTCGACGGCACGGAGGAATTCATAGGCCGTCGTCAATTCATGGAATTCTTTGCCGCTGATGTGTCCCTTGTCATGGAGTTTCTGCAACGAGAACAGTGTTCCGCCGGACCGCAGCCACGGCTCGGAGCCGCCGTACACGCGCTGCAGACACTGAACAAGAAACTCGATGTCCCGGATGCCGCCGCGGTCGAGCTTCACATCCATAACTGCGCGTTCGTTCTCGCGCGACGACAGCCCCGACTTTCGGCGCGCCCGCATCTTTTCACGCGAGAGGAGCGCCGTGTCGATAGCGGCAAAGTTGAGCCGCTCGGTATAAACGTATGGCTGGACGCTTCTTATGAACTCGCGCGCGAGTCGCTGATCCCCGGCGCAGTAGCGGATCTTGATCAACGCTTGCCGCTCCCAGTCCTCGGCGCGATTGGCGTAATACTCCAGCGCATGATTCAGGCCCGCTGCGGGCTCCCCTTCGCCACCTTGAGGCCTCAGCCGCAGGTCAATCCGGAATACCGCGCCTTCCGGGGTGACAGTGGAAAGCGTCGCAGTGACGTCCCGGGCCAGCCTGACGAAATATTCACGGTTGGAGATCGTCGCACCCGGCGCGTCTTCGCCATCGCCGTAAAGGAAGAACAAGTCCACGTCGGAGCTGTAGTTCAGTTCGTTGCCGCCGAGTTTGCCGAGCGCAAAGACGGCGAAACTGGTGTCCACAAGGCGGCCTTCCGGATCGAGGTGCTGCGGGGAGCCGTATCGATTGCGAAGAGTTGCATCGCAGGCACGCAGAGCTTCGCCGATCAGTACATCAGCCAGCGCCGACAACTCCGCTGTTGTTTCGGCGAGCGTTGCAACGCCAAGCACGTCGCGCAGCAATATGCGAATGTATTCACGGTGCTTAAAGCGAGCGAGCAGCAGCGGCGCATCGCAGTCCAAGGCGCACGCGCGGAATCGGGCGAACGCCTCTTCGAAGTGCTCGCATGAGTACGCATGCGCAAAGCCCTTCTCTCGCCCCATTCGGTGGAATAACTCAGGGTTGTGAATCAGCCTCTCGCCGAGCCAGCGGCTATGCCCGAAGACAGCGAGGGCATAGTGAATCAGCGAAGGAATTCGAGTGAACGTGCTGCCAAGATCGGCGGCTTCCGTAAGTCGCTCGAACAGGTTCAACGCCGAGTCAGGGTCAGGCGAGTCAGAGAGCAACGCGGCGACCGTATGCAGCACAGCCTCCGGGACCCGCTCGGCAATCAGCCCCAAGTTCTGTGCCGCGAGTTGCGGGTCACGAAATTGTGCAGTGGGGCTAATCAGTTCGGGTCGCGGCGTCACGCTGTTCGACAAAGGCTTTCAACCGAAGTGCAGATCGGGTTGAGCATAACACGCGAACACTATGCCCAGTGCCGAACGCCGGTCAAAGCAAATCAAACCTGTGTCACGTCCTTCGGAGTAGTCGGGCGCCCCGCTTCGAGCCATGCATTCCATCCGCCGAGCAGTGCCCTGGCGTGTCTCCATCCTGCCGATCTGAGTTCTCGCGCCACCCGGGCGCTCGTGGCTTCGTTCGGTCAAGCACATAGCACTGCGAGCAACCTATCTTTAGGCAAGTTCAGCCGCGTGGCTTCCGCCGCCGTGCGATCTGGGGCGATGCGCACGGCACCGGGAATCAGTTCGCTGCTGGCGTCGAACGAGCGATGCGAGCGGGCATCCACCACAATCGGGGCTTGGTCCGGGTCAACTCGCTCCAACTCCTCCAGCGTCACGTACTCCGGATTCGAAACCGCCGCCAGTTGCCGCGACGCGTCCTCCGGTTGCTCTGCGGCGACTCCACTCGACTCAGGTACGGGCGGTTGCGTCGGTCCCTCAGGTTTGCGATCCCTGAAAACGAACATAGGAGAGAAGCCATGCAAGACGACCGAAAACAGCACAACAAGGCAGCATATGACAAGCAGATTCCTGCTGCCCTCGACGTTTGCGAAGACGGGCAGCAGGATCAGAAGCAGCGAACTCAAGCCACGGGGACCGAACCAGGCGATCAGCGCCCGGTCGCGCGCCTTGATTCGTGCCGGAGCTAGCGCTGGAAGAAATGCCGCAGGCCGCGCCACGACCAGCGTTAGAAGTGCAAATGCTAACGTCGTCCAGCTAAGTACACCAAGTCCACTCCAGATCAGGGAAATCCCGAACAGCACGAACGTAAACAGCAGGGCCATTTCCGCCGTTGTTTCCCCGTACTCGAGAAAGCAGTCGCACAGCTCGACGTCCAGAGCATTGACCGTGATTCCTGCGGCGAATGCAGCGATGAACCCGCTGCCGTGAGCGACTTCGCCGGCCGCGTAGGCTGCGAAAGCAATCCCGAGCGAATAAAGCGATTCGTAATCCCGCCGCACCCCCGCCTTTCTGCGGACGAGTTCCAGCGAGCCGATGGCGGCAAGAGCTATGACAACACCGGCAGCGGGACTCAGGATGAACATGTTCAGCAAAAGTCTGGCCCAATCGCCAGCGCCGAATTGTCCCGCTTGGACGATTGCCATTGCCACGAGGACGATTGGCACCAGGACGGCGTCATTGAGTCCGCTTTCGAGTCTGAGTGCCTGCCGGGCAGGTCCTGCAAGTTCGGGGCGCCGGAGAATGCCGCGAAGTATTACCGGATCCGTCGAGGCCAGAGCCGCCGCAAGCATAGCTGCCAGCAAGGTTGGTAGGTTGAGCAGCCAAATGGCAAACACGAATACCAGGAAAGCGGACATGAGGGTTCCGGGCCCGAGTACGAGAAATCCCAAGCCCTTGTGAGTGCGCAGGTCCGACAAGTTCAACGAGACTGCATCCGTGAACAACACCAGCACCAGACTGAGTGTGGCGACCACGCGCAGTATGGGGGATTCGATCCCGATGTGCAAAAAACCAAGACCATACGGACCCATAACAGCCCCGAGCGCGAGGAATACGGCAACTTGCGGCAGCCTTGTACGCTCGACGACCCCCGAGAGTATTGCCGAAACCGCGATGACGACACCGATGACGGCGAGCGTCGCTACAAACAGATCGGGGCTGAACATATCGACCCTCCTGCGGCCTCCTACTCTAGCGCAAAGCAAAGGGGCCCGGCATTGCGCCGGGCCGTGTCCGAGAGAAGCAAGTCCTTAGATGTCGTAATAGAGCGAGAACTCGTACGGGTGCGGACGCAGTTTCACTGCGAGCACTTCTTTCTCGCGCTTGTAGTTGATGTAGGTCTGGAGAAGTTCCTCAGTGAAGACGTCGCCCTTGAGCAGGAACTGGTGGTCTGCTTCGAGCGCGTCCAGCGCATCTTCCAGCGATCCCGGCATTGAGGGGACGTTCTTCAACTCCTCTGGGCCCAGATCGTAGATGTCCTTATCGAGTGGCTGACCCGGATCGATCTTGTTCTCGATACCGTCCAGACCCGCCATGAGCAGCGCGGCGAAGGCGAGATACGGGTTGCAGCTCGGGTCCGGAGGTCGGAACTCGATGCGCTTTGCTTTTGGCGAAGCCGAGTACATCGGGATGCGACACGCAGCCGAACGATTGCGGCGCGAATAAGCAAGATTCACCGGGGCTTCGAAGCCGGGCACCAGGCGCTTGTAGCTGTTGGTGGTGGGCGCAATGATTGCCGAAAGTGCCGGCCCGTGCTTTATCAATCCGCCGATATACCACAGCGCCATCTGCGACAACCCCGCATAGCCGTCGCCGGCAAACAGCGGCTTGCCGCCCTTCCACAAAGACTGGTGGCAGTGCATGCCGCTTCCGTTGTCCTGGAAGAGCGGCTTCGGCATGAACGTGACCGTCTTGCCGTACTGGTTGGCAACGTTCCGCACGATGTACTTGTAAAGCATCATGTGGTCCGCCGAAGGAACCAGTTTGTCGAATCGCAAATCGATTTCTGTCTGGCCGCCCGTCGCAACTTCGTGATGATGGCACTCGACCACCAGGCCGCAGGACTGCATCATCATCGTCATTTCCGTACGCAGGTCCTGGTAGTGGTCAGTCGGCGGCACTGGGAAGTAGCCTTCCTTGAAGCGGGGCCGGTAGCCGAGGTTGTTTTCTTCCCTGCCCGAGTTCCAGCGGCCTTCTTCTGCGTCGATGAAATAGAAGCCCTGGTGTTCGCGCTGATCGAAGCGAACGTTGTCGAAGATGAAGAACTCAGCTTCGGCGCCGAAATAAGCTGTGTCGGCAAGCCCGGTGGAGCTGAGGTACATCTCGGCTTTCTTTGCGATGTATCGGGGATCGCGGTCGTAGCGCTGCTTCGTGACCGGGTCAATGACGTCGGCGATCATCACCAGCGTCGGAACCTCGGCGAAGGGATCCAGCATGAACCACGAGGTGTCCGGAATCATCAGCATGTCGCTCTCGTGGATCGCAGCCCAGCCGCGAATCGAGGAACCGTCCATGCCGAAACCTTCTTCGAAGGACTCCTCACTCAAATGCTGAACGGGGTAGGAGATGTGGTGCCAGAGGCCCGGAAGATCGGTGAAACGGAGGTCAAGCATTCTGACGTCGTTCTGCTTGATAAACTCCATCACTGCTTTTGCATTCGACATTAAAAGCTCCTTGTTGATGAGGGCTGCCAGGGGGTGTCGGGGGTTCGTACAACGTGGAGCGCTGAGTGCGTCCTCAAGACTGAGCATACCCACCGGTTGCGTGTACCGGAAATCGATTGTTTTTATCGCGGTCATAAGCAGCGCTTATGCGCGTGCCCGTCGCTGCGACTAGCGCAGCGGTGACATCGGCCCGCTACACCGATTACCATTGCATGTCGCTGTTTTGGGCGAGATTGGCATGGACTTCGATCAGCTTGAGACATTCCTGGAAGTGGCGCGGCTAAGCAGTTTCTCCCGCGCGGCGGAGAAGCGGTTCCGTACGCAGCCCGCGGTGTCTGCACTGATCCGGAGTCTTGAAGAAGAAGTAGGTGCGCGTCTCCTTGATCGAAGTGGCGGGAAGGTTGCGCTCACTGCCGCCGGAAAGGTTTTCCAGCGCTTTGCCGAGGACACGCTGGAATCGCGAAGAACGGCCCTCGTGACAATCGCCGAGATGGAGCGCGTTCCTCGCGGCGAACTTGTGGTGGGAGCGAACGAAGCAACTTGCCTCTACATCCTTCCTGATGTGTTTTCAGAGTTCAAAGCCCAGTACCCCGGCGTCGCAGTTAGCGTGAATCGGGCCGAGCGCGTGCGCATTCTGGAAGCGATCATCGAGAATTCGGTCGACTTCGGCATAGTCTCCCTGCCCGTCTCGGACAATCGACTGACGATTGTCACCATCCACAAGGATGAGCTGGTAGTCATCTTTCCGCCTTCTCACGCACTCGCGCAGCAATCTGAAGTACAGGTCGAACAGGTGGCGGAATATCCGCTCCTGTTGCCAAAGTCGGGCAGAACTCGCGATGGCATAGAGCGCCTGTTCAGCGACCGAAGACTACGACCAGATGTATCGATGGAACTCGAATCCAGCGAACTGCTGAAGCGCTTCGTCATGGCTGGCGTGGGAATCGGGTTCATGGCCCGCTCTTACGTCGAGCAGGACGTCCGTTCTGGACTGCTGGCTGCCGCAAAAATCGCCGGAGCCACGATCAGGCGCGATCTGGCATTGGTTTTTCGCAAGGACAAAGCTCTCAGCCGCGCCGCCTTGGCCTTCATCGACATCGCCGTGAACTCCAGGGCGTCGAAGGCGGCGGGGGCAGCCCTCCAGCCCAGGCGAAGTTGAACGCCGAGTGTCCGCTCACTCGTTCCCGAACGCAGTGCGAACGCTTGATTTGCCCGCTCGCGAACTGATTCGGCACCCTTGGACCGAAGCAACTCCACCCTTGAGGACATATAGGATGGGACCTCAGTATTTTTTCACCACACAATCTGTGCACGATGATATAAATTGCCCAAGGAGCATTCCGCTAATAATCTGGAGGGAATTGAAGAATTGGCCAAAAACATGGTTCCGAAGCGCATTTTTCTCACTAAGGGCGTGGGAAAGCACAAAGAGCGCTTGACGTCCTTTGAGTTGGCATTGCGCGACGCCGGAATCGCCTCGCAGAACCTGGTACGGGTTTCCTCCATCTTCCCGCCGAACTGCAAAATGATCCCGCGTTCGGAAGGTCTCAAATATCTTGATCACGGTGAAGTCGTTTTCGCTGTCGTAGCGGAAAACTCCACGCGTGAACCACACCGCCTTGTTGCGTCCAGCATCGGGTGCGCCCTCCCGGCCGACAAAAGCACTTACGGCTACCTGAGCGAGCACCATTCATTCGGCGAGAACGACCAAGTTGCAGGCGACTACGCTGAGGAATTAGCGGCTGAAATGCTCGCCACCACCCTCAATGTCGAGTTCGATCCAGATAAGTCCTGGGACGAGAAAAAGGAAGTCTATCGGCTCTCGAACAAGATCGTGCGAACGATGAACATCACCCAGTCCG
>Ga0196976_1000263_pt1 | contig 35691 bp, 36 predicted proteins | sample S3v_513CmetaG_FD_148644 | JGI IMG/M metagenome (GOLD analysis project Ga0196976, IMG submission 148644) | Soil microbial communities from Anza Borrego desert, Southern California, United States - S3+v_5-13C | ecosystem: Environmental > Terrestrial > Soil > Desert | place: USA: California... | reverse complement strand
CGACCTCGACCCCGTCCTCGCGCAGGCGGACCGGGGCGCTGCCGCTGGGGGTCACGGCGTCGGCGAGCCAGACGAACACGACGGGGACGGCCACGAGGAGCGCCCACAGGACGGGTGTGCGGCGCCAGCTCCGCCAGGCCATCGCCAAGCCGGTCGTCAGCTGGGTCATGGCGGTCGACCGGCTCCGTGCGCGCCGTCGGCGGCCGGACGACGTCCGAAGGACAGCGGCGTACGCCACCAGGAGCGCACCGAGTGCCCAGGCCAGTGCCCAGGCCAGGGGCTCGGGTCCGCCATGGCCGGGATCCGTGCTCATCGTCCAGAGGGTGACGAAGTGGGTGGGGAGCACACGGAGTGCCGTTGCGTCCGCGCCGGTCATCGCCGGGCCGAAGAAGACGTCGAGGATCCACACGAAGAGCAGGAGCATCGTCCCGTTGACCGGGTTCGTGACGACGGCTCCGACGACTGCGCCGAGTGCGAGGTAGATCACCGCGAACAGGGTCGTCCCGGCGACGACGCGCGCGGGCTGGTCGAGGCCGGTGCGGGCGGCCAGGGCCGCCAGGGCCGAACCGGTCGCGAGGGCGGCCAGCACCGCACCGGAGGTGAGGCGCCCCGCGACGAGGACGGATCGCGGGAGACCGGCGAGGACGAGGCGTCGATCGCTGAACCGGGCGGCGGCCACCTGGAAGTACATGCCGACCCCTGCGATGAAGCCGGCGGCCCAGCCGGCGGTGATCGCGTCGATGGAGACCCCACCGGTCCCGAGCGCCTCGCCGGCCGCCGAGAGCGGGCCCGCGGCGACGAGGACGAAGGCGACGGGCACGGCGACGAGCACGAGGAGGTTGACCGGGTTGCGCAGGTGGTCGACGACGAACCGGTGGGCGAGGAGCGCCGCGGTGGTCATCGGGACCACGTCCGACCGTCGCGCACCTCCACGATGCGGGTGAAGCGGTGCGCGTCGACGACGAAGTGGGAGACGACGAGCACGGTCTTGCCGCGGGCGCGCCGTGCCTCGACCAGGTTCCAGAACCTCAGGTAGGTGTCCCAGTCGAAGCCCGCGTACGGCTCGTCGAGCAGGAGGACGTCGGGATCGGGTAGCAGCGCGAGCGCCAGGTTGAGCTTCGCGAGGGTGCCGCCGGACAGGCGGTCCGCCCGCACCCGGGCGAACCGCGCGAAGGTGAGCGCCTCGTAGAGCTCGTCTCGGCTGCGCCGGACGCCCGCGAGCGACATGCCGTACGCGCTTCCGAAGAGCTCGACGTGCTCGTCGCACGTCAAACGGCTGTAGACCAGTGGCTCCTGGGGGCAGTAGCCCATCTGCCCACGGGCGGTGACCGTGCCGGCGTCGGCGTCGAGGGCGCCGACGAGCACCTTCATCAACGTGCTCTTGCCCGAGCCGTTCTCCCCGACGAGCCCGACGACCTCCCCGGGGTAGAGCTCGAGCCCGGCGCCCGCCAGGACGCGCACCCGCCCCCGTCCGAGTCGGCGGTAGGCCTTCTCGATGCCGACGGCGGACAGGACCGGTGCCTCGGTCCCGCGCTGGACGCCGTTGCCGGCTGCTGTGCTCACGAACGATGTGTCCACGGTGCCCACCTGTCCTCAGTACGGGCGGCCGTCCGGTCCGCGCGGACGTCCGAGCCGTCTCCTCGCGAATACCCGCGGGGGGTATGTTGCGCCTCAAGTCCAGCACCGCCGCATTGAGGTCACCCAGCCCCTTCGATGAAGGTCCTGTGAAGCGCAGCGCTCCTCGCACGGCCGAGCCCGGCGTGCCGTGCAGGGATGACGCCCCCGACGGCGGATGTGCGACCGCTGCGGGTCACGCAGCGCTCGGCGGCTGGGTGGACAACGCGGCCGTGCTGCGGGACGTCCAGCTGCTCGAGAGCTCCGCCGCCGACTTCCTTGCGCAGGTGTCCCGAATCCTTGCGCCATGCGGCCGTGAGCTTCCTCCCGTCCGACGACGCGCGTCGTCACCGGTGTCGTCCTCCCGGTCGACGGCGGTCGGAGCGCTCTGGGCGTCGACCCCGAAGCCCGCTGCCGACGACCTACGGCAACAGGGTGACGTCGCGGCGCCGCCCTGGGCGCCGCTCGGCGGGACCTCGCGTGCCGGGTGACGTTGGTCCCTCGGTGCGCCCGGCGCGCGGCCGTACGTTTCGAGGGTGACTGGTTCAACGGCCCTTGAAGTGACGACTGCTCGGGATTCGCGGATCGAGCTGCTGCAGGCGGTCGCGGACCCGGTGCGGTGGGCCGTGCTGGAGGAGCTCCGGGACGCCGCCAGGTGCGTCTGCGACATCCGGGAGCGGATCCCCGTGCCGGCGAACCTGCTCAGCTACCACCTGAAGGTGCTGCGGGACGCCGGCCTCGTCACCGCGACCCGGCGCGGTCGGTGGATCGACTACGCGCTGGCGGACGACGCCGTCGCGCGCATGCGGGCCGCGCTGCCCGGAGGTGGTGGGGGCGCGTCCGCATGACCGTCGCCGAACGCATCCAGGCTGCGACGCCGACGCGTCGCTGGGTGGGCCTCGGCGTGGCCGCGGCGACGTGGTTCGTGCTCTACGAGGTCAACCGCCCGTTCTGGGACTGGCTGCTCGGAGACGTCGTCGGAGTCGACCTCGCCGGACGCCTCGGGTCGGGCGTCCACTTCTTCCTCTACGACTCGGTGAAGATCGCGCTCCTGCTCGGGGGCATCATCTTCGTGGTCACCGTGCTGCGGTCCTTCATGAGCGTGGAACGCACACGTGCACTGCTGGGCGGGAAGCGCGAGGGGCTGGGCAACGTGATGGCCGCCGGCCTCGGTGTCGTCACTCCGTTCTGCTCGTGCAGCGCGGTGCCTGCGTTCATCGGGTTCGTCGCGGCAGGGGTCCCGCTCGGCGTGACGATGAGCTTCCTCATCGCCAGCCCGCTCATCAACGAGGTCGCGATCGCCCTGCTCTTCGGGCTCTTCGGCCTTGGTCCGACCCTGATGTACGTCGGAGCCGGCCTGACCGTCGCCATCGTGTCCGGGCTCGTCCTCGGTCGGCTCAGGCTCGAGCGCTGGGTCGAGCCGTTCGTCTTCGAGACGCGCCTCGGGGGACAGGTCGTCGACTCCACGGCCGGGCTGACGTGGGGGGACCGGATCCAGATGGGCGTCGAGGAGGTCGGCACGATCCTGCGCAAGATCTGGCCGTACCTGGTCGTCGGCATCGGGGTCGGGGCGGTCATCCACGGCTGGGCGCCCGAGGACTTCTTCGCCACCTACGCGGGCGCCGACAACCCCTTCGCGGTGCTGATCGCCGTCGCCGTCGGTGTGCCGCTCTACTCCAACGCGGCCGGGATCCTGCCGCTGGTCGAGGCCCTGTACGACAAGGGTCTCCCCATGGGCACGCTCCTGGCGTTCATGATGGCGGTCGTCGCCCTCAGCCTGCCCGAGCTGATCCTGCTGCGCCGCGTGCTCAAGCCCCGGCTCATCGTGACCTTCGTCGGCGTCGTCGCCGCCGGGATCGTGATGGTCGGCTACCTGTTCAACGCCGTCCTGTAGAGGCTCCCAGGAGGAACCCCATGAAGATCAAGGTGCTCGGCCCCGGCTGCGCGAACTGCGTGAACCTCGAGAGGGCCACGCGTGAGGCCGTCGCGTCGCTCGGCATCGACGCGGAGATCGAGAAGGTCACCGACTACGCCGCCATCGCGGGCTACGGCGTCATGCGGACGCCGGGCCTGGTGGTCGACGAGCAGGTGGTGCTGTCGGGGCGGGTCCCGACGGCGGAGGGCGTCCGGGAGATCCTCGCGCCGCTGGCGGGGGGCGGCGCGACGCGCCGGTAGGGCACATCTTCATCAGTTCTTCATGGCCGTCGGGAATCGACGGGCACACCCTGGTGTTGTGCAGGTACCCCCAGGGGGTATCGCGACAGGAGGCCCGGAGATGGACGCACGGCAGACGACGCTCGACGCCGGCGGTACCCACCGCCTGACGACCACCCACCACGACGGGCACGGCAGCCACGACCGGCACGGCGGCCACGGCGGGGGCGACCACGCGCCCGACGCCCCCCGGGGTGCGGCGCGCAGGCCGGCGCCGTCCCCGCACGACGTGATGGGGCACGGCAGCCACCACGGCGGCGGCTCCATGGCGGACATGGTGCGCGACATGCGCAACCGGTTCCTCGTGGCGGCCCTGCTCTCGATCCCGATCACCCTGTACTCGATGATCGGCCGGGAGTTCCTCGGCTTCACGGCGCCCGCGCCCTTCGGGCTTCGTGACGACGTCCTCATGCTCGCCCTGTCGTTGCCCGTCGTCTTCTACTCGGCCTGGATCTTCTTCGACGGCGCCTACCGGGCACTGCGGGCACGGACGCTCGACATGATGGTGCTCGTCGCCGTCGCGGTGGGCACCGGATGGCTCTACAGCGTCGTCGTCACCCTGACGGGTGGCGGGGAGGTCTTCTACGAGGCTGCCTCCGTCCTGACGACGTTCGTCCTGCTCGGCCACTGGTTCGAGATGCGAGCGCGGGGCGGCGCGAACGACGCCGTCCGCACGCTCCTCGAGCTCGCCCCGCCGCGCGCCGTGGTGCTGCGCGACGGCGTGGAGACGGAGGTGGCGACGGCGGAGGTCGTCGTGGGCGACCTGCTGCTCGTCCGGCCGGGTGCGAAGGTGCCGGTCGACGCCGTCGTGGTCGACGGCGAGTCCGAGGTCGACGAGTCCATGGTGACGGGGGAGAGCCTGCCCGTGGCCAAGGCACCCGGTGCCGAGCTCATCGGCGCCTCGATCAACGTCAGCGGGACCCTGCGCGCCCGCGCCACCAAGGTCGGCGAGGACACCGCCCTGGCCCAGATCGTCGCCCTGGTGCAGGAGGCGCAGAGCTCCAAGGCCCCGGGCCAGCGGCTCGCGGACCGCGCTGCGTTCTGGCTGGTCTTCGTGGCCCTGATCGGCGGCACGGGAACGTTCCTGGTCTGGTGGCTCGCTGGGGCGCCGGTCCCCACGGCGATCCTGTTCGCGATCACCGTGGTGGTCATCACCTGCCCCGACGCGCTCGGCCTCGCAACCCCGACGGCGATCATGGTGGGCACGGGGCTGGGAGCCCGCCGCGGCGTCCTGTTCAAGAACGCCACCGCCCTCGAGATGTCGGCTCGCATCGACACCGTCGTCATGGACAAGACCGGGACGCTGACAAAGGGCTCGCCGGAGGTGACCGACGTCGTCGTCGCGGAGGACCTGGACGCGCGCCAGGCGCTGGCCCTCGTCGCCGCGGTCGAGCGGGAGTCGGAGCACCCGCTGGCCAGGGCGGTCGTCGCCCACGCCGACGGTGCCGGCGTAGCCCGTCTGACGGCGGCGGACTTCCGCAGCGTCGCCGGGCACGGGGCCGTCGCGACGGTCGACGGTCGGCGCGTCGTCGTCGGGAACCGGCGGCTGATGGAGGCGGAGCGCATCGAGGTCGGTGCACTCGGCGACGTGCGGGACGGCCTCGCGGATGCCGGACGGACGGCCGTCCTCGCAGCGATCGACGGCCGGGCCGCAGCAGTCATCGCCCTGGCCGACGCCGCCCGCGAGACCGCCGCGGACGCCGTGACCGCGCTCCACGCGCTGGGCGCCCAGGTGGTCATGCTCACCGGCGACAACGAGGCCACCGCTCGGCGGATCGCCGCCCAGCTCGGCATCGACACGGTGATCGCCGAGGTCCTGCCTGGCGACAAGGCGGCGAAGGTCGCCGAGCTGCAGCGGTCGGGCCGACGGGTCGCCATGGTCGGTGACGGCGTCAACGACGCCCCGGCGCTGGCCACCGCCGACGTCGGCATCGCCATCGGTGCCGGCACGGACGTGGCCATCGAGACGGCGGACCTCGTGCTCATGCGGTCCGACCCGCTCGACGTTCCGACGGCGCTCACCATCGGCCGAGGGACGCTGCGCAAGATGCGGCAGAACCTCGGCTGGGCGATCGGCTACAACGCCATCGCACTGCCCATCGCGGCCGGGGTGTTCGAGCCGTCGATCGGCCTCTCCCTCAGCCCGGAGGTCGCGGCGTTGTCGATGTCGGGTTCGTCCGTCGTCGTCGCCGTGAACGCCCTGCTGCTGAAGCGCCTGCGGCTCCCCGCATCGCCGTCCTCCGGGAATGCCGGGGTGCGCCACGACGCTGACCACCGCAGCATCGAACGTGTGCCGGACCACGGCGCAACCCACGAGTGAGGCGGGACGCATGGCGAGCAAGGCCCAGGACCGGGAGGCCCGACGAGCGGCGGCGGCAGCGCTGCGCGCCGAGCAGGAGCGAGCGGAGCGGAGGCGCAGACGGCTGACGATCGGCATCGTGGCAGCGGTGCTCGTGGCTCTCGTGGTCCCCGTGGCCCTCGTCCTCATCACCCAGACCCGGGAGCAGGCCCGCATCGAGGAGGCCGCCGCGGCACCGATCGAAGGAGAGAAGGAGGTGGAGGTCGACTCGGCCGGTCACGTCACCGACGAGGTCCCGTACGAGACGACCGCACCCACGGCCACGGCGACCCCCGAGGAGGGGGCGGCCGGCGAGGAGGCCGCCGCGGCCGTCGGCACCCTCCTGCCGCCGGTCGGCGGCGACCACGACCCGACGCCGCAGAACTGCGGCTTCTACGACCAGCCGGTGCGCGACGAGAACGCCGTGCACTCGCTCGAGCACGGCGCCGTGTGGCTGACCTACCGCACCGACCTCGACGCCGGTGACGTCGCACGGATCAAGGAGATCGCACAGGGGACGCCGTACGTGCTCGCCAGCCCGTACGAGGACCTGGCCGCGCCCGTCGTCGCCACCGCCTGGGGGGTGCAGCTGGAGCTCCAGGACACCTCCGACGAGAGGCTCGACGCCTTCCTCGCGCGCTACGTGCAGGGCGAGCAGACGCCGGAGCCCGGCGCCCCGTGCAGCGGTGGCGTGGGAACACCGATCAGCTGACGGTCCTGCTCCCCCCGGTATGGGTGTGAGCCCGGGGGTAGCAGGGGCTCAGAGGGAGCTCAGCAGGTTGGCCATCTCCGTGATCTCGACCGTCTGGTCGTCGATGATCGTGCCCGCCAGCTGCAGGGCGTCCGCGTTCTCACCGGACTCCCGGTGGGTCTCGGCCATCTCGATGGCGCCGCGGTGGTGGTCGACCATCAGCTCGAGGAACCGGCGGTCGAACTCCACCCCCTCCAACCCGGAGAGCTCGGCCATCACGGCCTCCTGGTCCATGCCCTCCATGTCCATGCCCTCGTGGCCCATGCCGCTCATGTGGGCCTCGTCGGGCTGCTCCTCGCCCCAGGCCTCGAGCCAGCCCGACATCGTCTCGATCTCGGGTCCTTGAGCGGCCGCGATCCGCTCACCGAGGGCGCGGACCTCCTCGGTGCCGGCCTTCTCGACCGCGAGCTCGGCCATCTCGATCGCACCCTCGTGGTGGATGATCATCATCTGCGCGAACTCGGTGTCGGCGTCGTTGTGCGCCGCGGGGTCCACCGTGGAGCCACCCGCCGTCTCCTCCTGCGTCGTCCCGGCGTCGGCCCCGGCGTCGTCCGCGTCGGTCGAGCAGCCGGCCAAGGTCAGGGCGATCGCCGCCGCGAGTGCGGAGACGGTGAGCGTTCGGGTGTTCGTGGTCATGTCTCTCCCAGGAGTCGGTTCCGGCGGTGCGCCGTCGTACGTCAGGCCTGCTGGGTCGCGCAGCAGCCCTCGAACGCCGTGGTGGGCGACGCACCGCAGCAGCAGCCGCCGGTCTCGTTCGCGTCGTCCTTGCAGCAGCCGTCCATGGGCACCCTCTCGTCCGGTGTGTGCGCGGCCCTCTGTGAACCGTGCCTGTCATCCCCAGGATGCGCGACCGCTGCTGAGGGCAGGCTCACCTTCGATCAAGGTTCGATGAAGGTCACTGCGTGCTGGCGACGCCCGCGGGCGGCTCGGCGACCGCGGTGATGGTGCCCGTGAACATGCCCATCGCGCAGGTGTACGCATAGGTGCCCGGGTCGAGCGTGAACGTGAGTGTCGTGACGCCGGGCTCGAGTCCCATGTAGTCGATCCCGAGGTCCGGCGCGTACAGCGATGCCGCACAGCTCAGCGCCGTCGACTCGATCTCCCACCGCACGGGCACCCCGGCGAGGACGCGCGCGTCGGCGGGCTCGTACCCCTCCGCGACCTGGGTGGTCCGCAGCACCTGGGCGCCGTCCCGCACCGTGACGTTCGCGGAGACGTCGGGGGCAGGCTCCGGGCGGTCGGCGGACCGGCCTGCGAGGTCGGGGCGGTCGCCGGGTACGACGGCCGGGACCCCGACTCCGCTCCGGCCGACCGTCGCGGCCGCCTGGGGCGGCATGAGGAGGCGTGCGGCCCCGGAGAGGTTGACGGCGGCGAGGACCATCACGGCCACGCCGGCGAAGCGGAAGAACGACGTCGCGGCGCCACCCCGGACGAGCGCGGTCAGGGTGCCGATGCCGAGCAGGCCAGGCACCGTGCCCAGGGCGAACACCGCCATGACCGCCCCGGCCCGCCATGGGCTCCCGGTGGACAGGGCGTACACCTGGACCGCCTGGGTGAAGCCGCACGGCAGCACGAAGGTCGCCGCCCCGAGGAGCGCGGCTCGGCGGTCGCTGTAGCGTCCTCGTCCGCTGCCGGCCCCGACGTGACGGCTGACGGCAGCGGGCAGGGCCACCGTCGCAGCGGCCGAGAGGCGTGGCGACAGCTGTGTGAGGCGCAGGCCGACCAGGCCCATCACCAGGGACACCGCGAGGAGCACGATCGCGAGCAGCCTCCCGTTGAGCGAGACCATGGAGCCGAGGGCACCGAGCCCGGCGCCCAGGACACCGAAGCCCAGGACGCGCCCGAGGTTGAAGGCCAGCTGCGGGCGGAGGCGTCGCCCCGCACTGAGCTCCCGGTGGGCACTCGCGAACCGTGCCGAGACGGCCAGCACGAGACCCCCGACGAGCGCCATGCAGGTGGAGGACCCGGCAGCCACGCCCACGAGCGCTATCACGGCGAGGTCGCCCGAGCCGTCGAGCGAGCCCGCCCGGTCAGCCAACGACGACACCCCCGTGGCCCGCAGGGCGACCGCCAGCAGCGCGAGCACGACCACTGCGAGCCCGACGTCCCGCCAGACCCGCACGTCCCGGCTCAGCCACGGCCTGACGTCCCGTCCGACGTCGTACCCCGCCGCACGGACCGCGGCGTGGAGGTGCTCGGTCGGGACGTGCCCACGCGTGCGGAGCCGGACCCGCCCGCGGCGCGCCGACACCTCGACGCCGACGACGCCGGGCACGGCGTCGAGGGCACGGGCGATGCGCCGCTCGCACGCCGTGCACGTCATGCCACGGACGTCGAGCTGGACGCGAGCCATTCCTAGGAGCTCTGGTCGGTGACCTGCGACCAGGCGCGGAACCGCCGCAGGCGCAGGGAGTTGGAGACGACGAAGACGCTCGAGAAGGCCATGGCAGCGCCGGCGACCAGGGGGTTGAGGCGCCCGGACGCGGCCAGCGGGATGGCGGCCACGTTGTAGGCGAGCGCCCAGAACAGGTTCCCCTTGATGGTGCCGAGGGTGCGACGGGCCAGCCGGATCGCGTCGGCCGCCGACCGCAGGTCGCCGCGTACGAGCGTCAGGTCGGACGCCTCGATGGCCGCGTCCGTTCCCGTCCCCATCGACAGGCCGAGGTCGGCCTGCGCGAGCGCGGCGGCGTCGTTGACGCCGTCGCCGACCATGGCGACCGTCCTGCCCTCTGCCTGCAGCCGGCTGACCACGGCGACCTTCTCCTCCGGGAGCACCTCGGCGATGACCTCGTCGATGCCGAGCTGGCGCCCGACGGCGTTCGCGGCACGGGCGTTGTCGCCCGTGAGCAGCACCGGGGTGAGCCCGAGGCTGCGGATCTGGCTGATGGCCTCGGCGGAGGTCGGCTTGACCGTGTCCGCCACCACCACGACGGCCCGTGCCGCCCCGGCCCAGCCCACCGCGATGGCGGTGCGGCCGGCGTCCTCGGCCTCCTCCAGCGCGGCGGAGAGCTCGGCCGGCAGTGCCATGCCCTCCTCCTGGAGCCACCGCGCCCGCCCTGCGAGGACCACGCGGCCCTCCACCGTGCCCTGCACGCCTCGACCGGGGACGCTCCGGAACCCGTCCACGGCGCCGAGGGCGATGCTGCGTTCGACAGCGCCGGCAGCGATGGCTGCGGCGATGGGGTGCTCCGAGGCGTTCTCGAGCGTGGCCGCGAGGCGGAGGGCCTCCGTGGCGTCGACGCCGTCGGCCGGTACGACGTGCTGGAGGGCCATCTGCCCGGTGGTCACCGTGCCGGTCTTGTCCAGCACGATCGTGTCCACCCTGCGGGTCGACTCCAGCACCTCCGGGCCCTTGATGAGGATGCCGAGCTGGGCGCCGCGTCCGGTGCCGACCAGCAGCGCCGTCGGCGTGGCCAGGCCCAGGGCGCAGGGGCACGCGATGATCAGGACGGCGACCGCGGCGGTGAAGGCCGAGACGGCGTCGCCGGTCGAGCCGAGCCAGAAGCCCAGCGTGCCGACGGACAGGGCGATGACGATCGGCACGAACACCGCCGAGAGGCGGTCGGCGAGCCGCTGGACAGCGGCCTTGCCGGACTGTGCAGCCAGGACGAGCTGGGCGATCTGCGCGAGCTTCGTGTCGGCACCGACCCGCGTCGCCTCGACGACGAGGCGCCCGCCGGCGTTGACCGTCGCACCCGTGACGGCGTCCCCGGGACCGACCTCGACCGGCACCGGCTCACCGGTGAGCAGCGCCGCGTCGATCGCGGAGGTGCCCTCGACGACGACGCCGTCGGTGGCCACCTTCTCGCCGGGCCGCACGACGAACCGGTCCCCGACGGCCAGCTGCTCGATGGGTACGCGCGTCTCGGCAGGTCCGTCCGGCCCTTCGAGCAGCACCGCGACGTCCTTCGCGCCGAGGTCGAGGAGCGCCTTGAGGGCGGCACCGGACCTGCGCTTGGCGTGCGCCTCGAAGTAGCGGCCCAGGAGGATGAACATGGTCAGCGCAGCGGCGATCTCCAGGTAGATCTCGTCGCTGCCCGAGCCCGGCTCGGGGAAGAGGGTGAACGCCATGCGCATGCCCGGCATCCCGGCGTCGCCGAGGAAGAGCGCGTAGACGGACCACGTGAACGCCGCGATGACGCCCACCGAGATCAGGGTGTCCATCGTCGCGGTGGCGTGGCGGAGGTTCTTCCAGGCGGCACGGTGGAACGGCAGCGCGCCCCAGACGACGACCGGCGCGGCGAGCGTCAGCGAGAGCCACTGCCAGTGCTCGAACTGCGCCGCGGGGATCATCGCCATGGCGAGCGTCGGAAGGGTGAGGACCGTGGAGATGACGAGGCGCCGGCGCAGCTCCGCCACGGGGTCGGGTCCCGTGTCCGACGTCGCCGCGTCCTCCGCCTCGCCCTCGACGGTCACCGAGGGAGCAGGCAGCGCGGCCGTGTAGCCGGCGTCCTCCACGGCGTCGATGAGGTCCGTGACCGTCACGGGTTCCGTGAACTGCACGGACGCTCGCTCGAGCGCGAAGTTCACGCTCGCAGTGACTCCCTCGATCCGGTTGAGCTTCTTCTCGATGCGCGCCGCGCAGGAGCTGCACGTCATCCCGCCCACGACGAGGTCGACGGTCGTCGCGCCGGTGGTGTGCTCGGTGAGGTTCGTGGTCATCGCGTCATGCCCCCATGACCGAGCCGAGCCCGAAGGCTGCGGCGAACACCACGACGAGCACCACCCCGTAGGCGGCAAGTCGGGTCAGCGAGCTCCTCATGTCACGGCCCCCACGAGTTCGTAGCCGGCACTCGCGACCGCTGTACGCACGTCGTCGATGCTTGGCTGGTCGGCTCCGACCACGTCCACGAGCCCCCGCCCGAGGCGCACGACCACCTGGTCGACCCCTGGCAGCGCGCCGACCTCGGCCGTGATCGACCGGATGCAGTGCGTGCACGACATCCCTGTCACCGAGTACGTCCGCTGGCTCATGTGGCTCCGGTCCGCCGGTGGGTGCCCGGCGCACCCGACTGCCGGAACGGTATGTCGCCGACCCGTCCCCCCAGCAGGGGCGGAGGGCCCGCCGGGGCGTTCTTCAGCAACTCTTCATCGAGCGGCCGGTGTTCTTCATCGAGTCCCTGGGGGCCCCCGCCGGCACACACCTTCAGCGGATCTTCATCGTTCGAGGGCCGGATTCTTGACGGCGGCGTTGCACCGTTGCAGCAGGCGCCGACAGGTGCCCCGGCAGTCCGGCGAAGAGAGGTAGCCATGGGTCCGTGGTGCGCGCAGATGGGAGTCAGCGGCTGGGTCGGCATGGCCGCGTTCTGGCTCGTGGTGGTCGCGCTCGTGATCTGGGCGCTCACGCGCCTCTTCCCGGGCCAGCCCGGTGGGAGCGCCCGGGCGATGCTCGACGAACGCCTGGCCCGCGGCGAGATCGACCCGGAGACCTACCGCCTCGTCCGCGAGGAGCTCGACGGTCTCACGACAGCAGCGAAGGGAACGCCATGAACGAGCACATGAAGGCGCACGGCAAGCACATGCTGATCGCCGGCGCCGGAGTCGTCGTCCTCGCCGTCGTCCTCGGCGCCGGGTGGCGGCAGGCGGTCACGTGGGGACTGCTCCTGGCGTGCCCGGTGGGGATGCTCGGGATGATGTGGTTCATGAGCCGCCACATGTCCGGCAAGCAGCAGGGTGGGACGGAGCACGGCGACCACGCCGGCTGCCATGCACCAGCGGCGACGGCGGACCGCCCGGTCGACCAGGCGCTCAGTGCCCCGGGCCCGGACCGGCGATCGGCAGGCTGACGACGAACGTCGAGCCCTGGCCCCGTCCCGGGCTCTCGGCGCGCACGTGCCCGCCGTGCGCCTCCACGAGGGCCTTGGTGATCGCCAGACCGATCCCGGAGCCGCCGCTCGTGCGGTCGCGCGCGGACTCCGCGCGGTAGAAGCGCTCGAAGAGGTGCGGCAGGTGCTCCGCCGCGACGCCCTCGCCGGTGTCGCTGACGGTCAGGACGACCTGCGACGCCGCCGTGGTGCCCGCGAGCCTGACGCGTCCGCCCGGTGGCGTGTGCCGCAGGGCGTTGTCGACGAGGTTCCCGAGCACCTGTGCCATCCGGTCGGGGTCGGCGAGCACGCGGGGGAGACCGGGTTCGACCTGGAGCTCGAGGTGGACCCCGGCGGCGTGGGCGCGGTCACGGGCGGCGAGGTGCGCGAGGCGCAACAGCTCCGCAGGCTCGGTCGGCACGGGTGTGAGCGCCAGCTCACCGCTCTCCGCCTTGGTCACGGCCGCGAGGTCCTCGGCGAGACGGGTCAGCCGGGCGCCCTGGGCACGCAGGACCGCCAAGGTCTCCGGGGTGAGCTCGACGACTCCGTCCTCGAGAGCCTCGAGGTGGGCGTTCAGGGTGGCCACCGGTGTCCTGACCTCGTGCGCGACGTCCGACAGGAGACGGTGCCGCAGGTTCTCGCTCGCCTCGAGGCGGGTCGCCATCTGGTTGAAGGTCTCGGCGAGCTCCTCGAACTCCCGGCCCATGTCGGGGGAGGGGACCCGGGCGTGGAACCTGCCGCTCGACACCTGACGTGCCGCGGCGGTGAGGGATGCCAGCGACGCGCCGATGCGCCGGGTGAGGACGAGGCTCACCGCGAGCGCGACGACGACCGCCGCGGCCAGGGCGATGCTCAGCGCGAGACCGCTCGCCGTCCGGAACGCCACCTCGGCGTGCAGCAACGCGTCCCCGTCGTCGGCCCCACGGGAGGCGAGGTGGTCGTGGAAGATGGTCGGTCCGACTGCGCCGGCCACCAGCCAGGCCGTCACGCCGGCCGTGGCCAGCACGAGCGCGAGGGCCGCGAGCAGGCGGCGGCCCAGTCCGCCGCGCGCCGCGGCCGTCACTCGCCCGTCCCGATGCGGTAGCCGACGCCGCGCACGGTGCGGACGTAGCGCTGGCGCTCCGCCGTGTCGCCGAGCTTCTGCCGGACGTGCAGCACGTGGACGTCGACGAGGTGCTCGTCGCCCACCCAGCTGCCGCCCCAGACGGCCTCGATGAGCGCCCCGCGGCTCATCACGGCGTTCGGTCGGGAGGCGAGCGCGGCCAGCACGTCGAACTCCGTGCGCGTCAGCTGGACCAGTGCCCCGGCCACCCGGGCCTCCCGGGCCGCGACGTCGACCGTCAGATCACCGACGGCGATGGCCGGCGCCGCCTCCGGCTCACGCGTGGCCGCCGCACGGGGCCGGCGGAGCATCGCCCGGATGCGGGCGACGAGCTCCCGTGGGCTGAACGGCTTCGTCACGTAGTCGTCCGCCCCGACGGACAGGCCGATGAGCGTGTCGACCTCGTCCGCCCGCGCGGTCAGCATGATCACGTAGCAGTCCGAGAACGTCCGCAGCTGGCGGCACACCTCGATCCCGTCGATGCCCGGCAGCCCCAGGTCGAGGACCACGACGTCCGGGTCGAAGGTGCGGGCCTGGCGGAGCGCCGCCTCACCGTCCCGCGCCACCTCGACCTCGAAGCCGTCCCTGCTCAGGTAGCTGGTGACGACGTCGGCGAGTGCCGGCTCGTCGTCGACGACGAGGGCACGGGGCTGTGCGGGGCTGAGGCCTGTGGTCATGGGCACATTGTCGCCGGAGGGGGGGTCGGGGACCCCCCGCGAACGCCGTCCCGTGCGCTCTTCATCGAACCTCCATCAAACCGAGATCGATCCGGCGGTGCGGGTGCCCGACAGTGCTGGTGTCGGCTCACTCGAAGGAGACCCCCGTGAACAACCTGGCGCCCCGGCCCGTCGCGGTGACCCTGGTGCACAGCCCCGCGTGCCACTTCTGCGACGACGCCCAGGAGGTGCTCGCGGAGCTCGGTGAGGCGTTCGCGATCGAGGTGTCCGTCGTGGAGATCGACACGCCGCTCGGCGCGACCCTGGTCGCCGTGCACCGCCCCGCCATGAACCCCCTGGTGCTCGTCGACGGCGCCTTCTTCAGCTCCGGCCGCCTGCCGCGGAAGAAGCTCATCAAGCTCCTGGAGGCGCGCCAGGCGCAGCTCCCGGTGACGGCGGGCCGCTGACATGGGCTCCGAGCTCCTCACCACCGGCAGCATCCTCGCGGCCTTCTTCGCCGGGGGAGTGGCGCTCTTCGCGCCCTGCTGCATCGTCTTCCTCGCGCCCAGCTACCTCGCCGGGGCCGTCAAGAACAGCCGCTGGCGCCTGCTGCCCCTGACCTTCGTGTTCGCCGCGGGCCTCGGCCTCGTGCTCGTCCCGATCACGCTCGGCATGAGCCTGCTGTCCGGTGCGATCGCCAAGTACCACCAGCCGCTCTACTGGGCCGGCGGCATCCTGATGTTCGCCCTGGCGGCGCTCGCGCTGTCGAACCGCATGTGGTCGATGCCGTCGATGCTCCGCGCGCCCGACACGACGCGCGGGGACTCGGCGAGCTTCTTCGCCCTCGGGGTGTTCTCCGGGATCGCGTCGAGCTGCTGCGCACCGGTGCTGGCAGGGGTCATGACCCTCTCGGTGCTCTCCGGTTCACCGATCGGCGGGTTCGCGCTCGGGGTCGCGTACGTGTTCGGCATGGTCTTCCCGCTGTTCGTGATGGCACTGGTGTGGGACAAGGCCAAGCTCGGTGAGAAGAGGTTCCTGCGTGCCAAGCCGGTGCGTTTCCGCGTCGCGGGGAAGCTGGTGGCGACGAACACGGTGAACCTCGCGGTCGCGGTCGCGTTCGTGATCATGGGCGGGTTCATCATCGCCCTCGCCGGCTCGACGGACATGACGGGTGGCACCGCAGCGCAGGACTGGGCGAGCCGCACGCTGACCACCGTCTTCGGCAGTGTCCAGGAGTTCCTCAGCCCGGTCCCCGAGTGGGTCCAGGGCCTCGCCATCCTGGCGGTCGCGGCGGTCTTCGTCTGGGGGACCCTCGCCGACACTCGCCTCCCGTGGCGCCGTGCTAGGACGACGCCCGACCCGCTGGGTGAGGGCGTGGCGGACGCGCCCAGCTGCCACGCCCCGGCTCTGAGCACCACCTCCACCGACGACGAGAAGGACTGAAGCGATGACCTCCGGGACAGCAGTTCGGCGCGAGGCCGAGCGCCAGAAGCAGCTCGACCAGGTCCGTCTCGAGCAGGAGACCGCCGTGCGACGGCGCCGGGTCGTCATCCGGTTCGCCTGGCTCACCGGCATGCTCGTGATCCTCGGCCTCGTCGTCGCCGCGCTGCTCTCGGCCCGCCCCGAGACAGGCAGCACGGCCACCACGGCGACGCCGTTCACACTGCCGATGAGTGACGGCGGCACCGTCTCGCTGTCGGACTACGCAGGTCAGCCGGTCATCCTGTACTTCAACGAGGGGGCCGGCTGCGACTCCTGCCTGCTGCAGATGGCCGAGATCGAGAAGGAACCCGGCTTCGCCGACAACGGCATCGCGGTCCTGCCGATCGTGATGAACACCGCCGAGCAGATCAACGCGGACCGGGAGCGGCTGGGCGTCAGTGCGCCGTTCGCCCTCGACGACGGCACGATCTCCGAGGCCTACGGCACCCTCGGCAAGGGCATGCACGAGGGGCTGCCCGGCCACGGGTTCATCCTGATCGACGCCGACGGCGTCCAGAGGTGGTACGGCAACTACCCGTCCATGTGGCTGGAGCCGTCCGAGCTGCTTGACATCGCCCTCGAGAACCTCTGACGCGGGGGTGCCGCGGCGGCGCACCGGGCGCCGCCGCGGCACCGGGTCACTCGGTCGCCAGGACGAGTGCCCGGATGTCGACGGGCTCGGAGATCATGCCGTTGGCGACCATGAACTCCTGGGTCCGCTCCATGGCGGCGACGTCCGCGTCGGTGATCTCAGCGCTGAAGTCGTACATGCCGTACATCTCGGCGACGGTCGCCTCGGGCAGGCCGGTCTCGGCGGCGGCCATGGCCAGCACCTCGTCCGTGTTCGCCGCCATGTACGCGAGGACCTCCTCGTGCGCCTGGGTGAAGACATCGACCAGGCCGGGGTTCGACTCGGCGAACTCTCGCGTGGTCGCGACGACAATCGTGGCACCGACGAGCCCGCTGCCGTCCGTGACCTTCTGGTACCCGTCGGCCAGCATCGTCGCGGCCACCGGGCCGGCCAGGAGCGCCACGTCGACGCTCCCGCCGGCGAGTGCGGCCTGGGCGGCCGGGATCGCCATGTCGACGAACTCCACGTCGTCCGCCGAGTAGCCACCGCTGGCCAGGTAGGCGAGGAGCAGCTCGTGCAGGATCGTGCCCTTCGGCCCGCCGATGGTCGCGCCGACGAGCTCGTCGGGCGTGGTCGGCCCGTCCGCGCCCGTGATGAGCATGAACGCCTCGGGGGACCGGCTGTACATGTCGACGATCGCGATGTCGGCCCCGTTCGCCGCCGACAGGAGCACCGACGTGGCGCCCACGGCGAACAGGAACTGGATGTCACCGGACGCGAGCGCCGCGGTCTGCTCGGGACCGGTCGTGAGCTCCGAGTACGTCACGTCCACGCCCGCCTCGCCGAAGGCCTCCGCGAAGACCCCCAGCTCCCGCTCGACGATCGACGGCACGTTGAGCGGCGCGGTCACGTACGTCACGGCGACCTCGTCGACGGTCGGTTCGGCGACGGCTTGGCGGTCCACCGTGGGCTCCGCCTCGGTCGTGGCGGACGGCGTCGTGCAGCCGGCGACCGCTACGGCGCCGAGCGCTGCGGTGGCGACGAGCGCCAGGGTCTTCTTCAGCATGGTGTGTCCTTCTGGATGGTCGAGCGGATCGTTCGGGTGAGCTCGAGGTCGGGTTCCCGGGTGCGTGGGCCGGGCAGGCGCGGGACGTCGTGGTCGGCGTCGAGCCGGCCGCCGTCGAGGACGACGATCCGGTCGCCCAGGTAGAGGGCCTCGTCGAGGCTGTGGGTCACGAAGAGGACGTTCATCGCCATCGCGCGGTGCAGCTCCAGGAGCTGGTCCTGCATCGCCTCGCGGGTCAGGGCGTCGAGCCCCGCGAACGGCTCGTCCATGAGCACGAGGGCCGGGCTGTGCGCGAGGGCGCGGGCCAGCGCGACGCGGTGCTGCATCCCGCCGGAGAGCTGGTGGGGGAGCGCATCCCCGAAGCCGGCCAGGCCGGTCAGGTCCAGGAGGTGCTCGACGTCGCAGCGTCCGGCGCGCTGCCCGAAGCGGATGTTCTGCGCGGCCGTGAGCCACGGCATCAGCCGGGGCTCCTGGAAGACCATCCCGATGCGGCCGGTCCCGGTCATCCGGATCGTGCCGGCGTCGGGGGTCTCCATCCCGGCGACGAGCCGCAGGAGCGTCGTCTTGCCGCACCCGCTGGCGCCGAGGATGACGGTGATGCCGTCGCGTTGCGTGAAGTCGAGGCCGTCCAGCACCTGCACGGTCCGCCCGTGGATCGCGAACCGCTTGGACAGCCCGGTGATCTCAACTCCAGCTGTCATCGATCCCCCAGCGGAGGCGGCCACGCACGGCCCGGGCGAAGAGCCGGTCCGTCGCCACGCCCACGATGCCGATCGCGAGGATCCCCACGATCACGCGGTCGGAGCGCGACATCTGCTGCGCGTCGTTGATGAGGTAGCCGAGGCCGGACGCCGCGGCGAGCATCTCGGCGCCCACGAGTGCCCGCCAGGCGAAGCCGAGGCTGATGCGCATCCCGACGAGGATGTCCGGCAGCGCGTGCGGCACGCGGATCAGGAAGAACTTGCCGGCGCCCGAGAGCTGGACGGACGTCCCGACGTCCAGCAGCTGCGGGCTGCACGAGCGCAACCCCTTGGAGATGTTCATGTACATCGGGAAGAACGCGGTGAGGACGATGACGACGAGCTTCCCGGTCTCGTCGATGCCGAACCACAGGATGAGCAGCGGGATGAGGCTGAGCGGGGGCACGTTCCGCAGGAAGCCGAGAAGCGGCTGGAGGAACCCGTCGAGCCCGGGGAGCACCAGGGCGACGACGGCGAACGCGAACGCCAGGCCGAAGGCGACGGCGAACCCGACGAGGACCCGGCCGAAGCTCGTGACCACGTGCCCGGGGAGCTCGCCGGACGCCGTCATCTCCACGGCGCTCGACCACACCCGGGCCGGCGAGGGGAGCACGTAGGCGCTCCACAGCTCGAGCGCGGTGAGCAGCCACCAGACGGCGACGACCGCCGCCGTGACGAGGACACCGCGCAGGAAGGCGCTCATCGCGGCCCGGGCAGGCTGATCCTGTCGAGGATGCCGGACAGGTACGCGATGGCGATCCCGTAGTTGGTGATGGGGATCCCGAGGCCCTGCGCCTCGTCGATGCGGGACAGCACGTGCCGTCGGTTGAACATGCACCCGCCGCAGTGGATCACCAGGTCGTAGCGGGCGAGGTCGTCGAGCGGGTCGGGCCCCGCGACGATGTCGATCGTCAGGGTGTCGCCGAAGCGCTTGCGCAGGAGGGCGGGGATCTTGACCCGGCCGATGTCCTCCTCGAGCGGCGCGTGCGTGCACGACTCGGCGATGAGCACCCGCGAGGTCGCGGTGAGTCTCCCGATGCCCGCCGCACCGTCGACGAACGCCTGGATGTCGCCCTTGTAGCTGGCGAAGAGGACCGAGAACGAGGTCAGCAGGCTCTCCGCCGGCTTCTTCGCGTGGACGACGGGGAACACCTGCGAGTCCGTGATGATGAGCTTCGGCGGCCGGGTCAGTGCGGCGAGCGTCTCGTCCAGCCTGTCCGTCGTGCAGCTCATGACGAGGCACTTCTTGTCCAGCAGGTCGCGCAGCGTCTGGACCTGGGGAAGGATCAGCCGGCCCTTGGGTGCCTGGATGTCCTGCGGCATGACGAGCAGCACGAGGTCGCCGGGGGCTGCGAGCGGTCCGGTGATGCTCGCCGGCTCGTCGTCGGGCAGCTCCGTGATGATCGCCTCACGGATGGCCGCGACGTTCTCGCCCGTGAGGGCGCTGACGGCGACCGTGCGGATCCCGAAGCGGCGCGCCACCTCTGTGCGGAGGGTGTCGGCGTCGTCGAGCGTGTCCGCCTTGTTCACCACGCCGATCACGGGGATGCCCCGCCGGACGAGGTCGGCGACCCACTCCGTCTCGATGTCCGGCGGTCCGGTGAAGACCACCAGTGCGACGTCGGTCTTTCTCGTGGCGTCGCGAGTGCGGTCGACCCGGAGCTCGCCGAGGGCGCCCTCGTCGTCCACGCCGGCCGTGTCGATGAAGACCACGGGCCCGATGGGATAGAGCTCCATCGCCTTGTAGACCGGGTCCGTCGTCGTGCCGGCGACGTCGGACACCACGGCGACCGACTGGCCGGTGATCGCGTTGACGAGCGACGACTTGCCCGTGTTCCGCTTCCCGTAGACGCCGATGTGCAGGCGGTTGGCGCGGGGCGTGTCGAGGAGGCTCACCGCACCTCGCTCGGGTGGTCGCCGCGGTCGACGACGATGTCGTAGCCGATCCGCGCGAGCGTGGCGCGTGTCGTCGCGGTGTTCGCCGCGACCTCGCCGCTGACCGGCTTGTTGTCGTACAGCAGGTACTTGGGGCGCAGGTCCTCGGGGCCGAGGTTGAGCATGATGACGTTGGCGCCCGACAGGATGCCCTGCTCCCGCGCTCCGGCCCGAGCGGTGCCCAGCGCCGTCGTCGCAGGCAGGAGCACGGTCGGCAGCATCAGGCGGACCAGGCTCAGGATGAAGAGCGTCAGGTCGACCGAGCCAGGAGCGCGGTCGTGGAACGGGGTCGAGCGGTGCGGCAGGAACGGCCCGATGCCCACCATGTGCGGCTGCAGCTCCGAGAGGAACACGAGGTCCCGGGCGAGGTGCCGGGGCGTCTGGAACGGAGAACCGACCATGAACCCCGCGCCCGTCTGGAAGCCGATCTCCTTGAGGTCGGCCAGGCAGCGCAGCCGCGTTGCGAGGGCCTGGCCCTCGGGGTGCAGCTGCGCGTAGTGGTCGGCGGTCGCGGTCTCGTGACGCAGCAGGAAGCGGTTCGCGCCGGCGTCGTAGAACTGCTGGTAGGCATCGCGGCTGCGCTCCCCGATGGAGAGCGTGATCGCGCAGTCCGGGTAGCCCGCACGGATGCGCCGGATGATGTCCGTCATCACGTCCGTCGTGAACCGGGCGTCCTCGCCGCTCTGCAGCACGAACGTCCGGTACCCGAGCTCGTATCCGACGGCGCAGCAGTCGAGGATGTCCTCTGCGCTGAAGCGGTACCGCTCGGCGTCCCGGTTGCTCTTCCGGATGCCGCAGTAGAGGCAGTCCTGCCGGCAGTGGTTGGAGAACTCGATGAGGCCGCGGACGAAGACGCGGTTGCCGAAGTGCCGGTGCGCCACCTCGACCGCAGCGGCGCGGGCGTACTCACGGTCGTCGTCGTCGGCGCGCACCAGGAGCGCCTCGAACTCGTCGAGCGACAGCCGGCCGTCGACCGACAGGCGGTCGATGAGCTGCCGGGGGGTGCCGGTCGCGGCGACGCTGAGGCTGGGCTCAGAGATCAGGGGGAGGGACAAGGGGGTCTCCTGGCGCGGCGGTCCTGGACATGAGAGACCGCACCTGAACGCCTGGGAGCTTGCCCAGCTTGCCCGTGAGTGCGCTGACGCGCTCCACGGAGGTGTCGACGACGAGGGTGATGATGTTCACGCCCCGTTGTGCGTACGGGAGCCCGAACCGCCCGATGATCTCGTCGCCGAACTGCGTGAGCAGCTCATTGACGCCATCGACCGAGGCCGTCGGCCGTTCCACGATGATCGACACCACACCGAGTCTCTTCTCCACCGGACACTCCCGTGAATCAGATGTGGTCTGGTTCGCAGCACTGCGCTGCCCCTCGATGGTTCCAGGGCGCGGCGGCCGGATCCCCGGACATTTGTCCCTCATCGGTCGTCGCGTCCGACGTTCACCCGCGCACGGGGACCGGCAGCTCGCGTTGCGGCGATGATCGGACCGGCAGAGCATGAGGGATGCTGCCCGGGACCGAGTCGTCGTACTGGATGAGCACCACCCCCGTCCCGGCGTACCCGCCGCTGGCGAGCGACGTCGAGGTCGACGTCGTCGTCATCGGGGCGGGTATCGCCGGTCTGTGCACGGCGTGGGAGGCCGCCCGGCGCGGCAAGACGGTCGCGGTGGTGGAGGCCGGGCGGATCGCCGCGAGCGTCACGGGCCACACCACGGCGAAGCTGTCCGCGCTGCACACGCTGCTGTACTCGTCGATCACCGACGGGGCCGGACCGGAGGCCGCCGCGCTCTACGCGCGATCCCAGCAGCGGGCCGTCGAACGGGTCGCCGAGGTCGCGGCGACGCTCCGGGTGGACTGCGAGCTGGAGACGGTGCCGGGCTTCACCTACGTGGAGTCCGCGGACCGGCTGGACGACGTGCGCAAGGAGGCTGAGGCAGCGGCGTCGGCCGGCCTGGCCGCGTCGTTCGTGACCACCACCGAGCTGCCCTACCCCGTCGCTGGGGCCGTACGGGTGGAGAACCAGGCGCAGTTCCACCCCCGCAAGTACCTCTTGGCCCTCGCTGAGGACCTGGTGGCCCTCGGTGGCCTCATCTTCGAGGGCACCCGTGCCGTGGACCTGGACGAGGGAGAGCCGTGCCGGCTCACGACGGAGGAGGGGGCGGTCGTCACGGCACGGGACGTGGTGATCACGACGCACTACCCGGTGTTCGACCGCGCGCTGCTGTTCACCCGGCTCGAGGCGACGCGCGACCTCGTCGTCGCCGGGCCGATCCCGGCGGAGGACGACCCGCGCGGGACCTACATCACTCCCGAGGGCGCCTCGCGCTCCGTCCGCACGGCGCCGCAGGACGACGGAACCCGCCTGCTCATCGTCACCGGCGAGCACTTCACGCCGGGATCCGGGGGCGTCACCGAACGGTTCGAGCGCCTGGCGGGCTGGGCGCGGGAGCGGTTCCCGCGCGTCGAGCTCACGTACCGCTGGGCGACGCAGGACATCACCACCACGGACCAGATCCCGTTCGTCGGCGCGTTCCACCCTGGCGCCCGGCACGTCTACGTCGCGACCGGGTTCGGGGGGTGGGGGATGAGCAACGGCGTGATGGCCGGCGAGCTCCTCGCGTCCACGATCGCCGGCGAGGACCTCCCGTGGCGGGAGCTCTACGACCCCAGGCGTCTGCACGCGCGTGACGCTGGACCGATGGCGAAGCTGCAGGGCAAGGTCGCGAAGCACTTCGTCGGGGGCCGCATCGGGTCCGGGCCGGACCTGGCGGACCTCGCGCCGGGCAGCGGTGCGGTGCTCAAGGTCGAAGGCGACCGCCGCGCAGTCTTCCGGGACGAGGCCGGGCAGCTGCACGCCGTGTCGGCGACGTGCACGCACCTGGGCTGCGTCGTCGACTTCAACGACGCCGAGCGGGCCTGGGAGTGCCCGTGCCACGGGTCGCGCTTCGCGATCGACGGCTCGGTGCTCCAAGGACCCGCGAACAAGCCTCTGGAACGCGTCGACCTGGCCGAGGGCTGAGCCTCACCCCCGGGCGCGGCCCGCTCCGTCGGGGGCGGCACCGGCACGCCGTGCGTCGCCGTCGTGGTCGCTCGGCTCCTCGCGGTGCCCGAGCTCGGCGAGGTGGGCGGACCCGGCGGCGTCACCGGCCGTGCCGCGCGTCGCGACCAGGCTGGTGGCGGTCACCACGCCGAGGATCGCGACGATGACGCCGAGCGAGCCGAGCGTCGGGATCGTCGGGACCCCCGCCCACTCGCCGTGCGCCCAGTGCAGCACCAGCTTGACGCCGATGAAGCCGAGGATCGCCGCCAGGCCGTAGCCGAGGTGAACCAGCTTGCTGAGCGCACCCTGCAGCACGAAGTACAGGGCGCGGAGCCCGAGCAGGGCGAAGGCGTTGGTCGCGAACACCAGGTACGGGTCGCCGGTGATGCCGTACACCGCAGGGACGGAGTCGACGGCGAAGACGACGTCGGTGGCGAACACGGCGGCGACGACGACGGCGAGCGGGGTGAGCATGCGGCGCCCACCCTCGCGGACGCTCAGGCGCGGACCGCGGTAGTCGTCCGTGACGGGCATGAAGCGTCGGAGGAGGCGCACGGACCGCATGGTCGACACGTCCATGTCGTGACTTGCGCCCCGGAGCTGGTCCCGCAGGATCTTGACCGCGGTGACGAGGAGGATCGCGCCGAACAGGAGGAACGCCCACGAGAAGCTGGCCAGGACCGCCGCGCCGAGCGCGATGAAGACGCCGCGCAGCACCAGGGCGCCGGCGATGCCGAAGAGGAGCACGCGCTGCTGCAGTGCCGCCGGGACCGCGAACGCGGACAGCAGGAGCATGAAGACGAACAGGTTGTCCACCGACAACGACTTCTCGACGAGGTAGCCGGTGAGGTACTCGACGCCCGTCTGCCCACCGAACCGGCTCCAGATCCAGGCGCCGAAGCCCAGGGGGAGGGCGATGTAGAACGCGCTCCAGCCCAGGGCCTCCTTCATGGAGACCTCGTGGGGCTTGCGGGTGACGAGGAAGTCGACGACCAGCAGCGCGAGGACGCCCGCGATCGTCAGGCCCCAGAGGGCCGGATCTGCGACGGACGTGATCGCGGTGTCGTCGGTGGGTGCGAAGGCCAGTGGCACGGAGTCTCCAGAAGTCGGCTCCGAGGTCTCCTTCACCCTCCGTGGGAGGGCCACCGCCCGAGGTCGCGGGTGCGCCGTACTGACCGGGCCGGTGCGGGGAAGTACTCCCCTCGTTGGGTGCGATCGTACCGGAGGATCGCCGTCGCGCCCGCGGATGCAGGACTCACGACCCGGGTTTGTACCGGCGTCGGCCCGTACCATCGCCGGGTGATCACCACCCCGCCCCTGGCTGCGACCGAGACCGAGGCGCTGACCCGGCGCGGGCTCCGGCTCGCGCAGCTCACCGTGGCCTACAACGTCGCCGAAGGGCTGGTCGCCGTGGGCGCCGGGCTGGCCGCCGGACTGGTCTCCGTGATCGGCTTCGGCATCGACTCCGGCATCGAGTCCGTGGCAGCCGTCCTCGTGGGCCTGCGGCTCGCGGCCCGGCTGCGCCGGGGCACGAGCCTGCGGCTCGCGGCCCGGCTGCGCCGGGGCACGGCGGACGAGGACCGGGAGCGCCTGGTGCTGCGCGCGGTCGCCGTCACGTTCTTCGTCCTCGCTGCGTACGTCACCGTGGCAGGCATCCGGGCGCTCGCCGGCGGCCAGACGCCCGAGGCCTCGCCGGTCGGCATCGGGGTGCTGCTCGCGTCCGTCGTCGTGATGCCGCTGCTCGCGCGCGCCAAGCGGCGGGTCGGCCTCCGGCTCGGGGACAACCTCATCCTGGCGGACGCCGCCGAGACGCGGATCTGCGTCCTGCTCAGTCTCTCCACCCTGGCCGGCATCGCCCTGTTCCAGCTCACCGGCGCCGCGTGGCTGGACCCGGTGGCCGGCTTCGTGATCGCCGCGTTCGCCGTCCACGAGGGGCGCGAGGCGTGGGAGGGCGAGCTCGTCGAGGATGACGACGAGGCCGAGGACGAGGACGACGCGGACGTCGCCGAGGGCGACGATGCGCAGGCTCACGCCGGCGGGGCTCGATGAGCCCCTCGACGTCCCGACACCTACGGTGGACCTGATGACGACCACACCCGCGCCGGACGCCCCCGAGCCCTCGGACAGCACAGGACCCGGTCTGACGGTGTGCAGCCTCTGCGCCGGGGAGACGCTCGGGGCCTCCGACGCGCACCCGGGCGGCCAGCTCGCACGGCTCGAGGAGCTCGCGTCGACCGGTGTGACGCGACTGACGCGGGTCGAGTGCCTCGACGAGTGCGAGCGCGGCGACGTCGTCGTCGTGCGGCCGGCCGCGCACCGGCGGGCCGCGGGCGCGGCACCCGTGTGGCTCGAGCGGCTCGCCGGCGACGAGCTGACCGGCGAGCTGGCCGACTTCCTGCGCGCCGGGGGACCGGGCGCGTGCCCGGTGCCGCGAGCGCTGCGCGCGCTGGAGATCCCGCGGGACGGGGCGACGACGGCCTGAGGCCCGCCCGCGCGGGGGCCGCGCCGCCCAGTTTCGGCGTGGAAGGGACGGGACGACACGGCGCCTGGTTGTGCCGGAGGCCGGTTCCCGGGTTACCGTGGGTCCGCCTCGTCAATAACCGGCGAGGCCCGGGGCAGTACGCCGAGTCCTGCCGGCTGCTCCGGTCCCCCATCAATCGCACGGCAGGAGCGGGGGACCCACCACGGGCGTCGTGAGACGTCCTCGGGGTGAAGTCACGGTCCTCGGCGAGGAGCGTGGCCGGGTGTTCTCCCACCCGAACCCGACAGCTCACCTCGTAGGCGGACGGAGAGGTCACGCGTGCCCAAGAACACGTCCGCGCGCCATCGCGCACCCGAGCGAGCGCTCACCCCCTTGGACGACGTCGCACAGGCGGCCGGCGAGGGGCTCACCCGGATGGGCCGGCGCTACGGCGTCGTGCTCGCGTCGTCCGGTCTGCTCGTCTCCATGACGGTGCCGGCCTCAGCCGCACCCACCCAGCCCCAGGGGAGCCCGGCGTCGGACATCGACGTCTCCGCCCTCACCGCACCCGCACGCTCCGCCCTGGCGACGTCGCCCGTGGTCGAGGTGCCCGCCGAGGCCGCCTGGTCCTTCGAGGCCCCGGCCATCACGGTGACCGCCAACCCCAAGCCCAAGCCCGTCGTCGTCGAGCGTGCCCCCGCTGCGTCCCGCGCAGCCTCCCGGCCCGCCGCCGCCCCCGCGCCCACGGGCGGTGCCATCCCGGCCTCTGCCGTCGGCAGCGCGGTCATCGAGATCGCGGCGCGGTACGTCGGGGTGCCCTACGTGTACGGCGGCACGACGCCGGACGGGTTCGACTGCTCGGGCTTCACGTCGTACGTGTACGCCCAGCTGGGCATCACGCTGCCGCGGACCTCCGCCGACCAGCGGAACGCGGGCGTCGAGGTGCCTCGCGACCAGGCCCAGCCTGGCGACCTGGTCTGGAGCCCCGGCCACGTCGGCATCTACGCGGGCGGCAACATGATGATCGACTCCCCGCGCCCCGGGAAGTCCGTCCAGTTCCGGGAGATGTGGCAGAGCAGCCCCATCTTCATCCGCGTGGGCTGAGCAGCGACGATGGGGCGATGAGCCTCGTCGACGTCGCCCAGGAGCTGTACGGCCTCCCGCTCGCCGAGTTCGTCCCGACGCGCGACGCGCGGGCGGCCGAGCTGCGCAAGTCCGGCGACCGCGATCTCGGTCGCGCCGTCGGAACCCTTCGCCGCCCCACCACGGCGGCGTGGGCGGTGAACCTGCTGACGCGTGCCCAGGGTGACGAGCTCGACCAGCTCGTCACCCTGGGCGCCGCGCTGCGGGAGGCGCAGGACGCGCTGGACGGCGACGAGCTGCGTGAGCTGAACCGGACCCGGCACCGCCTCGTGGCGGCCCTGCGCGCCCAGGTCGAGCGGCTCGCGGCGGGCGCGGGGCAGCGGCTCAGCGAGCCCGTCGCCCGTCAGGTGGAGGCGACGCTGCACGCCGTGATGGCGGACGACGCCGCCGCAGCCGCCGTGCGCACCGGCCTCCTCGTCCGGGAGCTCGAGAGCACCGGCCTCGAGCCCGTCGACGTGGCGGGCGCCGTCGCGCTGCCGGACGTGGTCGCGATCCCGACCGGCCGTGTGGACTCCGGACCGCGGGAGAGCGGAGCCCGGAGCAGTGCGGCGCCGCGCGGCGGGCGCTCGACGGCACGGGACTCCGGGGCGGACGCGCGAGCCGCAGCCGAGCGCCGCCGGGAGGAGGAGCTCGCCGCGGCGCGGGCGGCCGCCCGAGCCGAGCACGAACGGGCAGAGGCGCAGCGTGCGGCTGCCGAGGACGAGATGCGGGAGGCCCGGCGAGCGGCCGACGAGCTGGCCGCCCGCGATGCCGACAGCGCGGCGCGGCTCGAGCGGCTCCGCCGGCAGGTGGAGGCCGCAGAGGAGGACCGGGCACGGTTGGCCCAGGACCTGGCCGCGGCCCGCGCGGATGCGGAGGCGGCCGGCGAGCGGCTCGAGGCGGCCCGCGCGGCCGCCGACGAAGCGCGCGCCCGCCTCGAGGAAGTCACCTGACGACCGCCGCGCCGGATCCGCGCGCGGCCGCTACGCTCCCCCCAAGCCCAGGGCGGGGTGGCCGCCCTCTGCTGCCGAGATGGAGGATCCATGAGGGCCGTTCGAACACTGCTCGTCCTCGGTTCGACGGTCGCGCTGCTCGTCGGCGCGACGTCGGCTTCCGCCGGGGGTGCGCCCGGGGAGCGCGATCCGGAGGACAAGACGGCCCGCGGAGGCGGCGCCCTGTCGCCGACGCTCGCCGCCGAGAACGCCGCCGCACTGGCCGCACTGAACGACTACCGCACCGACGCGGGCTTGCCGCCGCTCACCACCCACTACTGGGTGGACTACGACGCGACCCAGTGGGCGACCTCATCCGCTGCCGCGGGTACGAGCGGGCCGTCGCCGACGGCCGCGGACGACGCCGCCCCGTTCGTCGTGCACGGCGAGCTGTACGCCACCGGGCCCGCCAGTGCCGGCGTGGGCGCGCTGGTCGACCAGGTGGAGAACGCCGCGCCGTCGATCGTGTACAGCACGGCCGCCAGCTGGGCCGGCGTCGGGTACGCCACGAACGGGTCCGGGCAGGCCTACCTCTACATCGTCGTGGCGCAGGACCCCTTCGTCGACGTGGTGCCCGGTGACCCCTTCGACGACGAGATCCTCGACCTCGTCTTGTGGGGCGTCGTCACCGGGTGGCCCGACGGGACGTTCCGGCCCACAGCCCCGGTGACCCGGGAGGCGATGGCCGCGTTCCTCTACCGGTTCTGGGACCTCGACCCGTACCTGCCGCCCTGCGACCCGTCGGCCGCGCAGCCCTTCACCGACGTGTCGACCGGTCACCCGTTCTGCGGGGCGATCGCCTGGCTCGACGACACCGGCATCTCGACCGGCTACCCGGACGGCACCTTCCGACCCGGGCAGAACGTGACCCGCGAGGCGATGGCCGCGTTCATCTACCGGTGGTGGCTGGAGTGGACGAACTCCACCGACCCGATGCCGACGTGCGACCCGGCAGCACCCCGGATGTTCACCGACGTGTCGGCCGGTCACCCGTTCTGCGGCGCCATCGAGTGGCTCGCGTCGAACGACATCACCTCCGGCTGGCCGGACGGCACGTTCCGCCCGGGGCAGACCATCGAGCGTCAGGCGATGTCGGCCTTCCTGGTCCGGTTCGACTCGATGCTCTGACCTGAGCGCGTCGACGGAGTGCCCGTGCCGTGCCCGGCACGGGCACTCCGTCGTCCCACGAGGCACACTGGTCGGGTGATCCGTCGTCGGCTCGTGGTGCGCGGGGCCGTGCAGGGCGTCGGCTTCCGCTGGGCCTGCGCGGAGGCGGCCGAGCGGCTCGGCGTGCGGGGCTGGGTTCGGAACCTGCCGGGCGGTCCCGTCGAAGTCGTCGCCGAGGGCGAGCCGGGTGCGGTGGATGCGCTCGTGGCCTGGGCCAACGAGGGTTCTTCCTTCGCACGGGTGACGACGGTCGACGTGCAGGACGAGCCGCCCGAAGGACTGACGGCGTTCGCCATCCGCCGGTGACCGGCGGACACCTCACAGCGTGCGGAGCCGTCCCCGGACCTCGTCGACCGTCGTGTACCCCTTCCGCCGGAGCAGCGCCGCCAGCTCGTCGGCCAGCCGGGGGAGCAGCCCTGGCCCCTCCCGATGTAACGCGGTGCCCACCTGGACGAGGCTTGCGCCGGCGAGGAGGTGCGCGAACACGTGCTCGCCGGTGCTCACGCCGCCGCAGCCGACGATCTGCTTGTCCGGGCACCTGCGGTGGAACGCATTGACGTTCGCGAGCGCGGTCGGCAGCACGTAGTCGCCACCGATGCCGCCGAAGCCGTCCTTCGGCCGGATCACCACGCTCTCCGTCTCCACGTCGATCACGAGCCCGTTGCCGATGGAGTTGATGCACGTGAGGAACGCCACCAGCGGATACGTGTTGAGGACCGCCGCGGCCTCGTCGAAGTGCACCAGGTCGAAGTACGGCGGGAGCTTCAGGCCGAACGGCAGGTCGTGCTCCGCGGTCACCGCCGCGAGCGTCGCGTCGAGCGCGTCGAGGTCGTACGCCAGCTGCGGCTTGCCGGGGACGTTGGGGCAGGAGAGGTTCAGCTCCACGGGCACGCGCAGCCCTGCAGCGCGCACGGCGGCCAGGATGGCCAGGTTGTCGGCCACGGTGAGCCCGGCGACGGAGAGCAGGATCGGTGTCGGGCCGTCCGCGTGTGCCGCTGCCCAGTCGAGGTAGTACGCGAAGCCCTCGTTCGGCAGCCCCATGGAGTTGATGCTCCCGAGCCGCGTCGCGACGTACCGCGGCTCCGGGTTGCCCGCGCGGGGAGCCAGTGTGCAGCTCTTCGTCACCACGCCGCCTGCGCCGGCCGCGACCAGCGCGTCGAGCTCCGTGGCCGTGGAGCACCACACGCCGGACGCGTTCAGCAGGGGAGTGGCGTGCTGGCGTCCCAGGAACGACGTCGTGAGCGCGGTCATGCGACTCCTCGAGAGGTGATGCGACCGCTCCCGGCGGCGGTCGGCCCGAGCCAGGGTGCCACGCACCGGGCGCCCGGCCGCGGGACCAGCGGCCTCAGGCCCGCGGGGCGGGCCGGGCGGAGCCGAGCGCGCCGAGCCACGCGGTGACCGCGGTGACGACGGCTGCCGTGTCCTGCCGGAGGGAGTGGTCGCCGCGAACCGTCACGACGACACGGCCCGACGCGTCGGGCGGCCTGCCGTACGGGTCGGTCGCACCCTGGACGACCAGGACGGGGACCCCCGCGCCGTCCAGCTCGGGCACCCGGCTCGGGGCGTCGGGACGTCCCGGCGGACGGGTGGGGAAGGCGAGGCAGAGGACGCCGTCGGCGCCCGTGGTGCGCGCTGTCCGGCATGCGACGCGCGCGCCGGCCGACCGGCCGCCCGTCACGAGCGGCGGTCGCCCCACCCCGGCCGGCGCGAGCTCGGCGAGCACGTCTGTCCCGGCCTCGTCCAGCACGGCGGCGCGGGGCGGCGCCTTGCGGCCCGCAGTCCGGTAGGGCTGCTCGACGAGCGCCACGGTCCAGCCGGCGGCGTGCGCTGCCAGCGTGACCGCCAGGAGGTCGGGGGCGTCGATGCCGCCGCCTGCACCGTGCCCGAGCGCCAGGGTGCCGACGGCCTCGGTGGCCACGTGCAGGCGCACCGCGGCCGCGCCGTGGCGGGTCTCGAGCCGGCGTACCTCAGGTGCTGGGTCCATGGCCCGACCGTAGCCACGCCAGGCGTCTGCCGCCGGCATCCGGCGTGCCGTGCCGCGGTGGGTGGTCCGTCGCTCAGCGGCCCGACCGCAGTGCGGCGGCGGCCCTCGCACGTCCTGGAGCGAGCGACTCGGCGGCCACCAGCGCCAGCACGGTGACGACTGCGAGGACGGGCGGTCCGACCACCCAGCCGGGCACGACGACACGAGGGTCCTGGGGCTGCGCCGTGACGAGGCGGAGACCGAGCGGGCTGAGGACCAGCGCGCCGAGCAGCAGGGCGCCCCCGATCCCGGCGATGCCGGCGATGACCACTGGCGGCAGGAGCTCCCCGGCGCTCACCCGGCGTGCGCCGCGGCGGTCGAGGCCCAGAGCGGTGAGAGTGGCGAGGGTGGTGGTCCGCTGCGGCCTCGACGCCGTGGTGGCAAGGGCCACGGCCAGGACCACGATCACCGCCAGCAGTGCGGCGGCCCCGCGGGCGAGCGTCAGGACGGCCACCGTGAGCGGCTCCGCCCGCATCGTCGCCAGCCACTGCGCCCGCAGCTGGACGTCGGACCGCGACAGCTCGGGCGTCCCGGCCACGGCCGAGGCGGTCCCCGGGCCGGAGAGCCACACGCGGTCCGGGACCGGTTCCGTGCCGGTGACCGCCGCGAAGCGATCGATGTCGACCACGACGACGTCGCCGGGGCCGAAGAGCTCGGGGGCGACGCCGACGCCGCGGACGTCGACCAGGACGTCGTTCCAGAGCAGCGACCTCGACTCGGACACGTCGAGCCCTTCGCTCACGAGGATCGGCACCCCGTCCCCGTGGCCCAGCAGCTCGAGGCCCGGCTCGCCCGGCAGCGGACCGGCGGCCAGGACCTCCGCGTACCGCGACGCCGGCAGGGCCACCACCCGGACGAGGGACGTGCCCCATCCGCCGAAGACCTGCGCCTCGTCGACGACTCCTGCGACGGCCGCCACGTCCGGCGCGGAGTCGAGCCGGTCGGCGACGTCGGTCAGCGCGACGTCGGGCTCGGCGCGCACCAGCGCATCCGCCCCGACGGCGCTCCAGGACGCCGTCTCCTGCCCTGCCACCACCGTCGCCGCCACGGTGACTCCGAGGCCCGCGAGCGCACTGGCGGCCGTCAGCGTCACGAAGGGCAGCGTGGCCGTGCCCGTGGCATGCGAACGGGCGGCGGCGAGCAGTCGGACGGCGGTGCGCGAGCGGCGGGCGGCCTGCAGCGTCCAGCGGAGGACGAGCGGGACGAACCGCACGGCAGCGGCGCCGAGCGCCACGGCGACGAGGGCCGGGGCGAGTGCGACCAGGGCGTCGGGTCCTTCCGGCCCGACACGTCGCGCACGGAGGGCGGCGACCGCGCCGACGGCACCCAGGAGCACAGCTGCTTCGACCACGACGCGCGCCGCCAGGCGGTCCCGCTCGAGGATCCGGCGGTCGTGCCGGTTGGCCGCGCGTGGCCGCGCCGCGGTACGGCGCACGACGTGCCAGACGGCGAGCAGTGGAGGGCTGAGCCAGGCTACGACGACCACGGGCAGCACCCACGCCCACGGCACCGGCCCCGGGTCGAGGCGGGCGGCGGCGACCACGCCCAGGGCGGCGCCCGTGACGGCGACCAGGAGGGACTCCGCGCCGAGCTCGCCGGCGAGGGCGGCCGCGCTCGCTCCGCGTGCCCGACAGGTGACGAGGACGTCCAGTCGCCGCACGAGCAGCAGCCGGGCGGCCAGGAGCAGCGTCAGGCCGAGGGCGATGAGGACACCGGCGAGGAGGAGCCAGGCCTGGGCCATGCCGGCGCGCGTTCTCTGTGTCGCCGCGGTGAGCACGGCGTCGAGCTCGGTGCGGATGGCGGTGGCCGTGCCGTAGTAGCCGGCGGCGGCCTGGTCCTCGGCCGCCCGTGCCTTGAGGCCGGCGACCTCGGCGGCCAGCTCCGGCGCGTTGTCGGCACCGAACGCCGCCGCGACGGGGGCCAGGGTGATGGTGGCCTGCGCCGAGCCGACCGGCAACGCCCGCACCGCGACGGGGACGGACTCGTCCGAGAGGAGCGCGGCGATCTGGAGGCGGCTCGTCAGGCCCGAGCCGACCTCCCGTGGCCGCAGCAGCGCGGGAGAGTCCGACCACGCGGCATCGGCCGGGTCCACGGGCTCGAAGATGCCGCTCACCACGAGGTCCACGAAGGCGGACCGGTTCTCGTTGCGCAGCGTGATCAGGTCGCCGACCTCCACGCCGAGGGCGGAGGCGGTGTCGGCCGCGAGCCCGGCTGCGACGGGCCAGGGCGTGCCCTCGTCCCAGGTGCGAGCCTCGTCCCCGGTCACGGTGGCCGGGCCGGGTCCGCCCGCGATCCAGGTCACGTCGGGTCCGCCGGCGCCGAAGTACCACATGCGCACCGAGCACGGGCCGCCGCAGACCGGGTCCGCGGGGATGAGGGCGGTGGTCGCCACGGTGGCGACCGGCTCCGTGAGGGCGGCGGCGAGCCGCGGCTCGAGCGACGCGTCGAGGGCACGGGCGGTCTCACCCAGACTGGCCCCGAGGTCGACCCGGAGGTCTCGATCGGACCAGGTCGACTCGATCTCCCGGCCCGCACGGACGACTCCGGCGTCTCCGGCCGTCGCCACGGCGTGGCTGACGGACTGGTCGGTCGCGTCGGCTATGCGGTGCGGGACGATCGTCGCGACCGAGGCGGAGAGCGCGACGACCAGCAGCGTGAGGAGCAGTGCCGGGCCGTCGGCGCGCAGGCGTCCGAGGACCGACGCGGGACTGAACCGCGCCCATGGCGCCCGCGACCACGGCCTCCGACGCCCTCTCACGACTGTGCCTCCATCCGGAGGTGGGTGGCGCGGGCACGTCCCACGAGGCGGGCAGCGACCGGGGTGGCGACCGCAGCGCAGCCCGCGAACAGGACGGCGACCAGTCCGATCTCCGTCGTCCACTCCCACACCGGCCGCGCCGTCGGCACGGGCGGGGCGCCATCCGGCGCGACGACCAGGAGCGGCGCGACGAAGCGCGCCCCGACCGCGCCGACGCCGACGCCGGTTGCGATGGCCATCGCGCTGACGAGGACGTGCTCCAGCACGAGCGTCGTCGCGACGGCCCGCGCGGCCACGCCCATGCCCAGGAGGCGGGCGACGTCGACGGCCCGTGCCTGGACCGTCGCCGCCACCTGCGCCGCCGTTCCTGCGAGGGCGAGCGCCACGGCCGCCACGACGAGGAGGCGAAGCGTGGCCCGGGCGAGGGCCTGCAGCGGGTCGTCGGTGACCGCGGCGGCAGCCGATGCGCGGGTGCCGGCCTCGCCGAGCTGCGCCGCGACGACCTCCCGTGCCGCGGCGTCCGGGTCCGGCACGCCCGTCACCCACCACAGGTCGGTGAGGTCGGCGTCGAGGCGGTTCGCGAAGGTCGCCCGGGTGAGGGACTCGACGTCGGCGACGATCGAGGCGCCGTGCGGCAGCGCAGCCAGCGCGGGGAGCACACCCACCACGCGCACCGTGATCGGGATGCCTTCGAGGTCGAGGGCGAGACGGTCCCCGACGGCTGCGGCGACGTCGCCCGCCAGCTCCGCCGAGATCAGGACGGGGACGGAGTCGCCGACGGCACCCGCCGTGAGGAGAAGCCGGAACTCCATGCACGCGAGCACCATGGAGTGCACGCTGGCGACGGCCTCCAGGGTCACCTCGTCCGCCCCGACGGTCGTCGTGAGCGTCGCCTCCCGCAGCAGGTCCCGGTAGCCGGCCGTGATCGCCCCCGTCCACGCGTCGGCCGCCGCACCGTCCGCCGGGGGCGCCGGGAAGGACACCGATGCCCACACTCGTGGGTACTCGTCCGATGGGAACTGGTCGAGCTCGACGTCCTCGGGGTCGGGTGCCGCCGCCATGTCCAGCGCGAACGCGATCACGTCGAGGACGGCGCCCGGCCCCGTGACGCCTGGCGGCACCGGGAAGGCCACGGTGTGCGGCGTGCCGTCGAGCAGCACCTGCTCGCCGACGAGCGTGGCGGTGGCGCCGCCGGCGGCTTGCACCACCACGGACGGCACGGCCTCGAGCACCTCGCCCTCGGCGCCCCCCGTCACGCTCAGGCGCACGGCCCCAGCCTCCGGAACGACGGGGAACCCCGGGGCAGGGCTTGGCGCGAGGCCGGCGAGGAGCCCGGGCCAGCTGTCGTCGCCGGGGAGGCGGCTGCGGAGCGACCCACCGCCGCTCTCGGTGTCGAACGCGAGGAGCCTAGTCCCCGGCGCCACCCTCCCGCCGGGCGTGCCGAGCACGACCTCCCGGTCGAGGACGGGGAGCACCGTCCCGCCGGTCGTCTCGGCGAGCCGGTGCGCCTGCGCGAGCGGCGGGTCGTCCGTGCGCGCGACCTCGAGCTCGGCGCCGATGCGCGTCTCGCCCTGCTCGCGGACGGAGAGCGCCCAGGCGCCGTCGAGCGCGGCCGTGAACGTGGTCGCAGCGGCCGCCAGCACCAGGAGCAGGGCGACGCCCGTGGGCTGCGGTCTTCGCGCGACCTGCCAGGTCGCGAGCGGGACGATCAGCCGCCGGCTCCGGGGGGCGCGGAGCTCAGCCCTCCGCGCGACCCAGGGCACGAGGCGGATGCCGACGACGGCGCCGGCGAGCAGCCACGACGTCGGGGCGACGACGAGCACCGGGTCGGCACCGCCGGCCCCCGTGATCTGG
>Ga0196976_1000262_pt1 | contig 35746 bp, 30 predicted proteins | sample S3v_513CmetaG_FD_148644 | JGI IMG/M metagenome (GOLD analysis project Ga0196976, IMG submission 148644) | Soil microbial communities from Anza Borrego desert, Southern California, United States - S3+v_5-13C | ecosystem: Environmental > Terrestrial > Soil > Desert | place: USA: California... | reverse complement strand
CGACGCACTCAACCGCGTCGCGGGCGGCGGCACCGCGCTCGACCCGGACGTCGTCGCCCAGCTGCTCGTCGCACGCCGCACGACCGATCCCCTTGCCGCGCTCACCGCGCGCGAGCGGGAGGTCCTCGGGCTCATGGCCGAAGGCAGGTCCAACACCGCCATCGCCGAGCACCTCGTCGTGAGCGCGGGCGCGGTGGAGAAGCACGTGGGGAACGTCTTCACCAAGCTCGGCCTGCCGCCGTCGGACTCCGACCACCGCCGAGTGCTGGCCGTCCTCACGTGGCTCCGGGCGCGCTGACACCCGTCAGCGCGCCCGGAGCCACGACCAGCCCTTCGCCGACTACCCGGCGTCCGCAGTGGCGAGGAGCATCAGAGCCAGCAGCGCCTGCGCGTACGCGTCCGGTGCGGCGGCCTCCGTGAACTCCCGACGCCCTCCCGGCCCGTCCGTCGTCACCGTGAAGCCTTCCGGCACGCGATGCAGCGCCACGAAGGTGCCCCCGAGAAGGGTGCGCAGCTGGTCCTCCCGGGGCATCCACAGGGCCTCGTCCTGAGCCACCGAGTCGAGCGCCCACTCCGTGGTCCCGTTGAAGCCGAGGATCGTGCCCGTCGGGTAGTGGCGCGCCTCGATCGTCATCTCGCTGAGCGTGAAGACCTCGCCCTCGAGCTCCGGCTTCGGGATCACGAACCGGTCGCCCGCCGCGGGGTCCCACCGGAGGCCGGCGTCCCGGAGTGCGGCGGCGAGGTGCTGGGAGATCATGCCCCCAGTCTGCCGGGTCTGCCGGCGTACGGCAGACCGGGCAGACCGCGCCGCCGACCGCCCGGAGTCAGCGAGTGCTGAACGCCGCGTCGAAGGCGGCGCTCGGCGGGTCGAACGCCAGCCGCCGCACGAACTCCAGAGCTTCCGGCGCCCCGACAAGCCGGTCCATCCCGGCGTCCTCCCACTCCACGGAGATGGGCCCCTCGTACCCGATGGTGTTGAGCATGCGGAAGCACGCCTCCCACGGCACGTCCCCGTGTCCCGTCGACACGAAGTCCCAGCCCCGCCGCGGGTCCGCCCACGGCAGGTGCGAACCGAGCCGGCCGTTGCGCCCGTTCCCCACCTGGCGCTTCGCGTCCTTGCAGTCCACGTGGTAGATCCGGTCCCTGAAGTCCCACAGGAAGCCGACCGGGTCCAGGTCCTGCCACACGAAGTGGCTGGGATCCCAGTTCAGGCCGAACGCCGGGCGGTGGCCGATGGCGTCCAGGGTGGCGACCGTCGTCCAGTAGTCGTACGCGATCTCGCTCGGGTGCACCTCGTGGGCAAACCGCACGCCCACCTCGTCGAACACGTCGAGGATGGGGTTCCAGCGGTCCGCGAAGTCCCGGTATCCCGCGGCGACGAGCTCGGGGGACGCCGGCGGGAACATCGCGACGTACTTCCAGATCGACGAGCCGGTGAACCCGATGACCGTCTTCACGCCGAGGCGGGCCGCCGTGCGGGCGGTCAGCTTCATCTCCTCTGCCGCCCGCTCCCGGACGCCCTCCGGGTCGCCGTCGCCCCACACGCGATCCGACAGCATGTCCCGGTGGCGGGAGTCGATCGGGTCGTCGCAGACCGCCTGGCCCTTCAGGTGGTTGGAGATGGCCCAGACCTTGAGGTTGTACTTCTCGAGGAGGTCGAGCTTCCCCTGGATGTAGGCGTCGTCCTCGGCGCCCTGCCATGGGTCCAGATGGTCGCCCCAGCAGGCGATCTCGAGCCCCTCGTAGCCCCACTCCGATGCCAGCCGGGCGACCTCCTCCAGCGGCAGGTCGGCCCACTGGCCGGTGAAGAGCGTGATCGGTCGAGCCATCTCAGTCCTCCTCATGGGTTCTCGGCTCGTCCGTCGGGTCCGTCGACCCGACCGACGTCCAGGTGCTGCTGTGGGCGGCGCTGCGCTCAACGGCCTCGAGGACGCGTTGCACCTGCAGGCCCTCGGCGAAGGAGGGCGTCGGCTGCTCGCCCGACGCCAGTGCCCCCACCAGGTCGACGACCTGATGGGTGAACGGGTGCTCATACCCCAAGCCGTGACCGGCGGGCCACCACGCTGCGACGTACGGGTGTTCCGGCTCGGTGACGACGATGCGGCGGTACCCGCCGAGGCGGGCGCCCTCGGTGGCGTCGAAGTAGTGCAGGACGTTCATGTCCTCGAAGTCGAAGGCCAGCGAGCCCGTCGAGCCGTTGACCTCGATCCGGATGGCGTTCTTGCGACCCCAGGCGAACCGTGTCGCTTCGAAGCTGCCGATGGCGCCGCTCGCGAACCGGGCCGTGAACAGCGCCGCGTCGTCGACCGTGACGGGGCCCCGACCCTCGCCCGCCGCACCGTGCAGGCCGGCGAACTCGCTCGCGACCGGCCGCTCGCGGACGAAGGTCTCGAGCAGGCCACTCACGCCGGTGATGGTGTCCCCGGTGATGAACTGCGCGAGGTCGATGACGTGCGCCCCGATGTCGCCGAGCGATCCGGAGCCGGCCTTCGCCTTGTCCAGGCGCCACGACAGCGGCACGTTCTCATCGGCGATCCAGTCCTGCAGGTACTGCGCACGCACGTGACGCAGGGTGCCGATCCGGCCCTCGGCCACGATCTGCCGGGCGAGCGCGACGGCCGGCACCCGGCGGTAGGTGAAACCCACCATCGCCTTGGCCCCGTTGGGCGCCGACGCCGCGGCCCGCGTCATCTGCTCCGCCTGCGCCACCGTGTTGGCGAGCGGCTTCTCGCACAGGACGTGCTTGCCGGCGGCGAGCGCGGCGACGGCGATCTCCGCATGGGTGTCGCCGGGGGTGCAGATGTCGATGAGGTCGATGTCGTCGCGGTCGAGGAGCTGACGCCAGTCGGTCTCCCAACCGGCCCACCCGAGGCGTGCGGCGGCATCGGCAACAGCCGGCTCGCTCCGCCCGCACAGAGCCGTCATCTCCGGGATGAGCGGGAGATCGAAGAACCTGGGAGCCACTCGCCATGCCTGCGAGTGCGCGGCTCCCATGAACGCGTACCCCACCATCCCGACCCCCAACCGGGGACCACCACGCTCGGCCATCTGTCGTCCTCACTCCCTCGTCTCGGGTACACGCGGTCCAGCACGCCGTCCACCGGGCGGGGCGCGATCGCCCCGCCCGGCACTCGCATCAGGACTCGAAAGCGGTCGGCAGGTACTGCTCGACGTTGTCCTTCGTGACGACTGGTGCGTACAGCTGCACCGTGCGCGGCACCTCGACCTCGACGAGGTCGCTGAGGGACTTGCCCTGCACGATCAGGCGGGCGAGGCGGATGCCGTCCGCCGCTTGCGTCGACGGGTAGATGACCGTGGCCTTGAGCACGGAGTCGTCCGCCTGGATGGCCTCCATGACCTGCTTGGAGCCGGCGCCGCCGACCATGATGAACTCGTCGCGGCCCGCGTCCTCGATCGCCGCCATCACACCCACGCCCTGGTCGTCATCGTGATTCCACAGCGCGTCGATGTGGGGGGCCGCCTGGAGCAGGTTCGCCGCAGCCACCTCGCCGCCCTGCACGGTGAAGTCGGCGGCGACCCTGCGGTCGACCTCGAGGCCGCAGTCGGCCAGCGCGTCGGCAAAACCTCGGCTGCGGTCCTGCGTGAGCGGCAGGGAGTCGATGCCGGCGATCTCCGCGACGACCGCGTCCGGGTTGTCACCCACCTGCTCGCAGATGTAGGTGCCGGCGCTCACGCCCATGCCGTAGTTGTCGCCGAGCACGGTGGTCCGGGCCGCGAACGGGCTGGAGAACTCGCGGTCGACATTGATGACGACGATGCCGGCCTCCATGGCCTGCGTCGCCACCTCGGTGAGCGCGGCGCCGTCGAACGGCAGCAGGACGATCGCGTCGACGCCGTCGTTGATGAACGTCTCGATCTGGCTGATCTGCAGGTTCACGTCGTTGGTGGCCTCGGCGACGATGAGCTCCACGTCGTCGTACTTCTCCGCCTCCGCAAGCGCGGACCGGGTGATCGCGCCCATCCAGCCGTGGTCGGCAGCCGGCGCGGAGAAACCGATGCGGACGGTCTCGCCCTCCTCGTCGTTCGCCAGGCCCGAGTTCGTGCCGCCGCCGTCGTCGTCCCCCTCGTCCTGCGGGGTGTTGCCGGTGCACCCGGCGAGCAGCGCGACGGTCGTCAGGACCGCCCCGGTGGTGAGCAACCAGCGTCGGCGCAGCTCCAGTGATGCGGACATGCCGTTCCTCCTTGGCGTTGGGTCCTGCTGGGTGGGTGCTTGGTGAGTCGGGAGCCCGGCCTCAGGTCGATCGGTGACGCGCGGCGAACCGCTGCTGGAGCAGCACGGCGGCGACGATGATCGCTCCCTTGGCCACGGACTGAGCCGAGATGGAGAGGTTGTTCTGGGTGAACACGTTGGTCAGCGTCGAGAAGATCAGGACCCCGAAGACGGTGCCGACGATGGTGCCCCGCCCGCCGATGAGCAGCGTGCCGCCCACGACGACCGCTGCGATCGCGTCGAGCTCGTAGTACTGGCCGTGCGTCGACGAGCCGGCGGTGGTGCGGGCGAGCATCATGACCGCGGCGATGCCAGCCGTGAGGCCCGCGAGCATGTAGAGGTACATGGTGTGCCGGTTCACCTTGATGCCGGCCAGACGTGCCGCCTCGGGGTTGCCGCCGACGGCGATCGTCCGCCGCCCGAACGTGGTGCGGTTGAGGAGCACCCACCCGAGGGCGGCGACGACGGCGAAGATCCACACGAGTACGTCGATGCCCAGGATGTCCGAACGGAAGAAGTCCTTGAACGAGGCGACGTCGACGGTCTGGGTCTGCCGGTTCGCGATCATCTCGGCCAGCCCGCGGGCGGCCACCATCATCGCGAGGGTGGCGATGAACGGAACCACCTTGCCGTAGGCGATCGCGATGCCGTTGATCAGACCCGCGACGGTCCCGACGGCGAGTGCGGTGAACACCATCACGATCCAGTGCGTGTCCTCGGCCATCGTCTGGGTCGCCAGCGTGGTGGCCCAGATCGACGCAAGTCCGAGCACTGACCCGACCGACAGGTCGATGCCGCCGCCGGTGATGACGAATGTCATCCCGACGCTGAGCACACCGATGACCGCTGCGAGCCGGAGGATCGTCATGAGGTTGTTCACGTTCGCGAACTGCTCGCCGCTCGTGGCCACACCGACGACGCAGAGGAGGGCGAGGGCGATGATCAGACCCACGTTGCGGCCCCCGCCGCCGCGGGCCAGCCGTCGCCAGCGGCTCGGGGTCTCGTCGGTCGCCGGCGCGGCGGCCCTCACGTCCTGCTCGGTCACGCGGGACTCCCCTCCATCACGAGGTCGAGGACCCCGTGCTCATCGATCTGGTCGGCCGGGCCGCTGTGGACCACCCGACCCTCGGAGATGACCAGGACCCGGTCCGCGAGGCCGAGGACCTCCTCGATCTCGCTCGACACCACCACCACGGCCGTGCCCTTCTCGGCCAGACGCCGGACGAGGCCGTAGATCTCGGCCCGGGCACCGACGTCCACGCCGCGCGTGGGCTCGTCCAGGAGCAGCACGCGGCAACCGTGCACGAGCCAGCGGGCGAGCATCGCCTTCTGCTGGTTGCCGCCGGACAGCGTGCGGGCAGCCCGGTCGGGGTCGGCGGGCCGCAGGTCGAGCGCGCGGATCTGATCCCCGGCGGCCGCCCGCTCGGCGTCCTCGTCGAGGAAGGCCCCCGACGCGAAGCGGCTGAACGTCGAGAGGGTGATGTTGCGGTACACGGGCTCGTCGAGGAGCAGGCCCTGGCTCTTGCGCTCCTCGGGCGCCAGCCCGACGCCGGCTCGCACCGCCGCCTCCACCGCACCTGCCCGCAGGGGTGTCCCCGCGACGTGCACGTGCCCTTCACTTGCGCGCCGTGCTCCGAAGATCGTCTCGAGGATCTCGGATCGACCCGACCCGACGAGACCCGCCAGGCCGACCACCTCGCCCGCTCGGACGGTGAAGGAGACGCCCTCGAACACGCCTCGCAGGCCGAGCCCCTCCACCGCCAGCACCTCGGCGGCATCCGCAGGCAGGGCACGCCGCACCGGGAACGTCTGGCCGAGCGTGCGGCCCGTCATCAGCCGGATGAGATCGGCTGTCGGGGTGGCCGCGACGGGCAGGGACTCCGCCACGGTCCGGCCGTCCTTGAGCACGGTGATCCGGTCGCCGATCTGGCGGATCTCCTCCAGGCGGTGGGAGATGTACAGGACGGCCACCCCGGACGCCGTCAGCTCGCGGACGACCCGGAACAGGTTGGCGACCTCACCGGAGTCCAGCACGGCTGAGGGCTCGTCCATGATGATGAGCCGCGCGTCGTGTGACAGCGCTCTCGCCATGCTCACGATCTGCTTTCCGGCTGCGGACAGCCTGCCCACCTCGCGATGGGGCGAGATGTCGCCGTGCCCCAGCCTCAGCAACAGCTCACGCGTGCGCGCAGCCGCAGTGCGGCGCTGAGTGAAGCCGCCCGACGCCAGCTCGTGGCCGAGGAACACGTTCTCCGCGACGGAGAGGCCGTCGACGACGTCGAGCTCCTGGTACATCGTGGCGATGCCCGCCCGCAGGGCCGCCACGGGCGTCGCGACGGTCAGGGGCTCACCGCGCCAGGTGATCGTGCCGGCGTCCGGGTGGTGTGCACCGGACAGGACCTTGATGAGAGTCGACTTCCCCGCACCGTTCTGGCCGACGAGGCAGTGCACCTCACCCGCCCGGATCGTGAGGTCGACGCCGTCCAGCGCGCGGGCGCCGGGGAAGTGCTTCACGATGCCCTGCATGTGCAGCAGGGCTGGGCCTGCATCCTCGGAGGGGGCGGGCTGCGAGACACCGTCGGCCATGTCCCGCAACCTACCCGAGTTCTGTCGATAGTCAAGCAAAAGTCTGTCACCTCGCGACATAGTTACGATGGTGCCGCCTTGCAAAGGTCCTGTGCTTCACTGTGTGCATGGGAGCGCACGACGGCAGGAACGACGGCCGCCAGGTCTCCCGCCCCACGGACGTGGGCGGGATCTTCCAGCTCCTCAGGGACGGCCGACCCCGAACCCGCGCCGACCTCGCCGAGCTCACGGGGCAGGCTCGCTCCACCATCTCCGCACGTGTCGACCTCCTGCTCGCGTCCGGCCTCGTCGCACCCGCCGGCGAAGCGAGCTCCACGGGCGGCCGCCCGCCGGCCACGTTCGCCTTTGCGCCGAGCGCGCGCATCCTGCTCGCCGTGGACCTCGGCGCGACACACGCCCGGCTGGCCGTGACGGATCTCGCGTCGACGGTTCTCGCGGAGCACCACGAGGCGCTGCCCATCGCTGACGGGCCGACGCCGGTTCTCGACCGGGTCGCGGCCGTGGGCGCCAAGCTCATCGAGCAGGCGGGGCGCACGATGGACGAGGTGGCCGCGGTCGGCGTCGGCCTCCCCGGCCCCGTCGATCACGCGAGCGGGCGCCCGACCAACCCCCCGATCATGCCCGGCTGGGACGACGCGGACGTGCCGGGGATGCTCCGCGAGCGGTTGGGGGCGCCGGTGCTCGTCGACAACGACGTCAACATCATGGCGCTCGGTGAGCACGCAGCCCAGTTCCCCGACGTCGACCACCTGCTCTTCGTCAAGGTCGCCACCGGCATCGGGGCCGGCGTCATCAGCGACGGCGCCATCCGCCGCGGTGCCCAGGGCGCCGCCGGCGACCTCGGCCACATCGCAGTGCCTGGCGGCAAGGGTCTGCTGTGCCGGTGCGGCAACACCGGCTGCCTCGAGGCGCAGGCCAGCGGCCGCGCTGTCGCCCTGGCGCTCGCGGAGGCGGGCGTCCCTGCCGCGTCGAGCGCCGACGTCGTAGCGCTGGTGCGCTCCGGCAACGTCACCGCGAGCCACGCGGTGCGGGAGGCGGGGCGCACGATCGGCGGCGTGCTGGCCGCCTGCGTGAGCATGCTCAACCCGTCGGTGATCGTCATCGGCGGCAGCCTCGCCGGCGCGGGCGAGAACCTGCTGGCAGGCATCCGCGAGGTCGTCTACCGCCGCTCGCTGCCCCTCGCGACGCAGCACCTCCGCATCGTCGCCAGCCGCACCCGCGGCCGCGCCGGTGTCCTGGGGGCCAGTGCCATGGCCGCAGACCACGTGCTGTCACCGGACGCCGTGGAGGCTTTGCTCAGCTGACCGTGCCGGACGAAGGACCCTTGGACCGGCTCCTCCGCAAGGCCACGGTGGCGGCATGACCACTGACCTCCCGTACGGCCCCCGGATGTCCGCCGCCCTCGAGCCGCTGCGCCGCGGCTTCCGCCTGCTCAACCGGTACGTGGCGGCCCCGATGATCCACGCGGGCGTCGGGCCGCTGCTCTCGACGCCGGCGACGGGCTCGATCCTCGTGCTCCGCACCGTCGGCCGGAAGAGCGGTCTGGTCCGCGAGGCGCCGCTCGGCTACACGGTCGTCGGCGGCAAGGTGGTCGTGGTGGCGGGCTACGGACGCGACGCGCACTGGTTCCGCAACGCCCTCGCCAACCCGGAGGTCGAGGTCGCCCTGCCAGGTGCCGTGCTCGCCGGCGTCGCTGCGGAGATCACCGACCCCTTCGAACGCCGTGAGGCGTTCCGGGCCGTGATGGCGTCGTTGGGCACCATCGGCCGGCTGACGCTGGGGGACGTGGGCCTCATGCCGGACGAGGAGGTCGACCACCTTGCGGACGCGTTCCCCGTGCTCGGGGCACCGACCGCCATCCTGCCCGGCCCGTACGACCCCGGTGGGGCGTTCACCAGGGCCACGCTCTGGCTCTGGGGCGGTGCCGCGGGCGTCGCGCTGCTGTCGCTGCTCCGGCGCCGGCGCCGCTGCCGCCCCTGCTGCTAGCGGCTCTGGGCGCCGGAGGTGGCGCGCTCGCGGTAGTGGTACGTCTCGGCGGGCGCGAACCCCATGCGCTCGTAGAGCGAGCGCGCGGGAGAGTTGCCCACCTCCACCTGGAGGAAGGCCCGTTGCGCACCGGCCGCGGCGGCGGCCTCCAGCGCGGCCACGGTGAGCGCACGGCCCAGTCCGCGGCGACGCGCCCGCGGCGCGACCATCAGGCAGGACAGGCCGACCCACGACTCGGCCGCCGCCGCGCGGATCACCCCGACGACGCCGGCCGTGTCCCGCGCGGTGACGTAGCTGGCGGGCGAGCCGCTGACGACGGCCCGGGCCAGGCCCGCGTCCACCGCCCTGCCCGCAGCCTTGACGTCGAGCCAGCCGGCCAGCCAGCGGTCGTCCGGGTCGCAGGACAGATCGAAGGAGACGCCGGTCATGTCCGGTGGGGCGGGGAGGTCGGCCAGCTCCCGGGCGAGCACGAGGGTCGTCGCGACGGCCGCGTAGCCGCGTTCCTCGAGGTGCTCCTCGAGACGGTCCGGCCGGGCGGCGGCACAGATCCTGAACCGCGCCGGCAAGCCGCGGTCGCGGTAGAGCGCCTCGACGCGCTCGATCGCCTCGTCGAGGTCGGCCGGCTCCGCGGCGGGCACCACGCTGTTCGCGCGGCTGGTGAAGCCCCCGGCGAAGCCCGCCTGCCAGCCGTCGACGTCGACCACCTCGACCGGCCGCCACGTGGCGACCTCGATCAGGGCGCCCGGCGCGGTGGTGAGCGCGCGACCGGTCACCGCGCCCCCTCGGGCGCGTCGGCGAGGTACGTGAGGAAGGTGCGACCGGACTCCCCCGTCCAGTCCCGCTCGGGCGTCCGCCGAAGCCCCATGCGTTCGTACAGCCGCTGAGCGGCGGCCATCTCCGGCAGAGTCGTGAGCACGACCGCGTGCGCCCCCCACCCGATCGCGCGGTCGATGGCGGCCCGCATCAGCAGTTCACCGATCCCGCGACCGCGGGCCGCCGGGTCCACCGCGAGCATGCGCACCTCGAACTCCTGCGCCTGCGCGATCTCCGCGAACGGCGAGCCGGCCGCGGCAAGGGTCACGGTGCCGATCACGCGGTCGTCCTCGACGGCGACCAGCACTGTCGCGGACTCGGCCCGGCGACCGGCGTCGCGCAGCTCGTCGACGTACCAGTGGCCGGGGTCGAGCAGGTCGTCGGAGAGGTACGCACCGACCGTCAGCTCGCCGACCCGCTCGAGGTCCGCCGGGTCGGCCACCCGAACGTGCACGTGCGCCGTCATGCGTCGTCCTCGTCGCCCCCGCCGTCACGTTCCGTGAGCTCCGCGGGTCCGCCTGCAAGGAGGCGCACGAATGCAGCCTCATCGAGCACCGGCACGCCCAGCTCGACGGCCTTGTCGTACTTCGAGCCCGGGTTGTCCCCGACGACGACGTAGTCCGTCTTCTTCGACACGCTCCCGGACGCCTTCCCGCCGCGCGCGAGGATCGCCTCCTTGGCGCCGTCCCGCGAGAACTCGGCGAGGGAGCCCGTGACGACGACGGTCAGCCCCTCGAGCGTCCGTGCCACGGACGTGTCGCGGACGTCCTCGGTCCGGACCCCCGCCTCGCGCCACTTCCGGACGATCTCCCGGTGCCAGTCGACCGCGAACCACTCGGTGATGGCCGCCGCGATCGTGGGCCCGACCCCCTCGGCCGCCGCGAGCTCCGCCTCGGTCGCGTCGCGGATCGCGTCGAGCGAGCCGAACTGCGTCGCCAGCGCCCGCGCCGCCGTCGGCCCCACGTGCCGGATGGACAGCGCCACGAGCACCCGCCACAGCGCCTGGGCCTTGGCCTTCTCCAGGTTGGCCAGGAGGCTCTCGCCGACGGCGTTGAGGTCGCCGGCCTCGCGCACCCGTCCCTTGACCTTCGAGCGGGCGGACAGCGAGAACTGGGGCACCCGTCGCAGCGTGTCGGCATCGAGCGCGAAGACGTCGCCCTCGTCCTGCACCACGCCGGCCTCGAGCAGCGCGCCGGCGGCCTCCCACCCCATCGCCTCGATGTCGAAGGCACCGCGGGACGCGACGTGGAACAGACGTTCGCGCAGCTGGGACGGGCAGGACCGGCTGTTGGGGCACCTGATGTCGACGTCGCCCTCCTTCGCGGGCGCGAGCGGGGTGCCGCAGGACGGGCAGTGCGTCGGCATGACGAACTCCCGCTCCGAGCCGTCCCGGAGGGCGACCACGGGCCCGACGATCTCCGGGATCACGTCGCCGGCCTTCCGGAGCACCACGGTGTCCCCGATGAGGACGCCCTTGCGCTTCACCTCGCTCGCGTTGTGCAGCGTGGCGAGGCTCACGGTGGACCCCGCGACCTTCGCCGGCTCCATGACGCCGAACGGCGTGACGCGGCCGGTGCGGCCGACGTTCACCTGGATGTCGAGGAGCTTCGTGTTGACCTCCTCGGGCGGGTACTTGTAGGCGATCGCCCAGCGGGGGGCGCGCGAGGTCGCCCCGAGACGCCGCTGGAGCGGCACCTCGTCCACCTTGATGACCACGCCGTCGATCTCGTGCTCCACGTCGTGCCGGTGCTCGCCGTAGTGCTCGATCATCCGGCGGATGCCGTCGAGGTCGTCGACGACCCTGCTGCGGGTCGACACCGGCAGCCCCCAGGCCGCCAGCAGGTCGTACGTCTCTGACTGCCGGGCCGTCGCCTCCTCCCGCCCGGCCCAGCGCAGCGCGCCGATGCCGTGGCAGAACATCCGCAGCGGCCTGCCGGCGGTGACGCGCGGGTCCTTCTGCCGGAGCGAGCCGGCGGCCGAGTTCCGGGGGTTCGCGAACGGCGCCTTGCCGGCCGCGACCTGAGCCTCGTTGAGCGCGAGGAAGCCCTCGAGCGGGAGGAACACCTCCCCGCGCACCTCGATGAGCTCGGGGTGGTCGTCCCCCGCCAGCACGTGCGGCACCCCCTCGATCGTCCGCACGTTCAGCGTGACGTCCTCGCCGATCCGGCCGTCGCCCCGCGTGGCGGCACGGACGAGGCGGCCGCGCTCGTACAGCAGCGCCACCGCGAGCCCGTCGATCTTCAGCTCGCACAGGTAGTGCACGCCGGAGCCCGCGCCGTCCAGGTCCCGCTGCACGCGCTGGACCCAGCCGGCGACCTCGTCGAGCGAGAACGCGTTGTCGAGGCTCAGCATGCGCTCGACGTGCTGCGCCTCGGCGAAGTCCGTGGAGAACGTGCCTCCGACCATCTGGGTCGGTGAGTCGGGCGTGCGCAGGCCGTACTCGGCGTACGCGTCCTCGAGGGCCATCAGCCTGCGGAGCAGCAGGTCGTACTCGGCGTCGGAGACGGTGGGCGCGTCGCGGACGTAGTACGCGAACTGGTGGCCGCGGATCTCGTCCGCCAGGGCGGTCCAGCGGTGCCGGGCCGCGGCCTCGTCCAGGCCGACGTCGTCGGGGTGCAGCTGATCACTCACCGGCCCATCATGCCGCCCGGGACCGACAGCGCACCGCCCCGGACCCGTGCCGCCGACGGCGCCCGGACGGTCAGACGGTCGCCGGCGGGGCGGCCGCGCGGTCCGAGGACGTGACCGTCACCTGGCCGAGAACCCGGGTCCCGGCGTAGAGGACCGCCGACTGCCCTGCCGCGAGCCCGCGGAGCGGCTCGGCCAGGCGGATCTCCGCGCCCGGCCCGGCCTCGCCGTCGGACGCCCGTGCGGTCGCCGGCACGGCGGCGCCGTGGGCGCGCACCTGCACGGCGCACGGGAACCAGTCGTCACCCGGATCGGCGTACCAGACCGCACGACTCCCCCGCAGCCCCAGCACGTCGAGCTCCTCCGCGGCACCGACCACCACGCGGTTGGCGACCGGCTGCACGTCCAGCACGTAGCGGGGCCGTCCGTCGGCCGCCGGTCGGCCCAGGCGCAGACCCCGCCGCTGCCCCACGGTGTACGCGTAGGCACCGTCGTGCGTGCCGACGACGCTGCCGGCCGTGTCGACGACGTCACCCGGCCGGGAGCCGAGCCGGGACCGGAGGAAACCCTGCGTGTCGCCGTCGGCGACGAAACAGATGTCGTAGGAGTCCGGCTTCGACGACACCCCGAGCCCGCGCACCGCGGCCTCCGCGCGCACCGCCTCCTTCGACGGCACCTCCCCGAGGGGGAAGAGCGCACGGGCCAGACGGTCGGGACCCATCACGGCGAGCACGTACGACTGGTCCTTCGCCACGTCGCACGCGCGGTGCAGCTCGCGGGACCCGTCGTCGCCGACCGTGATGCGCGCGTAGTGACCGGTGCACACGGCGTCGAAGCCCAGCGCGAGCGCGCGGTCCAGCAGCGTGGCGAACTTGATGTGCTCGTTGCACCGCACGCAGGGGTTCGGCGTGCGTCCCGCCGCGTACTCCGCGAGGAAGTCTGCGACCACCGTCTGCTCGAACCGCTCGGAGAGGTCCCACACGTAGAACGGGATGCCCAGCACGTCCGCCGCCCGGCGCGCGTCGCCGGCGTCCTCGATCGAGCAGCAGCCACGCGAGCCGCTGCGGAACTGGTCGCGGCTGCGCGACAACGCCATGTGGACGCCGACGACGTCGTGCCCGGCGTCCTGCGCGCGCGCAGCGGCCACGGCGGAGTCCACCCCGCCCGAGAGAGCCGCCAGCACGCGCATCCGTCCAGGGTACGTGGGCGCCCGGAGACTCAGTCGTCCGAGCCCTCGGCCGTGGCGAGGTACGCCTCGGCCGCCCGGAGCGTGCGCTGCTGGAGGGCGGCGTACTCCTCGACCCACTCCCGGCCGCGCTCCAGGTAGGCCAGCTGGTACGCGGCCTCGACGTCGGCCAGCCGTTGCACCAGGTCCACCTGCGCCTTGCACGCCGCGTCCACGAGCCCGATCTCGACCTGCTCGTCGAAGGAGGCGTCCCACACGTCGCCGGGCACGAGCACGGAGTCCGCGTCCCGCGGCGGGGCCACCCCGGCGTCGGCGAGGCACTCCGCCCACTCGTCGATGACCGGCCGTGCCTCCGGCATCTCGTACACGGGCGGTAGCCCGAGCGGGGCGTCGGCCGTCACCGTCGCCGGCTCCCAGGAGAGCCCGGCGTCCAGCATCGCCCGGTAGCACCCCCGCGACGCCGCCGCCATGTCCTCGGTGAACGGCAGGCCGTCCAGGACCTCGTCCTCCGGCCCTCCCCACTGCGCCATGGCCCCGCCGTACCCGTTCACCCGGACGTCGGCCTCGCGCCAGACGCCGTAGCGCTCCGTCTCGCGGGCGTGCCGGGCCGCCATGTCCTGGAGGAACGGTGCGTCGCCCGGCGAGAAGTACTCGCCGTACCCCGCCGTCTCGAAGCAGCCGTCCAGGAAGACGTCCTGCGCCGTGCCGACGACGTCCCACTCGTCCGCCGTGAGCCAGTTCGCCTCGACCGGCAGGTAGATGACGCCGGTCTCCGTGTCGACGTCGGCGGCGCCGGCCACGACCTCCACAGGCCCGTACGGCTCGTCGACCGGCACGTCGGTCGCTCGGGGCGAGGGACTCGCCGCATCCGTCGACGGCGCTGCCGGTGCCTGCGGCCCGGACGGTCCGAGGCTCGCCACCGCGGTGACCGTCCCGGCCATCAGCAGGCCCGTCAGGCCGACGCCACCCACCACCCGGCCCGCCCGACGACGTCGCCCCGCCCGGAGCACGTGGGCGCGATCGATGCGCACGCTGGGGGTGTCGGTGGCGGCGGCACGGATCCGTGCCACGAAGTCCTCGCTCATCACAGCTCCTCGAGTGCGTCGATGCCAGGGCGGGTAGGGGCCGCCCGGTCGCCTGTCCGGTCCGCGTCCAGGAGGACGCGCAGCTGGGCGATGCCCCGGGCGGCGGTGGACTTGACGGTGCCCACGGAGATACCGAGGTCCTCGGCCACCTCGCGCTCCGACAGATCCATCAGGTAGCGCAGGACCACGACCCGTCGGCGCCGCGCTGGGATCTGCAGCAGTGCCCGGACGAGGAGCTCGCGCTCCGCGTGCCCGTCAGCGCCCGAGCCGCTCACGACGTCGGGCAGGTCCTCCGGGGCGGCGAGGTGCTCTCGGCGGTGCTTGCGCCAGGCGTCGATCCGGGCGTTCGCGAGGGTGCGCCGGGCGTAGCCCAGGGGATCGTGCTGGCGCGCGCGCGGCCAGGCGACGTAGGTGCGCACCAGCGCCTGCTGGACCAGCTCCTCCGCGCGATGCCGGTCGCCGCACAGGAGCCACGCCATCCGTCCGAGGAGCGGTTCGGCCTCGATCATGAACGCCGTGAACTCCGCGTCCCGGCCCAGGGCCGCGCCCGTGCCGAGAACGGGCGCGTCGAACCGTTCGGGCGTCGCCACGCGCGCATCCTCCTCCAGCCACACCGTCATGCCATGAACACGGCTGACGCCGCGCGGAGGTTGCTCACCGGTCGACGGCGCGCAGTCGGTAGAACACGTGGGGGCGGACGGGATGGCCCTCGGGGACCGCCGGGTGGTCGAAGTCCCACTCCGGCTCCCGGCGCATCCCGAGGCGCTCCATCACCCGCCGGGACGGCAGGTTCGCCACGGCGGTGAACGACACGACCTCGGGCCAGCCCAGCACGTCGAACGCGAAGTCGAGCGCCGCGCGAGCCGCCTCGGTCGCGAAGCCCTGACCCCAGTGCTGGGCGGCCAGCCGCCACCCGACCTCGACCTTCGGCGAGAACGCCGCCTCGAACCGGACCGGCCACAGGCCGGTGTACCCGATGAACTCGCCGGTGTCCCGCCGTTCCAGCGCCCACAGGCCCCAGCCGGCCGCGCGCCACTGCGCGTCGATGCGGTCGACGAACGCCGCGGTGCCCTCGGCCGTCATCGGCTGCACGAAGTGCTGCATGACGACCGGGTCCGCGTAAATCGCCGCGAACGGCGCCAGGTCGGCCCCGCGGAAGGCGCGCATGACGAGCCTGGCGGTGGTCAGCGTGGGAACGACGTCGGCGGCGGGCATCCGACGACACTAGCCAGGGTGCGCCTCGTCGCCCATCGTGACGACGACGTTCCCGCGCTTGTGCCCCGTCTCGACGTATCGGTGCGCGTCGACGATCTGCTCGAGCGGGAAGACGCGATCGACGACCGGGCGGAGGGCGCCGATCTCGTTCAGCGCGGTCAGCTCCATCAGCTGGTCGACGGTGAACCGCGGCGTGCCCGTCAGGCCCATCCTCAGCCGGGCCAGGGCACGGTAGGCGGGCGGCAGCCGCAGGCCGCGGATGAACGTGTCGCTCGAGGTCACCGCGCTCGCCACGACGGCGATGCGCACCTCACGGGCCTCGGGCGTGGGCACCGGCACGTCGACGACGCGCAGCACCTCCGGCGGTCCGTACCGTTCGCACACCGCGGCTCGCACAGGTGACCTCCCTCGTCGCAGACCGCTAGACCGCCCCCGCCGCCCGTGCCCGCTCCAGCACGTCGGGCAGCACCGCGAGCACGGCGTCGACGTCCGCGGCGGTCGATGTCCGCCCGAGCGAGAACCGCAGCGTCCCGCGCGCCTCGGCGTCCGTCAGCCCCATGGCGACGAGGACGTGCGACAGCTGCGTGACGCCGGCCTGGCAAGCCGAACCGGCCGAGGCGGCGATGCCGCGCTCGTCGAGGAGGAGCAGCAGGGACTCGCTGTCGCAGCCGGGGAACGACACGCTCGCGTTACCGGGCAGCCGGCCCTGCCCACCGGGCCACGGCCCGCGCACGACGGCGTCAGGAGCCAGTGCCTGGACGCCGACGACGAGAGCGTCACGCAGGGCGCCGACGCGGAGTGCGTGCTCCGCGCGGTCGCCGACCGCCGCATCGACCGCGACCGCGAACGACCGGACGAGCGCCGCCGCCAGCGTCCCCGACCGCACCGCCCGCTCCTGACCTCCGCCGTGCAGCAGCGGCGTCAGCGCGAGGTCGCGTCGCGCCACGAGTGCTCCGACCCCGACCGGCCCGCCGACCTTGTGGGCCGTGACCGTCATCGCGTCGAGCCCGGACGCCGCGAAGTCAACGTCCAGCTGCCCGACCGCCTGGACCGCATCGGCGTGCACCGGCACGCCGTACCGGTGAGCGAGCTCGACCACCTCGGGCAGCGGCTGCACCGTGCCCACCTCGTTGTTCGCCCACATGACGCTCACCAGGGCGGTCTTGTCGCCGTGCGCGGCGAGCTCCGCCTCGAGGGCGTCCAGGCGCACCCGCCCGACGCCGTCGACGGGCAGCACCACGACCTCGGCGCCCTGGGCGGCCCCGAGCCATGCCGCCGCATCCAGCACGGCGTGGTGCTCCACCGCGGAGACGAGCACGCGCCGGCGTCGGTCGTCGGCGGCGGCACGGGACCAGAACACCCCCTTGACGGCGAGGTTGTCGGCCTCGGTACCGCCGCCGGTGAGCACCACCTCGGAGGGCCGCGCACCGAGTCGGGTGGCGAGGACCTCCCGCGACTCCTCGACGACGCGCCGGGCGGCACGGCCGGCGTCGTGCAGCGACGACGGGTTGCCCACGCGGGCCGCCTCGGCGGCGAGCGCCTCGACGGCGGCGGGGTGCATCGGCGTCGTCGCAGCGTGGTCGAGGTAGACCACGGAACCGGGGGGCACCATGTCGCCCGAGTCTACGAGCGCGGTCAGAGCGTCACGACGACCTTGCCGGCGACGTGCCCCCCGGCGATGCGCTCGAGGGCGTCGGCGGCCTGCTCGAGGGGGTACGTCCGCTCGACGACGACGGTGAGCTCTCCCCCGTCCACCAGGTCCTTGAGTGCGACGAGGTCCGCGGTCGCGGGCGCGAAGGAGAAGCTCTTCACGGTCTGCCGGACGACGAGCCCGTACAGCACGGCGCGCAGCATCCGGGGCAACGGGCCGAGCACCCGCCCGCCGCGGCTCCCGTTGTTGACGAGCAGCACGCCCCGCGCAGTGAGCACCCTCCGGAGGTCGCGCAGCCGGTGGTTGGCCACGTTGTCGAGGATGACGTCCCAGCGCTCGGAGCCTCGGGTGAAGTCCTCCTGCGTGTAGTCGATGACCTGGTCGGCCCCGAGCTCACGCAGCATCGGGGCGTTCCGGCCGGAGCAGACCGCCGTGACACGGGCGCCACGCGCCTTGGCCAGCTGGACCGCCATGTGGCCGACGCCCCCGGATGCGCCGTTGACCAGCATCGTCGTGCCCGGTCCGACGGAGGCGGCCCGCACGGCGTGCAACGCCGTGAGCCCGACCATGGGCAGGGCTGCGGCCTGCGCCCAGGTGAGGCGTGCGGGCTTCGGGGCGAGGACCGCGGCCTCGAGCGTGGCGTACTCGGCCAACGTGCCGCTGCCCTTCCCGACGTTCGTCTCCCCGAAGACCTCGTCGCCCGGCCGCACGGACGTCACCCCGGGTCCGACGGCCTCCACGACGCCGGCCACGTCCTGCCCGCGGACCGCGGTCCTGGGCCGGCGGACGCCCATGACGAGCCGCATGAAGGCGGGGCGGGCGGTGGTGATGAAGACGTCCGCCGGGTTGAGGCCGACGGCGCGGACCCGGACGAGCACCTCGCCCCTCCCCGGTGTGGGGACCGGCACGTCGTGGACGCCGAGGACCGCTCGCGGCGCCCCGTAGCGGTCGTGGGTCACGGCTCTCATGCGGTCCTCCGATCCTCGAGTGCCGCCAGGGCGGCGGGCTCGTATCCCTTCGCGATGAGCCAGGTCGCGACCACGAGCTCGTTGACGGCGAGCGGCAGGTTCAGCAGCGCCATCGCGGGCGACACGGCCTCGATCCGGTCGAGGGCGAGGAGGAGCCCCGAGACGAGGTAGGGCACGGCACCCGCGAACCCCCAGGCGGCGAGCCAGCCCGGGACGAGGCGGCCGCGGTACAGGAGGCCGTAGAAGATCAGGGCGCCGACCGGGAAGACGGCGGTGTTGATGACCGTGGCCGCCCCCCACTCGCGCATCCCCAGGAGCGCGTCGGCCAGCAGTGCCGCGTCCCCGGCGGAGGAGGCGGTCACGGCGTCGGCCAGCACCACGAGGCCGATCAGCAGGACGGCACCCACGCCGAAGAACACCGCCTCCGCCGTACGCGCGGCGACGTACCCCAGCGCGAGGCCGGCGCTGCGCAGGCGCAGCACGGGATACGCCGCGACCGACACCCCGACGACGGCGGCTGCCATGACGAGGACCGCGAGCACACCCACGAGCAGCCTCGTCCGGCCTGCGGCGACGTCGGCCAGCAGGTCCTCACCACCGAGCACCGGGCCGGCGAGCGCCAGGTGCACCACACCCGCGGCGGTGGCGAGGAGGAAGAACACGCCGACGGCGCGCGCCGACCGGCGGGCCTGCACGGACCATGCGGGGTGGAGGGCAGAGCCGGCGCCCCCGCCCGCGCCGGCCTGCTCGGCCGGCAGCGCGACGGCGCTCACTCGACGCTCCGGAGGATCTGCTCGATCGAGGCTGCCCGCACCCGCATCTCGGCGACGTCGGCGGCGGTGCGCTGCTGCGCGTCGAGGGTGGCGGCGGCGAGCTGCTCGTACCGGTCGACGAGGGCGCGGAGCGCCTCCTCCTGGCCGGCGTCGATGCGGAGCTTCCGGTTCTCGTGCCGGGTCGCGACGGCCCCGCCCCACACGCACAGCCCGAGGAACACGAGGCCGAGGATGAGGATGACGGTCGGCCACTCGAGCGAGCCGCCGGACGACCCGGCCTCCGCGGCCGTCGGCAGAACCATGGCGAGGTGGGACATCACTGCGTCTCCTTGGGTGCGGGACCCTTGGTCGGGTCCGGGGTGGTGACCGTCCTGGCCGCGGCGGCCAGCGTCTGCGTGGTGAGGTGGATGTCGAGGTCGGCGACCTCGTAGTACTTCATCGCCTTGCCGTCGTCGGAGAGCTCGAGGGTGCCGACCACCAGGCCGACGGCCTCGAGGCGCTGCAGGTGCATGTGCACGAGGGGTCGGCTGACCCCGATCTGGCGCGCGAGGTTGCTCACGTAGTCCCGCCCACCGGCGAGCGCCCCGAGGATGCGCAGCCGGATGGGGTTGGCGAGGGCGGCCAGCACGTCGACCAGCTCGTCGCCGGTCCGCTTGTCAGGTGTCATGGCACTCCTTCACCTGTCAGACTTCTCTTACACGTGACAACGTAGCATGTCCGCTGGCCTCCGGATAGACCCGTGGCGGACGTCACCCGCTCCGGGAGGACCGGTACAGACGAGCGGCCCGTCGCACCGCCGCGACCTGGCACAATCGGTGCGTGACGACGGCGCCGCTTGCCTTCAGTGGTTCGCGGCTGCACTGGTCCGACCTCCCCCGCAGCGTCCGGAGGCGCATCGCCGACCTCGCCGGTGCCGACGTCGTCAGCGAGACCAGCGCGACCACAGGGTTCTCCCCCGGCTATGCGGCGGTGCTGGGCCTCAGCAACGGCACGGAGGTCTTCGTCAAGGCCGTCTCGCCCGAGCAGAACCCCGACTCGCCGCAGCTCGCCCGCCAGGAGATCGCGGTCGCCGCCGTGCTGCCGCCCGAGGTGTGCGCACCGCACCTGTGGTGGCACCACGACGACGGCACCTGGGTCCTCCTCGGTTTCCAGCCCGTCGACGGGCGCGCACCCGAGATGCCCTGGCGGCCGGACGACCTCGCCCGGGCGCTCGGCGCCCTCACCGACCTCGCCGAGTACGGCACGCCGGCCCCCCGCGAGCTCCCCGCCATGTCGGACGCCATGGCGGACCTCGCCCGGGGCTGGCTCCTGCTCGCCGATGACGCCCCCGGCCTGGCCAGGGCGGTCGACGCCGTCGGCCCGCACGGCGAGTGGGTGCTCGCCAACCTCGACGAGCTCGTGGACCTGGCGGCCGCGGCGCCCGCCGCCAGCACGGGGGACACCCTGGTGCACGGTGACCTGCGCGCCGACAACGTCATGCTCGCCACGTCCCCGGACGAGCGGGTGTGGCTCATCGACTGGCCCCACACCTGCCGCGACGGGGCACGCTGGTGGGACCTCGTCGGGATGCTGCCGAGCGTCGCCATGCAGGACGGCGGCGACCCTCAGACCCTCTTCTGGGCCCACCCCAACGCAGCCGGCGCGGACCGCGACGCCGTGCGCGCGGTGCTCGCCGGCATCACCGGGTTCTTCGTGCACGGCGCCGTCCAGCCCGCGCCGCCGAGCATCCCGAACCTCCGGGAGTTCCAGCTCGCCCAGGCCGTCGCGGCGCTGGAGTGGCTCCGCCGCATCTGACCCGGGGCCGGGGCGCGTCAGCCCTTGAGCCGGCGGATCTCCGCGGCCGCCTGCGGCACCACCTCGAAGAGATCGCCCACGACGCCGAAGTCGGCGATCTCGAAGATCGGCGCGTCCGGGTCGTTGTTCACCGCGACGATGGTTCCCGAGGCCTGCATCCCCCCGCGGTGGTGCACCGCACCGGAGACGCCGACGCCGACGTACAGCCGCGGGGAGATGCTCGCCCCCGTCTGCCCGACCATCGCCTCGTGCTCGATCCAGCCCTCGTCGGTGGCGTCGCGCGTCGCGCCCACCGCACCGCCCAGCGCGTCGGCGAGGTCGAGCACCACGTCGAAGTCGCCGCCGGTGCCGCGCCCGCCGACGACGACCACCTGCGCCTCCCCCACGTCCGGGCGGCCCGAGGACGGTCGCGCCGTGCGCTCGACCACCTGGACCCGGTCGTCGGGAGCAGTGGCGGCCCCGTGGTCGCGGAGCTCCGGCTCGACGGGTGCGTCCACCGGCACCGCACGCACCGCGTTCGACTTCAGTGTCACGACGGCGCGCTCGCGCAGCACCGCCCCGCGCAGCGTCCACGTCGCGGCGAACGCCTGCTGCGTTGTCTCCACGCGCCCGTCGACCAGCTCGACGCCGGACGCGTCGACGACGAGGCCGGCGTCCAGCGTCAGCGCGAGGCGCGCGGCGACCTCCTTGTTCTCGAACGTGGACGCGAGCAGGACGGTGGTCGCGCCGACCTCGTCGGCGAGGCGGGCCAGGGCGGACGCGACCGCCGGAGGCAGCCCTGCCTCGCGCGACGGCACCGCGACCGTGTGCACGGCGACGGCGCCGAACTCCGCCAGGACGGCCGCCGCGCTCGCGGCGTCGTCACCGAACCAGACCGCGTGGGGCGCCCCGAGGGCGCGGGCCGCCGTCAGCAGCTCCAGTGCGGAGGCGCGCGGGGCGCCGTCGTGATGGTCGACCACAACCAGCGCGCTCATGCCAGCAGCCCGTTCTCCTCGAGGAACGCCGCGAGGCGCAGCCCCGCGTCGCCCGTGTCCGTGATCAGCACCCGGTCGTCCCGGACCGGGCGCGGCGCCGCCTCGAGCACCTGCGTGCGGGCTCCCGCCGCGCCCACGGCGGCGGGGTCGAGGTCCAGGTCCGCCAGCGACCACACGGTCACCTGCGCCTTCCGGGCGGCCATGATCCCCGCGAAGCTCGGGTAGCGCGGGTCGTTCGCCTGGTCCGTCACGCTCACGAGCGCGGGGAGCCGCGTCTCGAGAACCTCCGTGACGTGGTCCAGCTCGCGGCGCACCCGCACGACGCCGTCCCGGACCGTGAGCTCCGCGGCGAGCGTCGCCTGCGGCAGGTCCAGGTGCGCCGCGAGGAGGCTCGGCACCACCGACATGAGACCGTCGAGCGCAGCCATACCCGTGATCACGAGGTCCACCGGCTCGTCCGCGGCCAGCGTGCGCACCGCGGCGGCGAGCACCAGGGCGGTGCCGAACGCGTCGGACCCGGCGATCGCGTCGTCGGTCACCCGGACCGCATGACCGGCGCCCATCTGCAGTGCCCGGCGCACGGCGTCGTCGGCGTCCGCGGGTCCGACCGTCAGCACGGTGACGTCGCCGCCGTGCTCCTCCACGAGGGCGAGCGCGGCCTCGACGGCGTTCTCGTCCAGCTCGTTGAGCGTCCCGTCGCCCTGGGAGCGGTCCACCCGCCCGTCGACGAAGCCCCGCTCCGACTGGATGTCCGGCACGTGCTTGACGCACACGACGATCCTCATGCGGCTCCGTTCCTCCGGGTCCTCATGCCGCCGCGCAGTCGGCGACCTCCGGAAGGCTACCCCGCACGGCCCGAGCACGACCCGGCCACCGCCGGAAGAAAGCCCGACTGCGGCGGGTTGTGCGCGGTGTGCTGCAGTTCACCCGGACTTCGCCCGCTCCGGGTGACGGCCCGTCAGACCCCGTGGGCCAGACTTGGACGCCATGAAGTGTCCCCGGCCGTCCCGCCTCGGCGTGCACCTGTGCGGCGACGGCGCGGACGTCGCGGTGCTCGCCTCCCACGCCGAGGTGGTCGAGCTCTGCCTGCTGGACCGTGACCCGGCGTCCCCGGACGGCTGGGCGGAACGCCGCGTGCCGCTGGCCGGACCCGTCCACGGGGTGTGGTCCGCGCACGTGCCGGGGGTCGGCGTCGGCCAGCACTACGGGTTCCGGGTGGGCGGCCGGTGGGACCCGGACGCCGGGACGCGCTACAACCCGGCGAAGCTCCTGGTGGACCCCTATGCCCGGGGCATCGAGGGTGAGCTGGAGCTCGGACCCGTGGTGTTCGGGCACCACGTGGACGAGCACCTGCGCACCCACGGCCACACGCTCGAGCCCGACGACCGCGACTCGCGCGCCGCCGTCCCCCACTCCGTGGTCGTCGACGACCGGTTCGACGCCGGACCGCTCGACCGGCCCTGGGTGCCGTGGACCGACACCGTGATCTACGAGGCGCACGTCAAGGGCCTCACGCAGCTGATGGCCGCGGTGCCGCCAGACCTGCGCGGCACGTATGCGGGCGTCGCCCACCCGGCCACCATCGCCCACCTGCGCGACCTCGGCGTGACGACGCTCGAGCTGCTCCCCATCCAGGCGAGCGTGAGCGAGCCGCACCTCCTCGAGCGGGGCCTGACGAACTACTGGGGCTACAACACGCTCGGCTTCTTCGCGCCCGACCCGCGGTTCGCGACCGAGGCCGCCCGTGCCGCGGGCGCGCAGGCGGTCCTGGCCGAGGTCAAGGGCATGGTGCACCTCCTCCACCGGGCCGGCATCGAGGTGCTCCTCGACGTCGTCTACAACCACACGTGCGAGGGCGGCACGAACGGGCCGCAGATCTCGTTCCGCGGTCTGGACCCCACCGTCTACTACGTGCACGACGGCGCCACGCCCGCCCGGTTCGCGGACCTCACCGGGTGCGGGAACACGCTCGACTTCCGGCGGCCCCGCGTCGTCCAGCTCGCCCTGGACTCGTTGCGCTACTGGGCGCAGGAGATCGGCGTCGACGGCTTCCGGTTCGACCTCGCGGTCACCCTGGGCCGTGACGACGTCGGGTTCACGCCCCAGCACCCGTTCCTCGTGGCGCTCCAGACGGATCCGGCACTCAGCGGCCTCAAGCTCATCGCCGAGCCGTGGGACCTCGGGCCGGGCGGTTGGCGCACCGGGGCGTTCCCCGCACCGCTCGCCGAGTGGAACGACCGGTTCCGCGACGGGGTGCGCGACTTCTGGCTGCACGACCCGGGTCAGGCGGCGCACGGGCGCCGCGGCCGCGGCGTGCGCGAGCTCGCCACCCGCCTCGCGGGGTCCGTCGACCTGTTCGGGTACGGGGACCCGCCCCTCCAGCGCGGCACCGTGGCGTCCGTCAACTACGTGACCGCGCACGACGGCTTCACCCTCGCCGACCTGGTCTCCTACGACTACAAGCACAACGAGGCGAACGGCGAGGGCAACCGGGACGGGTCCGACGCGAACCACTCGTGGTCGCACGGCATCGAGGGTCCGGTGCACGACCCCGTGCTGGGGCTCGAGATCCTCCCGCTGCGGCAGCAGTCGATGCGCAACCTGCTCGGCACCTTGCTGCTCGCCGCCGGGACGCCGATGATCACCGCCGGCGACGAGATCGCCCGCACCCAGAACGGGAACAACAACGCCTACTGCCAGGACAACCCGATGTCGTGGCTCGACTGGGACATCGGCGAGGACGAGTCGAACCTCCTCGCCACCGTCCGCCACCTGCTGCGGCTCCGGGCCGAGCAGCCGGCCCTGCGGCGGCGGGAGTTCTTCGCGGGCCGCCCCGTGCCGGCCCGCGCCGCGCAGGGCGACCTCCGTCCGGACCTCGACTGGCGACTGCCCGACGCCGCCCCGATGAACCACGGGCACTGGCACGACGTCGGCGTCCGGTCGCTGCAGATGATCCGGACCGCCGACGACGGCTCCTCGGTGCTGCTGGTGATCAACGGCGCCCTGGACCCCGTCGCGTTCGTGATGCCGGACACCGCGCCCGAGGGCCGTCCGGCGACGCAGTGGTCGCTCGTGTGGGACAGCGTGGCCGAGCACCCGCGCATGGTGGGCAGCAACGGCGACGGGCGCGAGGCGGCCGCCGGCACGCAGGTGCTCGTCGAGGCGCTGTCCATGCGGGTCTACACGGCCTGACCCGCCGCGCCGGGCCACCGCCCAGCCGGCGCACCATGCCTGCGGCACGTGCTGACACGTCGGAGGGGCCGGCCGCCTGAGCGACCGGCCCCTCCGACGTCGTGACTCAGCCGGCGTTCGTCACCAGTCCGGTGTCGGCCATGGACGCGAGGTGCTCGTGCACCGGGACCACGCGCACCGTGTAGCCGAACGGCCCGGTGACGTCGAGGTGCAGCTCGCCGGCGAACGCGTGGCGGCCGGCCTCGTACGCCTCCACCCAGTCCAGGGCGGCGTACCGGACGGCACTCAGGTCGTCGGCCTCCGAGACGCGCCCGTACACCACCTGGACGGCGACGTCCTTCGGCTCGAGCGCGCCGAGCGAGACGTACGCGCGCACCTGGAGCGTCTCCCCGACCTGGGCGACCTCGCCGACGCCCACGGACTCGACGTGGTCGACGCGCACGGCGGGCCACGCCTTCTGGACCTTCGCCTTCCACGCCGCGAGCTCCCGCGCCGCCGGGTAGCCGGGACCGTCCAGCGCGCGCCCGCTCTGGGCCGCGGGCAGGTACAGCCGCATGACGTACTCGGAGACCATGCGGGTCGCCTGGACCTTGGGGCCGAGCGTGGCGAGCGTGTGCCGGATCATCTCGAGCCACCTGACCGGCAGGCCGCGCTCGTCCCGGTCGTAGAACCGCGCCGCCACCTGGTTCTCCACCAGGTCGTAGAGCGCGGCGGCCTCGAGGTCGTCGCGGCGGTCCGGGTCCTCGACGCCGTCGGCGGTCGGGATGGCCCAGCCGTTCTCGCCGTCGAACCACTCGTCCCACCAGCCGTCCAGGATGGACAGGTTGAGCGCCCCGTTGATCGCCGCCTTCATGCCGGACGTGCCGGAGGCCTCGAGCGGCCGCAGCGGGTTGTTCAGCCAGACGTCGCAGCCCGGGTAGAGCTTCTGGGCCATCGCGATGTCGTAGTTGGGCAGGAAGACGATGCGGTGCCGCACCTCGGGGTCGTCGGCGAACCGGACGAGCTGCTGGATGAGCCGCTTGCCCTGGTCGTCGGCGGGGTGGGACTTGCCTGCGACGACGATCTGCACGGGCCGCTCGGGGTGCAGCAGCAGCGACTTGAGGCGCTCCGGGTCGCTGAGCATGAGCGTGAGCCGCTTGTACGTGGGCACGCGCCGGGCGAAGCCGATGGTGAGCACGTCGGGGTCGAGCACGTCGTCCACCCAGCCCAGCTCGGCCGGGCTGGCGCCACGACGGCGCCAGGAGTCGCGGACGCGGTCACGGGCGTCCTCGACGAGCTGCGCGCGGAGCGTCCGGAGCATCTCCCAGAGCTCCGTGTCGCCCACGCCGTCGGTGCGGAGCCAGCCGGCGCCGCTCGCCAGCTCCTCCGCGCTGAGCCGGGACTCGGCCAGCGCGGCGAGCTTGGGGTCCACCCAGGTGGGTGCGTGCACGCCGTTCGTGATGGACGTGATCGGCACCTCGGACTCGTCCAGCCCCGGCCAGAGCCCGGAGAACATGCCCCGGGACACCTCGCCGTGCAGCAGCGAGACGCCGTTGGCGCGCCCGCCGAGCCGCAGACCCATCACCGCCATGTTGAACAGGGTGGGGTCGCCGCCCTCGTAGTCCTCGGCGCCGAGGGCGAGGATCTCCTCGACCGGCACGCCGGGGATGGCGTTCGGGCCGGAGAAGTACTGGGCGACGAGGGAGGCCTCGAAGCGGTCGATGCCCGCGGGCACGGGGGTGTGCGTGGTGAACACGGTCGCGGCGCGGACGGCCTCGAGCGCCTCGGCGAAGGTCATGCCCTCGCTGGCGACGAGCTCGCGGATCCGCTCGACGCCGAGGAACCCGGCATGGCCCTCGTTGGTGTGGTACACCTCCGGCGCGGGGGTGCCGGACAGCCGTGACCACACGCGCAGTGCGCGGACGCCGCCGACACCGAGGAGGAGCTCCTGCTGGAGGCGGTGCTCGCCACCGCCGCCGTACAGGCGGTCGGTCACCTTGCGGGCGAGCTCGTCGTTCTCGGGGACGTTCGAGTCGAGCAGGATCAGGGGCACGCGGCCGACGTCGGCCTTCCACAGCGAGGCGTGGAGCGTGCGACCGCCGGGAAGGTCGACGGCGATCCGGGCGGCGGAGCCGTCGGCCTCGCGGAGCTGGGTCAGCGGCAGACCGTCCGGGTCGACGAGCGGGTACGTCTCGACCTGCCAGCCGTCCCGGGTGAGCGACTGGTTGAAGTAGCCGGCCTGGTACAGCAGGCCGACGCCGATGATCGGCACGCCCAGGTCGGAGGCGCTCTTCAGGTGGTCACCGGCGAGGATGCCGAGACCGCCGGAGTACTGCGGGAGGACGGAGGTGATGCCGAACTCGGGCGAGAAGTAGGCGATGGCCTTGGGCAGCTCCTGCCCGCCGGCGGCCTCGACCGCGGCGGTCTGGTACCAGAGGGGGGCCTCCTGGTAGCGGTGGAGGTCCCGGGCGGCGGCCTCGACCCTGGCGACGAAGTCGGTGTCTGCGGCGAGGGCGGCGAGGCGGTCGGGCCCGAGGGCGCCCAGGAGGGCCACGGGGTCACCGTGCACGTCGGCCCAGAGGCGGGCGTCGATGCCGGCGAAGAGGTCCTGCGTGGGGGCGTGCCAGGACCAGCGCAAGTCGTGCGACAGCTCGTCCAGGTGGGCGAGCTCGGGGGGCAGCACCGTGCGTACGGTGAATCGGCGGATAGCTCTCACGGTGGGGAGAGTACGCGGTCTGCAACGGGACTTTCCACAATTGCTGCAAGCGCTTACAAGCCCTGGCGGTGACGGCGCAGGTCAGGACCGAAAAACCCGTGTTGGACGTGGTAAACCGCCCAATAGGCCGTCCGGGGGACGGACCTCCTCGTGCGGCGTTCCCAGATGCCTTCGGGGCGGCGCGCTGGGTAGGTTCGGGGGGTGACGTCGTCCACCCCTCGCGAGCCGCGCACGCCACCGGCAGCCCCCCGCGCCACCGCACCTCCGTCCACAGGGCGTCGGACCGGCCGGACACCGGCCACACCCCCCGTCGAGACGACCCCGACGGCCAGTGGCTCGCCCGCCCGCTCGAAGCCGTCACGCACGGCGAAGCCGCGCAAGGCCTCCCCCGCCGAGGCGCCCCGCCCCGCGTCGGCCTCGGCGCCGGCTCCTGCACCCGCACCCGCCGCGGCCGCCGCGCCGTCGCGCCCCGTCCCGGAGCCCGCCATCGGGCGCATCCCGATCATCTCCGTCGGACCCGTCGTCGAGTGCGGCCGCTGGCCCGCCAAGGCCGTCGTCGGCGAGGCCGTCGAGGTCACCGCGCGCGTCTTCCGCGAAGGGCACGACGCCGTCGCCGCGACCGCCGTGCTCGTCGGCCCGGACGGCGTCGACCGCGCGAGCGTGCGGATGGACGTGGTCGTCGCGGGCCTCGACACCTACCGCGCGGACCTCGTGCCCGACGCGGAGGGTCAGTGGGCCTTCCGCGTGGAGGGCTGGTCGGACCCGTACGGCACCTGGCGGCACGACGCCGTCATCAAGGTCGAGGCGGGCGTGGACGTCGAGCTCATGCTCGCCGAAGGCGCCATGCTGCTCGAGCGGGCCGCCGAGCGGGAGGGCCTGGCGCCCGAGCTCGCGGCCCCGTTGCACGAGGCCGTCGTGGGCCTGCGCGACGCCCGTCGGCGTCCGCCCCTCGCGCGCCTCGCCGCCGCCCTGGCGCCCGAGGTCGTCGCCTCCCTGGCCGCCGAGCCCCTGCGCGACCACGTCACCACGTCCGCGACGTACCCGCTGCTCGTCCAGCGCGAGCGGGCGCTCGTCGGCTCCTGGTACGAGATGTTCCCCCGGTCCGAGGGGGCGACGTACGAGCCGCGGACCCGGACGTGGCGCTCCGGCACGCTGCGGACGGCCGCCGAGCGCCTGCCCGCAATCGCGGACATGGGCTTCGACGTCGTCTACCTCACGCCGGTGCACCCCATCGGCACCACGTACCGCAAGGGCCGGAACAACTCGCTGACCTGCGCACCCACCGACCCGGGGTCCCCGTACGCGATCGGCTCGCCGGACGGCGGGCACGACGCCATCCACCCCGAGCTCGGCACGTTCGACGACTTCGACCACTTCGTCGCCCGCGCCCGCGCACTGGGCATGGAGGTGGCGCTCGACGTCGCCCTGCAGTGCTCCCCCGACCACCCGTGGGTGACCGAGCACCCCGAGTGGTTCACCACCCGCGTGGACGGGTCGATCGCCTACGCCGAGAACCCGCCGAAGAAGTACCAGGACATCTACCCCCTGAACTTCGACAACGACCCCGAGGGGATCTACGCGGAGATCCGCCGCGTGCTGCAGGTGTGGATCGACCACGGGGTCACGGCGTTCCGCGTGGACAACCCGCACACCAAGCCGCTGACGTTCTGGGAGCGCCTGCTGGCCGACGTCGCCAGGGACCACCCGGACGTCATCTTCCTCGCCGAGGCGTTCACCCGGCCCGCGATGATGCACACCCTGGCGATGATCGGCTTCCACCAGTCGTACACGTACTTCACCTGGCGGAACACCGCGGAGGAGCTCGCCGAGTACCTCGAGGAGGTGTCCGGGCCGGCGGCCGCGTACATGCGCCCCAGCTTCTGGCCCACGACGCACGACATCCTCACCCCGTACATGCAGCACGGCGGTGTGGCCGCGTTCGCCGTCCGCGCGGTGCTCGCCGCAACGGGAGCCCCGACGTGGGGCATCTACTCCGGGTACGAGCTCGTCGAGAACGTCCCGCGCCCCGGCGTCGAGGAGCAGATCGACAACGAGAAGTACGAGTTCAAGCCGCGCGACTGGGCGGCGGCCGAGCACATCGGGATCTCCCGCCTGCTCACGCAGCTCAACGCCATCCGGCGCGAGCACCGGGCGCTGCAGCGCCTGCGCGGCCTGACCGTGCACCCCACCACGAACGACAGCCTGCTGTGCTTCTCACGGCGGGTCAGCGCCGCGCAGTCCCCGGACGGCACGGAGGACACGGTGATCGTCGTGGCCACCACCGATCCGCACAACGTCCGGGAAGGCACCGTCATGCTGGACCTCGCGGCGCTCGGCCTGCCTGAGGGTGCGACGTTCGCGGTGAGCGACCTCCTCTCCGGTGCCGCCTACGTGTGGGACGCCACCCCGTACGTCCGCCTCGACCCGATGACCCAGGTCGCCCACGTCCTGTCCGTGAGGACCGCATGAGCCCGGACCGCCTCGGCCGCACGGCCGACCCCGTGCGCGCCCTGCCTCCGCGCCCCACGCCCACGCACGTCCTCCCCGAGCAGGACCTGCCGGGCCTGCGACCCGACCCGGACTGGCACCGCACCGCCGTCTTCTACGAGGTCATGCTGCGGTGCTTCTCCGACTCGACCGGCGCCGGGTCGGGCGACCTGCGGGGACTGACCGAGCGGCTCGAGTACCTCCAGTGGCTGGGCGTCGACTGCCTCTGGCTGCCGCCGTTCTACCCCTCGCCCATGCGCGACGGCGGCTACGACATCTCGGACTACACCGCCATCGCGCCGCAGTACGGCACCCTGGCGGACTTCCACACGCTCATCGAGGAGGCGCACGCGCGCGGCATGCGCGTGGTCATCGACCTGGTCATCAACCACACCAGCGACCAGCACCCGTGGTTCCAGGCCTCCCGGTCCGACCCCGACGGGCCGTACGGCGACTTCTACGTGTGGAGCGACGACTCCACGCGCTACGAGGGCGCCCGGATCATCTTCGTCGACACCGAGACGTCCAACTGGACCTTCGACCCGGTGCGCCGGCAGTTCTACTGGCACCGGTTCTTCCACCACCAGCCGGACCTCAACTTCGAGAACCCGCAGGTCCGCGAGGCCATGAAGGACGTGGCCAGGTTCTGGCTGCGGTTCGGCGTCGACGGGTTCCGCCTGGACGCAGTGCCGTACCTCTTCGAGGAGGAGGGCACCAACTGCGAGAACCTCCCGCAGACGCATGCCTACCTGCGCGAGATGCGCGAGATGGTCGACACCGAGTTCCCCGGGGCCATCCTGCTCGCGGAGGCGAACCAGTGGCCGGCCGACGTCGCCCCGTACTACGGCAGCGACGAGGCGCCCGAGTGCCACATGTGCTTCCACTTCCCGGTCATGCCGCGCATCTTCTACGCGATCAAGGACCAGCGGGCCACGCAGATCGTCGACATCCTCGCCGACACCCCGCAGATCCCCGCCGGGGGGCAGTGGAGCACGTTCCTGCGCAACCACGACGAGCTCACGCTCGAGATGGTCTCGACCGAGGAGCGCGCGTCCATGTACGGGTGGTACGCGCCCGACCCACGGATGCGGGCCAACGTCGGCATCCGGCGTCGGCTCGCCCCGCTGCTGGACAACTCGCGCGCGGAGATCGAGCTGGCCCACGCGCTCCTCCTCTCGCTGCCCGGCAGCCCCTGCCTGTACTACGGCGACGAGATCGGGATGGGCGACAACATCTGGCTGCCCGACCGGGACGCCGTCCGGACCCCCATGCAGTGGACGCCGGACCGCAACGCGGGGTTCTCCACGGCCGACCCGGGCAAGCTCTACCTCCCGGTCGTGCAGTCGCTGGTGCACAACTACACGTCGGTCAACGTCGAGGCACAGCTCGCCCAGCCGACGTCCTTGCTGCACTGGGTGCACGGCATGCTGGCCGTCCGGCGTCAGCACCCCGTGTTCGGCACGGGCGACTTCGTGATCCTGCCCACCGACAACGAGGCGATCCTCGCCTTCCTCAGGCGCTCCGCCGACGAGACGGTGCTGTGCGTCGCCAACCTCGCGACGACGCCGCGCGCCGCGACGGTGCACCTGCCCGACCACGCCGGCGAGCGGGTGCACGACGTCTTCGGCGGCGCCCCGTTCCCACCCGTGGGACCGCGGGGCGAGGTCACGGTGACACTCGGCTCGCGGGACTTCTTCTGGCTCACGGTCGCACCGGCGGACGGTGCCTGAGGCGTCCACGTGGGGAGGTAGACACCGATGGGAGAGCCGCCCGTGGAGGTGCCGCTCGAGGCGCGCCCGGCTCCGGACGACGACGTGCTCGACCTGCTCCGCGCCTGGGTGCCGGCGCAGCGCTGGTTCCCCGCCAAGGGTGAGCACACCGAGCTCCAGCGGATCGCCGTGGCCGACCTGCCGGACCCGCACGGCGAGGTGACCGTCCAGGTCCACCTCCTCACCCTCCCGACGGGCGCCCTCCTGCAGGTTCCCACGGTCCTGCGCAGCGGACCGGAGCCGACGACCGGCGTCATCGGCATCCTCGGCGGCGACCCGCCGCTGACCCTCGTGGACGGTCCGCTGGACCCCGGGTTCATCCGGGCCTGGCTCGCGGCGGCGACGCGCGACGCCGAGCTGGTCGACGACCTGCGCGACCTGCGTGCACTGGGCGGCGAGCAGTCCAACACCTCGGTCATCCTGCCCGCCGGGCAGCCGCCGGCCATCCTCAAGGTGTTCCGCGGCGTCACGCTCGGACCGAACCCCGATGTCGCGGTCCCCATCGCCCTGAGCCACGCGGGCTGGCCCGGCGTGCCGCGACCACTGGCCTGGCTCACGGGTACCTGGCCCGGGCCGGACTCGACCCGGTCGTCGGGTCACCTCGGCGTCCTCACGGAGCTGGTCACCGGGGCCCAGGACGGGTTCCGCCTCGCGTGCGACATGGCGCGGTCCGGCAGGGACTTCGGCGCGCTCGCGGAGGACCTGGGGCGCACCACCGCCCAGATGCACCGCGCACTCCGGCTCGCGCTGCCCGTGCACGAGAGCCTCCCCCGCAGCCCCGCGAGCCGTAGCGCCGAGGTACGCCAGGTCGCGACGACGCTGCGGGACCGCGCCGAGGCCGCGGCAGAACGTGTGCCTGCCGTGGCGGAGCGCATGCCTGCGGTGGCCGCCGCCTACGCCAAGATCGACGCGCTGGCCGCTGTGCCGCCGCTGCAGCGCGTGCACGGCGACTACCACCTGGGCCAGGTGCTGAGGTCCGCGGACGACCGGTGGTACGTCCTCGACTTCGAGGGCGAGCCGCAGGCGACGGCCGCCGAGAAGACGCGCCCCGACCTCGCGCTGCGGGACGTCGCGGGCATGCTGCGCTCACTGGACTACGCGGAGTCCGTCGGCGGTGCAGGCCAGGCGTGGCTCACCTCCGCTCGCGCCCGCCTCGTCGCCGGCTACCACGCGGAGAGCGGCTCGGACCCGGCGGACCCGCTGACCGCGATCCTGCTGCGCGCCCTCGAGCTCGACAAGGCGATCTACGAAGTCGTGTACGAGTCGACCAACCGGCCCGACTGGGTGCCCATCCCCCTGGCCGGCGTGGACCGGCTGCTCGGGCTCTGACCGCACCCGCCGCGAGTTAGGTGCGGCGCCGTCGGGCGCATGGCAGGGTGGGCGGCATGACGATCGCGCCGGAACCCCAGTTCGGACCCACCCCCCGGCCGGTGGCCACGGCCGAGCTGGACGCCATCGCGCGCGGCACCCACCAGGACCCGCACCGGGTGCTCGGACCGCACCTCGACGGCAGCACGTTGACCGTGCGTGCCCTGCGTCCACTCGCCGACTCGGTCGAGGTCCTCGTCCCCGGCGCCGGCGACGGCGCGGCGCCCGTCGCCCACGCGGCCAGGCACGAGCACGGCGGCGTCTGGGTCGCGACGATCGAACGCACCGACGTACCCGACTACCGGCTGCGCGTCACGTACGGCGAGCACACGGATGTCACCGACGACCCGTACCGGTTCCTTCCCAGCCTCGGCGCGGTCGACCTCCACCTCATCGCGGAGGGCCGGCACGAGGAGCTCTGGAAGGCGCTCGGTGCGAACGTGCGCAGCTACCCCAGCGTGCTCGGAGAGGTCCGCGGCACGTCGTTCGCCGTCTGGGCGCCCAACGCCGAGGCGGTGCGCGTCGTCGGCGACTTCAACCACTGGCAGGGCACGCCGCACGCCATGCGTCAGCTCGGGACGAGCGGCGTCTGGGAGCTCTTCGTGCCCGGCGTCGTCGGAGGGCAGCGCTACAAGTACGAGATCCTCCAGAAGGACGGCTCCTGGCGCCAGAAGGCCGACCCCGTGGCCAAGGGCACCGAGACGCCGCCGGCGACGGCGTCCGTCGTCGTCGAGTCCAGCTACACCTGGCACGACCAGGCGTGGCTGGACCGCCGCACGTCCGGCAACCCGCACAACGGGCCGATGAGCGTCTACGAGGTGCACCTCGGGTCCTGGCGGCAGGGCCTGGGCTACCGGGACCTCGCCGACCAGCTGACCGAGTACGTCGTCGCGATGGGCTTCACCCACGTCGAGCTGATGCCGGTCGCCGAGCACCCGTTCGGCGGCTCGTGGGGCTACCAGGTGAGCTCCTACTACGCGCCGACGGCCCGGTTCGGCCACCCCGACGACTTCCGGCACCTCGTCGACCGCCTGCACCAGGCCGGCATCGGCGTCCTCCTCGACTGGGTCCCGGCGCACTTCCCCAAGGACGAGTGGGCGCTAGGGCGGTTCGACGGCACCCCGTTGTACGAGCACCCCGACCCGCTGCTCGGCGAGCAGCCCGACTGGGGCACGTTCGTGTTCAACTTCGGCCGGAACGAGGTGCGCAACTTCCTCGTCGCGAACGCCACCTACTGGCTCGAGGAGTTCCACGTGGACGGGCTGCGGGTGGACGCCGTCGCGTCGATGCTCTACCTCGACTACTCGCGCACGGCCGGCCAGTGGCGACCCAACGTGCACGGCGGCCGCGAGAACCTCGAGGCCATCCGGTTCATCCAGGAGGCCAACGCCACCGCGTACCGCCGCACCCCCGGCATCCTCATGATCGCCGAGGAGTCGACCGCGTGGCCCGGCGTCACGGCCCGCACGGACGCCGGCGGCCTCGGCTTCGGCCTCAAGTGGAACATGGGCTGGATGAACGACACCCTCCGGTACCTGGCGGAGGAGCCGATCAACCGTCGCTACCACCACAACGAGATCACGTTCTCGCTGGTGTACGCGTTCTCCGAGCAGTTCATGCTGCCCCTCAGCCATGACGAGGTGGTGCACGGCAAGGGCTCGCTCGTCTACAAGATGCCGGGCGACGACTGGCAGCGGTTCGCCAACCTGAGGGCGCTGCTCGCCTACCAGTGGTCGCACCCGGGCAAGCAGCTGCTCTTCATGGGCTCGGAGTTCGGGCAGACCTCGGAGTGGTCCGAGGGCCGGTCGCTCGACTGGCACCTCCTCGACCACGGGCCGCACCAGGGCGTGTCGCGGCTCGTCGGGGACCTGAACCGCTTCTACCGCGGAGAGCCTGCCCTCTGGGCGCTCGACGAGCAGCCGGCCGGGTTCGAGTGGATCGACTCACAGGACGCGGGGCACAACGTGCTCTCCTACGTCCGCCGCGACGGTGCCGGACGCACGGTCGTCGTGGTGGTGAACTTCGCGGGCGCTGCGCACGAGGGCTACCTGCAGGGCCTCCCCCACGCCGGCGTGTGGCGCGAGGCGCTCAACACGGACGCTCAGGTGTACGGCGGGTCCGGGGCGGGCAACCTGGGGCAGGTGACCGCCCAGGAGGAGCGTCTGCACGCACAACCGGCGTCGGCGCGGCTCCTCCTGCCGCCGCTGGGCGTGCTCTTCCTCGTGCCGGACGGCCAGGAGCCGATCGCAGGCTGACGCCGGCTCGGTAGAGCGCGCGGCTCAGTAGAGCGCGCTTGCCAGCGCGCGCCGGGCCGCCATCACGCTCGGATCGGTGTCGCCGACGAC
>Ga0196976_1000261_pt1 | contig 35783 bp, 32 predicted proteins | sample S3v_513CmetaG_FD_148644 | JGI IMG/M metagenome (GOLD analysis project Ga0196976, IMG submission 148644) | Soil microbial communities from Anza Borrego desert, Southern California, United States - S3+v_5-13C | ecosystem: Environmental > Terrestrial > Soil > Desert | place: USA: California... | reverse complement strand
CAGCGTGTTCTTCGCGGCGGGGGAGCGGTGGCGCGGGGTGGATGGGCTCTCGCGCGATCACCGGGGGAGGGGCGGGCGTTTCGGCTGCCGCGGGCTCGACGACGGTCTCGCGCTCGTGCTCGATGATGGTGCGTTCTTCGCGCACGGGCTCGATCACGGTCTGGGTGCGGTCGATGATCAGCGGTTGCAGGACCACGGACGGGGCTTGCGGCTGCGGCTGCGGCTCCGGCTCCGGCTCCGGTGCTGCGGGCGGGGCGGGGTCCGGCTCTTCGAGCGGCTGCACGTGGATTGGCTCGCGCTCGCGCTCCACGATCGGGGGCGGCGTCACCGTCGTTTCGCGAATGACCTCGCGCTCGAGGAGCGATTCCTCTCGCACGAGCTCGCGCTCGATCTCGCGGGTCGTGTCGGTTTCGACGATTCGTTCCGCGGGCAACGCGGGCAATGGTGGTGGCGCGGGTGCGGCGACGACGCGTTCCCGTGGAGCGCCGGCGTCCTCGCCGGCTGGCGCGGCACCGTCCTCGGCGCCGGGGGCGGCGGCGGGGACGCCGCCGGGCCAGCCGGCGGGACGCCGGCGCTCCACGGGAGCCACCGCTGTTTCTTCGGCGATCTCCTCGATGCCCGGTTCCTCGAACACCGGCTCGCTTCGCGGCGCGGGCGCCGCCGCCGGCGGCAGGCCGGCGGCGCGGAGGACGAGGCCTTCGAGAAAGTTCGTCATCGCTTGCCTCGCGGCGCGAGCGCCTCGGCGAGGAGGGTGAGGTAGCGGCGCCGCCGGGTGGCGGTCATGCCGAGGATCTCCGACTCGCTCCAGTGGTAGTGGAAGGCCAGCTCGTGGATCTCGCGGTACAGCCGGTCGCGCTGCGCGCCGAGCTCGCGGAAGAGATACGCGGCCGTGTCGAAGACCGCGGTGAACGGGCGGGCGCACTTTGTACACGTGAGCTGCAGCAGCAGCTCCGCCTGCGGGTCGAGCTGCGACATCCGCTCCGGCAGGCGCGCGGCGACGTGCTTCGGGATCGACGCGGGTGCCGCGCCGTCGATCGACTCGATGCAGCGGGCCAGCACGTGCCGCGCGGCGGCGCGCACGTCCTTCGCGGCCAGCGTGGCCGCCTCCTCGAGGTCGGCGCCGTTCGGGAGGCGGAAGCGGACGGTGTGGCCTTCGATCGTTGCCTCGTGGACCGGAGCCGACGCGCCGTCATGGACCAGGAGATCGCCGACGCGCAGCTCGAGGTCCATCGCCTCGCCGCACTCCGGGTGCGGGCAATGGAGCACCGAGGCCATGGTCTCGCCGAACGTGGCCCGGCGGAGATGGAGCAGCAGCGCCTCGCGGTCGCCCGCGTTCAGCGCGCGGACGTCGTCCGCGCGCACCGCGTCGCCGCCGAGGCGCTCCACGCAGCGCGCGAGGAGGGCGGTCGTCCGGCGTGCGGGAGAGAGTCCCTCCGCTTCCTCGGCGAGGAACATCTCGTCCCGTCCGTCGAGCGGCCGGAGAGTGGCGTCGCGGCGCCGCGCTCCATTCCTCCAGGTGCCGCCCGGCAGCGTGACCGGAATGGATCCCGTCATAGCGCTACGAGGGCTCGGTGAAGCTCGGCTCCGACGGTTCCGTCACGGTCGTGTCGCGCTCCCATCCCTCGTTCTCCAGCTTCAGCGTCTGGATGGCCACCGCGTTCGCATTCGCGTCGAGGTCGGGCAGGGCCTGGTACTCCGAGACCCAGCAGCGGTACACCTTGTACGAGAGCACCTTCTGCCCGGCCTCGTTGAAGACGTCGATGATGATGTCCTTGCGGAAGTCCTTGAGCGACACCTCCTGCTTGGAGCCGAAGTGCCAGACCTTGTTCGCCCACTGCTCGAACTCGATGTCGTGGGTGACGCCGCGCTCGAGCGTGATCGGCTCGTACTTGGTGCGGCCGGGCGACTTGCGGCTGGAGCTCGGGTCGCCCCCCTCGCGGTGCTCGACGACCTCGGTGGTTCGTTTGAGGGCGCTCACTTTGCTCACGCCCGCGACGTAGTGATCGCCGATGGCGACGCGGAACTTGAAGTTCTTGTAGGGATCGAAGCGCTGCGCGTTGACGCTGAACTGGGCCATGACGCTCTCCTTACGCCGTCACCTGTCCGGCCATCTGCTGGATCTTGATGATCACGAACTCCGCGGGCTTGAGCGGTGCGAATCCGACGACGATGTTCACGATGCCGAGGTTGATGTCGTTCTGCGTCGTCGTCTCCTTGTCGCACTTGACGAAGTACGCTTCCTTCGGCGCGGCGCCCTGGAAGGCACCCTGGCGGAAGAGGTTGTGCATGAAGGCGCCGATGTTGAGGCGGATCTGCGCCCAGAGCGGCTCGTCGTTCGGCTCGAAGACCACCCACTGCGTGCCGCGGTAGAGGCTCTCCTCGAGGAAGAGCGCCAGGCGCCGCACGGGGACGTACTTCCACTCCGAGGCCAGGGCGTCCGCTCCCTCGAGCGTGCGCGAGCCCCAGACCACGTGGCCGTAGACGGGGAAGGTGCGCAGGCAGTTCACGCCGAGGGGGTTGAGGCGGCCGTTCTCGCCGTCGGTCATCTTCACCGACAGCTCGCGCACGCCGCGCAGCGTGGCCTCGGTGCCGGCGGGCGCTTTCCAGACGCCGCGGTTCGTGTCGGTGCGGGCGAAGATGCCGGCCACCGCGCCGCATGGCGCGAACTCCTCGAGGCGGTTGTCCTTGAGCGGGTCTTTCAGCCGGATGCGGGGGAAGAAGAGCGCGGCGTTCTTCTCGCGCGTCATCAGCGCGTCGAGCTCCTGCACGGCGTCGTCGACGCTCTGCCACGACATCGGCGCGTCGACGATGAACATGGCCCGGCGCCGCGCGCAGTAGGCCGCGGCCGCATCGCGCGTGCCGGCGTCGATGTCGTTGTCGCGGTCGCGCGGCGGGATGCAGAGCAGGTTGAAGAGATCGGTCTTCTGCAGCGCGTACAGGCCGGTCTTGCCCAACTCGCTGCCGAGGATCGTGGCGTCGTCGAGGGGATTGCCGTTGAAGCCGGCCCCGTTGGCGGGGAGGCCGGGCTCCGCCGCGGGGTCGGGACGGACGTCGGGCGCGGTTCCCTTCACGCGCACGAGCTGCGAGTCTTCCTTCAGCACGTTGGTGATCCAGCGGGGGGAGGTGTCGTCCGACGAGACGTTGCGGAACGTCTCGGTGAAGCGGGCCACGTCGGTCCCAGGCTCGGTCTCGACGATGGTCAGGTTGAAGAGACTCTGGTCGTTGGTGTTCTTGGTGTTGTAGTCGACGATGGCGTGGAGCTCGTTGCCCCACGCCCCTTCGCTGGCTGCCTCGAGGACCAGGTCTCCGCCGCCGCCGGGCAGCGTGATCTCGGCCAGGATGCCGCCGAGGTGCACGCGCACGATCACGGCGTCGGTGCCGCCGTTGAGAAAGTACTGCTGCACGGCGTAGCTCATCGTGCTCTCTTCCCACAAGCCGCCGAAGGCGCGCTCGTAGTCGGCGAAGCTCTGGATGCGCACGGGATCGTTGACTTTGCCGCGCAGCGCGCGGCCGATGAAGGCGGTGATCGACGTGGCCACGCCGGTGATGGTGCGTACGCCGCTGGGGATCTCTTCGATGTAGACGCCCGGATACGTCAGGGTGCTGGGCATTGCTGTCGCTCCTTACGGACTACGGCTACGGCTGGATGGCGCTGCGGCCGACGATGATGGTCACGGTCACGGGCGTGGTCAGCCCGTTCTTGAACTTCATCGTGCCCGGCCCCCCTCCGGCCAGGACGCCGACGCCGGCGCCGGTGAGGAGGAGCGGGTTCTTGAGGCCGACCCAGACGCCGGCGCCGTTCTCGAAGGCGACCTTCTCGTCGGCCGTGCTGGAGCGGATGGCCAGGAGCTTCACGTCGCCGGCCTGCCCCGGGTGCACTTCCACCGAGGTGCCGGCGTTCTCCTTCGGGATGACCACGTCCAGGCGGTCGTAGGCATCGACCTGGAGCTCGTCGTTGTACGCGAGCGTGGGACCGCCCGAGATCTGCACGTTGACCGAATACTTGATGGCCGTCATCTCACCACCTCCAAAAAGTTGTCCGCCGGCGAAGAAACCGATGAGGGTCGATTCTCGCGCGGCGCCGCGGGAGGATGGGACGCCAAAGATTGGTATTTCCTGCTATTCCTTGGTGCGAGTTGTCGCCAGCCGGTACTCCTTCGGCGACATCCCGAAGCTCTTTTTGAAGGCGTGGTTGAAGTTCGACGGGTCGCTGAATCCGACGGCGTAGCAGATCTGCGAAATGCGCTCGTCGGTGCTGGCGATCAGCTCCGCCGCGCGGCGCAGCCGGCGCTCGTGGACGTAGGCGCGGATGGAGAGGCGCACGTGCACCTTGAAGAGGTGCTCGAGCCGCGAGGGGGAGAGCCCCACGCGCGCGGCGATCTCCGGGAGCGCGCCCGGCGACTGCAGGGCCTCGTCCAGGAAGGCGATCGTCTTCTGGATCCGCTTGTCGATTGTCGTACTCCGCCTGCGCACCTGAGGAGTGACGGAGAAGGAGCGATCCCTACCCTTTCGGTTCCGGGGCGCCGCGGGCGTACCATTCGGGGCGAATGCAGACCGCTTCGGCCGGGCTGGGGCCCGGCACTCTGCTCGACGGCAAGTACGAGATCCTGGGCCTGCTCGGCGTGGGGGGAATGGGGGAGGTCTATAAAGCCAGCCACGTGCACCTCGGCGCGTTCCGCTGCATCAAGGTCATCAAGCCGGCCCTGATCGCCGAGGAGTCGTACCGCGCCCGCTTCCTCCGCGAGGCGCGCCTGGCCACGCAGGTCCATCACCCGAACGTGGCCGTGGTGCACGACTTCTCGATCATGCCCGACGGCACGAGCTACATGGTCACGGAGTACATCGACGGGACGACGGTGCGGGAGTGGGCGGAGCAGAACGGGCGCTTCCCGATGCCTCTGGCCATCGAGGTGGCCACGCAGGTGCTGGCCGGCCTGGACGCCATCCACCGCCGCGGGCTGATGCACCGCGACGTCTCCGCAGACAATGTGATGCTGGCCTTCGACGGCGACGAGCACCTGGTGGTGAAGATCATCGACCTCGGCGTGGCCAAGGATGTCTCCGGGCCGAACGTCGACACGACGCAGGCGGGGGTCTTCGTCGGCAATCCGAAGTACATGTCGCCCGAGCACCTCGGCGAGCTGGAAGAAGGGGAGGCCCTCGACGGCCGCGCCGACCTCTACTCCCTCGGCGTGGTGCTGTACGAGATGCTCACCGGCGTGCCGCCGTTCGTGGCCCGCACGCAGAACATGTACATCGTCAAGCACCTCACCGAGGCGCCGCGCACGTTCCGCGAGGCCAACCCCGCCTTCTCGGCCCCGCCGGGGCTGGAGGAGGTGGTGATGCGGGCGCTGGAGAAGAAGCGCGCGAACCGCTGGTCGTCGGCGCGGGAGATGGCGCAGGCGCTGGCGCGCTTCGCCAGCGATCCGGCCAGCTTCACCCGCACGGCCGTGCCGCGCATGCACGTCCGCGAGACCTCGGCCGAGGAGCGCGAGGCGGCCACGGCGTGGGCGGCGGCGGTGCTCACCGATACGTACGCCGCGTACCGCGATTACCGCGCGCGCTTTCCGATGTACCACGCCGAGGAGGCGGAGCGCGCCATCGAGGAGCGTCTCGACTACGACGCCGCCTCGGCGCTCGACACCGAGGAGGCGTGGGCGGCGTACCTGGAGCGCTGGTCGCACGACACGCACGCGAAGACGGCCGCGGAGCGGCTGGAGTCGGCGCGTATACGGGAGGAGACGGCCTACAGCGTGGCGCTGGAAACGCGCAGCGCCGTGGCCTGGCAGGCCTACCTCGACGAGTTCCCCGACAGCAACCGCAGCGCGATCGCGGAGTCCTACCTGCGCGAGCAGCTGGCCTACGAGGCCGCCCGCGCCGAGGACACGGTCGGCGCCTGGGGCCTCTTTCTGCTCAATCACCCGGACGGTCTCCGCGAGCACGACGCCCGCGAGCGCATCGCCTGGCACGAACAGGCCGAGGCCCGCCGCGCGCTGGCGCGCCAGGCCATCATCGAAGGGGACTTCAACGCCGCGTTCGAGGCCGGCACCGTGGCCGCCTGGGACGAATACCTCGCCCGCTACCCCGACGCCCCAAGACTCGAGGAAGCCCGCCGCGCGCGCCAGGAAGCGGCCGAGTACGAGCTCGCCGAGAAGATGAACACAAAGGTGATGTGGCGGGCGTTCGTCAAGGCGTGGCCCGAGGGCCGGCACCGCCTGGACGCCGAGCTGCGCCTGCGAAGCTGACTGTGGAGTGCGGCAACGCCAGTTGCCGCTTTCAATGCCGCGGCGCCAGCCGCGGCGCGGCGACTGGCGTCGCCGCGATCGAAAGCGGTAGCTGGCGCTACCGCACTCCAGATTACGCCCGCCAGAGCCACGGGCGCCGTGGATCGGCCACCGGCCGGAACGCATCCGCGTAGTGCGTGACCACGAACCGCCACCCATTCCAGTACAAAGAAAGAATGTCGTACCGCAGTTGCGCGTGCGGGTGCCGGGCTCCCCACTGGTCGCCGAGCCTGATCATCCGCTCGCGCTTCGCACGCGTGACCGCCTCGTGGCCTTCGCCCGCGGCCACGCTCTGCCGCGTCTTGACCTCGGCGATGACGATCGTCGCGCCGCGCTTGACCACCAGGTCGATCTCCCCCGCCGGCAGGCGCACGTTGCGCGCGAGGATGCGATAGCCGCGGAGGAGGTAGTGCCAGGCGGCGCGGCGCTCACCGCGTTTGCCGAGGGCGTGCGGGGGAAGTCTCATAGGCTCACAGGCTCATAGGCTCACAGGCTCACAGGCTCATAGGCTCATAGGAGAGTCTATGAGCCTGTGAGCCTATGTGCCTCTGAGCCTACTTCCTGTGGAAGTGCCGCTCGATGTCCAGATGCTTGATGTCCACGATGATCGGCCGTCCGTGGGGGCAGGCGAAGGGGTTCGACGAGCGCAGGAGCTCGGCCACGACGCGGGCCATCTCTTCCCCCGAGAGCGGGCGGTGCACTTTGATCGCGGCCTGGCAGGCCAGCGAGGCGGCGATGCGCTCGCGGACGCGGGTGACGTGCGACGACTTCTCCTCTAATGATGCGTCGATCACCTTGCGCAGGAACGACTCGACGTCGTTCTTCAGCAGTTCCGGCGGGACGGAGGCGATGGCGAAGGCGTTGCCGGAGAAACGCTCGATGTCGAAGCCGACCGCGCGCAGCTCCTCGAGGTGCGACTCGAGGACGGCGCACTCCGCGGCGCCGGTCTCGTAGAGGATCGGGGTGAGGAGCTGCTGCGAGACGGCCTGGCGCGCCTCGACGCGGGCGAGGTAGCGGTCGTACAGCACGCGCTCGTGCGCCACGTGCTGGTCGACGAGGCGCAGTCCACCGGGAGTATCCATGAGGATGTAGCTGAGGCGGTACTGGCCGATGACGCGCCCCTGCAGCGCGCCGAGGTCGGGGCGCGGCTCTTCCTCCGGCGCATCCACCAGCGCAACGGGCGGTTGAACGAGCGCTTCGGTTTTTTGGAAGAGCGGCGTGAACTGGGGCGTCCAGCGCGGGCCGCTGTCGTAGCGTTGCGGGGCGAACAGCGACCCCGGTTGCGCGGCCGGCGCCGGCGTCTCGCGGAGCAGCGACGCCCCTTCTTCCGCGCCGCCGAGGGCGCGCTTGAGCGCCTGTTCGACGGCCACGTGCACCTGCGACGAGTCGCGGAACCGCACCTCGGTCTTGGCCGGATGCACGTTCACGTCGACGGCCTCGGGGGGCATGTCGACGAAGAGCACGATGGCGGGATGCCCCTCGAAGTCGAACGCGTCGCCGGCGCGGTTCGCGGCGTGGGTGAGGACTTTGTCCCGGACCAGCCGCCCGTTCACGAAAAAGTACTGGTTGCGGCGGCTGCCGAAGCGGAGGCCGCGCGTGACGTAGCCGCTGGCGCGGGTGAGGCCGAGGGTCATCTCGAAGTCGACCAGGAACTCGGCCGACTCGCTGCCGAGGACCTGCAGGGCGCGCTCGCGTCCATCGCGGGCGGGGGGGAGATCGAGGACCACGCGCCCGTTGTGCTCGAGGCGGAAGGCGCGGTCGTGCAGCGGCAGCGCGTACGAGGTGACCACGCCGACGACGGAGCGGAACTCCGCGTCCGCGCTGCGGAGGAACTTCCGCCGCGCGGGGACGTTCTCGAACAGCTCGCGCACGACGATGGTCGTGCCGCGGTCGCGCGCCGCGGGACGCACGGTGCGCTGCGCGGTGAGGGGATCGCAGACGATCTCGATGGCCGCCCCGCTGTCGTTGTCGGAGGTGGTCAGCGTGAACCGCGAGACCGAGGCGATCGACGGGAGGGCCTCGCCGCGGAAGCCGAGGGTGCGCACTCGGGTCAGGTCGTCGAAGTCGCGGATCTTCGAGGTGGCGTGGCGCTCGATGGCCAGGAGCGCGTCCTCCTCGGACATCCCGCAGCCGTTGTCGCGCACTTCGATGCGGTTGCGGCCGCCGGCGTCGAGGAGCACGTCCACGGTCGTGGCGCCGGCGTCGATGGCGTTCTCGACCAGCTCCTTGACGGCCGAGGCGGGACGCTCGACGACCTCTCCCGCCGCGATCTGATTGACGAGATCGGAGGGCAGGAGGTGAATGCGGGGCATAATCGCGATTGTAAGGGTAACTGGCAATGGCATTGCTCACCCCGCTCGACGTGACCCGCCGAATCGCGTCCCTGGCCGGAATCGTGATCCTGCTCGCCCTCGCGCTGGTGCTGCTGTGGCGCGTCTATCTCCATCACCAGCAGGCCGACCCGTACGATCGGGACGAGCCGGTGACGGTAGAGTTGGACGTTCGTGACGCGGCGCACGTAAAATTTGCGAACGACTTGAGCTAAACTACTGGCGAACCGCAACAACGAAAAGTGGCACGACCACTGCTATCTCTGAAGTCAGGAGAAAGCAAATAAACATGATGCGCACGATCACCAAAGCCGTTGCCATCGCAGCCATTCTCATGGCGCTGACCCCGGCCACGCTGGCCGCCACTCCGCAGACGACCGATCTCACTGACACCTTCCGCGGCGCCGGGGCCGCGATCGACCGCCTCCAGGTGGTCGAGATCTCCGGCATCGTCATCATCCGCGGCCGCGCGGCCGACAAAGCTCAGGCGGAGGCCGTCGGCCTGCACGCCCAGAACCTCGGCTACACCCGCGTGGCCAACCTCATCCAGATCGCAACCCACGACGACGCCCGGATCGCACGGGCGGTGGAGCGCGAGCTGTCTGTCCATCGCGCCCTCGATGGCTGCCAGTTCCGCGTCACCTCCGACCAGGGCGTGGTGCACGTCGCCGGTCGCGTCCGGCATGAGCTGCAGAAAGATGTAGCGGCTGCCGTGCTCCGCTCCATCAACGGCGTGCGCTCGGTCGAGATGACGCTCGACCGTTTCTGATTCACACGACTCCTACACGAACGAACGAAAAACCGGGCCGCAAGGCCCGGCTTTTTGTTTTCACTCCCCTCTCCCCGCGGGCGGGGAGAGGGGGAGAGCGGTGGATCACCGCACCGTGCGGATCGCGAACCGGAACCCCCGTCCCTTGTCGATCTCGTCCGGGCGGCGGAGGGGGCGCGAGTAAATGATGCTCAGGTACACGTCCCAGTCCTGGTAGCGGATGGCCGACTCGGTGCCGATGCCGGCGTCGACGATGAGGCGTTTGCTGTCGGTGATCTGGTCCGAGAGGAAGCCGACCGTGCCGGCGCCGAGGTAGCCGACGCCGTAGAGGGTGTTCCAGTGCACCGGGCCCATGCGGTAGTCGCGATTGCGGAAGATGGGGACGAAGATCTCGTTGGTGAGATGGATCTCGTGGGTGCCGACGGCGGTGTCGTTGCCGGAGATCGACTTGAGCGCCTCGCGCCCGCCGAGGCGGAACAGCTCGTACTGCGGCACGGCGTAGCACTCCCAGGAGGCAAATTCTTCCCCTTCCTCCTCTTCATTGCCGTCGTCGTCGAGATCGAGGTCGATCGGCAGCCCCTCCTCGAAATCGAGGCAGCGCGCGTCGCGTCCTTCCATCTCCTCCTTGGCCAGGAACGTCCCGACGTGCAGGCGGGAGAAGATGAACGACGTGGAGGTCAGGTCGAAGCGGCGCAGCCCCTCCATCTCCAGCTTCGTGTACTGATAGTCGCCCGTGGCGATCCGCCCGGACTGCGTGATCGCGGCGGCGAAGCCGGTCTTCTGCGGGCCGATGTCGCGGAAGGCGGTGAGCACCGGCGTGATGCGGCCGCGCTGCTCGCCGACGATGGCGTTCATCCGCTCGTCGAACTGCGTCCCGTACTGGTAGCCGATCTTCGTGTAGATGTTGTTCTTCTCGTTATCGGGGCGGGTCTGGTCGCCGAAGGTGAGGCGGTCGTCCTGCACCAGCACGAAGTAGCGGTTGTAGTAGTCCTTCGGCACGCCCACCAGCAGCAGGCCGCCGCGCACGCGCTCGAAATTGCGGTCGTCGTCGTCCGCGAGATCGGGGAACTCGATCGAGTCGAAGACGCCGATGCGGTACGTGTAATTGCGCGCGTAGTACTTGTAGCGGAGGAACGTGGAGATGTCGCCGTTGACGAACTCGTAGTCGATCTGGCTCTCGAAGAGCACGTTCCGGATGAGCTTGCGCAACCGGACGCTGGCCTCCCCCTCGGGGAGATAGAGGTTCACGCTCGGCAGCGACTCGCGCCTCTCGTAGGCGCCGCTGGCCGCGTCCGAGAGCACGCCGGGCGAGCCGGTGGCGGGTGGATTCTGCGTGCCCGCCGGCGGCTGATCGGTCTGGGCGACGAGCGTCGTGGACGTAAGAATTACCGCAAAAAATGCAGCGGCGCGGGTGATGGCCATGTCGATCATTGTCCTTTATCCGGGCGCCCAAGGTTATACCGCCCGGCTCAAGCTATGGTAAAGTCAAGTACTTGAAGTCTTTACGGAAAAGAACCCCGATCGCTCTGGCACATCTTTTGTAGCGGGGCGGGCATTGTAGCCGCGGACCGTTAGACCGTGCGAAGTTTTAGGAGGTGTTACTTGTTGCGTAGCAAGCATCGGCTGCTTTTTCCCCTGTTGTGCTTTTTGGTCGTGGGCTCGACCCCGTTGTTCGCCCAGACGGACGACGTGACGGTCGAGATCAGCCGTGACGATCAGCTCCGGTTTTTCGCCCCCACGCACTCAGGGCAGACCGGTCTGTTCGAGACCGTGACGGCGGATACCCTCCGTCGTGGGCAGTGGTCCTTCGGCGTCTATTTCAACGACTGGGACCTCACTGCCGGAGAAGCGCGTGAGTTCGCGCCCCCCTCCGCTCGCGAGTACGAGGACATGAGCTATGACCTCTATCGCCTGAGCGGGTCGATCGGCGTGGGCATTACCGACCGCTGGGAGATCAGCGCGATGATTCCGTGGGATCGCATCGTCAGCAATGGCGGCGATCGCGCGGGCTTCATCAACGGCTTTCTCCACACCGGTGAGTTCACCGAGTCGGGCCTCGGCCCGATCCGCCTGGCGACGAAGTTCGCCGTGACGCCGGTCGACAACCCGACCCGCTTCGCGCTGTCCGGCTTCGTCGACCTGCCGACCGGCGACGACGACACCGGGATCGCCACCGGTGGAACCGACTTCGGCATCGGCGGCCACGTGACCCGTGGCATCGGCTCGGCCTCGCTGAAGTACATCATGCGCGGCGACCGCGAGACCGACAACGTGATCGGCGGCGCGGGCGACATCTCCATTCCGAACGAGTTCCGCCTCGACGCCGGCCTGAACATCCCCATCAGGCTGTTCGGGACGACGAACTGGGTCAACGAGCTCAATACCGTCTGGTACACGGGCGGGGACCGCGCTCCGGACAACCCGGTGTTCCTCGTCAGCGGCCTGCGCCACTGGTTCGGCACGAGCGGCTGGTCGCTCAGCGCCGGCGCCCGCTGGAACGTGGCCAAGTTCCTCGACGACAACGACGAGTGCCGCTTCACCGAGCTCGATGACTGCGGCCTCTCCGGCCTGGTCGGCCTGACCTTCGCCCCGCTGCTGTTCGCGCGCGTCGAAGCCCCGCCGCCCCCGCCGCCGCCGGTGGCTCCGCCGCCCGAGGCTCCGGCCCCGGCTCCGGTCCCGCCGACGCCTCCGCCGGTGGTCCAGCCGCGGCAGCCGGTCGACATCCGTACGGACGAGATCCACTTCGAGTCCGGCTCGGCGCGTCTGACCAACATCGCCAAGGCCATCCTCGACGAAGTCGCGCTGCGCATGAAGCAGGAGCCCGGCGCCACCGCGACTGTCATCGGCTACACGGATGACCGTGAGAACACCGGCCCGAACCGCGATCTCGATCGCCGTCGCGCCGAAGCCGTCCGCGACTACCTCGTGACCCGCCACGGCATCGATCCGTCGCGCATCACGGTGCAGGCGGGCGGTGTCGACACCACCGGTGACAATACGACCGCGGAAGGTCGTCTGCGCAACCGCCGCGTGGTGATCCGGCTCACGCTCCCGTAACGTACGATTCGCAAACGCTGTCCTGAAAGCCCCCGCGCAGCCGCGGGGGCTTTCTTTTTGCTGAGAGTCTTCGCCATGCGCCGTATCGTTCTGACCTCGTTCCTCGTCTTCTCCGCCTGCACCGCGACCACGCCACAGGCGCCCGCTCCCACGCCCACGCCGGTCCCGCAACCCGCGCCGCAGCGCCCGGCGAACGCGCTCACGCCGGTGGCCACGGGGGGGCGCGCGATCGCGCAGCCGGGCATCCGCGTCGGCCTGCTGGTCGATCAGTCGGAGGTGACTTTCCCGCGCGTGGCCGGCGGCGGCTACTACCTGGTCACCGACCGCGGTCCGTCGACGCTGCGCCGCGGCTTCACCGTGCGCGCGCCGCTCGCCGACGCGGCCGTGCGCTACGCCGTGCAGATGGCGGCCATCTCCGATCAGTCGAGCGCCCAGGCGCTCGTGGAGAAGCTGCGCGCCGACACCGGCCTGCGCGTCGACATGACTTTCGATCCCGCCAGCGGCACGCACCGGATCCTGGCGGGCGACTTCGCCAGCTCCGAGGCGGCCACGCCGACGCGCTCGCAACTGACCGAGGGGGGCTACGGGCGCGATCTTCAGGTCGTGCGCCGTCCGTCCGACCAGCCGTTCGAGAAGCGCTTCACCGTCACCGACGACGAGGGGGACCGGCACACCATCGACGCCGCGCTGCTGCAGATTTTTCCGATGACCGGCGACACGCTGGTCCTCGACAAGCAGCCGTACCGCACCTCCGCGCGCCTTTTCATCAATCCGCGCGGCCTCCTGAACGTCATCAATGAGCTGAACCTCGAGGACTATCTCCTCGGCGTGGTCCCGGCGGAGATGGGGCCGACCATCTACGACGAGGTGGAGGCGCTGAAGGCGCAGGCCGTGGCCGCGCGCACCTACGCCATCCGCAACCTGCGCCAGTTCGAGAGCGAGGGCTACGACATCTGTCCCGGCCCGGCCTGCCAGGCGTACAAGGGCTTCTCCGCCGAGCACGAGCTGTCGACGCGTGCCGTGCGCGAGACCGCGGGCCTGATCGCCACGTATCAGGGGCAGCCGATCGACGCGCTCTACTCGGCCACGTGCGGCGGCGAGACGAGCGACGTCGGGACGATGTTCCCCGGCCGCAACGAGCCGTACCTGAAGATGGCCAAGTGCGTGGAGCTGGAAATGGTCTCGCTGGAGGGGCGTGCCGACAGCAGCCTGCTCACCGAGCAGCAGCTCAACGCGCGGCTCTTCGCCGCGCACGCGAACCTCGGCGAGCCAGCCAGCTGGAGCGCCGCGGACGTGGTGCGCACCGTGGCCGCGGCGCTGACCGCGGCCGGCTTCCCCCGCACGACCGCGGCCGCGCCGGCCTCCTCACGCCGCCGCGACGTGCTCACGTACCTCGACGCGGTGCTGGAGCTGGCCGACAAGGCGCGCACGACCACCCTCCCCGAGGATCGCAGATACTGGTTCCCGCAGACGGAGAACGTCGAGACCACGCCGTATCTGGCCGCGGCGTTTCTCGTGAAGTACGGCGTCTGGCCGGCGCAGTTCCTCGACCGCGTGCGCCTCGACGAGGCCATGCCGCGCGAAGAGCTCTACGCGCTCCTCGGCTCGTGGCTGCGCGAGCAGAACCAGCTCCGCGACGCGGAAGGAAAAATCTTCCAGCTGCAGGGGCGCACGCTGCAGCTCAAGTCGAAAGGGGAGGTCACGTCGTACACGCTTCCCGCGAACATCCCCATCTTCCGCCGTCTCGGCGACCGCTGGCAGGAGTACCGGAACGTGCCGATCATGATCGGCGACCGCGCCACGATCATCACCGGCACCGACAAGCGGGCGGCCGCGGTAGTGGTGCAGGCGAACTACGACGGCGCGTCGTTCGACCGCACCTCCAGCTTCGCCAACTGGACGCGCAGCTATCGCGAGGACGAGCTGGTGCAGGCCATCAACCGCCGCAACCCGATCAAGGACCTGGTCGACATCCGCCCGCTGCGGATCGACGCGGCCAAGCGCATCGCGGAGCTCGAGGTGACGGCGGAGGGAGGACGCAAGTTCACGCTGCGCGGCCTCCCCGTGCGCTGGTCGCTGAACGTGCCCGACAACCTCTTCGTCTACGACAAGACGCAGGACGCGGACGGGGTCGACCGCTACACGTTCTACGGCAAGGGATGGGGACACGGCACGGGCATGTGCCAGGTCGGCGCGTACGGCATGGCCTTCCGCGGCTGGACCTTCGACCGCATCCTGAAGAACTTCTACACCGGCATCGAGATCGTCAAAGCCCCCTGATCTGGAGTGCGGCAGCGGCCCCCTGCGGTGCGGCTGCGTCTCGCGATGAGGTCAGCTGCCGCTTTCCATTGCGGCGGCGCAAGCCGCCGCGGCTCTCGCCGCGGCAATTGGAAAGCGGCAGCTCGACTCATCGCGAGACGCACGCGTTCGGGAGGCTTGCCGCTGCCGCACTCCAGAGTCACGGCTCGCGTCCCAACACCAGCGTCGCCAGCGCCACCAGCACGCGGCGGTCGATGGCGTCGTTGGTGACGACGAGGGCGTCGCCCGTGCGGCGGAGGATGCGCCCCACCTCAATGCCGCCGCTGGCGATCTGCACGTCGGTCTCGAAGCTGCGGCTGAACTTCCCGAGGAACTTGCGCAGGATCGCGCCGAAGAACGAGAGCTCGCGCGCCTCGCCCACCATGCGGCCCTCCTGAAAAATCCGCCAGCGGTTGCGGCCGAGGCGGGAGAGGAAGGACTTGCGCAGCTCCGCGAGGTGCGCGCCGTTCGGCGCCGTGACGAGATACACCGCCGACGGAAAAATCGCCTGCTGCGCGATCGTCAGCGCGGGCTGCTGTTCCTCGTGCAGCGTCACGCCGATGCGCGGGGTGAGGAGGGCGATGATGAAGCTGAAGGCGAACGTCAGCACGAGCGCGATCGCCGCCCGGACGTACGAGGCATCGGAGAGCAGCAGCAGCGTGGCCGCGATGCCGGCCACCGCCACGATGGCCGCCAGGAAGGCGGCGATGACGCCGACGATGCTGGCGAAGGCGCGGTAGGTGAGCAGCACCTCCCCGCTCGCGCCGCGCACCTGCGCGAGCTCGCCCGAGTGCAAGCCGGTCGTGAAGTGGAACTCCGCGCTCGCGAACGCGCCCATGGCCGATTCGATGGTGCGCCGGGGAGGCGACAACAAGACGGGGTTCTGGTCGGGGGCGACCGGCTCGGTGGGCGGCGACGACACGTCAGCTACTTTTTTTTTAGCTCCTCCGGGGCGACCTTGCCGTGCGGCACGGTCTGCAGGTTCACCCGCTCGAGGGTGGCCGTGGGGAGCATCCCCAGCGCCCCGAGGTCTTCCGTCGGCGGCGGGATGGGCTGATCGAACGGCTCCGGCGCGGCGGCCAGCGGCGCGGCATCGGCCTCGGTCGGCAGCTCCTCGGAGAAGCGCCCGTACGTGTTCCCCATGCGCAGCCGCGCACCGTGCGTGAGCGGCGCGACGCGAATGCGCTTGTTGTTCACGTACGTGCCGTTCGCGCTGGCGAGATCGTGCAGCACGAAGAAACCGCGCTCGAACACGATCTCGGCGTGGTGCCGCGACACCTTCGGGTCGCGGAGGATGATGTCGTTACCGGGGTCGCGCCCGAGCGTGAACGGCCGGTGCGTCTGGAGCCGGTAACTCTTTTCCGCTCCGTCGAGACCGACGAAGAAGATCTTGGCCATTGGCGGCGGATTGTAAGCTATTCCGCCGCGGCTGCCACCGCGTGACCGCGGTTCATCTCCGTCACCAGCTCGTCCACCGTGAGCGGCTTGGTCAGCCAGGTGCGCACCCGGCTCGGCAGCGCGTTGGGGGCCGGCTGGCCGCTGATGACGATGATCTCGATGTCGCCGGTGCCGTCCTGGCCATTCAGCCGCTCCACGACTTCGCGCCCGTCCATGAGCGGCATCATCCAGTCCAGGAGGATGTAATCGGGGCGCTCGGAGGCCACGCGGTCGACGGCCTCGGCCCCGTTGGCGGCCAGCTTGACCTCGAACCCTCTCTGGTTCAGCCCGATCGCGTACAGCCGACGGACGTCCGCGTTGTCCTCAACCAGCAGTACCTTCGGCTTGCCACCCATGAAGGGCCGGAAAGTGCAGATTTCCTACCAACTGGTTGTAGTACGACCAGCGAGGTCAGCGCTGTTTCCCAAGCTGTTTGATACGCGGCCCCGCATCGCCTCACTACCTCATGGAAGGAGTGAGTATGAAATCCAGAGCAGGCGTCCTGTTTCTTCTCGTCTTTGTGTGCTGCAGCGCGTTGTTCGCCGGCGGACCGCCGCCGCCGCCCACGGGTACCCCCTGCTGCTGGCCGCCGACGAAGCCGCTGGTGAACTGGTGGGCGTTCGACGAGCCGGCGGGGACGACGTCGGCCGACATCCGCGGCACCGCCAACAACCTCGCCACGGACGCCGGCGCGATCCCGCGCGTGATCGGGGCGGTAGGGCGCGCGGCCGAATTCGGCGGCTCGCAGTGGGCGCAGGCCGCCAATCAGGCCGACGTCAACTTCAACGGCGACTGTGCCACCAACGACGCCGAGGCGGGCACGATCGGCTTCTGGATCGCCTCGACGGCCTCGAGCGGCGTGGTCACGATTCTCGACAAGCGCGTCGCGGCCACCAATTCGCTGACCGGCTACAGCGTCTTCCTCTACAACGGCCGCATCGGCTTCCAGATGGCCACCGGCACCGGCAACTCGTCGTGCGGTTCCGCCGGATCGGCGTGCACGAACTGGGTCGCGAGCACGCTCCCGCTGGTCGCCGACGGCAACTGGCACTTCGTGGCCATCTCCTTCACGCGCTGCAACACGCCCACGGGATTCTTCTACGTCGACGGCTCCACCGCCGCCTTTACACCGCGCAGCGGGCCGCTGAGCAACGCGTCCGATCTCTACATCGCCCGCAGCGTGCCGCCTCTCGGCGCCAGCATTTTCTCCGGCTGGCTGGACGAGCTGTTCTACGGGAAACAGGCGTTTTCCAGCACCGACCTGGATGCCATGCGCAACGACCGCTGCCGCGATACGTGCTGGTGGAAGTAGGTGTGCTATCCTCCGCCCGCCCCACGGGCACCCCCGCTATGAATGTGAAGAAACGTTTACTCGACGGTCCGCGGATGAACCGTGCGATCCGTCGCATGGCCATCGAGGTGGTGGAGCGGAACCGCGGACTCGACGACCTGATGATCGTCGGCATCCGCAGCCGCGGCGTTCCCATCGGCGAGCGGATGGCCGCCGAGATCGAGCAGATGGAAGGGCAGCCGGTGTCGTTCGGCATCCTCGACATCACGCTCTACCGCGACGACCTGACCACCATCGCCCCGCAGCCGGTGGTCAAGCCGACCAAGTTCCCCGAGCCGATCAACGACAAGGTGATCGTGCTGGTCGACGACGTGCTCTACACGGGCCGCACCGTGCGCGCCGCGCTGGACGCGCTGATCGACTTCGGCCGCCCGCGCCAGGTGATGCTGGCCGTGCTCGTCGACCGCGGGCACCGCGAATTGCCGATCCACGCGGACGTGATCGGCAAAACCGTCCCCACCGACGCCGAAGAGGTGATCAAGGTCAAGCTCGCCGAGACCGACGGCGAGGATGAAGTGCTGCTGATGGAGAAATGAGAGCCGCCGGTACCGCACTCCGCTCGAAGGACCTCCTCGGCATCGAGCCTCTCACTCCCGAAGAAATCACGCTCATTCTCGACACGGCCGAGGGCTTCAAGGAAGTGAGCGAGCGGCCGGTGAAAAAAGTGCCGGCCCTGCGCGGGCAGCTGGTCATCAACCTCTTCATGGAGGCCTCCACGCGCACGCGCGTCTCGTTCGAGATCGCCGAGAAGCGCCTCAGCGCCGACACGCTCAATTTCTCCGCCTCCGGCTCCGCGGTCGAGAAGGGGGAGACCCTCATCGACACGGCGGACAACCTCGTGGCCATGCGTCCGAACATGATCGTGATGCGCCACAAACACCCCGGCTCGGCGAAGATGCTGGCCGAGCGCTACCCGCACATCGCCGTCATCAACGCCGGCGACGGCGCCCACGAGCATCCGACGCAGGCGCTTCTCGACGCCTTCACCATGCGCGAGCGCCTGGGGCGCCTCGACGGGATCAACGTGACCATCGTCGGCGACATCAAGTACTCGCGCGTGGTGCGCTCGAACATCCACCTGCTGACGAAGATGAAGGCCAACGTCACGCTGGCCGGCCCGCCCTCGCTGATCCCGGTGGAGATCGAGAAGCTCGGCGTGCGCGTCGTGCACTCCCTCGATGAGGCCATCGAGGGGGCGGACGTGGTGATGATGCTGCGCATCCAACTCGAGCGGCAGGGAAAGCTCTCCTTCCCGTCGCTGCGGGAGTACTACAACACGTTCGGCCTGACCCGCGAGCGCCTGCGCCGCGCGAAAAAGGGCGTGCTGGTCATGCATCCCGGCCCGATGAACCGCGGCGTGGAGATCGCCTCGGACGTCGCCGACGACCCGAACTACTCCGTGATCCTCGAGCAGGTGACGAACGGCGTCGCCGTGCGCATGGCCGTGCTGTATCTGCTGGGAGGAGCGCACACCACCGAATGACGAAGAAATTGAAAATTGAAAATGGAGAATTGAAAAATCGCGCCGCGACGCCGCCGGCGTTGGTTTTCAATTTTCAATTTTCAATTTTCAATTTTCAATTCTTATGAACCTGCTCATTACCGGCGCCCGCGTGATCGATCCGAGCCAGGAGCTCGACGCCACGCTCGACCTCCTCATCGAGGACGGCGCGATCGCGCGCGTCGACAAGAAGATCAAGGCCACCAGCGTCGAGACCATCGACGCCTCGGGACTCATCGCCACCGCCGGCTTCATCGACCTGCACACGCATCTCCGCGAGCCGGGCCAGGAGCACAAGGAGACCATCGCCACCGGCACGCGCGCCGCGGTGGCCGGCGGCTACACGGCGGTGTGCGCGATGGCCAACACTGTGCCGCCGAACGACGAGCGCGCGGTGACGGAGATGGTCCTGGCCGAGGCCGCGCGCAATGGCGCGTGCCGCGTCTACCCGATCGGCGCCGTGAGCAAGGGGCTGAAGGGGGAGGAGATGGCGGAGCTCGCGGACCTCCGCGCGGCGGGCTGCGTCGCGGTCAGCGACGACGGCAAGCCGGTGTGGAACGCGCAGCTCATGCGCCGCGCGCTCGAGTACTGCTCGATGCTCGGCATGCCGGTCGTGGCCCACGAGGAGGACGCGAACCTCAACGAGGGGGGCGTGATGCACGAGGGCTTCTACTCGACGCTCCTCGGCATGCGCGGCATCCCGGCGGCGTCGGAGGAGACGCTCGTTGCGCGCGACGTGATCCTGGCCCGCCTGACGAACGCGCACGTGCACATCGCCCATCTCTCGACGGCGGGCGCCGTCGACGCCGTGCGCCGCGCGCGCGCCGAGGGGGTGAAGGTCACGTGCGAGGTCACGCCGCATCACATCGCCCTGAGCGACGCGGCGGTGCAGTCGTTCTCCACGTACCTGAAGATGAATCCGCCGCTGCGCAGCGACGTGCATCGCGAGGCCCTCATGGAAGGGATCGCCGACGGCACGATCGACGCCATCGCCACGGACCACGCACCGCATCACTTCGACGAGAAGAACGTCGAGTTTGACCTGGCCCCGAACGGGGTGATCGGCCTCGAGACCGCCTTCAGCGTCTGCTACGACCGGCTGGTGAAGACGAAGGTCATCCCGCTGGCGCGCCTGATCGAGCTCTTCACCTCGGGGCCGGCCGGCGTGTTCAACCTTCCCGGTGGCACGCTGCGCGCCGGATCGCTGGGAGACGTGACGCTGATCGACCTCGAGGCGCAGTACGCGGTGGCGGCGCCGTTCGCCTCGAAAGCGGTGAACTCCCCCTTCCTCGGCCAGACGATGCAGGGGCGGCCGGTGATGACCATCGTCGGCGGCGTGGTGCGGCACGATGTTCGCGTGACGACCTCACCGAAGCGGAAACGTAAATGAAGCGCATCGTCATCGTCGACGACTCGGCGTCCTATTGCGATCTCTGGTCGAACTTCATCCTCGAGCGCTACCAGGACATCGCCAACATCGAGACCTACACCCATCCGTACGACGCCCTGCCGAAGATCGACGACACCATCGACCTCCTCATCGTCGACCTGGAGATGCCGGGCATGGACGGGAAAAAGTTCGTCGAGTACGCGCGGATGAAAGGCCTCCCGCCACGCCGCATCGTCGTCACCTCCTCCCACTCCGCCGACGTCCTCCACCAGCGCTTCCGCATCGGCGAGACCATCGCTGTCATCAACAAGACCGAGCCGAAGCAGCAGGAAGCGTTTCTCATGATTCTGGATAGCGTCTTGCGGCGTTGAGGTACGAGGTACGAGGTACGAGTGCTCCGCTCGGGCACGCTCGAGGCCTGAGGCTCGTGCTCGGAGCGCGCCGCAGCGGAGCTACTCGTACCTCCATCATCAACAAGACGGAGCCGAAGCAGCAGGAAGCGTTTCTCTGCGGCGGAGCTACTCGTACCTCCGTCCTAAACAAGACGGAGCCGAAGCCGCAGGAAGCGTTTTCTCTGCGACGTTGAGGTACGAGGTACGAGTGCTCCGCTCGGACACGCTCAAGGTCTGAGCCTCGTGCCCCGAGCATGCCGCAGCGGAGCTACTCGTACCTCGTACCTCGTCACTCGTACCTCTATAATCCGCCCGTGACCGTTGCACCGGAAGCCCAGGCCCCCGCGTTCAGTCTGAACGACCTGCTCATCTACATGTCCAAGCAGCAGGCGTCGGATCTTCATCTGAAGCCGATGCGGCCGCCGCTGGTGCGGGTGCAGGGGAAGCTGATCGCGGTCAAGACCGAGCCTCTCAAGCCGGCGGACCTGGAGCGGATGCTCCTGCCGCTCCTCAACCGCGCGCAGAAGGAGAAGTTCGATCAGTTGCAGTCGGTTGATTTTGGCTACGGCGTGCCGGGCGTGGCGCGCTTCCGCGCGAACATGTATATGCAGCGCGGTACCGTGGGGGCGGTCTTCCGGCGCATCCCGATCCAGGTCCAGTCGATCGAGGCGCTGGAATTGCCGAACGCGGTCCGCGACCTGACCCAACTCCCGGACGGGCTGGTGCTCGTCACCGGGCCGACCGGCTCGGGGAAGTCGACCACGCTGGCGGCGATGCTCGTGGAGATCTGCGATCACGAGCCACTGCACATCGTCACCATCGAGGACCCGATCGAGTTTCTCTTCCAGGACAAGGTCGCGGCCATTTCCCAGCGCGAGGTCGGCACCGACACGCCGACGTTCAAGGAAGCGCTGCGCAACGCCATGCGCCAGGACCCGGACGTGATCATGGTCGGCGAGATGCGCGACGTCGACACGATGCAGACCGTGCTCACGGCGGCCGAGACGGGACACCTGGTCTTCTCCACGCTGCACACCAACAACGCCGCGCAGACGCTGGACCGCATCATCGACGCCTTCCCGGCCGAGCAGCACAAGCAGATCCGCTCGCAACTCTCGCTCGTCCTGCGCGGCGTCATCTCGCTCAAGCTCGTGAAGACGGCCACGGGGAAGATGACCGCGGCGGTGGAAGTGCTCAAGAACTCGCCGCGCATCGCCAAGCTGATCGAGGACGGGCACACCAAGGACATCCTCGAGGAGGTCGAGAACTCGGTCGGCCTCTACCGCATGCAGTCGATGAATCAGTCGCTCATCGCCCTGCTCGTGTACCAGAAGATCACCTACCAGGACGCCATGGCGCTCTCCAGCGACCCCGACGACCTGTCGCTCAAGCTCCGCAAGCTCTTCCCGCAGATCGAAGAGCGCGTCCGCCAGGGAGGAGAAATGGCCCCCAGTTACTCCGATTTTTCGCAGATCACCGAGCTGATGGACATCAAGCGCCTTTATGAGGAGCAGGAAGTCCAGTGGCGCCAGCGCATCACCGACCGCGACGAGACGATCGAAGGGCTCCGCCACGACATCGACTACCTCCGCACCCAGATCGCCCAGACCAGCGGCGGCGACCGCCAGAAGGACGAGGAGATCGCCCGCCTCCGCGCCGAGACCGAGCGCCTCCGCGCCGACGCCCAGTCCAAGATCACCCAGCTCCAGGAACGGATCAAGGAGCTGAATCAGAAGCTGATGGCGGCCAGTGGGGCGGTCAAGCGGTGAAATTTGTTGTCGGTTGTCGGTTGTCTGAGACTTTTCGCCCAGGCGCCGCTGCACAGACAACCGACAACTGACAACCGACAACATGTCCACAAAGCCGACCAAACAACTCGAGACCTTCCCCAACCCCAACCCCCAGCGCGACTACGAGATCGCGTTCGAGGCGCCGGAGTTCACCTGCCTCTGCCCGATGACCGGACAGCCCGACTTTGCCACCATCCGCATCCGCTACGTCCCCGACGCGAAATGTGTGGAGCTGAAGTCGCTCAAGCTCTATCTCTGGTCTTACCGCGACGAGGGCGCGTTCCACGAGGCCGTCACCAACCGCATCGCCGATGACCTCATCGGCGTCCTCGCTCCCCGCTACCTGATGGTGGAGGGAGACTTTTACGTGCGCGGCGGGATCTCGACCAAGGTGAAGGTGGAGCACCGGAAGTAAAATCATTCCGTCATGGCCACTCTGCAGATTCACGACATGCCCGAGGACGTTTACGAGGCGCTGGCTGAGCGTGCGCAGATGGAGCACCGGAGTGTCGAGGAGCAGGCCATTGCGGATCTGGCGAGTGTGGCAGAGTTGGAAACGCACCGCACCCGACGGGCGGCAATCGAATGGTTGCGTCAGGCCGAGCCGCTCGTACGTGATGAAGACGCGTTCGACCCCGTGCAACTCGTCCGCGAAGACCGCGATCGATGAAGATCGTGCTCGATGCGTCGGCGGCGATTCCGGCTGCGCTGGGGCATGAGCCTGGTCCCGCCATTCTGGAGCTCGTTGACCGTGCTTCGCTTGTCGTCGTTCCGGACATCTTCGTTGCCGAGGTGACGAGCGGTCTCTGGAAGTATGTCAACGCAGGCCGGTTCTCGATCGACCATGCGATCATTCGCCTCCGGAGAACCCTCGACTTCGTCAAGCGGCGCGAGTTGACGGAGGATCTGGCTGAGGAGGTTCTTCGCGAAGCGTCCGCGCGACGGCACGCCGTGTACGACATGTTCTATGCGGTGCTGGCCCGCCGCGAAGGTGCGGTGGTCGTCACGCTCGACAAGCGGCTGCGGAAGCTCGTCGAAGAGATGGGGTTACCGGTCCAACCGTAGAGCACCAGAGAGGCTCATAGGTACATAGGCGCATAGGCGCATAGGCGCATAGGCTCACAGGGGTTCTCCTGTGAGCCTATGCGCCTATGCGCCCTCTCACGCCCGCCGCAATCTCCACTGCTCATCCACGTACTCCCCGAACGCGGCAGAACCGGAGTCCAGCCATTGCGTGAGCATCTCCACGCTCGTCTCATCGAGGCCGGCGACGATGGAGAGGCTGGCGGATTCGGCGATGCGGGTGAGGGGTTTGTCGAGGTCGGCGATGGTGCGGGCGGAGCGGGCGATGCGGCCGGCGAGGTCGAGGTCGAGCTCCATGGCGATCATGCGGGAGGCGGTCAGGGTGAGGAGCACGGAGGCATTCCAGTTCGTCTGCTCGTCCCAGCGCGGGGGGAGGACGAAGTCGGCCAGGCCGCGCTCGTGGGCCAGGGCGGCGATGTGGCGCTCGGTGGCCAGCGCGATCGGGGCGGCGTCGGCGTGGAAGAGCATGGCGTAGCGGTCGTCGTCGCCGGTGAGCTCGAGCGACTGCACGAGCGCCTGTTTGGCCGTCGGCTCGACGTCGACCGGAATGGCGGCAAAGAACGTCGCGCCGTCGCGCTTGGCGTCGTCGGCGAGCGTTTCGAGCCAGGCGAGATCGGTGGTGACGGGGAAGATCACCGGGACGGCCACGCCTCCGTCGATGTGGACGACATAGCCGGAAGAGGTGAGGAGCTGCGCGGCGAGCCCCTGCTCCCCGCACCAGGCCAGCGCCTCGGCGCCGCGGCGGAACACCTCCTCCGCGTTCCCGGCGGCGTCGATGAGCAGCGGCGCCTGAAGGTTCCGCGCGCGATCCAGCTCGTCGCGGACGTCCTCGCACACCGTCACCTCGACCTTCTCCGCGCCGGTGGCGCGCAGGGCCAGGTAGTCGATGGCGACGGGGGTGGCGCGGCGGGGGCCGTACGGCGCGATCGTGGTCGCGGACCAGAACGGCGCGGCGGGCGCCGGGGAGCGGCGCACGCGGAGCTGTGGCACTTTGCGGTAGAGGATCACTGCGGAAGGTAAGGCCGGACCAGCGCCCGCACGTACTTGGCCATCATGTCGAACTCCAGGTTCACGCGCTCGCCCACGCGCGCCTGGCCGAGGTTCGTGCGGCGCAGCGTTTCCGGGATCAGCGCGGAGCCGAACGTGCCCGGCTCCGGATCGACGATGGTCAGCGACACGCCATCCACCGCGATCGACCCTTTCGACACCACGAGATCGGAGAACTCGGCCGGATAAGTCCAGCGATAGACGGCGAAGTCCCCCTCGTTCGCGATCGACATCAGCGTGCCGGTGGTATCGACGTGCCCCTGCACGATGTGGCCGCCCAGGCGGTCGCCGACGGCCAGCGCGCGCTCGACGTTCACGTGCGCGCTGCCGAGGGTGCCGAGAGTGGTCAGGGAGAGCGTCTCGTCCGAGAGATCGGCGAGGAGTGAGCCGTCCGGCTCGGGGAGGACGGTCAGGCAGACGCCGTTGACGGCCACGCTCTCGCCGCGCGTGAACGGCACCGTGTCGGCCGTGCGGATGCGCAGGCGCGCGCCGTTCGGAAGACGGTCGAAGGATTCGATGGTGCCGGTGTGGTGGATGATCCCGGTGAACATAGGTGCATAGGGCTCATGGGCTCATAGGCTCATAGGAGATGAAGGCGTCGGCGCGTTGCCTGTGAGCCTGTGAGCCTATGCACCTTTGAGCCTAGACTGGGTAGGCAGTGACCATGAGGTCGCGTCCCACCAACTCGACGCGATCAAACCGGAACCGGTACGCCTCTGTCAACCGGCTGACCGGCTCGCCGGTGAAGATGGAGGGGGCGTGGCCGCCGCCGACGATCATCGGCGCGATGAAGAGCACCATCTTCTGCCACAGCCCGCGGCGGATCACTTCGGTATGCACGGCGGCGCCTCCTTCGACCAGGAGCGAGTGGATGCCGCGCGCGTGCAGCTCGCCGAAGACGTGCTCCAGGTCGACGCGTCCGTCGGTGCGCACCGTCTCGACGGTGGGGAAGCGCGACGGGTGGGCGGTGAAGACCAGCGTGCGTCCGCCGTCGTTGAAGAGCTGCGCGTGCGGCGGGGCGTCGCCGTCGCCGTCCAGGACCACGCGCGTCCACGGCGTCTGCGCGAGGCCGAGGCGGCGGGTCAGGCGCGGATCGTCGGCGGCCACCGTGCCGCTGCCGACCAGGATGGCGTCGTACTCCTCGCGCAGGGCCAGGCTGCGCTCGCGGGCGGCCGTGTCGGTGATCCACTGCGACTCGCGCGCGACCGTGGCCAGCTTGCCGTCCAGGGTCATGGCCGCCTTGACCAGGACGAACGGCAGTTTGTGCACGATGGACCAGACGAATTTCTCGTTGAGCCGCCGCGCCTCGGACTCGAGGACGCCGACGGCCACGTCGATGCCGCGCTCGCGCAGCGCGGCGATGCCGCGGCCGTCGACCGCGTCGTGCGGATCGCTCATGGCCACGACCACGCGCGCCACGCCCGAGGCGAGCACCGCGTCGACGCACGGCGGGGTGCGTCCGTGATGCGAGCACGGCTCGAGCGTCACGTACATCGTCGCGCCGCGCGGATCGTCGCACTGCCGCAGCGCGGCGATCTCCGCGTGCGCCTCACCGGCGCGCTCGTGCCACCCCTCGGCGATGACGGCGCCGTCGCGCACGATCACGCAACCGACCATGGGATTCGGGCTGACAGAAAAACGGCCGCGCTCTGCAAGCTCCAGAGCGCGGCCGATGTAGTGCTCGTCGTTCACGAGCGCGATTCTATGGTGCCTGCAGCAACCGGTACGTCGAGACCACCTCACCGCCGCGGGTCGGGGTGGAGACGTACATGCGGATGCGCTGGCCGCTGCGGATCTTGTCGATGGCGGCGCGGAACTCCTCGGTGTTCGTGATGCGCTGTCCCTGCACCTCGCTGATCACCTCGCCGGCCGTGATGTTCGCGTCGCCGGCGGGGGAGACGCTCTTCACGTTCGTGACCACCACGCCGGTGATGTTCTCGGGCAGGTTGTGCAGGCGGCGCAGCTCGGGAGTGAGGTTCTGCACCGTCATGCCGAGCTTGTCGCGAACCGGCTCGACCGTGCCGCGCGTCGGGGTCTCTTCTTCCTCACCCTCGTCCGGGCGCTCGGCGGTCTTGGCCGTGAGCTGCTGGCGCTGGCCGTTGCGGATCACCGTGATCTTCACCTCGGTGCCGACGGGGAGGTAGGAGATGTAGTCGATGAGCTCGCGGTTGTTGCGGATCGGCCTGCCGTCGATCTCGATGACCACGTCGCCGTGCTGGATGCCGGCGCGGGCGGCGGGCTTGCCCGGATCGACCGACTGCACGAGCGCGCCGCGGGCCTCGGGAAGGTTGAACGCCTCGCGGGTCTCTTCGGTGACGTCGCCGATGGTCATGCCGAGGTAGCCGCGGACGACCTTCCCCTGCTTGAGCTGCGGCAGGAGCGTCTTGGCGGTATTGACGGGGGTGGCGAAGCCGATGCCCTGCGCGCCGCCGCCGCGGATGGCGGTGTTGATGCCGATCACCTCGCCGGCGATGTTGAGCAGCGGGCCGCCGGAGTTGCCGAAGTTGATGGCGGCGTCAGTCTGGATGAAGTTCTCGAACGACGAGGTCTGGCGCGAGAGGCCGAGGGAGCGGCCCTTGGCGGAGATGACGCCGACCGTGAGCGTGTTCTCGAACGTGAAGGGGTGGCCGATGGCGATGGCCCAGTCTCCCTTGCGGATGCGGTCCGAGTCGCCGAGGCGGATCGAGGGGAGCTGCTGGTCGGTGTCGATCTTCAGCAGCGCCAGGTCGGTGGCCGGGTCGCGGCCGACGATCTTGGCCGTGACGGTGCGGCCGCCGTTGCCGTTCTCATCGGCACCGTAGTGCACTTCGACCTTGGTGGCGCCTTCGATGACGTGGTTGTTGGTGACGATGTAGCCGTCGGGGGAAATGATGAAGCCGGAGCCGCCGCTGCGCTCGGCACGCTCGTCGTCTTCCTCACCGTCGGTGCCGAAGCGGCGGCGGTGCGGGTCGTTCGGGTCGGGGAAGAAGAACTCGAACGGGTCGACGCCGAAGTTGCGGCGCTGCCGGTCGCTCATCTTCACGATCTCGGTGGAACGGACGGAGACGACGGCGGGCATGACCCGGGCGGCAACGTCGGCGAATGAGGGGATGGTCACGGCGGGCGCCGTCGCGCCGCCCTGCGTCTGCAGGGACGTCTGCGCGTTCGACTGGCGCATCAGGCCGAGGTCGGCGCTGATGAGGATTCCGAAGGCCACCGACGCGATGACGATCGCGATCGTCGACAGGATGCGCTTGGTGGATTGACTCATAGGTTGTTGTGATTCCTCCTGGAGGGTTTGCGGGAACGTTTCTGCACCCCCTTTGCTGCATCGTAAGTGCCACTGCAGGGGAGGCATTCCCGCCCGATGTGTCAGACGCGCCGGGGGCGTCCGAGTTCCGTCACAAAAAGGAAAAGGCCTCGCCACGCGCGAGGCCGATCACCAGGAGAGTGTTACCGGAAAAGCCGTCAGACGACGCGTCTGCGGCCGACGATGAGGCGGTAGACGAACAGCAGGATCATCGCGCCGATGATTGACCCGATCCAGCCCGCCGTCGTGTTGTCGCGCCCCATCAGGGTCGAGGCCAGGAAGCCGCCCACGAAGGAGCCGGCAATACCGAGCAGGATCGTGACGATCCAGCCGCCCGGATCACGGCCCGGCATGAGGAACTTCGCGATCGCGCCGACGACCAGACCAAAGAGAATCCATCCGAGAATGTTCATGCGCTTTCCTCCAGAATTCGCGCCCGGCGCAACGATGCGCCGGTGCCTTACTGTTGAGCAGGAGGTGTGCCAGACGGCAATGTAGGGCGGGCTTCAGCCCGCCTCCCCCCGGAGAGGCGGGCTGAAGCCCGCCCTACGTCTGTCACGCGCACGCCTTTTGATAGGCTCGGTCGCCCATGAAGCGAATCGGCATCCTCACCGGCGGCGGCGACTGTCCGGGACTCAACGCGGTCATCCGTGCGGCGGTCCGCACGCTGGTCCGCGACCATCACATCGAAGCGGTCGGCATCCAGCTCGGCTTCGAGGGACTCCTGACGAAGTCGACCGTACCGCTGACGCTGGAGACCATCCGCGGCATCCTCCCCAAGGGCGGCACGCTGCTGCGCACGACCAACCGCGGCAATCCGTTCGAGTTCCCGATGAAGGGCGGCCAATGCGTCGACCGCTCGGCCGAGGCGCTGGCCAATGCGAAAGAGCTCGGCCTGGACGGCATCATCGCCATCGGCGGCGACGGCACGCTCAAGATCGCCCAGCGTCTCTGCGACCTCGGCATTCCGATGGTGGCGGTGCCGAAGACGATCGACAACGACCTCGAGGCCACCGACTACACCTTCGGCTTCCAGACCGCCGTGGCCGTGGCCACGGATGCGGTCGACCGCCTGCACACGACCGCCGAGAGCCACGACCGCGTGATGATCCTCGAGGTGATGGGGCGGAACGCGGGATGGATCGCGCTCTACTCGGGGATCGCCGGCGGGGCGGACATCATCCTGGTCCCGGAGATCCCGTACCGCCCGCGCGCGATCGTGGAGCTGATCGAGGAGCGGCAGGGGGAGGGGAGCAAGTTCGACATCATCGTCGTGGCGGAGGGAGCCAAGCGCTACGGCGGCGAGGAGACGTACCTCGACAAGGCCACGCGGCGCCTCGGCGGGGTGGCCTATCAGGTCGCGGCGGACATCCAGAACCACATCGAGCTGGAGATCCGCGTGACGGTGCTGGGGCACATCCAGCGCGGCGGCTCTCCCATCGCGTACGACCGCGTGCTGGCCTCGCGCTTCGGCGCCGAGGCGGCCAAGCTCGCGGCGACGGAGCAGTTCGGAAAGATGGTGGCGCTGCGCGGCGACGCCATGGTGGCGGTGCCGATCAGCGACGCCGTGTCGCGGCCGAAATACGTCGACCCGGACGGGGAGATCGTGCAGTCGGCGCGCAGCCTGGGGATCTCGTTCGGCGACGGGCGGTAGCCACCACGGTCCCCTCTCCCCACCGCGTGGGGAGAGGGGACTAGAGAGAGGCGTGCTTACCGCTTCAACACGAACGCGGCGACGGCGGCCATCAGCGCGGCGAGGGCCAGCAGCATCCACTCGTCGAGCGTCGGGATGGCCGCGAATTCGGCCGGCGCGGTGACGGTGAACGTCGTCGCATCGGCCGACCCCGGCGCCGCCGGTGAATCGGTCTGGCGCGTCGACTCGTTCGTGCCGTTGCCGTCCGCGTCGTAGTTGATCGTGCCCTGATTGGCCACGCTCGTACCGGGCGTGGCGTCGGAGCGGATCGTGGCGTTGATGGTGATGGTCACCGAGGCGCCGGAGGCGAGGGAGCCGTTCCAGGTCACCGTCCGCGTGGCCGGAGTGGCCACCGCGGTGCCGCCCGTCGCGGTCGCGGAGACGAGCGTCAGCGAGGCCGGCAGCACGTCCACGAATTCGTCGCCGGGGTTGTCCCCCTGCGTCGAGGGGCCGTTGTTCGTGAGGACGATCGTGTACGTGATCGAGCCTCCCGGCACGAACGTGCCGGTGACCGTCTTCGTGCCGCTCACGTTGGCGGGGGAGACGACGCTGGTGGTCGTCGTGGCGCTCTCGTTGCCGAGGTTCGGATCGGCGGTCGTCGACGACACCGTGGCGGTATTGGTGATGACCGTGCCGGGTGTTGTCGCCGCGGCCACGCGCGCGACCAGCGAGAAGACCGCGCTGCCCGTGGCGAAGCTGGGGTTCGTGCACGAGACCGTGCCGCCCGCGCCGACGGCCGGCGTGGTGCAGGTCCAGCCGGCCGGTGCGCTGACGGAGACGAACGTCGTGCCGGCGGGGAGCGTGTCGCTCATCGAGGCCGAGGCGGCATTCGTCGGGCCGGCATTCGTGACGGTGATGGTGTAGGTGATGTCGCCGCCGGCGTTGACCGGGTCGGGCGAGTCGGTCTTGGCGATGCTCACGTCCGCCGAGCCGACGCCGATGGTGGTCGTGGCGGTGGAGGAGTTGTTCGCGGCGTTCGGGTCGGTCGTCGTCGACGTCACCGTGGCGGTGTTGGTGAGCACCGTGCCGGAGGGGAGGGCCGCACTCGCCTGCACGACCAGATTGAAGAAGTCGACCGTCACGCCGAAGCTCGGGTTGGTGCAGGTGATGGTGCCGGTCGCGCCGACGGCCGGCGTGGTGCACGTCCACGGTCCGGTCGTGGCGAGCGACACGAACGTCGTGCCCGCGGGCAGCGTGTCGGTGAAGGTCGCCGCGGCCGCGTTGCTCGGGCCGTTATTGGTGATGGTGATCTGGTAGTTGATGTTGCTGCCGGCGTTGACCGGGTCGGGGTTGTCGGTCTTGCTGAGCAGCAGGTCGGCCGACGTGGTGACGGTGGTGGTCTCGGTGTCGCTGTTGTTCGCGCCGTTCGGATCGGTCGTGGCCGAGGACACGGTGATCGTGTTCGAGAGCACGGTGCCGGCGAGCAGCGTCGGGTCGACGTTGACCGTCAGCGTGAAGAGGGCGCTGGTGACGCCGAGCGTCGGATTGGTGCAACTGATCGCGCCGGTGGCGCCGATCGCCGGAGTGCTGCACGTCCAGCCACCCGGCGCGGTGAACGCCACGAAGGTCGTGCCGACCGGCACCGTGTCGGCGAGAGTGACCGACGTCGCGGCGCTCGGGCCGGCGTTCGTGACGGTGATGCTGTAGACGAGGTTCGCGCCGGCGTTGACCGGGTCGGGCGAGTCGAACTTCGTGACCGAGAGGTCGGCGGAGCCGGCGCCGACCGTGGTCGTGGCCGTGGCGGAGTTGTTCGCGCCGTTCGGATCGGGGGTGGCCGAGGCGAGGGTGGCGGTGTTCGACAGGACCGTGCCGCTGGCCAGGCCTGAATTCACGTTCACGACGAGCGTGAAGAAGTCGACCGTCACGCCGAAGCTCGCGTTGTTGCAGGTCACGGTGCCGGTCGCGCCGACGGCCGGCGTGGTGCAGGTCCAGGTGCCGGTCGTGGAGAGCGACACGAAGGTCGTGCCGGCCGGGAGCGTGTCGGTGAAGACCGCCGTCGTGGCGTTGCTCGGGCCGGAGTTCGTCAGGGTGATCGTGTAGGAGAGGTTGCTGCCGGCGTTGACCGGATCGGGCGAGTCGGTCTTGCTGAGCAGCAGGTCGGCGGACGTCGCCACCGTGGTCGTTTCGGTATCGCTGTTGTTCGCGCCGTTCGGATCGGGGGTCGCCGAGGAGAGCGTCGCGGTATTCGACAGCACCGTGCCGGTGGCCAAGTTCGGATCCACGTTCACGACGATCGTGAAGAAGTCGACCGTCACGCCGAAGCTCGTGCTCGTGCAGGTCACGGTGCCGGTCGCGCCGACGGCCGGAGTGGTGCACGTCCACGGTCCGGTCGTGGAGAGCGACACGAAGGTCGTGCCGGCGGGCAGCGCGTCGGTGAAGGTGGCGCTGGCCGCGTTGCTCGGGCCGTTGTTCGTCAGGGTGATCTGGTAGGAGAGGTTGCTGCCGGCGTTGACCGGATCGGGCGTGTCGGTCTTGCTGAGCAGCAGGTCGGCGGACGTCGCCACCGTGGTCGTTTCGGTATCGCTGTTGTTCGCGCCGTTCGGGTCGGACGTGGTGGAGGTGACGGTGGCGGTGTTGGAGAGCACGGTGCCGCTGGCCAGTCCGGCATTGACGGCCACGGTGATGTTGAAGGCCGCGCTGCCGACACCGAGGGAGGCGATGGAGCAGCTGACCGTGCCGTTGGCGCCGATGGCGGGGGTGGTGCAGGTCCAGCCGCCCGGCTGCGAGAGCGAGACGAAGGTGGTGCCCGCGGGGAGCGCGTCGCTCCACGAGACGTTGGTCGCGGCGTCGGGACCGGCGTTGTCGACGGTCACCGTGTAGAAGAAGTTCTGGCCGGCGTTCACCGGATCGACGTTGTCGGTCTTGGTGACGCTCACGTCCGCGCTGGAGAGACTGATGGCGGCGAAGTAGCCGACCACCGGATCGTGCTCGGAGACGCGGAGCGGCGAGGAGGCGTTGGCGCGCTCGGTCTCCGGATAGTCGGCGCCAATGCGCGGATGCTCGATGCGGCGCGCGGTGGTGTCCGCGATCACGGTGGCGCTGACGACCACGTGATCGAGGTTCTGCGCGTTGCCGTCGAAGACGTACGAGTAGCGCTCGGACGGCGGAGGCGTGTTGACGAGGTTGGTCAGGTTCGGGTTGACCTGATCCACGCCGTCCTCGGTGTTCGGCGGCTGCGGGCAGATGGTGCAGACCACCGTCTGGTCGGGGGGCGGCGGCGTGCCGGTGATGGTGTTCATGACGTCCGCGAACCCGTCGTTGAACTCGAAGGCGTTGTAGTCGCCGACGAGGATGATGTGCTCGTTCGCGTTCGCGGTGATGCGGCCCTGAATGTAGTCGGCGAGGAAGTCGGCCTGCAGTTGTCTCTTGCGGCGGTTGCGATCCCCCTCGGTGGTCGGGCCGTGGGGATCGGTGCTGTCGACGCCGATGAGCGACTTGAGGTGATTGTTGATCACGATGACCGGGAACGAGGCACCCGGCGCACGATTGATGACGGCATCCAGGACGAGCGGCGGCCGGTCGTGGAGGTCGTCCGGCGTTCCATTCGGCTGGGTCCACTGCGTGGTCTTCCCGATCTGGGTCACGGAGTTGACGGCCACGCGCGGCGCCCCGCCGGCCACCGGCGCGCTCTTCACGAGGTAGCCGACGTCGATGCCGCCCGGGTCGTTCCCCTCGGACAGATACGCGACGTACTGCGGATTCGGCTGCGAGTTGGCGACGGCGTCGTTGTTGATCTTCGTGGCCAGGTCCTGGAGCACGGTCAGGTTCTCGACTTCCTGCACTCCGAGGATGTCGGGCATCTGCAGGTTGTTGCGGATGGCGATCGACGCCTTGTTCAGGCGGTCGGCGTAGGCCGCGGCCGAGACGGACTGGCCGCCCACCGTGTCGTAGAGATGGAACATGTTCCACGAGGCGACGGTGAACTCCTGCGCCGTCGGCGCGGTCACGGTCGTCGGGAGCGTGCCCGGCGTGACGGTGATCGTGTTCGTGCCGTCGGGGTAGATGGCGTAGCGGCGGAAGCCGTAGTCGAGCGGCCCGACGATCGGGGCGACGGTGTCGCTGGTCTTCACCGTGAGGATGGGCTGGCTGTTGATGGTGGCGCTCTCGATGCGGATCAGCTCGGGGTTCGTGTCCCAGCGCGGGATCGGCGGGATGGAGCCGGCCGGCGGGACGTCGGGAGCCTGGATACCCGGCTCGCGGAACGGACGGGCGACGCCGGTGACGACGGCGTGGAAGCGGCCGTTGCTCGTGCCGGTGTTGTTCGCCTCGTTGATGCTGCCGTCGCTGGGCGCGACCACGGTCATGGACGACGCGCTGACGCGCATCCCTTCGACGCGCTCGAGCTGGTCGAACGGCCCGGCGGGATTGGGGAAGGTCGGCGTGAGCGCGACCGGCGTCGGCAGCGGGAAGACACCCGGATCGTTCAGACGCACGGTCGTGGACGAAGTGAGCTCGGTCAGCGGCGGCTGCTGCGGATCGCTGCCTGGGACGAATTCGGCCACGGTGCCGGTGACCTGCACCCGCGCGCCGAAGGCGGCCGCCGCGGGCGGCGCGCCGCTGGTGAAGACGAAGATGCCCTCGGACGTGGCGGGATCGTTCTCGAGGAGCGCGTCGGTGTCTTCTTCCTGGACGAAGAAGCCGGTCGTCCTCACGCCCGTGACGATGCCGACGACGGTGACGGTCGAGCCGACGATCGGCGACATGGCGCCGGAGCCCTGCACGTCATGGATGAAGACGACGGAGACGTCGTCGTTCTGGATCGTCCCCTGCCCCTGGGTGTCGCCCGCGGTCGCGCCGGTGACGTTCGTGACGTTGACGAAGAAGGTCTCGTTGGGCTCGGAGGTGGTGTCGCGGTTGACGGTGACGTTGAAGGCGTACGTCGACGAGCCGGCGGGGATGGTCTGCCCGGTCAGCGACTGCGGGACGTAGTCGTTGTCCTCGGTGGCGGGGTTGTCGTCCTGGGCGGTGCCGTCGGCGGTGGCGATGTCGAAGGTGACGCCGCCCGGACCTGCCGGTGCGGTCAGCGATACGGTGAAGGTGAAGGTCGTCGTCCCGGGAGGATTGCCTTCGGCGAGGGCGACGTCATTGACGTTCAGCGTGGGCAGTGGCGGCGGCCCGCCGCACGGGGCGGGGGTCGTGGCCGAGTTGCGCGGCGCGGGCGTGGCGGCGGTGAAGTCGGCGCTGTTGTTGTCGGTCTCCGTGCAGCCGTTCACCGCGCGGAAAATCGCCAGCGTGGTGCTGGTCGCCGGCGCGGCGGCCGCGCCTTCGAAGAAGTTCGCGTTACCCCAGCCAACGAGATCAATGATCTGCGCGAGCTCCCCGGCGGTGCAGGGATCGCTGCCGCCGTTGCAGGGGATCGCCGTCGTCGTGTTGGCGACGATGACCTTGCCTGCGGTGGCGGCCATCGCTGCATTCAGGGTCGCGTCCGTTGCCGGAAGTGCCGCGCCGTTCGCGCCGACCGTTCCCCCGAGAAGGAAGTACTGGCCGGGCTGAAGAGTGACATTGGGCAGGTTCGAGACGGATCCGAAGTTGCCCGTGCCGGTCGCACTCGCGTACTGGACGGACCATCCGTTCAGCGATTGCGGAGAGTTTCCCCGGTTGAATAGCTCGACGTAATCGGCATTCCGCACCGCACCCGCATTTCCACCGGCGCCGTACACCTGGCTGATGACAATGTTCGGCGAAATGGCGGACGCCGTCGTAGCGGCGAACAGAGTGAACAGAACGAGCAGAAAGACCGGGAGTGCGCGGCGAACGGTCATGAGATCTCCGGACGGTTGTTGAATTGGTGGGACGTGGACGAGTGCGAGATTATCGCAGAGGTTTCGCGCGTGCGGCGCAGGATTTACATAGAATCCCGCCACTATGCCGGAACTGGTCGCTTACCGGGTGGAGAAGGGCGTCGCGGTCTTCGAGCTGAACGACCCTCCCGCCAACACTTATACGTACGAGATGAACCGCGCCCTGGACGACTGCATCCTGCGCGCGCGGATGGACGACGAGGTGCACGTGATCGTGCTCCGCGGCTCGGGGGAGAAGTTCTTCTCCGCCGGCGCGAACATCAAGATGCTC
>Ga0196976_1000260_pt1 | contig 35811 bp, 34 predicted proteins | sample S3v_513CmetaG_FD_148644 | JGI IMG/M metagenome (GOLD analysis project Ga0196976, IMG submission 148644) | Soil microbial communities from Anza Borrego desert, Southern California, United States - S3+v_5-13C | ecosystem: Environmental > Terrestrial > Soil > Desert | place: USA: California... | reverse complement strand
GCACAGGCCATAATCGGCCCCGCGCGCCAGCGCGTAGGCGGCGCCGCGCGCGCCGCGCGGCGGGTAGTGGCAGGCGGCCACCGCCGCCCGCGCCTCTTCGGCCGAGTTGATGTTGGGGAACATCAGCCCCTCGACTCCGAGGTCGAGGGCGCGCTTGACGTAGACGGGATCGTTGGCCGGCACGCGCATCAGCGCCGTGGCGCCGGTGCCGGACACGGCCTGCAGAAGGGCCAGCCCGTCGGCCAGCGTGCCGGGTCCGTGTTCATGGTCGATGACGACGAAGTCGAATCCGGCCAGGCCGATGATCTCGGCGGCGACCGGGCTGGCCATGTTGAGCCAGCAGCCGAGCGCCGGCCGTCCGGCGGCCAGCGTGCGCTTCAGGGTGTTTTCGCGGAACATGCGCGTCCTCCCCATCCTCCCCGGATCAGTCCGGTCGAACCGAACTATACGGGTTTCCGCCGGGCGCCGCCGCGTGAAACGCGGCCTATGACGGACACTATATGGAAGGGGGAATGGGGCGATGGATGGGATTCGAACCCACGACCACTCGGACCACAACCGAGGGCTCTACCAACTGAGCTACCACCGCCGCCGTGGGCGGGTTTCTAGGCCAGAGCCCGCCCCCAGGTCAAGCGGAAGATTGGGATGATGCGGCGATTTTTCCAGACGCCCGTTTTTCCGCCGGAAACACACGGCCGCTTGCGTCGTCTGCACAAATAATGTTCACTCCGCCGCATTGAGCGGCAGCAGGATGCCGCCGGGAGCGGCAGATGCCGCGCGTCCGGTGGTGACGCACCCCGTTCGATCAATCCCCGCGCCGCTGGCACGATCCGTGCTAACCAAGCGGCGTCGGCGGTGCGCGGACGGTGCCTGCCGGCGTTGGCACCTCGTAAACGAGAGACCCATGAAGAAGATCGAAGCCATCATCAAGCCGTTCAAGCTCGACGAAGTGAAGGAGGCGCTTCACGAGGTCGGCATCAAGGGAATTACCGTCACCGAAGCCAAGGGCTTCGGCCGTCAGAAGGGCCATACCGAGCTGTACCGCGGCGCGGAATACGTCGTCGACTTCCTGCCGAAGGTGAAGATCGAGGTGGTGATGGAGGACTCCCTGGTGGAACGCGCGATCGAGGCGATCCAGCAGGCGGCCCACACCGGCCGGATCGGCGACGGCAAGATCTTCGTCACTCCCGTGGAGGAAGTGATCCGGATCCGCACCGGCGAAAAGGGCGCCGACGCGATCTAGCCGCAGCCACAGCATCTTACCGCCCACATCATGCGCCTTGCCGCTGCACTCCCCGGCACCACGGAACACCGGTCGCGCACCGGTGACATCCGTGCGTCCGCGCCCCCGGTCCTAGGCCGATCGTCGCGGGTGCGTTGTGCGAACGGAAAAGGCGTGACATAACACCGCCGCACGCGCCGCACCCGCCCTTCCGAAGGCCGGCACCGACGCAGCGGGACCCAACCTCAAAAGCGTGGAAAACCAAGACATGTCCGACATCAGCAAGGTCTTCGACCTGATCAAGGAGCACGACGTCAAGTACGTGGACCTCCGCTTCACCGATCCGCGCGGCAAGCTGCACCACACGGCGCAGCATATCTCGACGATCGACGAGGACGTCTTCGAGGACGGCATCATGTTCGACGGTTCGTCGATCGCCGGCTGGAAGGCGATCAACGAGTCGGACATGATCCTGAAGCTGGACCCGGCGACGGCCGTCATGGACCCGTTCGCCGCCCAGCCGACGCTGAACATCCTGTGCGACGTGTACGAGCCGTCGACCGGCCAGCCGTACGGCCGCTGCCCGCGCTCGATCGCCAAGGCCGCCGAGCGCTACACCGCGTCGGCCGGCATCGGCGACACCGTCTACTTCGGTCCGGAAGCCGAGTTCTTCGTCTTCGACGACGTGAAGTTCACGGTCGAGATGAACAAGGTCTCCTACCAGATCGACTCCGAGGAAGGTCACTACAACTCGGACCGCGCCTATGAGGACGGCAACCTGGGTCACCGTCCGGGCATCAAGGGCGGCTACTTCCCGGTCGCGCCGATCGACAGCGGCAACGACCTGCGCGCCGAGATGCTGAGCGTGCTGGCCGAGATGGGCGTGCCGGTCGAGAAGCACCACCACGAGGTGGCCGCCGCCCAGCACGAGCTGGGCATCAAGTTCGACACGCTGGTCCGCACCGGCGACAACATGCAGTACTACAAGTACGTGGTGCACAACGTCGCCCACGCGTACGGCAAGTCGGCCACCTTCATGCCGAAGCCGGTGTACGGCGACAACGGCTCGGGCATGCACTGCCACCAGTCGATCTGGAAGGAAGGCCAGCCGCTGTTCGCGGGCTCGGGCTACGCCGACCTGTCGGAGCTGGCGCTGTACTACATCGGCGGCATCATCAAGCACGCCAAGGCGCTGAACGCCTTCACCAACCCGTCGACCAACAGCTACAAGCGTCTGGTCCCGGGCTATGAGGCCCCGGTGCTGCTGGCCTACTCGGCCCGCAACCGCTCGGCGTCCTGCCGCATCCCGTACGTGGCGAGCCCGAAGGGCAAGCGCGTCGAGGTCCGCTTCCCGGATCCGTCGGCCAACCCGTACCTGGCGTTCGCCGCCATGCTGATGGCCGGTCTGGACGGCATCCAGAACAAGATCCATCCGGGCGACGCGATGGACAAGAACCTGTACGACCTCCCGCCGGAGGAGCTGGCCAAGGTTCCGACCGTCTGCGGCTCGCTGCGCGAGGCGCTGGACAGCCTGCGCGCCGACGCCGGCTTCCTGATGAAGGGCGATGTGTTCACCAAGGACATGATCGAGGCCTACATCGAGCTGCGCACGGAAGAGATGATGGCCTTCGAGACCATGCCGCACCCGATCGAGTACAAGATGTACTACTCGGTCTGATCGGCCGGTTTCCGGTTGTCGGACGCGAAGGGCCGCCCCTCGGGGCGGCCCTTTTCGTTTACTCCTCCTCGTCCTTCGCCCGGCCCATGCAGTCGCCGGCCTGAAGCAGGCGCCAGACGTCCGCCTCGCCGATGCCCAGGCGCCGGGCGATCTCCGCCGCCGCCAGCCCCTGCCCGGCCAGCGCCCGCACCTCCGCCACGCCGGCCCGGCGCCGCGCCCTGTCCTCCGCGCTCATTCCGTCCTCCCTTCACACGCAAAACTGGTTCGAAATTCAAAGCAATCCGCCGACAAAGTACTTAATGTATAAAATATTTGCCTTCTAAGTAATTAAGCGCGACAGTGCCGCCAACCAAACAAGACCAGCCAACAAAAGAGGCGAGCATGTCCAGCGTCCTTGACGATCTCATCCTGTCGGAACAGGCGGCGTCGCCGCCGCCGTCCTTCGCCCGCGCGGCGGCGAAGAACGACAAGGAGAACAACGGCGGCGGCAACGGCAACAACGGCAGCGACAACAGCGGCAAGGGCAAGACCGACGACGCCACCACCGCCACCCCGGACACCGAATACGACGTCAAGATCACCGTCAACAGCCAGGTCATGCACATCCGCGTGCGCGACCACAAGGGATCGGACGGCGACGACGACTACGCCGGCGACAACGGCCACCAGGTGCTGCACTTCAACCTGGGCAACGACCGCGCCTTCGGCGGCGGCGGGCGCGACACCATGTACGGCGGCGAGGGCAACGACACCCTGGACGCCGGCGAGGACGACGACGAGGTCGACGGCGACATCGGCGACGACACCCTGTCGGGGGGCCTGGGCAACGACACGCTCTACGGCGGCCAGGGCGGCGACGAGCTGTACGGCAACATCGGCAGCGACACGCTCTACGGCGGGCAGGACAGCGACACCCTGTTCGGCGGCCAGGACGGCGACGGCATCGATGGCGGCATCGGCGCCGACGACCTGTACGGCAACCTGGGCAGCGACACGCTGAACGGCGGCGACGGCAGCGACACGCTGTTCGGCGGCCAGGGCAACGACGAGGTGGCCGGCGGCACCGGCGACGACAGCGTGGTCGGCAACCTGGGCGACGACACGCTGTCGGGCGGCGACGGCAACGATTCGCTGGACGGCGGCACCGGCGCCGACAGCTTCGTGTTCACCGGCACCTTCGGCCAGGACACCGTCTACAACTTCAACTTCGGGCACGGCGACCGGATCGCCGTGGCGCCCGGCACCACCTACACCATCCGCTCGGCCGAGGGCGGCACGGTGATCGATTTCGGCGGCGGCAACACCGTCACCCTGGCGGGCGTCAGCGACAGCCAGGTGCTGGCCGACTGGTTCGCCACGCTGGGCTGAAATCGACGCGCAACCGCGGGGCGCGCCGTGGCATACTCGGCCGCCCCGCAACCGTCGCCCGTGTCCCGTCCATGCGCCCGCCGCCGTTCCCCCTCGCCGTCCTGGCGCTGCTCCTGTCCGCCGCCCCGGCCGCCCCCCCGGCCGCCGCTGCCACCGTGTCGAGCGGCCAGGCCGAAGCCAAGGAGGCGGCGCGCGCCGGCAACTGCACGCCCACCAAGGTCGAGGTGATGCGCTACGGCCCCGGCCGCCAGAACGACGTGGTGTTCAAGATCAACTGCTCGGAAAACAAGGACGCCTTCGTGCTGGTGCAGTGCCGCGGCCGCAGTTGCATCCTGCTGCGCTGATCATTCACCCGTTGTTAACCGCCCCGGCGTGCAATGGCGCCGTGGAGGGGAGAGGAACGGTGGCCGCCATGAGGTCGTTGCGCGCGATGGTCCTGGTCCTGCTGACGGCGCCGGCGCTGTCGGCCTGCTGGCCGCTGGGCGTCGCCACCACCGCCGCCGACTTCGGCTCGCTGAACACCACGAAGAAGACGCTGGGCGACCACGTCGTATCCGGCGTCACCGGCCGCGACTGCTCGATCCTCAGCCTGGAGGAGAGCGGGCAGTACTGCCCGGAACGCGTCGTCGTCGACCGCTCCAACGTCTACTGCTACCGCACGCTGGCCGACGTCAACTGCCACTACATCCCCGACCCCTACAAGAACGGCCACACCGCGCTGGCCAGCCCGCCGCCGGTGCGCAAGCCGATCCAGGAAAAGGGCTGGTTCGACTGAGCCGATGATAACGGCTCACCCCATCTTCTTGGCGGCGAACGCCTTCGCGATGGCCATCATCGACTTCTCGTGGTTGACGCCCTGCCCGCCCTGGGCGGCCGGCGCCTGCGCCGGGGCGGCGGGCCGCGCGGGCGACGCCGCCGGCCGGGCCGGCGCCGCGGGTTCCTCGCCCATCCGGCTCAGCACGCGCTCCAGCGCCTCGCGCGACATGGCGCGCGGCGCGCTCCCCTGGCCGCTGGGCCGGCCGGGCTGCGGGGCACGCGCCGGGGTGGCGCCGGCGCCGCGACCGACGCGTTCGATGGCGGCGGCGGCGATCGCCTTCAGGAAGGGCTGCGCCATGCCCAGCAGCAGGCGCTCGTCCTGCACCGCCCAGGCCATCAGCATCTGCTGCGCCACCGTCCGGCTGCCCTTGGCCGCCGTCAGCGCCTCGCGCACCTTGCCATCGACGTAGGAATCGCTCATCGGATCCGGCCTCCACCACCGGCCTCGACTGTCGTCCCGAACGGTTAATAAAGCGTTGTCCGCCCTCCCCCTCCCCGGCATCCGCCGTGCGTACCGTTGCCCCGCCCGCCCGATTGCCCGATAGTGTGCGCCATGCTGATCGAGACCTTCGCCGACCTGATCTGCCCCTGGTGCTACATCGGCAAGCACCGTCTGATGCGGGCCTTGGCCGAACGGCCCCGCGTGCGGCCGGAGATGCGCTGGCAGCCCTTCCAGCTGAACCCCGACATGCCGCGCGCCGGCATGGAGCGCGACGCCTACCTGTCGGCCAAGTTCGGCGGGCCGGAGCGGGCGCGGCAGATCTACGCGGTGGTGGAGGAAACGGCGGAGCGCGACGGCCTGCCGCTTTATCTCGACCGCATCCGCCGCACGCCCAACACGCTGGACGCCCACCGCTCCATCCGCATCGCCGCGCGCTATGGCCTGGGCGACGCCATGGCGGACGCGCTGTTCCGCGTCTATTTCGCCGACGGGCTGGACATCGGCGACCGCGACACGCTGGCCGCCACCGCCGCCGCCGTCGGCTTCGACGCCCACGAAATGAAGGCGCTTCTGGCCTCCGACGCCGAATCCACCGCCGTGCAGTCGGCCGACAAGCTGGCCCGGCAGCTCGGCCTGCAGGCGGTCCCCTGCTACATCTTCGACCGGCGCTACGCCCTGTCCGGCGCGCAGGAGCCGACCAGCTTCCTCCCCCTCCTCGACCTCTCGCTGGACGAATACGCCACCGCCGCACTGTAGACGGCGGACCAAACCCGGAACCCCACTTGCCGCGGGGGTGTTCTGGCATGGGCGCAACCGGAAAAGGCCGCCCCCATGCCCCCAGCCCCGCACGGCTCCACCGCGTCCCTGCTCCAGGCGCGGCCCATTCCGGTGCCGCCGGCGCCCGCGCCGGCCTCCGCCCAGACGACGCTGATCGTGCTGACCGTCGCGGTGGTGGCGCTCTACTTCGGGCGCGACCTGCTGGTGCCGCTGGCGCTGGCGGTGCTGCTCGCCTTCGTGCTGACGCCGGTGGTGTCGCGGCTGCAGCGTCTTCGTCTCGGCCGCATCCCGTCGGTGCTGCTGGCCGTGGTGGTGGTGTTCGCGGCCATCGGCGGCTTCGCCGTGGTGGTCGGCAGCCAGGTCGCCGACCTCGCCGGCAACCTGCCGCAGTACGAGCGCAACATCCGCAACAAGGTCCGTTCGGTGCAGGAGCAGACGGCCGCCACCAGCGGCGGCGTGCTCAGCCGCGCCACCGACATGTTCCGCAACCTGCGAACGGAGATCGAACGCCCGAACGGCCAGCCGCCGCCGCCCGCCGGCACCGCCCCCGGCGGCACGGCCGCCGCGCCACCGCCCCCGCCCCCGCCCGTGCCGGTGGTGGTGCAGGAACCGGAGGCCAAGCCGCTGGAGATGGTGCAGCGCGTGCTGGGCCCGCTCGCCGGGCCGCTGGCGACCACCGGCATGGTGCTGGTCTTCACCATCTTCATGCTGCTCCAGCGCGAGGACCTGCGCGACCGCCTCATCCGCCTCGCCGGTTCCGGCGACCTGTCGCGCACGACGGAGGCGATGAACGACGCCGCCGGCCGCGTCAGCCGCTACCTGCTCATGCAGGTGGTGGTGAACGTCACCTATGCCATCCCGATCGGCATCGGGCTGGCGCTGCTGGGCGTGCCGAACCCGCTCTTGTGGGGCATGCTGGCGACGGTGCTGCGCTTCGTTCCCTTCCTGGGGCCGGTGATCGCGGCCAGCATGCCGATCCTGCTGTCCTTCGCCGTCGATTCCGGCTGGACGCTGCCGCTGCTCACCATCGCGCTGTTCGTGGTGGTGGAGCTGTTCTCCAACAACGTGATGGAGCCCTGGCTGTACGGCTCGGCCACCGGCCTGTCGCCGGTCGCCATCATCGTCGCCGCGGTGTTCTGGACGGCGTTGTGGGGGCCGGTGGGGCTGCTGCTGTCCACGCCGCTCACCGTCTGCCTCGTGGTGCTCGGCCGCTACGTGCCGCGCCTGCGCTTCCTCGACGTCATGTTCGGCGACCGCCCGGTGCTGCCGGACGAGGCCAAGGTCTACCAGCGCCTGCTCGCCCGCGACCCCGACGAGGCCGCCGAGGTGTGCGAGGAACTGCTTCAGGAACGCACCGTCCCCGAACTCTATGGCGGCGTCCTGCTCCCCGCCCTGTCGCTGGCCGAGCAGGATCGCCAGCGCGGCGCCCTGGACCCCGAACGCCGCACCGGCGTCGCCGAGGGCTTCGCCGAACTGGTCGATGCCCTGTCCGAACTGGGCGAACCGGCCGGGGAGGCGCCGCAGACCACCGGCTCCATCCTCTGCGTCGGTGCCCGCAACGATTTGGACGAGGCGGCGGCCCGCCTGCTGGCCGACCTGCTGCGCCGCAACGGCGTGGAGGCATCCGTGGTGTCGTGCGACGCGGTGAGCCCGCGGGTGATCTCCAGCCTCGGCACGGGCGGCGTGGCGGCGGTGGTGATCTCCTACCTCAACCCGTCGGCGCTGCCGCACGCGCGCCGGATGGTGCGCCGCCTGCGCATGCACTTCGGCCCGCGCGTGCCCGTCCTGATCGGGCTGTGGAGCGCCCATCCCGAAGCCGACGCCCCCGACCGCGCGACGGCCGAGACCGCCGCCGACCGCGTCGCCACCAACCTGTCCGGCGCCGTCCTGCACCTGGAGGAACTGGGCATCATCACCGCGCGGCCGGAGGTGGCGGAGGCGAAGGCCGAGGCGGACGAGACGCTGCTGCGCGAGAACGAAGGACATGGATGAACACGGATGCCCGTGCCGCCGGAGTGATCTTTTCCCGTCAGAGAGTTCGTCATGCCCGGGCCCAGTCCCGGGCACCCACGTGCTTTGGCTTGGTCGGAGTGCGTGGGTGCCCAGCACAAGGCCGGGCATGACGTAATCATTTGAGTGAATGCACGAAACGCAGTGGCGTTTTCGAGCAGGCTTTCGTCCCCCTTCCCCATCTCTGACACTTCCCCCACCCCTGCCCGCCACGCTACAACGGCGGCATGACCTGCTTCGCCGCCATCGATTTCGAGACCGCCGACAACGGGCGGGACAGCGCCTGTTCCGTCGCCGTGGTGCTGGTGGAGGGCGGGCGGATCGTCGACCAGCTCTCCGCGCTGATCCGGCCGCCGCGCCGCACCTTCCTCTTCACCCACATCCACGGCCTGACTTGGAAGCACTGCTGCGAGCAGCCGGACTTCGCCGGGATCTGGCCGCAACTGGCGCCGCTGCTGGCGCGGGCGGAGCTGCTGGTCGCCCACAACGCGCCGTTCGACAAGGGCGTGCTGAACGCCTGCTGCGCCACCTATGGCCTGCCGAACCCGGCCAAGCCCTTCGCCTGCACCGTGCGCATCGCGCGCGCCGTCTGGAACCTCTACCCGACCAAGCTGCCGGACGTCTGCCGCCACCTGAACATCGCGCTGAAGCACCACGACGCGCTGTCCGACGCCCAGGCCTGCGCCGGCATCGCGCTGGCGGCGCTGCGTCAGGGCGTGGCGCTGAAACCGTTCGCGCGGTAACCGAAACGCAACAATCCGTCGCACCTGCCGCCCATCTATTTCGCCGCATTTTAAGATTTGATACACCGTGCCTGCGCATCCTGGTTCCACAAACAACCGGAACGAGAGGGTACGCCAATGAGCACCACGGAGCTGGCCGGATTAGGCGGCGCTGCCGCCGCGACCGTCCCCACCACGAAGTCCACCGCCGCCGCCAAGAAGACGGACGACAAGGCCGCAACCGACGCGTCCGGGGCTCCGGCCGCCAAGCAGGACCCCGCCTACACGCTCAGCCAGTCCGTGGAATCGCTGCTCGACGGCATCAACGGCAAGAAGGCGGTCGACCCGTCGCTCGCCCGCGCCCGCGAGGCGGAGCGGATCATGGCCGGCGTCCAGGCCATGAGCAAGGCGATCAGCGAGGCCACCACCAAGGCCATGGACCTTATCAAGGGCGACATGGGCAAGGTGCTGGGCGGCTTCGGCATGTCGGACGACGACGTGAACGCCATCCTCGGCGGCTTCGGCAAGCACATGCAGGACCAGATGAAGGGCTTCGACTTCAACAAGGTCGCGCTCGACATCCAGCAGTCCAGCATGAACATGACGCTCGAATCGCGCGGCATGGAGCTGGTGATCCAGGACGGCGACCGCTCGGTGCGCATCTCCTACGGCAAGTCGGAGCTGCACATGGAGATGGACGACCAGCGCCTGCAGGCCTCGCTCGACAAGGGCGGCAACTTCGACTTCAGCCTCGACCGCAGCAGCACCACGGTGGACGGCAAGGCGACGGGCATGATCGTCAAGGCCAACGGCTTCAGCGACGAGGAGATCCAGGGCATCGTCGACAAGCTGAACGGCATCATGGAAAAGGGCGGCCTGAACGGCCTCGCCGCCTTCAAGCCGGAAAAGGGTGCGGACGGCGTCACCCGCATGACGGTCGACCTCTCCGTCCCCCTGCCCGACTTCACCAAGGACGCCGCCGCCACGACCAAGGGCGTCGACGTGAAGGCGTAGTGTTTTTTAATCCCCTCCCCCGCCTCCGGCGGGGGAGGGAGGGACCCACGCGCAGCGTGGGAGGGTGGGGGCAAGTTGCTTGCCGAGGATCAGTGTCCTCCTGTCACCCGCAAAGGCCGTTGCCCCCACCCTTCCCGCCTTCGGCGGGCCCCTTCCCTCCCCCGCCGGAGGCGAGGGAGGGAGGGCAAGCCGTCACCCGCTTCGCCATGAACACCAGCCGCGCCGCACCGTTCGCCGCGCGGTCGAACACGTGGTAGCCTTGCCGCGCGTAGAAGGTCACGTTGTCGGCGAAGCGCTCGTCCGTATACAGCCGCACCTCGGGCAGGCCCCGGCGGCGCGCCTCGGCCTCGGCGAAACCCATCATCCGGTGGCCCAGGCCGCAGCCCTGCCGGTCCGGGTCCACCGCCACGTTCTCCACCAGCAAATGGTCGCGCGCCGGCAACAGCTCCAGCACCGCCTCCACGCCGCCCGGCCCGTCGGCCACCCACACCGGGTGGTCGGCCATCGCCTCGGCGAAATCGTCGGGCAGCGGGCGCGGCTCCGGCCCGGCGACCGGGATCCAGCGCGCGTAGGCGCGCCGCACCAGTTCGGCGATCGCCTCCGCGTCGTCCGGCCGGGCGGGCCGTATGGGGCTCACGCCCGCCGAATCCGGCATGTCTTCTCCAGGATGGTGACCGCGCGCTCCACGTCGGCGGAGCGCACGAGCAGATAGTCGGTGTCGAACGTGGACAGCGCGAAGATGGAGATCCCCGCCTCGGCCAGCGGCGCCGCCAGCCCGGCCAGGATGCCGGTCAGCGCGAAGTCCAGCGGCCCGTCCACCTTGAACGCGCGCCAGCCGCGTTCGGCCCGCACGTCATCCGGCACGCGGTGTTCCGGGCAGACCACCGACAGCTCCTCGGCCGTGCGCGTCACGCTGACCAGCGGGTCGGTCCAGTCCACCCAGGCCGGCACGCCCTCCCCGGCTTCCGGCCGCGCCACCGCCAGCGCGTCGGGCAGCAGGGTCAGGCCCAGCGGGTCGGGCTCCGGCGGCAGCATCACCGCCTCCAGCATCGCCGCGTCCACCTGCACCGGCTTCAGGATCCGCCGCGCCCGCGCCGCCAGCGACGGAATGCCGGAGCGCAGCGCGGCGCGGATCATGTCCGCCGCCATGTCGCGCAGCAGCGCGTTCTGTTCCGCCAGATCCACCATGCCCTGCAGCGCGGAGGTGCGGACGATGCGGCTCTCCGCCCGGCGGAACCAGGCGCCCATCAGCGACGCCGCGTGCCAGCGCTGCGGCTCGGTCAGCGCCAGCCGGGGCAGGATCTGCGCCAGGTGCCAGCGCACCTCCGCCTGCTCGATCGCCGCCCCCTCGGTCAGCAGCCGCTCGGCATAGGGCGTCAGGTCGTGCGTGCGCGACACGCGCTCCAGCGCGTCGGCGGCGCGCATGCGCACCCCGGCGTGTTCGTCGAACAGGCAGTCCACCAGTTCGGGGATCTGCGCCGGGTCCATCAGCACGGACTCCGCCACGCCGGGCGCCGAGCCCACGGTGCGCCGGTCACCCTTGCGCAGGCGCTCCGCGAGCGTCGGGGGCATCTCAGCGCCGGCCCGGCGGCACGAAACGTCCGAACTTCGACCCGACCTTCAGCGCGTTGGGGCGCGGCGGCGGGGGCGGCGGGGCGGGCGGCTTCGGCACGGCCTCCGCCTTCGGCACCTCACCGCCGGCCGCCATGTCGGCCAGCGCCTTGATCAGGCGCTTGACGCCGGTGACGCGCAGCGCCTCGTCGTCCCACACCCGCGTGTAGACCAGCTTGTGGTCCGGGCGCAGCTTCATCAGCCCGCCCTGGTTGGCGATGTAGGCGACCAGCTTGTCCGGCCGGGCATAGGTGTTGCCGTGGAAGGACAGCACCGCCCCCTTCGGCCCCGCGTCCACCCGGTCCACGCCGGCCTGCCGGCACAGCTGCTTGATGGTGACGATGTCCAGCAGGTTCTCCACCTCCGCCGGCAGCTTGCCGAAGCGGTCGATCAGTTCCGCCGCGAAGGCGTCGATCTCCGCCCGGTCCACCAGCTCGGCGATGCGTCGGTACAGCGACAGGCGCACGGTGAGGTCGGGGACGTACTCCTCCGGGATCAGGACGGCGTTGCCCAGGTTGATGGTGGGCGTCCATTCCTCGGCCGCGGCCGGGGCCTCCTGCCCGATGCCGGCGCGGGCGTTGGCGACCGCCTCCTCCAGCATGTGCTGGTAAAGCTCCACGCCCACCTCGCGCACGTGGCCCGACTGCTCCTCGCCCAGCAGGTTGCCGGCCCCGCGGATGTCCATGTCGTGGCTGGCCAGCTGGAAGCCGGCACCCAGGCTGTCCAGCGTCTCGATCACGTGCAGGCGCTGCTGCGCCGTGGTCGACAGCGCCTTGTTCGGCGCATAGGTCAGGTAGGCGTAGCCGCGCACCTTCGACCGCCCGACGCGCCCGCGGATCTGGTACAGCTGCGCCAGCCCGAACAGGTCGGCGCGGTGCACGATCATCGTGTTCGCCGTCGGAATGTCCAGGCCGCTCTCGATGATGTTGGTGGCCAGCAGCACCTCGAACTTGCCCTCGTCGAAGGCGGTCATCACGTCTTCCAGCTCGCTGGCCGGCATCTGGCCGTGCGCGGTGACGATCTTCACCTCCGGCACCAGCTCCCGCACCCGCTCCGCCACCTTCGGCAGGTCCTCGACGCGCGGGCAGACGTAGAAGGTCTGGCCGCCGCGGTAGTGCTCGCGCAGGATCGCCTCGCGGATCACCACGGGGTCGTACGGCAGCACGAAGGTGCGCACCGCCAGCCTATCGACGGGAGGTGTGGCGATCAGCGACAGCTCCCGCACCCCGGCCAGCGCCATCTGCAGCGTGCGCGGGATCGGCGTGGCGGTGAGCGTCAGCACGTGCACGTCGGCGCGCAGCTCCTTCAGCCGCTCCTTCTGCTTCACGCCGAAATGCTGCTCCTCGTCCACGATGACCATGCCCAGGCGCTTGAACTGGATGCCCTTGCCCAGCAGCGCGTGGGTGCCGACGACGATGTCCACCGTGCCCTCGGCCAGCTCCTGCTTGATCTTGGTCTGCTCCTTGGGCGTCACCATGCGCGACAGCTGCTGGATGCGGATCGGCAGGCCGGCGAAGCGCGTCGTGAACGTCTTGAAGTGCTGGCGCGCCAGCAGCGTGGTGGGCACCACCACCGCCACCTGCTGGCCCGACATGGCGACGATGAAGGCGGCGCGCAGCGCCACCTCCGTCTTGCCGAATCCCACGTCGCCGCACACCAGCCGGTCCATCGGCTTGCCCGACGACAGGTCGGTGAACACCTCCTCGATCGCCTTCAGCTGGTCGTCCGTCTCCGGATAGGGGAAGCGCGCCGCGAACTCCTGGTACACGCCCTCCGGCGTCATCACCGGCTCGGCCCGCTTCAGCTCGCGCTCGGCGGCGATCTTGAGGAGCGCCTCGGCCATGTCCTTCAGGCGCTTCTTGACGCGCGCCTTGCGCCCCTGCCAGCCGGCCCCGCCCAGCTTGTCCAGCTGCGCGCCCGCGTCCTCGCTGCCATAGCGCGACAGCACCTCGATGTTCTCGACCGGCACGTACAGCTTGTCGCCGCCCTCGTAGATCAGGCGCAGGCAGTCGTGCGGCGCCCCGGACACCGTCAGCGTCTCCAGCCCGTCGTAGCGCCCGATGCCGTGGTCCACGTGCACCACCAGGTCGCCGGCGTTCAGCGCCGTGTGCTCGGCGATGAAGTTGGCGGACTTGCGCTTCTTCTTGGCCGGGCGGACCATGCGGTCGCCCAGGATGTCCTGTTCGGTGATCACCGCCATGTCGGGGGCGGAGAACCCGTGCTCGATCCCCAGCACCACCATGCCGGTGACGTGGCGGTCGAAGCGGCGCACGTCGGCGATGGTCTCCGCCGGTTCCAGCCCGTCGATGCCGTGGTCGGCCAGCACGCTCATCAGCCGGTCGCGCGAGCCTGCCGAGTACCCCGCCACCAGCACCTTGCGCCCGTCCGCGCGCAGCGCGCGGATGTGCGCCTTCACCGCGTCGAACACGTTGACGTCCGGCCGCGCCCGTTCCTCGGCGAAGTCGTGCCCGCGCCGCCCGCCGGCGTCCGCCGTGCCCATGATGCCCGGCGGTGTGGCGAAGGGCTGCAGCTGCGCCACCGCCCGCTCGCGCAGCAGCGCGTCCCACTGGCTTTTGTCCAGGAACAGCATGCCCGTGGGGATCGGCTTGTAGGCCGGCTGACCCGCCTTCTTGGTGGCCGCCACCATGGCCGCGCGCGTTTGGTAAAAATCCTCCACCTGCGTCACGCGGGCGTCGCGCGACTCCTCCGCCTGATGGTCCAGCGAGACGATGGCCTTGGGCGCGTAGTCCAGCAGGGTGTCCATGCCGTCGTGGAACAGCGGCAGCCAGTGCTCCATGCCGCCGTGCTTGCGCCCGGCCGAGATCCCCTCGTACAGCGGATCGTCGTCGGTGACCGCGCCGAACAGCTCCCGATAGCCGGAGCGGAAGCGGGCGATCCCCGCCTCGTCCAGAAACACCTCCGACACCGGCTTCAGCACCAGCCCGTCGCGCTTCTCCGTCGTGCGCTGGGTCATGGGGTCGAAGGCGCGCACGCCGTCCAGCTCGTCGCCGAACAGGTCCAGGCGCAGCGGCTCCTCCGTGCCCGGCGGGAACAGGTCGACGATGCCGCCGCGGATGGCGAACTCGCCCGGCTCGCGCACCGTCTGCGCCCGCGTGTAGCCGCTGTTGGTCAGCGTGCGCTGCAGCTTCTCCAGGTCGATCCGGTCGCCGATCTTCGCCGTGAAGGTCGCGTGCCGGAACGCCGCGCGCGGCGGCACCTTCTGCAGCAGCGCGTTGACGGTGGTCAGCACGATGCGCGGCCCCGCCCCATCCTCCCGCCGCTCCAGCAGGCGGGTCAGCGTGTCGATGCGCCGCGCCACGATCTCGCCGTTCGGCGACACGCGGTCGTACGGCAGGCAGTCCCACGCCGGGAACGCCAGCACCTCCACGTCGGGCGCGAAGAAGGCCAGCGCCTCCGCCAGCCGCGCCGTGCGCACGTCGTCCAGCGCCACGTGCACGAGGCCGTAGGCCCCGGCGCGCTTGGCCAGTTCGGCGAGGATGCGGGCGTCTTGCCCTTCCGGCGCGCCGCCGATCAGCAGGCGGGCGGAACGACCGGGCTGCAGGTCGAACTTGATCACGGCACCACCGGGGTCAGAATAAGATGAAGAAGACGGAGCCTCAGCCGCGCGAGCGTTCGTCGTCGCGGAACGCCATCAACAGGCGCATGACGTCATGGTCATGCTCCGCCGGCACCGGCAGCGCACCGATGACCCAGTTGTAGACGTCCACGTCCGGCAGATCGAGCAGCCCCTGGAAGCGGTCCAGCTGCGGCGCCGTCATGGCGTCGACGTGATGGTCGGCGAAGCGGCCGATCAGGAAATCCAGCTCCCGCGTGCCGCGATGCCACGCGCGGAACTTCACCTGCTTGCGCCGCACGGCCAGCGGATCGGCCACGGATTCGGAGACGTTGTCGGTCATCACCATCGACACCAAAAGCCCCTGGTCCCGCCAGGGACAGGGGTGCGTTGACACATCGCCCGCATCCTGCACGCCCCGGCGCGGGGAGGCAAGGACGGCGCGTGCCGCCGCTGGTGGTCAGCGTGTGGGACAGCCAAGCGCGGATGACCCTGACGCAGGCCCGGGCGCCGGGCGGCAACGCGGTGGCGGCGACGCTGGCGGTGCTGCGCGGCTTGGTGCTCAAGGGCTGCACGGTGACGGCGGACGCCCTGCATTGCCATCCCAAGATGGCCGAAGCGGTGCTGGAGGCCAAGGCGCACTACGCGCTGGCCCTGAAAGCCAACAACGGGCCGCTGCACGCCGCGGCCGAACAGGCCCTCGCCCAGGTCGGCACGGCGGTGCCGTCCTACAGCTGCGAGGAGCGTGGGCATGGCCGCAGCGAATGGCGCCAGGCGAGCGTGATCCCGGCCACGTCCCTGGTCCGCCCCGCCACCTTGCCGGGCTTGACGGCGGTTGGCTCGGAACATCTTGCGGGCGCACCCGTTGGACCGGTCAATGAGCCTGAAGTGTTCAGGGCCATGACAAGCGAAGAATTCTTCTTTGAACTCTTTGCTTACATGCGATAGCCCTCATGGTACGGGCAACCCTTTCGTTCGATGGAACGGCGTCCGAACCCACTGCTGTGCGCTACTGAACATCGCTACGCCCTCATTCTCTCCGCCACCGGCACCTCGCGCGGCTTGCGGTCGGGCGGGCTGACGATGCCAGCGGAGACGACCAGCTTCAGCCCGTCCTCCACCGTCATGTCCAGCACGGTCAGCTCCCGCCGCGCCACGAACACCATGTAGCCGGCGGTGGGCGGCGCGCAGGGGATGAAGACGTTGACCATCTCCTCCGGGTTGGTGCGCTGCACCTCCGGGTGCGCCGGGCCGGTGATGAACCCCAGGGACCATAGGCCCTTGCGCGGGTACTCGATCATCACGACCTCGCGGAACGCGCTCGACTTGTTGGCGAGCACCGTCTCCATGATCTGCTTGACCGCGCTGTAGACGCTGCGCACCACCGGCATGCGGGCGAACGCCCCCTCGCCGATGCGCAGCACCAGCCGCCCGACGTATCCGGCGGCGAAGGCGCCGACCAGCGTCAGCACGATGATCACCACGACCAGCCCGATGCCGGGGATGGTGAAGGGCAGGAACTGCTCCGGGTTGTAGGCGGCGGGGATCAGCGGGCGCACCCAGCCGTCGATCCACGAGATGATCCACCACGCCAGATAGACGGTGATGGCCGTCGGCGCCGTCACCAGCACGCCGGCCAGGAAATAGGCGCGCAGCCGCGCCATCAGGCCGATGCCCTGCCGCGGCGGACGCGGGTGGGGCGGGGGCGTGTCGTCGGCGTCGTGCTCTTCGGTCGTCGTCACCGGCAATCCCCGGAAAAATATATGCGCTCCATAGTGATACAGGACGGCGGGGCGCTCAACCGGCATCATTGCCGCGTGGCATAGTCCAGGCGTCGCATCGCCCATCAGGGGGAATGGCGGCTGTCATGATGCGCCACAGATTAGGGGTGATGACCCGATTTCCCCGACTGCGCGCGGTAGCGACGGCGCTGCCGCCGCACCGGCTCACCCAGGACGACACGCTGGCCGCCGCCCGCGCCGTGTTCGGTGGGCGCATGCGCGACTTCGACCGGCTGGCGCCCGTCTTCCCCAACACCGGCATCGACACGCGCCACGCGGTGATGCCCATCGACTGGTACCTGCAGCCGCGCGGCTGGGCCGAGCGCGCCGCCGCCTACGAGGCCGGCGCGCTGGCCCTGCTGGAGGACGCGGCCGGGCAGGCGCTGGCGCGCGCCGGGCTGCAGCCGGACGCGGTGGACGCCATCGTCTGCGCCTCCACCACCGGCATCGCCACGCCCAGCCTGGACGCCCTGCTGCTGGAGCGCATGGGCTTTCGCCCCGACACGGTGCGGCTGCCGGTGTTCGGCTTGGGCTGTGCCGGTGGCGTGCTGGGGCTGGCGCGCGCCGCGGCGCTGGCGCAGGCCATGCCGGGGGCCACCGTCCTGTTCCTGGTGGTCGAGCTGTGCACGCTGGCCTTCCGCAGCGGGGAGGCAACGCCGACCAACGTGGTGGCCAGCGCGCTGTTCGCCGACGGCGCCGCCGCCGCCGTGGTGCGGATGGACGAGGCCGGGGGCGGGCCGGCGATCCTGGGCAGCGGGGAGCACACCTGGCCCGGCACGCGGCGGGTCATGGGGTGGCGGGTCGAGGACGACGGGCTGGGCGTGGTCTTCGCGCAGGACATCCCGGAGCTGATCCGCACCCGCATGCGGGGCGTCGCCGACGCCTTCCTGGCGCGGCATGGGGTGGCTGTGGGCGACCTTGCCGGGTTGGTCTGCCATCCCGGCGGGGCCAAGGTCCTGCACGCCATCGAGGAGGCCATGGCGCCGGCGGGCGAGGGGCTGGCGGACGCCTGGGCGGTCCTGCGGGACTGCGGCAACATGTCGGCGGCCAGCGTGATGTTCGTGCTGGGGCGGCGGCTGGCGGCCGGGGCCGCGGGGCTTCAGTTGATGAGCGCGCTGGGGCCGGGGTTCACCGCCGGTTTCCTGCTGCTGGAGGTGTAGGGATGGGCTGGCCGCAGGTCATCGTCCTGCTAGTGGCGCTGCAGCGGCTGGGGGAACTGGTCCTGGCCGCGCGCAACACCCGGCGGCTGAAGGCCGAGGGGGCGCGGGAGGAGGGGGCGGGGCACTACCCGCTGTTCGTCCTGCTGCACGGCGGCTGGCTGGCCAGCCTGTTCGTGCTGACGCCGGCCGGCGCGGCGGTCGACCCGTGGCTGCTGGCCCTTTTCGTTGCCTTGCAGGCGGGGCGGGTGTGGGTCATCGCGTCGCTGGGGCGGTTCTGGACGACGCGCATCCTGACCCTGCCGGGGGCGCCGCTGGTGCGGCGGGGGCCGTACCGGTGGGTGCGGCACCCGAACTACCTGATCGTGGCGGGGGAGCTGGCGGTGCTGCCCCTGGCCCTCGGGGAGGTGTGGCTGGCGGTGGCCTTCTCGCTGCTGAACGTGCCGCTGACCTGGCACCGCATCCGCGTGGAGGAGACCGCCTTGGCCCCGCGCGTCAGCCCAGCAGCCAGCAGAGCAGCGTGACCATCATGGCGATCGCCGCCCCGTCCACGTGGTTGGGGAAGGCGTGCCAGAAGGCGTCGGCCCCGGCGGGGGCCGGGTCGGCGCCGTCCACCTCGTCCAGCCACAGGCCGGCGGGCAGGCCGCCGTTCATCCGCTCCGCCAGCGCGCCGGAGAGGTGGGCCATGCTGACGGCGAGGTAGCAGAACTTCACGAAGTTCAGCAGGAAGGGCGTCGCCCCGCCGGCCTCGGCGATGCGATCGACGGAGCCGCCGGTGGCGGCGACGGCGGTCGCCATGGCGAGTGCGGCGGCGAAGGGGATGGCCACCACCGACAGCAGGCGCTGGGTATCGATGCGGGCGGCGGTCGGGATGGTGGTGGTCAGCATGGGTCCGGTCTCCGGTGTCGCGTGCCCTTTGGTTTTCCGGCCCGGCCGGTTAAGGGGAGGTTAGCGCCGCCCTTTGGTCACAGCGCGCATTGGTGGTAAGAACGATGGCGATCAACCCATCCCCAGGGAGACTGAGGCCGGTGACCGAGGCCGTCCACGCCACGCTCGACCGCATCGAGCTGCTGAAGCCGCTGCCGCCCCAGCGCCGCGCCGAGCTGGCGCGCCAGTGCCGCTGGCGCCATTTCTCGGCCGGCGAACAGATCCTGGACCAGCACGCCGACAGCCGCGACGTGTGCTTCATCGTGGAGGGGACGGTGCGGGTGGTCAGCCACTCCGCCTCCGGCCGGGAGATCAGCTTCGACGACATCGGCGCCGGCGGCACGGTGGGCGAAATGGCGGCCGTCGACGGCCAGCCGCGCTCGGCGGCCGTGGAGGCGCTGGAAGACGGCACGCTGATCGCCTTCCTGGGCGCCAAAACCTTCCTGGAGGTGGCGACCGGCGACCCGCAGGTGGCGCTGGCCGTCATGCGCCGCCTGTCCGGCATCGCCCGGCGCGCCACCGAGCGCGTCATGGAGCTGAGCACGCTCGGCGCCAACAACCGCGTGCATGCGGAGCTGCTGCGCCTCGCCCGGCGCAACCGCCGGCCGGACGGCACGGCGGTCCTGCGCCCCATCCCCGTGCACGGCGACCTCGGCGCCCGCGTCAGCACGACGCGAGAGACGGTGGCCCGCGTGCTGAACGACCTTGCCCGCGACGGCATCGTCGAGCGCACGGCCGACGCCCTGGTCATCCGCGACCTGTCCCGGCTGGAGGCGCTGGTCGCCGAGGTCCGCGCCTGATGCACGCCACGGCGCTTCAAGACGTTCTGATCATCCTGCTGGCGGCGGTGCTGGTGGTGCCGCTGTTCCAGCGGCTGAAGTCCAGCCCGGTGCTGGGCTACCTCGTGGCCGGGGTGATCATCGGCCCGCACGCGCTGGGCATCATCGGATCGCCGGACGACGCGGCAACGCTGGCCCACTTCGGCGTCGTCTTCCTGCTGTTCGCCATCGGGCTGGAGCTGTCGATCGAGCGCCTGACGGTGATGCGCCGGCTGGTCTTCGGCCTGGGCACGCTGCAGGTCACCGTCACCGCCGCGGCGCTGTGGGGGGCCGGGCTGGCGCTGGGGCTGGACAGCCCGGCGGCGCTGGTGGCGGCCGGCGGCCTCGCCCTGTCGTCCACCGCCATCGTCATCCAGATCCTGCTGGAGCGCAACGAGCTGACCGCTCGCCACGGCCGCGTAACCTTCGCCGTGCTGCTGATGCAGGACCTCGCCGTCGTGCCGCTGCTGACGCTGGTGCCGCTGCTGGGTTCGTACCAGACGGAGGTGGGGGCGGCGCTGGCCCTGGCGGCGGTCAAGGCGGTGGCGGCGCTGCTGGCCATCGTCGTCCTCGGCCGCCTCGTCCTGCGCCCGGCCCTGCGCACCGTGGCCGCCGCCCGCAGCCCGGAGCTGTTCACCGGCGTCACCCTGCTGATCGTGCTGGGCGTGGGGTGGATCACCGAGCAGGCCGGCCTGTCCATGGCGCTGGGCGCCTTCCTGGCCGGCCTCGTCATCGCCGAGACCGAGTATCGCCACCAGGTCGAGGCCGACATCGAGCCGTTCCGCGGCACCCTGCTGGCGCTGTTCTTCATGACCGTCGGCATGACCATCGATTTGTCGCTGGTCATTCGCGACTGGTGGCTGGTGCTGGCCCTGCTGGCCGCGCTGGTGGCGGTGAAGGCGGCGGTGCTGGCCGTGCTGTGCCGGCTGTTCGGCATGGTGCCCAGCCTGTCGGTGCAGATCGGCCTGACCCTGAGCCAGGGCGGCGAGTTCGCCTTCGTCCTGTTCGACCTCGCCCGCGACCAGGGCGTGCTGCCGGCCGACACCGCGCAGCTTCTGCTGGCCGTTGTGGCGCTGTCCATGGCCGCCACGCCCTTCCTGATGGCCGGCGCCCGCCGCCTGGGGCAGGCGCTGACCGCGCCGCCCACCGAATCCCTCCAGCAGATGCGCGAGGAGACCGGCGACCTGCAGGGCCACGTGCTGATCGCCGGCTTCGGCCGTGTCGGCCAGACCCTGGCCCGCCTGCTGGAGGCCAACGGCGTGGGCTGGGTCGCCCTGGACCTGGAGCCCAAGCGCGTGGCCGAGGGCCGGGCGCGCGAGCTGCCCGTCTATTACGGCGACGCCGCCCGCCCCGACGTGCTCCGCGCCGCCGGGGCCGCCCGCGCCCGTGCCGCCGTGGTGACGCTGGACCACCCCAGCGCCGCCGAGCGCGCCGTCCTGGCCCTGCGCCGCCAGCGCCCGGACCTGACCATCGTGGTGCGGGCCAGGGACGGCAGCCACAGCGAGAAGCTGGAAAAGGCCGGCGCCACCGTCGTGGTGCCCGAGGTGGTGGAGGCCAGCCTGCAGCTGGGCGGCACCGTCCTGCGCGGCATCGGCAAGCCGTCCGACGAGGTGACGCACCTGCTGGACCTGTTCCGCCACCAGGCCTACGCGCGCCTGGGCGACATGATCCCCGCCCGCCCCGCCCCGCGCCCGCCCCCCGGCCCCGCCCCCTTCGACCTGGACGACCTCAACGACCCCCGCCGGTAGGGCGGCCGGCGGGGTAAATGCAACCGGATGCCACATCATGCTGGAGTGCATCCCTGGGATGAGACAAAGAAGGTGTCATACCGGCGAGCGGAGGCGCTGACTCACTGAGGGGGATTCCCAAGGCCAGCGATCCGTGATTCGATTCCCTGTCCATGATGGGGAGAAGCGCGTGCCAGCAGCGTTGCCGATCCGGAAAGACCTGAGCGCCAGCGAGTTGCGCGCCCTGGCGCGTCGGGAGGGCAAGGGGCGGCTGGCCGGCATGGACCGCCAAGCGCTGCGCGATGCCGTGATGCGCTACAACGCCGAAGGCGTGGCCGGGCTCTACGACCGCCCTCTGCCCGGCCGGCCGGAATGGCTGATCGAGGGCGAGCAGGCGACGCTCAAGGCCATCATCCTCGCTGGTCCCGATCCGAAGCGGCACGGCTGCGTGGAATGGACCCTGCCGATCCTGTGCGAGGTGATCGCCGAGCGCTGCGCCAAGACGCTGCATCCGGCCAGCCTGTCGCGCATCGTGCGGCGGCTGGAGTTGTCGAAGCAGAAGATGCGGCCCCGCCACCCGCAGTCCGACGCCAAGGCCCAGGCCGCCTTCCAAAAAATGGGATCAGCTCTCCTTCCTATGAGACCTGTGACACGTTTCACTGTCCCAGTTTAGGGGGCACTCCACTGGTGTTCGCCGCGCAGCATTGGCTGTTCGTTCGTCACCCCGACCGCAGCGTCTTCGCCGCCGCGTCGCGTTCGAACAGGTAGAGCAGCGTGCGCAGCGCCTGCCCGCGCGGGGTGGCGAGGTCGGGGTCGCGGTCGACGATCAGGCGGGCGTCGTCGCGGGCCACGGCCAGCAGGTCGCCGTGCACGGCCAGATCGGCAAGGCGGAATTCCGGCAGGCCGGACTGACGTGTGCCCAGCACCTCGCCGGCACCGCGCAGGCGCAGGTCCTCCTCGGCGATGACGAAGCCGTCCTCGGTGTCGCGGATGGTCTTAAGGCGGGCGCGCGCCGTCTCCGTCAGGTGCGGGTCGAACAGCAGCAGGCAGGTGGAGGGCTTGTCGCCCCGCCCCACCCGGCCGCGCAGCTGGTGCAGCTGGGCAAGGCCGAAGCGCTCGGCGTGCTCCACCACCATGACTGTGGCCTCGGGCACGTTGACGCCCACCTCGATCACCGTGGTGGCGACCAGCACGTCCAGGCGGCCCTCGGCGAAGGCGGTCATCACCGCGTCCTTGTCGGGGCCGCGCATCTTGCCGTGCACCAGCCCGACGCGGTCGCCGAAGGTGGCGCGCAGGAAGGCGTGCCGCTCCGTGGCGGCGGCGAGGTCGAGCTGTTCGGACTCGTCCACCAGGGGGCAGACCCAATAGGCGCGAGCACCTTCGGCCACCTTGCGGCGGATGCCGGCCGCCACCTCCTCCAGCCGGTCGAGTGCCACGGTGACGGTCTGCACCGGCTTGCGCCCGGCCGGCTTCTCGGTCAGGCGGGAGACGTCCATGTCGCCGTAGGCGGTCAGCGTCAGCGTGCGCGGGATCGGCGTGGCGGTCATCACCAGCACGTCCACCGCCCGCCCCTTGGCCGAGAGCTGCAGGCGCTGGTGCACGCCGAAGCGGTGCTGCTCGTCGATCACCGCCAGCGCCAGATCCTTGAAGGCCACGTCCTCCTGGAACAGGGCGTGGGTGCCGACCAGGAGGGGCAGTTCGCCCGACGCCAAGCGGTCCAGCACCATCTGCCGCGCCTTGCCCTTGTCGCGGCCGGTCAGCAGGGCAAGCGGCACGCCGGCGGCGTCGCACAGGGGCGCCAGACTCTCGGCGTGCTGGCGGGCCAGGATCTCGGTGGGGGCCATCAGGGCGGCCTGCTTGCCGGCCTCCACGGCGTTCAGCATGGCCAGGAGCGCCACCACCGTCTTGCCGCTGCCGACGTCGCCCTGGAGCAGGCGCAGCATACGGCGCTCGGCGGCCATGTCCTCGTAGATCTCGGCCAGGGACGTCCGCTGCGAGGGGGTCAGCTGGAACGGCAGCGCCGCCGTGACCTTGGCGCGCAAGGTGCCGTCGCCGGCAACCGCGCGGCCGGCAAGGCTGCGCTGGTGCAGGCGGACCAGCGCCAGGGCCAGCTGGTTGGCCAGCAGCTCGTCGAAGGCGAGGCGCTTGCGGTTGGCGTTGGTCGCGGCGAGGTCGGCCTCGTCGTCCGGGTGGTGGGCGCGGCGGATGGCGTCGTGCCACGTGGGCCAGCCCTGGCGGGCGAGCCACGCGGCGTCCTGCCATTCCGGCAGCTCCGGCACGTCGGAAACGGCAGCGCGGATGGCCTTGCGCAGCGTCTTGGCGGGCAGGCCGGCGGTCATCGGGTAGACGGGCTCGACCGGCTCGATCTCGTCGCGGGCGTCCACCGTGGTGACGGCGTCGGGGTGCGGCATCTGGAGGGTTTCGTGGAACCACTCCACCCGGCCGCTGACGACCACGGTCGTGCCGACGGGGAGCTGCTTCTGCAGCCATTCGCCGCGGGCGTGGAAGTAGACCAGCTCCAGCACGCCGGTCTCGTCGGTGCAGCGCACCTTGTAGGGATGGCGCGGGTTGATCGGCGGGACGTGGCCGTCGACGCGCACGGTCAGAGTGGCGACGCGGTCGTTCGGCGCCTCGGCGATCTTGGGCGAGAAGCGGCGGTCGATGACGCCGCTGGGCAGGTGCCAGAGCAGGTCCACCACGTGCGGGCCGGCCAGCTTCTCGGCCAGCTTGGCGAGCTTGGGGCCAAGGCCGGGCAGGCTCGACAGCGGGCGGAACAGGGGGAACAGGACGGCGGGGCGCAACGGACGGCCTCGGGGGTCGCGGGACGGGACGGCCCCATTCAATCCCGTGCCGGCGACGGCGCGTCAAGAGGGGTATGCGCCCCCGACGGCGCCGCCGCGAATGCAACCCAATGCAACCGGATGCAACGGATTTCCAGGGGTGTTGCATTCCGGCACGTCCCTCAATTCCGTGAGCGGCACACCGCCCGCCATGAGGAATTTATGCCTGAGCAAGGACGCCCCGTCAACGCGTGCCCGCCGTCCCGCTCCGCTCACCGTCCGGAGCCGGAGCCCGGCTTGTCCTTCCCGTTGCTGCTGCCGGAGAGCTGTTCGGCCTTGTCCTCGACCTTCTCCTTGGCCTCGGCCGAGGGCTGGTCGGAGGGCTTGGCCTCGACGCGGACGGGGGCGAGGCCGTCCTCCTTGGTGATGCCGATGTCCTCGGCCGCCTTCTTCGACAGGTCGATCACACGCCCCTTCACGTAGGGGCCGCGGTCGTTGATGGTGACGTCGGTGCTCTGGCCGGTTTCCTGGTTGGTCACCGTGGCCTTGCTGCCCAGCGGCAGTTCCTTCGAGGCGGCCGTCGGCGCGTTCTGGTCGAACCGCTCGCCCGTGGCGGTCTTGCGGCCGTGGAACTTGTCGCCGTAGAACGACGCTTCGCCCTCGTGGACGATCACCGGCTCGCCGCCCTCCTGCTCGACGTTCAGCTTCGGGCTTTTCGGCTGGTCGGCCAGCGCCGGCGCGGCGAGAAGCGCACAAGCGACCGCAAGCACAATCCTTCGTGTCGTCATGTCTCATTCCTCCTTCGGCGAGGGAGGAACAGACAGTGCGACCCCGGGTTCCCCGGCACGCCGCCGACCGGCACGGGCGGGATGCATCGCACCCCGCCCTGCCGTCGGTCGGTTTACGGCTTCGGAGCCGGGGCCGGTGCGGGAGCCGGCGCGGGCGCAGGAGCCGGAGCCGGCTCCGGAGCGGCGGCGGGAGCCGGTGCGGGTGCCGGGGCCGGAGCAGCGGCGGGAGCAGGTTCAGGAGCGGCGACCGGCGCGGGTGCCGGAGCCGGCGCTGCCGCAGGAGCCGGAGCCGGAGCCGGTGCGGGGGCCGGAGCCGGTGCGGCAGCCGGGGCCGGAGCGGGTGCCGGAGCCGGTGCGGCAGCCGGGGCCGGAGCGGGTGCCGGAGCCGGAGGCGGCGCGGCGGGTGCCGGAGCGGCAGCCGGAGCCGCCGCGGCCGGGGCCTTCGGGGCCAGCTTGGCGGCCATCGCCTCGGTCGCCAGACCACGGTCGACGCAGGACCACAGCGCGTCCAGCGCCTTCTTCGTGCCGTTCAGGCCGTACCAGAACTCCTCGTCATCGAAGTCGAAGTTCAGCTTGTCGCCCATGCGCAGCTGTTCGTAGAGCGTATCGCTCTCCGGCAGGTCGACGATGATGGCGGTCTTGTCGACGACGATCGCCGTACCGCTGTTCTTCGCCTTCTTGTCGACCCAGTACTTGATCGGCTGCTTGGTGTCCTTCTTCAGCTTCCAGTCCGGCGCGACGATGCCCATCATGAAGTCGCGGTCACGGTCGAGCATGAACATCAGGACGGATTTGTCTTCGTACGGCGACTTGATGGTGCACAGCGACATGCGCCCGTTCTCGAACTTCAGTTCGCCTTCCCAATCCCATTCGGAGTTGGCATCGAACTTCTCGACATGCACTTGCGCCAGCGCCGTTCCCGAAACGGTGGCCATCAACAGCCCGCCGAACACGGCAGCGATCGTCTTCATCCCCCGGATCTCCCAAAAAAGGTCCCCTAACGGCGGGCATTATCCCATGGGACAAGAAGAGATGGCAACGGGAGAGCGGATTTCATTTTTGAAATCCGCGAACGTTACTTGAATGGTGTACAAATATTTAAAGGCGCGGGAGGCTGCTTGATGGTTCTTGCCTGCTCCCGATGTTGGGTTTTCGGCTTTGGCCTCAACCCAACCTACGTGCCCCTAGCCCCTCCCTCGCCCCCGGCGGGGGAGGGAGGGACCCATGCGCAGCATGGGAGGGTGGGGGCAAAGTTTTTCGGGGCGGCGGAGGTCCGGGCTCAAAGGCGTCTGTCGTCCCGCAGCGCCTAGCCCCCACCCTCCCGCCTTCGGCGGGCCCCTCCCTCCCCCGGCGGGGCCGGGGGAGGGGGTTTCGCCGTCAATCCTGGTCGCCGTCCTGCGCGACCTCCTCGGCCAACTCGCCGGCGAGGTCGGCGAACAGGCCGGCGTCCACCGTCAGGCCCTGCTTCTCGCAGATGCGCATGAAGATCCGGTACGCGTGCGTGATGGCGACGTCGTAGACCGCCTCGTCGGCTTCCTCGCTGTAGCGGTCCTTGACGTCCAGTTCCTTGAGCGTGACCGCGATGTCCTGGTCGGCGGCCTGCAGCACCGCTTCCATGGCTCGTTTGTGGAGGTCCGACATGTTCGAGATCCTTCTGTCCGTTACCGGCCCACCATGGAACGTGGGGCGCGGCCCTTAGCAAACCAATCGACGAAAAATGGCGCCCCCGTTCGGGGGCGCCATCATTCTAAGCGCCATGGGAGCGCGATGTCACACGACGCGGAAGTTCTTGAACTGCCACGGGTCGTCGGTGTCCACGTCCTCCGGGAACAGGCGGCCGCGATCCTCCAGCGGCGTCCAGCCGCCGTAGGCGCCGACCACCTCGCCCAGGTACGGGCGGCAAACCTCCAGCACGCGCTGGAAGTCCATCTCCTCCGGCTCGACCACGCCCTGCGTCGGGTTCTCGATCGCCCAGACGATGCCGGCCAGCACCGCCACGGTCACCTGCAGAGACGTGGCGTTGTTGTACGGGATGATCTTGCGGGCCTCGTCGATCGTCAGGCGCGAGCCGTACCAGTAGACGCCTTTCTTATGCCCCATCAGCAGCACGCCCAGCTCGTCGGTGCCGCTGACGATCTCGTCCATCATCAGGCGCTTGGACGGCTGCATGTGCCAGTTCTTGCCGGCCAGCTCGTGCACCGACTTCACCGCGTCGTCGCACGGGTGGTAGGCGTAGTGCACGGTCGGGCGGTAGGCGACGGTGCCGCCATCGTTCACCGTGTAGTAGTCGGCCGTCGAGATGGCCTCGCTGTGCGTGATCAGGAAGCCGTGGAAGGGACCTTCCAGCGGCGTCCAGGTGCGCACGCGGGTCGAGGCGCCGGGGCGCATCAGGTAGATGGCGGCGTCGCAGCCGAACTCGTGCCGGCGGCCGTCGGGCGGCAGCGCCTTCTCGTGGCTGCCCCAGCCCAGTTCGGCCGGCTGGCAGCCCTCGCCGACGAAGCCGTCGATGGACCAAGTGTTGACGAACTCGCCCACCTTCTTCGGCTGGTTCGACACCTGGGTGTCGCGCTCGGCCACGTGGATGACCTTCACGCCCAGGTCCATGGCCAGCTTGGCCCAGCCCGCGCGGTCCTTCGGCACGGCGGCGTCCGCGCCGGTGTCGCGGGCGATGTCCAGCAGCGCCTGCTTGATGAAGTGCGTCACCAGACCCGGGTTGGCGCCGTGCGTCAGCACCGCCGTCGGCCCGCCGGCGAACTCCGCCTTGTGCGCCAGCGCCGATTCGCGCAGCGCGTAGTTGGAGCGCAAGCTGGGCGACAGGCTCGAATCGGTGTAGCCGCCCGCCCAGGGCTCGATGCAGGTGTCGAGGTAGAGCGCCCCCACCTTGTGGCAGAACTCGAACAGCGCGACCGACGACACGTCCACCGACAGGTTGACGAGGAAGTCGCCCTTGCCCAGAAGCGGCGTCAGCACCTGGACGTAATTGTCCTTGGTCAGCGGCAGGTTCATGAAGCGGACGTTGTATTCGTCGGCTTCCGCGTGCCCGCGCTCTTCCGCGGTGATGATGGTGATCTGCTCCGCGCCCACGCCGATGTGGCGGAAGATGAGCGGCAGGACCCCCTGGCCGATCGAGCCGAAGCCGACGATGACCATGCGGCCGGAGAAGGTGCAGTGCTTCTGGTTGTAGGGCATAGACGGGTGCTCCCGAGGCTTGATGTGCTGCTGTCTGTCTTCGGGCATCCCCCCGGCCCACCCCTCCCCCGAAACGGCGAGAGGAGCTGCCACACCCTGTGATCCCAAGATTTGTCCCCGCCCCTGGGAGGGGGGCGGGTTTGTCGGGTCGGGGGGACGGTCGTCCTTTCTAACAGAGTTGCGGAATAACCAGCGAGCCCGTTCAGGCTGCGCTGGCGGCGAGATCGTATCCGGGCGTCTCCAGCAGCGGGGGATCCGCCACCTCGACCACCCGCGCCTGCTCGAAGCCGTTGAAGGCCGTGCGCAGGCAGGACCCGTAGGCGCCGAGCTGGCCCAGCTCGATCCAATCCCCCTCCCTGGCGTCGGAGGGCAGGAGGAACGGGCCGTTCATCCGGTCGGCACTGTCGCACGTCGGGCCGTAGAAGGCGAAGGCCGCGACCGGCGCCTCCGACATCGGCTCGAACGGGCGCAGCAGGCGCGCCGGGAAACGGAAGCCCGGTACGCCGGCATCCGACAGGCTGCCGTAGACGCCGTCGGTGATGTACAGCTCATCGCCGCGCCGCTTGGTGATCCGCACCACCAGCGACACGCCCGGCGCCACCAGCGCGCGCCCCGGCTCGCACCAGATGCGGCAGTGCGCGGGCAGGTCCAGCGTGGCGATGCCGCGCGCGATGGCGGCCATGAAGTCGCCCAGCGGCGGCGGCGTGACGCCCGGGTAGGACACCGGGAAGCCGCCGCCGACGTCCAGCACGTCGATGGCCACGCCCGCCTCGGCGATCACCGCGCCGGCCAGCGCGATGGCGCGCTCGTACGCCGCCGGGTCCAGCATCTGCGAACCGACGTGGAAGCTGACGCCCAACTTGGGCGCCACCGCGCGGGCGGCGCGCAGCAGGGCCACCGCCTCCGCGGCCGGGGCGCCGAACTTGCCGGACAGGTCGTAGACCGCGTTGCCCTTCGGCAGCGCCAGCCGCACCACGAGGCCGAGATCGGCGGCATCGCCGGTCTCCTGCCGGATCTTCTCCAGCTCCTCCATGGAATCGAGGACGAAGTCGCGCACGCCGTACTGCTCGTACGCCGCGCGGATCGCCTGGCGGCCCTTGACCGGGTGCATGTAGTGCAGCACGGCGTCCGGGAACATCTGGCGGATCAGGCGGATCTCGCCCGGCGAGGCGACGTCGAAGTGGCGCACCCCGCCGGCCCACAGCGCGCGCAGCACCGTGGTGTCGGGATTGCACTTCACGGCGTACAGCACGTCGCCGCCCACCGCCGCGCCGAAGGCGGCGACGAAGGAGCGGGCCGTCTCGGCCAGCACGCCGGGGCGGACGCAGAGCATCGGCTCCTCCGGCCGGTGCAGCGCCGTGGCCTGGAGGACGGACGGACGGGGGCCGGCGGGACGCGGACCGGCGGCGGCGAGGCCGCGGCGCAGAGGCGCGACGGCGGATCGGGAGCGGGCGTAGCCCATGGCGCACTCCTGTTCCGGGCCCCGGCGAGGGGGCCCATATGCGGACTTCGGCCCGGTGCCGCGCATCGGCGCGGGCAGACCAGAACCAAGGTGGCGGGGAACGACGGGTGGGCCGGAGTCGTGCGCGCGGCCGGGCTCAACAGCTCCGGGCGTTCAAGGCGTCGATGTCCGGCTGAGGGCTACCGTTTACTGGCCCTGCCGTGGCGACTGGACAACATACTGTGCTCCCTCTCGGGACCGGCCCACTGATGACCGGCTCTGCCAAAAAGGACGCGGTACGTCGTTGCATAACCACAGTGGGCCATAGGCACGTGCGAGTGCGTCGTGCGCATTCAAATACGCGCTTTCGCCGCAGATGCAAGTGAATTTTTTGGGCTGAACGCGCCCCCGGCCGGGGGCGCATTCCCCGTGGCCGATCAACGCGTTGCCAGCATGTCCGCGACCGCGTCGACGGCCGCCGCGGCATAGGGGCGGATGCGCGGCGGGATCTGCGACGGGTTGATCCCCGGCCCCAGGATTCCGACACCCACCGGCTTCATGAATTCCAGCTGCAGGTCGATCAGGCTCTTGATCACCGCGTGGCCCATGACCGATCCGTGCTCGGTCTCGCCGCGCTCGATGATGCCCAGCGCCACCACGGCGTCGACGTCCGCGCGCATCAGCAGGCGCTTCACCGCCAGCGGCTTCTCCATGGAGCCGGGCACCCACGCCTCGCCGTCCGGCGCGATCGACAGGCCCCGTTTGCGCGCGACGGCGCGCGCCTCCTCCAGCATCTCCGTGACCTCGGCCGTATGGAACTTGCCGAGCACGATCCCGATGTTCGCCACCCCTGCCCTCTCCCTTTTCAGTCGATGAACCGTCAGTGCGCGCCGCACAGCAGCGGACGGTCGCAGCCGAGGATGTGGTCCATCAGCCAAAAGCGCAAGAAGTCCCGCACCGCCACCCCGACGTCGAGCGTCCCGTCGGCGATTTCCGCGCGGATGCCCTCGAACTGCTGGGCCATGACGGCGTGGTGGGCGCGGTGCTGGAGGAAGCGGCCGGGGGCCATGGCGCGCACCACACCCTCCTCCATCCCGAAATGGGCGTGAACGTGGTCGCGCAGCCCGTCGACGCGGCGGAGCGCATCGGCCGGCGCCAGCCCGGCGGCGGCGGCGCGGTGCAGGTCGTTCAGCATGCCGACGAGCCCGCGGTGCTGCTGGTCGATGGTGGGGATGCCGGTCTCGTGCTCGGCACCCCAGGCGATCAGGTCGCGCCCGGCGCCGGGCGCCGCCGCCTTCAGCAGGGCGGCGTAGGAGCCGTCGTAGCGGGTTTCGTGCCGGCACAGCACGGTGTCGAGCGTGCCGGCCACGGTGGACAGAAAATCCCGCGACACGTCGCACTCGCGCACATAGGCGACAAGGCGGCCGACCTGCGTGTTCAGCAACTCGTGCTGTTCGGCGTGCTCCTCCCAGCCGTCGTGGCCCAGCGCGCGGATGATCAGCTCCTCGCAGGCGAAATGGGCGTGCAGGTCGGCGGTGAGGGCGTCGAGGACGGGGGCGATCTGCTCGCGCGGGGCGCCGCCGTCGCAGCGTTCGCGGATCTGGCCGATGCGGCGCACCAGCGCCGCGTGCGTGCCGTCGATGAAGCGGTTGCCGGTCTCGGGCACCGGGTGATGGTCGACGTTCATGGCCTCCCCCTGCGGCGTGCCGTTCGGCGGCGTCTTCATCCGCGCATCGGCAGAATACTGCATGCGTGCGCTTATGAGTTGTACCAATCCCGTGACCGGGCGGGCAATCGGGCGGGGGTGCGGCGAATCAACTCGGCCTTGGCCGGCTCAGGCCGGTTCGTGGCGCGGAAAGCGGCCGGCGATGGCGTCGCCGGTGTAGTCGGCCACCCAGCCGTCGGGGCGGGTGAACAGGCGCACGGCGGTGAACGACGGGGGATTCCCCATGTCGAACCAGTGCCGCGTGCCGGCCGGGATGCTGATCATGTCGCCGCGCTCGCACGCGACGCGGAAGACCTTGTCCTCCAGGTGCAGCCAGAAGCAGCCGCCGCCCTCGACGAAGAAGCGCGCCTCGTCCTCGGTGTGGGTGTGCTCGGACAGGAATTTCCGCCGCAGGTCGTCCACGCCCGGCGTGTCCGGCGCCACGCGGACCACGTCGGCGCACCGGAAACCGCGGCTGGCCTTCAGGCGCGCGATCGGCGCGGCATAGGCCGCGAGCACGCGCGCCGCGTCCGCGTCGGCGGGAAGCTGCGGCTCGACCGCCCAGCGCTCGAACAGGATGCCGGCGTGGGCGAGGTGCGCGGACACCACCAGCCAGTCGCGGCTGGACAGCTCCGGCACGGCGGCGTCGGTGTCCCAGTAGACGGTCAGGGCGGTCATGTCGTCCTCTTCACGGCACCTTGCGGCGACCGGCGGGTTGCACGCGGCGTATGGATATTCTATTTCCGATCGGCGCGCGCGGTACATCGTGCCGCAGCTTTTCCGGCCGGCGGATCGTCGCAGCCGCGCGTTGTCGCTGGCGTTGCCAGCAAAGCTCGATTATCTTTCAAATCTGTAACATTCGCCTGCCAACCCGAACGGCGCCCGTCATGGCCATCTCCCTGCGCTCCCGCCTGCTGGCCAGCTTCGCCGGACTGGCGGCCGTCGTGTCCGGCGGCCTGATGCTCTGGCACCTGGACCGCACCGACGCGCTGCTCGCCCAGGCGCAGGATCTGGCGCTGCGCGACCACTACACCGCCATGCGCGCCCAGATCGACACGGAGATGCAGACGGCGCGGGCGCTGGCGCTCCAGACCGCAAGCCTGCGGGAGGTGCAGGACGCCTTCGCCGCCAGCGACCGCGAGCGGCTGCGCGCCCTGCTGGAGCCCGGCTTCAAGGCCCTGGCCGAGCAGACCGGCGTGACGCAGATGCAGTTCCACACGCCGCCGGCCATCTCGTTCCTGCGGCTGCACCGGCCGGACCACAGCGACGACCTCGCCGGCTTCCGCCTGACCGTGATCGAGGCGAACCGCACCCGGCGGCCGGCGCAGGGCGTGGAGGCGGGAAGCGTCGGCCCGACCATCCGCGCGGTGCAGCCGGTGTCGCGCGACAACCGCTTCCTGGGCACGGTCGAGTTCGGCATCGACGTCGGCGACCGGTTCGTCGCCGGCTTCAGGCAGCGCCTGGGCGCCGACATCCTGCTGCACGTGCGCGGCGACGACGGCGGACACCGGCGCGTGGCCGGCAACGCGGCCACGCTCGCCACCTACGCCGCGCTGTCGCAGGCGCAGAACGGCGCCGTCGTGACCGCGCCGGCCACCCCGGAACAGCCCAAGGCGGTGCTGACCGGGCCGGTGCGCGACTACGCCGGCAAGACCATCGCCGTGGCCGAGATCAGCATGGACGGCACGCGCTACCTGCAGCGGCGCACGCAGGCCTGGGTCGAGGCACTGCTGGGCTTCGCCATGGCGGTGGGGCTGGCGGCGGTGGCGGCGGTGGTGCTCGCGCGCCGGGTCGGGCGCCCGCTGCGCCGGCTGACCGACGCGGTGCACCGCCTGACCGGCGGCGACGCCTCGGCGGCGATGCCCGGCCGCGGGCGCGGCGACGAGTTCGGCACCATGGCCGCGGCACTGGAGGGCCTGCGCCGCCAGACCCGCGAGCGCCAGCGCCTGGACGACGCCGCCCCCCATCTGGCGGCGCTGGTGCAAAGTGCGGGCGACGCCATCGTCGCCATCACGCTGGACGGCATCGTCACGCACTGGAACCGGGGGGCGGAGCGCCTGTACGGCTTCAAGCCGGCCGAGGCGGTGGGCAAGCCCGCGGCCGACCTGATCGTGCCGGCCGACCGGCGAACGGACTTCATGGACATGCTGGTCGCCGTCGCCGAAGGCGGCATCGTCGACAACCTGGAGACCGAGCGCCAGCGCAAGGACGGCAGCCGGCTGGCGGTGGAACTGACGCTGTCGCCCATCCGCGAGAACGGTGCGATCACCGGCGCCTCCTGCATCGCGCGCTGCCCCGTGACCGCAGCCGACACGCCGGAGCTTGCCGCCGACGCGGTGGGCGGGGCGTAGCCTATGGCGCCGGGCGCGGGCGCAGGGCGCGGACGGGGCGCCCGTCGATGGCCGCCAAGCCCAGGCCGATCAGCGCCATGCCCAGGAACTGCCGGGGTTCGATCACCTCGCCCAGGATGCCCATGCCCAGCAGCATGGCGCTGACCGGCACCAGGAAGGTCACCAGCACCGCGTTGGTCGCGCCCGCCGTCGCCAGGATGCGGAAGTACAGGATGTAGGCCACCGCCGTGCCGAGCAGCGCCAGCGCCGCCACCGCGCCCAGCGTCACGGCACCCGGCGCCGGGTTCAGCCACGGGCGGTCGACCAGCAGCACGACGGGCAGCATCATGACCGTCGACGCCGACACCTGCCCGGCGGCGGTGACCAGCGGCGGCGTGCCGCGGAAGCGCCGGCCGTAGATGCCGGCCAGGGCGTAGGAGGTCGCGGCGCCCAGAATCGCCACCTGCCCGGCCACGTCGCGCCCCAGCCCGCCCAGAGCCGCCGGCCCGATCATCACGACGATGCCCGCCAAGCCCACCAGCACGCCGGACAGGCGGTTCGCCGTCATCCGCTCGTCCCGCGTCAGGACGTGCGCGAGCAGCACGGTGAACAGCGGCGTGGTGGCGTTGAGGATGGCGGCGAGGCCGCTGGCGATCTGCGTCTGGCCCCACATGATGAGGCTGAACGGAATGAAGTTGTTCAGCAGGCCCAGGGCGAAGTATGGCAGCCAGTCACGCGGTCGTGCCGGCATGCGCAGCCCGGAGACGCGGACGGCCAGCAGCAGTGCGGCCGCCGCCAGCCCGACGCGGCCGAGCACGATCGTGAACGGCGGCAGTTCGGCCAGCGCCACCTTGCCCAGGAAGAAGGACCCGCCCCACAGGACGGAGAGGAGGATGAGGAGGAGCCATTCCAGCCCTCCCATGCGCGGTGCGGCGTTCGTCATGCCCCGACGATGCCGCCGCCCGCCCTCCGATGCCACCCGGTTCTTGCGCTACCGGATCAGAAGCGTTCCAGCGAGACGCAGACGCTGTCCTTGCCCTTCAGGCTGCCGCAGCCATCGCTGCGCTGGGAGATGAAGCGGATCTGCACGCGGTCGCGGTCGACGCCGGCGGGCAGCAGCGCCTCCGCCACCTCCAGGCGGGTGGCGGGGGCCGGCCCCTGGGGCTTGCCGGCCTTGGCCAGCTGCATCTGCGGCTTCGGCTCGGCCTTGGCGACCTGCACCGGTGCGGGAGCCGGGGCCGGCTTGTCGCTGCGCGGCGGCGCCTTGGCGATCTGCACGGGGGCCACTTGAACCGGAGCGGCCGGCTTCTGCGCCACGACCACCTCCGGCTGCGCCGGGGCGGGAACGGCGGCGGGAGCGGCCGGGGCGGGCTTCGGGGCGTCCTTCGGCAGGACCGCCACCTCGATGGCGACGGCGCCGGAGGAGGCGGACGGCTGCTGCGGCTCGTGCCCGCGGATCTGCGGGGTCAGCGCCGCCAGATAGGAGCGCGTCTCGCCGGGCAGCTTCTGCTTGCGCGCCAGAACGTTGGCGTAGCAGGCCGGGCCGCAGTTGTAGGCGGCCAGGAAGCCCGGCGCGCCGAACAGGTCGTACATCTCGCGGATGTAGGCGGTGCCGGCCATGATGTTGTCGCGCACGTCGGTCGGGTCGGAGCCCAGGCCGTATTGTGCGCGCATCAGCTCGTAGGTGCCGGGCATGACCTGCATCAGGCCGATGGCGCCGGCCTTGCTGGTCAGCACGCGGCCGTTGACCATGTGCCGCCCGTGGCTCTCGCGCATCATCACCGCGCGGATCCAGCGTTCGGGAACGTCGAAACGCTCCGACGCCTCGCGGATGTGCGGCACCCAGCGGCCGAGCGGATCGGAGGGGTCGATGGGTGTTGCGCCCCGGTCCGGGACGGCGGCCACCTCGGTGGGCTGCTGCGTGGCGCAGCCGG
>Ga0196976_1000259_pt1 | contig 35841 bp, 26 predicted proteins | sample S3v_513CmetaG_FD_148644 | JGI IMG/M metagenome (GOLD analysis project Ga0196976, IMG submission 148644) | Soil microbial communities from Anza Borrego desert, Southern California, United States - S3+v_5-13C | ecosystem: Environmental > Terrestrial > Soil > Desert | place: USA: California... | reverse complement strand
ATCGAACGCGCCGCCCTGCTCCGGTCCCTCGGTCACGTGCAGAGCGTGGTGGAACGCCGCAACACCATTCCCATCCTCTCCAACGTGCTGCTGAAGGCGCAGGACGGCGAGCTGTCGCTGGCCGCCACCGACATGGACCTGGAGATCGTCGAGTCCGTTCCGGCCTCGATCACCCGGCCGGGCGGCACCACGGCGCCGGCGCACACGCTGTACGACATCGTGCGCAAGCTGCCCGACGGCAGCCAGGTGGAGCTGGACGTGGCGGGCGACGGGTCGCAGCTGACGCTGCGGTCGGGGCGGTCGCAGTTCAAGCTGTCGTGCCTGCCGGTGGAGGACTTCCCGCAGCTGTCCGGCGGCGACCTGAAGCACCGCTTCCCGCTGGCGGCCGGCGACCTGCGCGCGCTGATCGACCGCACGCGCTTCGCCATCTCCACCGAGGAGACGCGCTATTACCTGAACGGCATCTACGTGCACGCCGCCCGGCAGGCCGCCGCCACCGGCGACATCCCGGTGCTGCGCGCCGTGGCCACCGACGGCCATCGTCTGGCGCGCGTCGAGATGCCGCTGCCGGACGGGGCGGACAACATCCCCGGCGTCATCATCCCGCGCAAGACAGTGATGGAGGTGCGCAAGCTGATCGACGAGGCGGCCGACCGCATCGAGATCTCGCTGTCGGAGAACAAGGTCCGCTTCGCCTTCGATTCGATCGTCATGACGTCGAAGCTGATCGACGGCACCTTCCCGGACTACGAGCGCGTCATCCCCACCGGCAACGACAAGGTGATGGAGGTGGACGCCCGCCTGTTCGCCAGCGCCGTGGACCGCGTGGCCACCATCTCCACCGAGAAGAGCCGGGCGGTGAAGCTGGCCGTGACGCGCGGCACGCTGACGCTGTCCGCCACCAGCCCGGAAGCCGGCAGCGCCACCGAGGAGCTGGAGGTCAATTACCAGGACGGCCCCCTGGAAATCGGCTTCAACTCTCGCTATCTCCTTGACATCACTCAGCAGATCGAGGGCGAGGGCGCCCGCTTCACGATGGCGGACGCGGCGTCGCCCACCATCATCCGCGACGTCGCCGACGGCACCGCGCTGTACGTGCTGATGCCCATGCGCGTCTGACCGGCAACGGAGTCGCAGGTTCGTAGGTTGGGTTGAGGCGCACGCCGAAAACCCAACGCGGACGCCGTGCCGGAACGTTGGGTTTTCGCTGGCGCTCAACCCAACCCACGGACGAAGGGCGTGCCCTGCGGCCCCAACGGAACGGACCAGTTGCTCGAAGCACTTCGGATAGACCCCCGGCAACCCGACGCCCTGGCGGTCACGCGGCTGACGCTGACGCGTTTCCGCGGCTATGAACTGGCGCGGCTGGAGCCGGACCGGCGGCCGGTGGTGCTGATCGGCCCGAACGGCGCCGGCAAGACCAACCTTTTGGAAGCCGTCAGCTTTCTCGCCCCCGGCCGCGGCCTGCGCGGGGCGAAGCTGGCGGAGGTGGAGCGCATCGGTTCCGCCCCCGGCGCCGGCTGGGCGGTGGCGGCGGTGGTGGAGACGCCGGCCGGCCCGGTGGAGATCGGCACCGGCCGCGAACCCGGCATCCACGAGACCGACCGCCGCGTCGTCCGCATCGACGGCCACCCGGCCAAGGGACAGACCGTGCTGGCCGAGCATGTCGCGGTGGTGTGGCTGACGCCGCAGATGGACCGGCTGTTCCTGGAGGGCTCCAGCGGCCGGCGCCGCTTCCTCGACCGCCTCGTCTTCGGCTTCGACCCGGCGCACGCCGGGCGGCTCAGCCGCTACGAGCACGCCATGCGCGAGCGGGCGCGGCTGCTGCGCGACGGGCGCGGCGACGACGGCTGGCTGTCCAGCCTGGAGGACCAGATGGCGACCACCGGCATGGCGGTGGCGGCGGCGCGCCTGGACGTGGTGCAGCGCCTGCGCGCCGCCTGCGCCCGCGCGGTGGGCCCCTTCCCCGGCGCCGAGCTGGCGGTGGAGGGTGCCGTTGAGGATTGGTTGGGCAACGGCCCGGCCCTGGCGGCGGAGGACGCGCTGCGCGAGCAGCTGCGCGCGTCGCGCCGGCACGATTCCGAGGCCGGCGGGGCGGCGGTGGGCCCGCACAAGAGCGATCTGGCCGTGCGCCACCAGGACAAGGACATGCCGGCCGGCCTGTGCTCGACCGGCGAGCAGAAGGCGCTGCTGATCGCCATCGTGCTCGCCAACGCCCGGCTGCTGGCCGCAGAACGCGGCGCGGCGCCGCTGCTGCTGCTGGACGAGGTGGCGGCGCACCTGGACGAGGAACGCCGCCGCGCCCTGTTCGGCGAGCTGCTCGCGTTGGGCGCCCAGGCATGGATGACCGGCACCGACGCCGCCGTCTTCGCGCCGCTGGGCGAGGACGCCTGCCGCTTCCGCGTGGAGGACGCGCGGGTGGCGCCGGGGTAGAGTCACACACAAAAAAATGCGGCCAGGCGCGCCGCGACGCACCATATTTGGAACGACCTCTGTTATAATCGAGCCATGGCACAGGAAGCTTTGAAACCCGTCCTCCCGCAGGAGGAATACGGCGCCGACGCGATCACCGTTCTGCGTGGTCTGGACGCCGTCCGCAAACGTCCGGGCATGTACATCGGCGACACCGATGACGGTTCTGGCCTGCACCACATGGTCTACGAGGTCGTGGACAACGCCATCGACGAGGCGCTGGCCGGCTATTGCGACGCCGTCCTGGTGACGCTGAACGCCGACGGCTCCGTCACGGTGCGCGACAACGGCCGCGGCATCCCCACCGACATCCACGCCGAGGAAGGCGTGTCGGCGGCGGAGGTCGTGATGACCCAGCTGCACGCCGGCGGCAAGTTCAACCAGAACTCCTACAAGGTGTCGGGCGGCCTGCACGGCGTGGGCGTGTCGGTGGTGAACGCCCTGTCGGAGGTGCTGGAGCTGCGCATCTGGCGCGGCGGGCGGGAGTGGTTCATGCGCTTCCGCCACGGCGTCGCCGACGCGCGCCTGGCCGACGTGGGCGAGGCCCCGGTGGTGGACGGCAAGCAGCTGACCGGCACCGAGGTGACCTTCCTGCCGTCGAAGGAGACGTTCACCAACACGGAGTTCGACTTCGCGACGCTGGAGCACCGGCTGCGCGAGCTGGCCTTCCTGAACTCCGGTGTTCGCCTCGTGCTGACCGACAAGCGTGGCGTCGAGCCCAAGGTGCACGACCTGCACTACGAAGGCGGGCTGGAGGCGTTCGTGCAGTGGCTCGACCGCTCGAAGGTGGCGCTGCACAAGCCGGCCATCACCATGAAGGCCGAGCGGCCGACCGAGCACGGCGGCACCGTCACCGTGGAATGCGCGCTCCAGTGGAACGACAGCTACCACGAGACGACGCTCTGCTTCACCAACAACATCCCGCAGAAGGACGGCGGCACGCACCTCGCCGGCTTCCGCGGGGCGCTGACGCGCGCCATCAACAACTACGCCAACGAATCCGGCATCGCCAAGAAGGAGAAGGTCAACCTCTCCGGCGACGACGCGCGCGAGGGTTTGACCTGCGTGCTGTCCGTGAAGGTGCCGGACCCGAAGTTCTCCAGCCAGACCAAGGACAAGCTGGTCTCGTCGGAGGTCCGTCCGGTCGTCGAATCGGTGGTCGGCGAGTTCCTGGCCCAGTACTTCGAGGAGCACCCGGCCGACGCCAAGCGCGTCGTGCAGAAGGTGGTCGAGGCCGCCGCCGCCCGTGAGGCCGCGCGCAAGGCGCGCGAGCTGACGCGGCGCAAGGGTGCGCTCGACATGGCGTCGCTGCCCGGCAAGCTGGCCGACTGCCAGGAGCGCGACCCGGCGCTGTCGGAGCTGTTCATCGTCGAGGGCGACTCGGCGGGCGGTTCGGCCAAGCAGGGGCGCTCGCGCCAGTTCCAGGCGATCCTGCCGCTGCGCGGCAAGATCCTGAACGTGGAGCGCGCGCGCTTCGACAAGATGCTGTCGTCGGCCGAGATCGGCACGCTGATCGCGGCGCTGGGCACCGGCATCGGCCGCGACGAGTTCAACGTCGAGAAGACGCGCTACCACAAGATCATCATCATGACCGACGCGGACGTGGACGGTTCCCACATCCGCACGCTGCTGCTGACCTTCTTCTTCCGGCAGATGCCGGACCTGATCGAGAAGGGTTACCTGTACATCGCGCAGCCGCCGCTGTACCGCATCAAGCGCGGCAATGCGAAGGAGCGGTACCTGAAGGACGACCGCGCGCTGGAGGAGTACCTGATCGAGGCGGCGCTGGGCGACCTGTCGGTGACGCTGGCCGACGGCACGCTGCTGCACGGCGAGCCGCTGAAGGAGGTGGTGGAGCAGGCCCGCTCCGCCCGCCAGCACCTGGAAGCGCTGGCCCGCAAGGCCGGCAACGCGGCGGTGGTCGAGCAGGCGGCGGTGGCCGGCGCCCTGTCCCTGGGGCTGGCGACGGATGCCGAAAAGGCGGCGGAGGCTGCGGCGGTCGTGGCGGCCCGCCTGAACGCGCAGGACGCCGAAGGCGGCTGGCGCGGCGAGGCATGGCCGGACGGCGGCTATGTGCTGATCCGCACGCGGCGCGGCGTGACGCACCGCCACGTGCTGGACGCCGACCTGCTGAAAAGCGCCGAGGCGCGCAAGCTGGACGCCCTGGCGGCCACGCTGAAGCGCACCTTCCTGGAGCCCGGCCGCGCCTTCGAGAAGCAGAAGGAGCTGCGGACGCTGAACGGCCCGGCGGCGCTGTTCGACACGGTGATGGAACTGGGCCGCCGCGGCGTGACGATCCAGCGCTACAAGGGCCTGGGCGAGATGAACCCGGACCAGCTGTGGGAGACCACGCTGGACCCCACCAAGCGCTCGCTGCTGCAGGTGAAGGTCAACCACGCCGACCAGGCGGAGGAGGTCTTCTCCACCCTGATGGGCGACATCGTCGAGCCGCGCCGTGAGTTCATCCAGGACAACGCGCTGAAGGTGGCGAACCTGGACGTGTGATGGTGTTTGTGTCGCCTGACGCATAACTTGAGAATTGTGACACATAATGTGCGAACGGAACCCCGTTCGCACATTATGTGTCATGGCGTTTCCGAAGCTCGAATGCTGGCCTGCCGCCTGCATCGTCACTCCGCCCGCCTGCCTAAAACCGCGTCCTCTCTTTCCTTTTCAGCACCGACTTCACCATTTTGCCGAACGAGCGGTCGCGGGCGCGGCGTTCGGCCAGGGTTTCCGTGTTGAACGCCTCCTCGGCGGCGAGCTTGCGCCAGCGGGCGAGGCGTTCCGGGGGCAGCGTTCCCGCCTCGATCGCCGCCCGCACGGCGCAGCCGGGTTCGGCTTCGTGCGTGCAGTTGGAGAAGCGGCAGGCCTTCGCCAGCAAAACGATGTCTTCGAACACCTCCTCCACGCCGGCTGCCGTATCGGTCAGCTGCAGTTCCCGCATGCCCGGCGTGTCGATCAGCCAGCCGCCCTCCTCCAGGCGGTGCAGCGAACGGGCGGTCGTGGTGTGCCTCCCCTTGTCGTCGTCGTCGCGAATCGCCTGGGTCGCAAGCGCGCGGGCACCCGTCAGCGTGTTGATCAGCGTCGATTTGCCGACGCCGGACGAACCCATCAGGGCCACCGTCTGCCCCGAACCGCACCACGCCCTGATCCCGGCGAGGTCACCGGGTTCGAGCGCATTGACGGTTTCGACCAGCAGGCCCCGCTGCAAGGCGCGGGCCGCCCTGGCGTAAGCCTCTGGCTCGTCCGTCAGGTCGGCCTTGGTCAGCACGACGACCGGCGTGACGCCCGCTTCCCGCGCCAGGACCAGGTAACGCTCCAGCCGCGCCACGTTGAAGTCCTGGTTGCAGGAGGAGACGATGAACAGCGTGTCGATGTTGGCCGCGATCAGCTGCAGCCTGCGGCCCGTCCCCGGTGCGCGCCGTTTGAACAGGCTCGTGCGTTGCAGCACGCGGTCGGGGCGGTGCGTGTCGCGGTTGATCAGCAGCCAGTCGCCGACGGTCGGGTACTCCTCCTCCGACCGGGCGTCGTGCAGGTAGGAGGGGATCATCGTTTCACCCCCGTCGCCTGCCACGCACAACTGGCCGCGATGGACCGCCAGAACGCGAACAGGGAGAGAGAGGGAAAGGTCGTCGATCGAGATTTGCGATTGAAAGAAGGCCGTCCAGCCGAGGTCGGCCAGACCCGGATTTTTCGATGTCATTTCGGTCTTCACCAACTGTTTCCGATCCGCACACGGGGTGCGGAGAGCGCAAAAAGGATCCGGCGCCCGCGTGGGCACCCCTCTTGCGGCTGGTATCGGGCCGGTGAACACCCTTGCCGACGCGGGAACACGCCCGACGTTCGGTCAATTCCCTACATGGGAAGGATCAGATCACGCGACCGGTCCAGCCAAGTCGGAAACAGCGACAATCAAAAAATCCTCCGATCCGTGAAGTTGCGACGGCCTGAACATAAGCCTGGGAAGAGGAGACCGCAAGCGCGACATCGCTCACTGGTGGCCGTCACGAAATGGTGGTCCCGGCTGGGATTGAACCAGCGACCCCCACGATGTCAACGTGGTGCTCTCCCGCTGAGCTACAGGACCTCGACATTCCAAACTGGAGCGGGCGAAGGGATTCGAACCCTCGACCCCAACCTTGGCAAGGTTGTGCTCTACCCCTGAGCTACGCCCGCAGAAACTGGCGCGAGTGACGGGACTTGAACCCGCGGCCTCCGGCGTGACAGGCCGGCGCTCTAACCAACTGAGCTACACCCGCGCAATAGAGCGCGCCTTATACGGAAGCTTGGCCGCAGGCGCAAGTACAGAAACATCCAAAAATGGTGGAGCCGAGGGGGATCGAACCCCTGACCTTCGCAATGCCATTGCGACGCTCTCCCAGCTGAGCTACGGCCCCGCCGTGGTGCTGCCAGAGAGGATTGAACTCTCGACCTCTCCCTTACCAAGGGAGTGCTCTACCACTGAGCTACGGCAGCAAACCGCGGGGCGCGGTTGGTACCAGGGCGCGGCGCTCCTGTCAAACGCCTTGTCTCAGCCAACGTCGTCAAAGCGGTGCGGACACCCGGATTCGAACGCGCGTGCCGTGGACGAGCCGCGAATCCGCCGCGCGCCTTACCCGGCGGCCGACTTGGCGTCGAAGATGGCGACGGTCTGCCGGCCGCGGAGGACCGGCTGGCCGGCGTCGTTCCACAGGGTCATGATCTGCGACGAGTATCCGTGCACGATGCTTTCCGCCTTGCTGTGCAGGAGCCACCAGCCCGACGCGCTGTCCGGCGCGTCGTCGAGCACGTCGAAGGACCAGGTCATGGTGCTGATCGGGAAACGCGTGGCGGCGACCGCCAGCGCCGGCGGCGGCAGGGTGTCGCCGAGCGCGGCCAGAGCCGCGAACGCGCCACCCGCCTTGCCGTCGAGGTGCCGGGCCCACACCGTCAGGGCGGGGGAGCCACCCTGCTGTCCGGACATTTCGGCCAGACGCGTCACGAAGTGGCGTGTGAAGTTCGGACGGGCCGCGGTGCCGAAGAAGTCGGGACAGGCGTCCCAATGGGAAGCGTCCGGCGGCGTCACGTCCCGGTGGTCGAACTGCGATGGCCGGGCCGCGGCGAAGCACAGCATGGCTCGCGCCGCGACGCCCGCCTCGCCCTCCGCGTCCACCGCGACGAAGGTGGCGGACTTGCCCTGGCGAAGCGTTTGCGGCCGCAACGAGAGGCGGCCCGTGGCCGGCCCGAGGAAGGCGAACTGGGCCGAGCGCAGCGGCGGCAGGTCCGGCACGGTGTTGAGGACGCTTTGCACGCACAGCGCGGCGGTCAACCCGCCATAGGTCGTGCGGCCCTGGAGCCAGTCCTCCGGCAGGTCGATGTGTTGCGCGGCGGCGTCCGGAGCAAGCCGGGCGAGAAGGTCTGTAAACGGGGTCACGGGGGGTCCTGCGATTGACGGGAGGAGGCGCGGGAAACGAAGCAACCACAGGTTACCCAAATTTCGGCCTGGATCCATCGCCGACGACATCCGCTTCTTCGATTCCACCTTCGACCAGGACCGGATGGTCGAAGGCGCCCACCGCCCGGAGATCATGAGCGGCGCCGACGCGGTGCTGCGCGTCGGCGCCGGGCCGGGATGAGGAGAGTTGCGGCACGCACGGTCCGGGGACGGGCGTCCCCGTCCCCGGACCCGCGGCGTCAGCCTTCCAGCACGAGGACGTCCACGTGCGGCGCCGTCCCGGAACGGCCGACGGAGCCGTGGCGGTCCGCCATCGCCACGGCGCGCGCCGTCAGCGTGCGGTTGGCCGGGCTGTGGGGCTTCAGGTCGTTGCGTTCGGCGACCAGCGCGCGGGCCAGCGGCGCGTCGCCGCCGCGGATGGCCGCCTCGGCCAGGGTCAGGTCGATGATGTCGCGCTGGGCGTGGCTGCCGCCGAAGCGGTGGGCGCGGGTGCGCACCGCGTACAGCAGATCCGCCGCCGTGCGGTAGTCGCCCCGGCCGAACGCCCGCAAGGCCCGGCACACCGGCACGCCGACCTCGCGCGCCGACATGGCCGCGGTGCCCTGGTCGCGCCGGGCGGTCGCCTCCTGCACGGCGAGGACGCGGTCCGCCGCCGCCGTGCGGCCGTCGGCCAGCAGGGCCATCATGGCGTGAACGTCGTTGAAAGCGTAGAAGCCGTCGCAGGCCGCCCGCTCCCATCCGTCGGCCACGGCACCCCAGCGTCCGCCCACGTCGATGCCGCGCAGGTGCAGGCGCCAGAGCATGGCCGCGGCGTCCACCAGTTCCAGCGCCGTCGACGCCGGGTTCGGCCGCACGTGCGCGTCGTAGAGCGCCAGCACCCGCTCCGTCTCGCCCTGCTCCAGGTGGTACAGCGCCAGGTGCCACCAGTTGTGGAGCGCGAGCGCGTTGTTGTCCGACCAATCCGCGCGCCGCGCGTTCAGGAACGCGACGCCGTCGTCCACCCGGCCCTGCATCTCCAGCACGTGCGCCACGGCGTGGATCGCCCACGGGTCCCGGCGGTTGAGCGACAGCGCCCGCAGGCCGGCCTCCTCCGCGCGGCCGTACAGGTTCATCTGCTCCAGCCCGAAGGCGTGCATGCCGAGCACGTAGCCGTAGCCCGGCACCCCCTCGTCCCAGTGCGGCAGCACCTGTGCCACGCGATCACGCAGCATGCGCGATTCACCCAGGAAGAAGTCGGCCTGGTACCCGATCTGCAGCGCCAGGATGTCGCGCGGGTGCTCCTGCACGATCCGGCCGTACAGCGCGGCGGAACGTTCGAGGTTGCCCTCCATCCAGGCGCGGGCGGCGGCGATGTGCGCGCGTTCGCGGTCGTTGGCGCGGCCGGCCAGCGCCTCGGCCGCCTCGACGCTGCGGCGCAGCTCGGGCAGGACCGTCGCCTCGTTGCAGCCGGCGTAGACCGCCGCCTTGAAGCAGTGCCCCATCACGAAGTCCGGATCCTCCGCCATCGCCTCGTCGATGGCGGCGACGAAGTCGACGTAGTACCCGTTCAGCAGTTCGACGGCGGCATCGTAGCGGTCGAGCGCGGTGCGGCTGCGGGTGGAAACGGCCAGCCCGCGGGTGTCGTGCAGCGTCATGATCTTCTCTCCCTGAAAGACGTTGCGGTTGGCGTCTTTCTGGCGATGCCGCGTGATGCGGGCGTGAAAGCGGCCGGGGGCGAAGCGTAAAAACGCATTTTCCGGCCGTGATCGCGCGTTTTCACGCCCGCTTCACGGCCGCGCGCACGCCCGGCTGACGGACGGCCGGCAAAAAAGGGGCATCGCAACCGCCGACCGGAGCCGCCGCCATGCCGACCGTGACCGTTCCCGCCCCCATCACCACCGCCATCGCCGCCACCGGCGTCCTCATCCGCCCGGCGCGGCGCGGCGACAGCCGTCGCATCGCCGAACTGGTGCGCATCGCCGCGGACGGCGTGGCCGACTACATCTGGAGCACGCTCGCGCAGCCGGGCGAGGACCTGCTGGACGTGGGCGCGCGCCGCTACGCCCGCGACGGTGTCGCGTTCAGCCACCAGAACGCCGTTCTGGCCGAACACGACGGCGCGGTCGTCGGCCTGATGCTCGCCTTCGCCATGCCGCCACGCCGGGAAGCGGAGGCCGGCGTGGAAGCCGACCCCATCCTGCGCCCCTACGCGGAACTCGAAGTCCCCGGCAGCCTGTACATCGCCGACATCGCCGTGGCGGACGGATACCGCCGCCATGGGATCGCCACCCGGCTGCTGGCCGTCGCCCGAGAACGGATGCGCGCGGAGGCGCTGGACGGCATGAGCGCGATCGTCTTCGCGGCCAACACGGCCTCGCGCCGCCTCTTCCAGAACCATGGCTTCGCCGTGGTCGACCGCCGCGCCGTGGTTCCGCACCCGATGATCCGCCACACGGGGGAGGCGCTGCTGTACCACGCCCACCCCTGAGCGCGGGCGCTCAGCCGCGCAGCGCCGCCTCCAGCCGCTCCACGGGCGGCACGAAGCCCGCGCGCCGGCACTCCTCCAGCGCGTCCAGGAGCGCCGCGCGCGTTTGCGCGTCGCGCTGGCCGCGGCCCCAGGCGGCGAGCGCCCGGCCGCGCGCCGCGAACAGCGTGCACCACGGCAGCCGATCGCCGCCCCCGTAGTCCTCCAGCGCGGCGGCATAGCGCTCGGCCAGCGCCCAGTCCCGCAGATCCAGCGCGGTGTCGACGGCGTCGCGGTAGAACTGCAGGTGGTTGTGGCCGACGCTGCCGTCCGCCAGCAGCCCCTCCCCCTCGTCCAGCGCCGCGCGGCGGGCCGCCGGGTCGCCGCCGCATACGGCCAGTTCCGCCAGGATCGACGGGCCGATGTAGCCCGGCCCGGTTTCCCGGGCGATCGCCAGGGCCCGGTGCAGCAGGGCGCAGGCCGCCTCGTGGTTGCCGGCGTTGCGTTCCAGGCGCGCGTCGAACAGCAGGTGTTCCGCCTCGAACCGCCGCGCCCCCAGCTGCTGCGTCAGTGCCCGCGCGCGGGCCAGATGGTCGCGGCCGGCCGCCGTGTCGCCCAGTTCGTACAGGATCTCGTAGACGCAGATGTGGGACAGCAGCTCCGCCCGGCGGTGCCCGATGGCCTGCGCCGCCCGCGCCCCGGCGCGGGCATCCTCGGCGGCGCCGCGCACGTCGTTCAGGTACAGGCGGGTGATCGCGACCATGTAGAGGTTCGACACCTCCACCCGGCGCAGCCCCTGCTCCCGCGCCAGGGCGACGCAGCGGGCGAAGTGCTCGTGCGCCGTCACCATGCGGCCGTGCGCGTAGTGCGCGTCGCCCAGTCCGCCGAGCGCCGCCGTCTCCAGGTCGGCGGCACCCGCCTGCCGGGCCCAGTCCAGGGCCGCCCGGTGCTCGCGCAGGCAGCCCTCCAGGTCGCCACGCGGGAAGCAGAGGTTGCCGCGCATGTGGTGGATGCGCGCGCGGTCGGCCGGCAGCCCGGCGCGGATCGCCGCCGCCTCGGCTTCGGCCAGCGCCGCCATGGCGCCGTCCAGGTCCTCGGTCACCCGCTTGGCCGCCGCCAGCCCCAGGCCGGCGCGGGAGCGCCCGGCGTCGTCGGTCGCCGCGGCGCGGGCCTCGGCGAAGGCCTCCACCGCCCGGAGCACCTCGCCCAGCGACTCCAGCAGTTCGGCGCGCAGGCAGGCCAGCGCGAAGCGTTCCGGCGGCGCGGCGGCCAGTTCCAGGCCACGCTCCGCCAGCCCCAGGGCGCGTTCGAAGCGGAAATCGGCGGCGCAGGCCTCCGCCGCCCGCCGATAGGCGCCGGCGGCGGCCGGGTCCTCGGCCCGGTCCAGGTGTTCGGCGTGGCGCACCGGGTCGCGCGCGGCGTACCAGCCGGCCGCCTTCCGATGCAGGTCCGTGCGCTGCGAGCGCAGCAGCGCGCCGTACACCGCTTCCTGCACCAGGGCGTGGGCGAACAGGAACTCGTCCCCGTCGGGCCGGACGAGCGCCTGCTCCACCAGCGGCGCGCAGCCGTAGCCGGGGTCGCCGATCAGGTGCCGCAACGCGTCCGGCGCGAAGCGCTGGCCCAGGACGGACGCCGCCTGCAGCGCCCGCCGGTCGCGCGGCGCCAGCGCGTCGGTGCGGGCCAGCACGATGCCGTGGATTGTGCCGGGCACCGCCGCACCGTCCTCGCGGCCGCGCAGCAGCTGCTCCAGGAACAGAGGGTTGCCGCCGGCCCGTGCCACGCACCGCTCCGCGTGCGGGTCGCCCGCGTCGGCGTAAAGGCCGGCGAGCGCCAGCGCCTCGGCCCGGCGCAGCGGCGCCAGGTCGAGCGTCAGCACCGGCCCGCCGGCCACGCTCGCACGCCACTCCGCCCCCAGGGGGTCGCCCTGCGCGCGGGTGGTGAGCGTCAGCACGGCCGGACAGTCGGCCACGATCCCCGCCAGCATCGCCAGATAGGACAGGGTCTGCGCGTCCGCCCAGTGCACGTCCTCGACGATCAGAAGCAGCGGCTGCCCGGCGCTACGCGCACGCACGAGGTCGCCGATGGCGTCACGCCGGCCGCGGTCGCGCGCGGGATGATCCAGCGCCTCGTACATCCGCCGCAGCTCCGGCGGCTGCGGCTGGTCGATCAGCGGCGGCAGGTGCAGCCGCGCCCCCTCCGGCAGGCGCCCTTCCAGGAACAGCCGATCGAGGTCGGCCGGCGGCCCGGCGAGGCTGCGCATCAACGCCCGCAAGGCGTCTTGTCCGCGTCCGACGCCGACGCCCACCACCGCCCCGGCGGCGCAGCGCAGGCCCTGCGATTCCGCGACGCGCCGGAATTCCTCGACGAGGCGGCTCTTGCCGATGCCGGGTTCGCCGCGCAGGTGGATCGTGGTGCCGCCGCCGGTTTCCCGGCATGCGGCCAGCGCGGCGCCGAACTGCCGCAACTCCGCCTGCCGCCCGACCAGGGGACGCTGCGGCAGGACCACGTCCACGCTGTGCAGCCCGGTCAGGCGCCAGCACGGGCGCCCATCCGGCACCGGGACGGCCGCCGCCAGCGCGATCCGCGCGCCCAGGGCCCCGCGCACCCCGTCGCAGACCAGCGTTTCGCCGGGTGCGGCCAGCGCGGCGAGGCGCGGCGCGTCGTGCATGGCCCGGCCGGTGACGGCCGGACCGCCGGCCGCGTCCACCACGACCATGCCGCAGGCGACCCCGGCCCGCGCGGTTACCGGCTGCGCCCCGGCCGCGCCGGGCAGTTCCCCGTGGATCTCCATGGCGGCGCGCACCGCGCGCCAGGGCTCGTCGCCGAAGGCCCGCCGCACGCCGAAGGCGGCCAGCGCCGTGTCCCCGGCGTGACGCAGCGTTTCCCCGCCATAATCGGCGACGATGCTGCCGATGCGGTCGAACAGCCGGGTGGTGAAGGCGTGCGCCTCCTCCGGATCGAGGGCGGCGCCGGCCTGTTCCATCCCGGCCAGCGACACGCAGAGGATGGTTCCGTGCCGCATCTCCGGACCGGAAACCTCCTCCATGGCCGGAGGGGCGCCGGGCGCGTCCTCCGGCGCCATCATGTCGGGCGGCGGCATGTCGGGCGGCGTCGGGACGGCGGGGGACGGATCCTCCGCCCGGCCGCCGCCGTGGCGGCGCTCGCGGATGGCGCGGTACAGGCGCTCGGTTTCCGGTTCCGGCGGGACGCCGAGTTCCTGCTCCAGCAGGGCGCGGCAGATCTGGTACTGCTTCAGCGCCACCGTGTGCCGCCCCTGGCGGGCGTAGAGCCGCATCAGCGCGCGGTGCGCCGCTTCCTGAAGGGGATCCAGCGCCAGCAGGCGCAACGCGGTGCGCACGCCGGCCTCCGTGGCGCCCGCCGCCAGCGTCTGGTCGAGCCGCCGCGTCATGGCGCCCAACGCCGTTTCGCGCAGGCGCTGCCGTTCCACGGTCAGCCATTCCTCGAAGGCGTCGGCGTGCAGGGACAGACCTTCGAACAGCTCCCCCCGGTAGAGCGCGACGGCGCGGTCCAGGGCGTCCGGCGTGCCATCGGCGATGGCGTGCTCGAAGGCCGCCACGTCGGTTTCCAGGGCGCCGGGGACCAGCGCCACCCGTTCCCCGTCCAGCAGCAGGACCGGCGCGTCCCCGTCGGGGAAGGCCCGGCGCAGGGTGGCGATTACCTGCCGCAGGCTGCTGCGCGCCTGGGCGTCGGGGCTGTCGCCCCACAGCAGGCCGGCCAGCGCCTCGCGCGACTGCGCCCGGTCCGGACGCAGCGCCAGATACGCCAGCAGGCCCATGGCCTTCCGGACGGACAGCGGGCACGGCGTGCCCGCCGGTGTGCGCAGGTCGAACCCGCCGAAGAGGTTGAGTGTCCAAGCTCCCATGGCTGCCCCGTGCGCGGCGCTGGAGCGGCGCTGGGGTCAAGCTTGCCACCCAAACCTTACGTGCCAAAATGAATTCTGCGTTCCTATCCCGCCTGTGCCCGCCCGGAAGGGCATGCGCCCTCCGCGACGCCGCTCACGGACGCACGCCGGGCGTCTCCACCGGCAGCCCGCGCGCGCGTTCCATCAGGTAGGCCGCCAGATCCACGTACTCGGCCGAGCCGTAGGCGTAGGGCTCCGCCCGCGTCGCCGTCTGGCAGTTCCGGAACCGCCGCTGCAGCGAGCCCAGCCCCTGCCACTCCAGCCGGTACAGCGGATAGGCGGTCGGATGCCCCTGCGGGATGGGATTCCCGGCGAGGCGGCGGCCCCAGTGATCGTCGTGGCACTGGCTGCAGGCCAGATCCAACTGCCCCTCGCGGCGGTGGAAGAGCTGCCGGCCGTGCTCGCGGAACGGCTCCATGCGCGGGTCCGGGTCCGGCGCCACGGGAAGGCCGCGCGACTGGTGGGCCACGAAGGCGGTCAGCGCCAGCAGTTCCCGGCTCTCGTGCGCCAGTGGCGGCGACTGCTGGTGCGTCGCGCGGCAGCGGTTGATGCGCTGCTCCAGGTCCAGCGGCCGGCCGAGACCGGCGTCGTACGCCGGGTAGCGCGCGGCGACGCCGCGCATGCTTTCGGCCGCGTCGCCATGGCAGTCGGCGCAGGCGCGGCCGGCCGCCCCCTCCTTGCGGGTCCACAGCGCCGCCCCCTCGTCCACCCACAGCAGGCCGGGATTGGCGGTGTCGTCGCGCTGCAGGGCCTGGGTGTCCGGCCCCATGAAGTCGAAGCCGGAGCGCCGCTCGGCCTGCCCGATCTCCCCGGCCACGGCGGGAAGCGCCAGCAGCAGCGCCGCCGTCAGGGCGTGCCGCCTCATGTCACGGTGATCCGGACCGTTTCGGTCTGCGTGGTGCCGTGGTCGTCGGTCCAGTGGAAGGCCAGATCGCCGCTTTCCGTCGCCACCATGGTGAAGGCGATGAAGGGGTTGGCAGTGATGGCCGGGAACAGCTCGGCGCGGAACACCTCCTCGCCGTTCAGGGTGCAGACGAAGGTGTGGATGATGTCGCGCGGGCGCAGCCGGCCGGATTCGTCGGGGCGGAAGCCGGTCTCCATGGGGTGGGCGATCAGCGTCTTGATCTCGACGATCTCGCCGCGCCGGGCGGTGGACGGAACGTTGATGCGCGGGCGGGCCATGGGCGCGTCCCTCCTCTATCCTTACCTGCGTTCAGCCTTCCAGGCAGGCGGCCAGCGTCACGATCACCTCGGCGCTGTCCGACCAGAAGGTGCCGTCGCTCAGTTCGGCGATGGCGACGATGGTCTGCGAATCCGCCAGCCGCATGCGCGTCGACACGAAGGCCCGGCCGGAGCGGGGGCCGAGGTGGAAGGTGGCGACGTTGGGCTGCGGGTTCTTCTCGTTGAACACGGCGATGCGGCGCACGAAGGCGTCCGGCGTCATCGGGCTGTCCACGGTGACGGTCAGCGGCGCGGAGTTGCCGTTCTCCACCAGCGCCGGCAGTTCCAGCCGCACGCGGCCGGGTTGCGCCCGGGCCGCCCCCTCTGCGAAGGCGCGGATGGCGTCAGCCATGCCCTGCGGCGTCGCCAGCGCCGGGCGCACCAGCGCCACCACGGCGGCGCCCGCCCCGGCGGCGAGCAGCCGGCGGCGGTTCAGCGTGTCTCTGTGCGGTGCGGTCATCGGTCCTCCGATCCTCAGTCACGCAGCGTCGCCAGGAACGCCACCACGTCCTCGACCTCTTCGGCGCTCAGCACCGGCTTGCCCTGGAAAGCCGGGGCGACCCGCGTCAGGCCATCCCACCGGTAAAAGGATGGCATGATGCTGTCCGGATTGAAGCGCCGGGCGTCCACGATCCGCAGCCGCAACTGCCCCTCCGTCCAGCGCGCACCGGCCCCGGCGAGGTCGGGGGCGAGGTCGCCCTGGAACCGCTCCTCCGGAAACGGCCCGGAATGGCAGAGCAGGCACAGGCCGCGCCGCCGGTCGGCGACGATGGCGCGCCCGCGCGCCGGGTCGCCGGGAGCGCCGGTGAGCGACTGCGGGATCGCGTCGCCGGCCATGGCGGGGGCGTCGGCGGCGTGCGCCGGCAGGGCCGCGAGGAGGAGGACGGCAAGCGCCCTAACCGAACACATCGGCCGTCACCGTGCGGAACCAGGCTTCGGCATAGGCGGCCTCCTGGGCGCGGACGGCGGGGGCGGCGTCCGGCGGGCTGGTGCCGCCGGCCCCTTCCACGTCCACCAGCCGGCCATCCGCCGCCCGGTACACGCCGGCCACGGAGATGCCGTAGTCCGGCGCCACCAGGCTGTAGCAGGTGTTGATCAGCTTCGGCAGTTGCGGCGCCTCGCCGCGCAGCAGGCTGGCGACCGCTGCCGCGCACACCCGCGCCTGGGCGTTGGCGGAGAAGGCGGATTTCGGCATCGCCCCGGCGATGGCGGCGTCGCCGATGACGTGGATGTTCGGCTGCAGGCGCGATTCGAAGCTGACCGGGTCGATCGGGCACCAGCCGCTGCGGTCGGCCACCCCGGCCGCCACCGCGATGGCCCCGGCGCGCTGCGGCGGGATGACGTTGGCGACGTCGGCCGTGTGGCGTTCGAAATCGGTGACCAGCGTGCCGGACGCCGGCTCCACCGCCGTCACCGTGCCGCCGGACGACTGCGGCACCCATTCGATCAGGCCGGGGTACAGCTCCGCCCAGGCGGCCTGGAACAGGCGCTGCTTGGAGAAGACGTCCTTGGCGTCCAGCACGATCAGCTTGGAACGCGGCTTGTGGGTCTTCAGGTAATGCGCGATCAGGCTGGCGCGCTCGTATGGGCCGGGCGGGCAGCGGTAGGGGTTGGCGGGCACCGCCATCACCACCGTGCCGCCGTCGGGCATGGCGCGCAATCGGTCGCGCAGCAGGACCGTCTGCGGCCCGGCCTTCCAGGCGTGCGGCATCGCCACCGCCGCCGCCTCGTCATAGCCGGGCACGGCGCCGAAGTTCAGGTCGATGCCCGGCGCCAGCACCAGCCGGTCGTAGGGCAGCCGCCCGCCACCCTCCAGCGTCACCGTGCGCCCCTGCGGGTCGATGCCGACGGCGCGCTCAACCACCACCGCCAGCCCCTCGCGCCGCAGGGTATCGTAGCCGAAGGTCTGCGCGTCCATATCGCGCAGCCCGGCGACCACGGCGTTGCTCAGCGGGCAGGCGACGTAGGCCGGGTTCGCCTCCACCAGCGTGACCGCCAACCCGGCGCGGTGCAGCGCGCGGGCGCAGGTCGCCCCGCCGAAGCCGCCGCCGACCACGACAACACGGGCGCGCGCTTGCGCGAACGCCGGCAGCGGCAGCGCCGCCGCACCCAGCAGCCCCAACACGGTCCGCCGGCTAGGCCGTCTACGGACGGCGACCGGCCCAGGCGGCGATGGCGCGGATCTCCTCATCGGTAAAGCCCTTGGCGATGCGGTCCATGACGGTGGCCGGGCGCGCACCGCCGCGGAACGCCAGCATGGCGGCGGCGATGTCTTCCGGCGGCACGGTGCGCAGCGGCGGCGGCGCGCCCGCCATGGGGGCGGGCGGGTGGCAGCCGGCACAGCCCTCCGCCCCCGGCGGCGGGGCGCCCTGCGCCGCCGCCGTGCCGGCCGCCGGCAAGGCGACCAACGTGGCGGCGAGCAGGGCCCAGGCCCTATACGCTCCGAAGGTCGGCATTCTTCAGCGGCAGTGTGCGGACGCGCTTGCCGGTCGCGGCGAAGATGGCGTTCAGCACGGCCGGCGCCGCCACGGCGATGGTGGGCTCGCCCACCCCGCCCCAGAAGCCGCCCGACGGCATGACGATGGTCTCCACCGCCGGCATGTCCGCCATGCGCACCACCGGGTAGCTGTCGAAGTTCTCCTGCTCCATGCGTCCGTTCTTCAGCGTGCATTCGCCGTACAGGCAGGCCGACAGCCCATAGGCGAAGGAGCCTTCCACCTGTGCCGCGATCTGCTGCGGGTTCACGGCGTGGCCGGGGTCGGTCGCCGCGACGATGCGGTGGATCTTCAGCTTGCCTTCGTTCACCGACACCTCGGCCACCGCCGCGACGTAGCTGCCGAAGCCCATGTGCTGGGCGATGCCGCGATGGACGCCGGCCGGTGCCGGGGTGCCCCAGCCGGCCTTCTCGGCCACCGCGTTCAACACCGCCAGATGCTTGGGGTGGTTCGCCATCATCTTGCGGCGGAACGCCAGCGGGTCTTGGCCGGCGGCGTGCGCCAGCTCGTCCAGGAAGCATTCCAGGTAGATGGCGTTCTGGTTGTGGTTCACCCCGCGCCAGAAGCCCGGCGGTACGGGCGGGTTGCGCATGGCGTGGTCGACCAGCAGGTTCGGCACGGTGTAGCCGAAGGTGCCGTCGCCGCTGGGCAGCAGGCCCTGGAAGGTGGCCATGTCCTTCCCGTTCTGCAGGTTCTGCGGGAAGATGCCGGCGAGGATGGACTGGCCGGAAATGCGCAGGTGCAGCCCGGTCAGGTTGCCGTTCGCGTCCAGCGCCCCGGTCAGCTTCGCCTGCGTCACCGGGTGGAAGCGGCCGTGCAGCATGTCCTCCTCCCGGCTCCAGATCAGCTTGACGGGCGTGCCGGGCATCTCCCTGGCGATGGCGACCGCCTGCCGGACCCAGTCGTGCACCGAGCCGCGCCGGCCGAAGCCGCCGCCCAGGTGGATCTTGTGCACCTCGCACTGCGCGGCCGGCAGGCCGGACGCCTCGGCCGTCGCGGCCAGCGCCGCTTCGCCGTTCTGCGTGGGCGTCCACACCTCGCACCGGTCGCCGGTGAACAGCGCGGTGGCGTTCATCGGTTCCATGGTGGCGTGGTTCTGGTGGGGGTAGCTGTACACCGCCTCCACCACCTTGGCCGCCCCCTTGATCGCCGCCGCCACGTCGCCGGCCTGGTTGCCGACGAAGGCCTCCCCGGCGTCCAGCCCGGCGCGCAGCGTCTCCGCCACCTCCGCGCTGGACAGTTTGGCGTTCGGCCCCTCGTCCCACTCGACCGGTAGGGCGTCCAGCGCCGTCCTGGCGCGCCACCACGTGTCGGCCACCACGGCGACGGCGCTGTCGCCGACCTGCACCACCTTCTTGACACCGGGCATGCGCGCGACCGCCGCGGCGTCGAAGCGCTTCACCGTGCCGCCGAACACCGGGCAGTCGCGGATGGCGGCGTTCAGCATGCCGGGCAGCGTGAAGTCCAGACCGTAGACCTGCTTGCCGGTCAGCTTCTCGGCGGTGTCCAGCCGCTTCAGCGGCTTGCCGGCGATGGTCCAGTCCTTGGGGTCCTTCAGCGGCACGTCGGCGGGCGGCGTCAGCTTCGCCGCCGCCTCGGCGACCTTGCCGTAGGTGGTGGTGCGCCCGGTGGGCACGTGGGTGATGACGCCTTTCTCCACCCGGCATTCGGACGCCGGCACCTTCCACCCGTCGGCGGCGGCCTGCACCAGCATGACGCGGGCCGTGGCGCCGCCCTTGCGGACGTAGTCGTGCGATTCGCGGATGCCCCGACTGCCGCCTGTGGAGAAGTTGCCCCACACCCGCTTGCGGGCAAGGTTCTGGCCCGGCGTGGGGTATTCCGTGGTGACGCGCGCCCAATCGCACTCCAGCTCCTCGGCGACCAGCTGGGCGAGGCCGGTCAGCGTGCCCTGGCCCATTTCGGACCGCGCGATGCGGATCACCACCGTCTCATTCGGCTTGATCACCACCCAGGCATTGACCTCCGGCACCGCTCCGGCGGCTTCGGCCGCAACGGCAAAGGGGATGTGGAAGCCGAAGGTGAAGGCGCCGGCTGCCGCAGCCGTGGCGGCCGTGGAGCCGGCGAGGAAGGCGCGGCGCGAGACCTGTGCGTTCATCGTTCCCTCCCCCGGTTCAGGTGCGGCCGGTCTCGCCGCCCTCGGCGGCGAGTTTCACGGCGGCGCGGACGCGGTTGTAGGTGCCGCAGCGGCAGATGTTGGTCACGCCCTGGTCGATGTCGGCGTCCGTCGGTTTCGGCGTCTGCTGCAGCAGCGCCACGGCGCTCATGATCATGCCGGCCTGACAGTATCCGCACTGCGGCACGTCCAGCGCCGCCCAGGCCTTCTGCACGGGGTGGGAGCCGTCGGGCGACAGCCCCTCGATGGTGACGATCTTCTGCGCCGCGTCGACGGCCGAGACGGGCAGTGTGCAGGCGCGCACCGCCGTGCCGTCGATGTGCACGGTGCACGACCCGCACTGGCCGACGCCGCAGCCGTACTTGGTGCCGGTCAGGCCGAGCTGTTCGCGGATGACCCACAACAGCGGGGTCTCCGGTTCCGCGTCCACCTCGCGCACGGTTCCGTTGATGGTGAGCCGGACCATCCTGTCTCCTCCCTTGCTTTGGGCATCTTCTCGGCGCGGCAAGCGGCGTGCCCGGCAACAAACTTGGTCTCGGCCGTGCCGGCGCCAAGCTTCACGAAAGTCGGGTGCTGCGGACCGTTCCCCTCGGTTCTCGCCCGCGGATGTCGCCAGAGTGTGTCGGACGGGCGGCTTTTCTGTATCGACCTGTCGCAAAGCGGCACGCCTGACATACTTTGGTACAAACGCGCGCTTGGGCGGCCCGGACGGCCGTGTCACAGTCGTCGGCGACCGGGCCGCGCAGCCCCGACGGTGCCCCATGCCCCTGACGACCGACGACACCTCCGCCCACGTCCTGCTGGTCGACGACCACCGCGACATCCGCGAGACGCTGGCCCGCTACCTCGACCGCCACGGCCTGCGCACCACGACGGCGGAGGATGCGGCCGCCGCCCGCCGCGTGCTGCGCACCGCTGCCCTCGACCTCGTCGTCCTCGACATCATGATGCCGGGGGAGGACGGGCTGAGCCTCTGCCGCCACCTGCGCGAGACCACCGACCTGCCCATCATCTTCCTGACGGCGCTGGGCGAACCGACCGAGCGGGTCATCGGGCTGGAGATGGGGGCCGACGACTATGTGACGAAGCCCTTCGAACCGCGCGAACTGCTGGCGCGGGTGAAGGCGGTGCTGCGCCGCAGCCGCAGCCTGCCGGTGGACTCCACCCGGCGGCGCGGCGACAGTGCCCGCGTGGCGTTCGACGGCTGGATGCTCGACCTCGGCCGGCGGGAGCTGATGGGGGCGGACGGCATCGCCGTCTCCCTCAGCACGTCGGAGTTCCTGCTGCTGGAGGCCTTCGTGCGCCATCCCGGCATCGTGCTGTCGCGCGACCAGCTGCTGGACCTCACCAAGGGGCGCAGCGCCGACGTCTTCGACCGCAGCATCGACAACCAGGTGAGCCGCCTGCGCCGCAAGGTGGAGGCCGACCCGCGCAACCCCACCCTGATCAAGACGGTGTGGGGCGGCGGATACTGCTTCACCGCCACGGTGAGGGACGAACCGTGAATTCGCCCCTGCGCCGCCTGGTGCCCCGCACGCTGTTCATGCAGATGGTGCTGCTGCTGGCGGCGGCCGTGATCGTGGCGAAGCTGGGCAGCTGGTACGCCTACATGGACGAGCGTGCCTTCGCCGTGCAGCAGATGCGCGTGGACGACACGGTGGCGCGCGTCGCCGCGACGGTCCGCGTGCTCTCCACCGCGCCTGCGGCGCTGCACACCGACATCCTGGAGGCGGCCAGCAGCCGCGAGTTCCGGTTCTGGCGCGACGCCAAGGACACCGTCGGCCACCGCCCGGTGACGTCCGAGGCGGCGGACGCGCGCGAACGGCTGCGCACGCTGGTGGGCGACGCGGCGCGCGACGTGCGCCTGAAGATCATGCGCCCCAACGGCGACACCGCCGACGCGCCAAACGGCACGGCGGAGATCCTGTTCAAGGTCTCGGTCCTGCTGCCCGACGGGCAGTGGCTGAACGCCGCCACCTTGCAGACCGCCAGCCCGCCGATGGTGACGCGCTCCGCCGTGTTCTCCACGCTGTCGGCGGTGGGCATGGTGGCGCTGGTGGCCTTTTTCATCTCGCGCCGCATCTCGCGCCCGCTGCGCTCCATCGCCGATGCGGCGGAGCGGCTGGGGCGCGGCGAGACGGTGGAGCTGGACGCGGCCAAGGGCCCCGACGAGGTGCGCCGCGCGGCGGCCGCCTTCAACGCCATGAGTGCCCGCCTGCACCGCTTCGTCTGCGACCGCACCCGCATGCTGGCCGCCGTCAGCCACGATTTGCGCACGCCCATCACCAACCTGCGCCTGCGCGTGGAGCTGCTTGAGGAGGGTGAGACCAAGTCCCGCATGCTGGACAACGTCGACGAGTTGCGCCAGACGGCCGAGGCGATGCTGGCCTTCGCCCGCGAGGAGGCGGGGGAGGAGGCGCGCCCCGCCGACCTCGCCTCCCTGGTGGAGAGCGTGTGCGACGACATGGCCGACCTGGGCTCGCCCGTGCGCTTCGACCGCGCGCCGAAGCTGCCGGTCGTCTGCCGCCCCGCCGCCATCCGGCGGGTGATCCGCAACCTCCTGGAGAACGCGGTGGCCTATGGTGCGGCGGCGCGGGTCGCGGTGGTACCCGCCGGGCACGAGGTGCGCGTGACGGTGGACGACGACGGGCCGGGCATGGACCCGGCCGAGCTGGAGCGCGTCTTCGAACCCTTCGTGCGGCTGGAGGCGTCGCGCAACCGCCGCACCGGCGGCGTCGGCCTCGGCCTGTCCATCGCCCGTTCCATCGCCCGCGGGCATGGCGGCGACATCGTGCTGGAGAACCGCCCGCAAGGCGGCCTGCGCGCGATCCTCAGCCTGCCCGCCATGCCACCCACGGCCGAACGCGCCGCTCGCCGCGCCGCGGCCCGCCACCGGGTGCCCTGGATCCGCTCCGCCGAGATGCCGGAGTAAGGGGCTTTTTTCCGCCTGTTTGTACCGAAATGTGTCAGGGGCCGGGGATCGTCACAGGGCGATACGCAATACCCGTCCGGCCGACACACTCTCGCGACATCCGCCCGGCAAAACTTGGGGCGTCGATCGACGTGCCCCGCCTCGGTCGACGCCCCGCCGGACGGCGGCGCTCCACCGCTTTCGCGCCGTCCGGCGGGCCTCCCCCAAAACCAGACTCTCAAGAACACGAGGAGACTTTTGCCATGACCTTTCGTCACATCGCCGCCGCCACCCTGACCGCCACCATGCTCCTGTCGGGCACCGCCTTCGCCGCGCAGACCGGCGCCGGCAGCTTCGAGGCGCAGCTGCGCGAAGCCAAGGCGGTCGCGTCCGGCGCCGGGCGCGAGGCGGCCAGCACCGCCGCGACGCACCTGAGCGTCGCCGAATCCCTGCACGCCCGCGGCGACGAGGCCGGGGCGCGCGACTACCTGCGTTTCGCCCGCGGCATGCTGGGCCTGTCGGCCGAGCCTCCGGCCATCTCCACCCAGGTCGGCGAAGCCGGCGGCCAGCGCAGCGTCACCAACTGACGCCGCCAGCCGGCGTTATTGGTGCGATGAGGCGGGAGCCCCGACGGGCTCCCGCCTTTTTCCGTTATGCGGCGCTGACCTCGGCCACGAAGCGGCGCACCTCTTCCTGCAGGCGGTCGGACTCCTTGGCCACGCTCTCGGCACCGGCGGTGACGTCGCGCATCCGCTCGCCGGTGGCCGCCACCGTCGTCGACAGCGACTGCACGCTGGCGGTGACCTGGCGGGAGTTGTCGGCGGCGGTGCGGGCGTTGGAGAAGATCTGGTGCGTCGCCGCCTCCTGCTGCTGCACGGCCGAGGCGACCTCGCCGTTCAGCGCGCTGAGGTTCTTGATCAGCGCGGCGATGCCCTCGATGGCGCCGATGGCGTTGCCGGTGGCCGCGCGGATGGCGCCGACCTGGTTCTGGATGTCCTCGGTCGCCTTGGCGGTCTGGTTGGCGAGGCTCTTCACCTCGCTCGCCACCACGGCGAAGCCCTTGCCCGCCTCGCCCGCGCGCGCCGCCTCGATGGTGGCATTCAGCGCCAGCAGGTTAGTCTGCCCGGCGATGGAGTTGATCAGTTCGACCACCGCGCCGATCTGCTCGGCCGCCGAGACGAGGCCGGAGACGATGCCGGTGGTGTTGGCCGTCTCGGTCACCGCGCGGGCGGCGGTCTGCGCCGCACTCTCCACCTGCCGGCTGATGGCGGCGATGGAGCTGCGCAGCTCCTCGCTGGCCTGCGCGGCGGAATCGACGCTGTGCGAGGCGCCCTGCGCGGCGCCGGCGGCCGACTGCGCCTGTTCGGTGGCGCTGGCGGCGTCGCCCAGCAGGGCGGCGGAGCGCTCGTGCAGCGAGCCGGCGGCGCGGCTCAGCGTCGCCACCACCTCGTCCATGGCGCGGGCGAACCGGGTGGCGCGGGCGGACAGGCGCTCGCGCTGCTGATCGCGCGAGGCGCGCTCCTGGTCCAGGTTCTGCGAGGTGGCGCGTGCCGCCGACAGGGTGGAGGCCAGCCCGGCCACCGTGCGCGCCATCTCGCCGATCTCGTCCGGCCGGTCGGCGTGCGCCACGGTAACGGCGAAATCGCCGCCGTCCATGCGCGCCAGAACGTCGCGGATGTCCAGCAGCGGCCGCGACAGGCTGCGCGCCACCCACACGCCGATGCCCAGGCTGAGCACCAGCACCAGCAGGGTGCCCAGCATCTCGCGCCCGGCCAGCGCGTAGAACTCGGCGTCCACGTCGTCGGTGTAGACGCCGGTGCCGATCATCCACTGCCAGGGCTGGTAGCCGGTGGCGTAGGCGATCTTGGGCGTCGGGTCGGCGGTGTCCGTGCGCTTGTGGTGGTAGGCGACGAAACCGCCGCCGGCCTTGGCCGCCTGGGTCAGCAGCACGTTGAACTCGACGCCGTTCGGGTCCTTCAGGTTCAGCAGGTTCTTGCCTTCCACCTGCGGCCGCAGGCCGTGCACGACGCTGACGCCGGCATAGTCGTAGACGAAGAAGTATTCGTTGTTGGCGTAGCGCATGCCGCGCACGACGGCGCGGGCGGCGTCCTGCGCCTGCTCGCGCGTCAGCTTGCCCTGCTTCTCCTGCTCGCCGTACAGCGCGACGACGGAGGCGGCGGCATCGACCATCTCCTTCACCTTGGCCTTGCGCTGCTCCACCAGGGTCTCGCGCATGCCCGTCAGGTGGATGGCGGCACCCGACACGGCACCCAGCAGCGCCACGCCGAACACCAGCATCAGCAGCCGCATTCCGATCTTGAGCTTCATGGCTCCTCACTCCTCGTCGTCTTCACGCGCGCGACAGGCGCAGTTCCGTCAGGTCGGATTCGGTTTCGCGAACGCATCGCCATCGCCAGTGGTCCGGCGGCAGGGCATCGCCGGCCCCGCTGGCGACGCGTTCGAACGCGACGATCTCGCAGTTCCCCAGTTCCACACCCGGCAGCCCGGCCAGCCGGTGCAGCAGCACCCGGCCCACCCCCTTGCTGCCGACCAGCAGCGGCCGGCGCGCGATCACGTCGGCCAGCCCGGCCACGCCGGCCAGCACGCGGGCGGCGAACGCCGCCTCGCTCTCGCCGCCGGGGGGCGTGCGCCCCATCGCGAACCACGCCCGGGTGTCCTCGATGGACAGGCCGTTCCACGCACCCAGCGTGCGCTCGCGCAGCCATTCGCGCTCCAGCAGCGGCACGCGCAACGCGTCGGCGAACAGGGCGCCGGTGACGGCGGTGCGCTGCAGCGGCCCGGCGATCACCAGCCCGCACGGCCGGCCGGATTCGCACAGGCGCGCCGCCGCGGCACGGGCGTCGGCAAGGCCGCGCCCGGTCAGCGGCACGTCGCGGTCGCCGCCGCAGCGCACGCCCAGCACGTTGTCCTGCGTCTGGCCGTGGCGGACGAAGAGGAAGCCTTCAGCTGTGCCGGCGGTCATGGCGGCCTCTCCCCGGTCAGCGGAACAGGATGCGTTCGGCGCCGGGCGTCCAGCCGATGGTGGTCTCCTTCGGCCAGCCGTCGCTGTCGTGCAGCCAGCGCCGCACCGTGGCGATGTGCAGCGGATCGCTGAGCGTCGGCGTGTGGCCGACGTGCGGGATGTGCACGGCGCCGAAGCGGGGCTTCGCCATCATCTGTTCGATGGTGGTGTCCAGCAGCGCGTCGGTCATCAGCCCGTGCACCAGCAGGACCGGGCATTCGATGCGGTTCCAGTCGTCCCACTGGTCGTGGTCGTGCGAGGCCTCGTCCCGGTAGGCCTGCAGCGCGCGGATGTCGTGGCGGTAGACGCGCCCGCCGTTTTCCTCCGACCAGCGGGTCTGGTGGAAGCTGTTGTGCAGCAGCACCGTGTCGTCCACCGGCCCGTCGTTCTTCTGCGCCGCGCCGGTGCGGTGGAACAGCATGGACGGCTGGCGGAAGACGTAGTGGCGGGCCACCGACTCGGCCCGGCGGCGGCGGCGCTCCACCGGGATGAAGGGGCCGATGTCGTTGAGGATCAGGCGTTCCACGGCGTGCGGCGCCTCCACCGCCACGCGCATCGCCACGCAGCCGCCGAGCGAGGAGCCCAGCAGCGTGACGCGGCTCAGCTTCTTGTGCCGGATCAGCGCCAGCACCTGGGCGACGTTGCCCTCGAAGGCGTAGTCGGACTGCTCCGCCAGCCAGCCGCTGCGGCCGCGGCCGGCCCAGTCCAGGCACAGCACGTGGTACTGGTTGGACAGCGCGCGGGCGATGTAGTCGAACCGCCGGGCCGAGTTGGCGATGCCGCCCAGGCACAGGATGGTCGGGTTCCGCGGGTCGCCCCACTCCGTGTAGGCGAGGCGGATGGTGTAGTCGTGGCGCAGGCGCTCCACCGTGCCGGTCTGGAGCGCCGCGGCGTGCGTGTAGGGGAAGTGGCGCAGGGCGTGCCCCTCGCCGATCAGCGGCTCGATGGCGCGCATGATCTTGTCGTAGTCCTTCCACCCCATCTCCTCGACCGAGGTGATGCGCATCGCGTCCAGCAGGGCGGCCAGGACGGACATGGGGGCCGCGCAGTGCTGGTTGGCGGCGGGATGGTCCGTGACGGACGGGATGAACCGTGCGGCCGCTCCGGGGATCGGCGTCGGTGCGGCCGGCTCGGCGAGCCACTGGTCAGGCATCGGCGTCATCGCTTCTGTTGTGGATCGGCTGCGGGAAATGAAGGCGGTGGGCATCATGGCGGTCATGGGGCACCCTCCCTTGCCGGTTCGGTGGCACCGGCGGGAACCGCCGGCGTGAGGACGAAGACGAGGCAGAACGCGGCGGCGCAGCCGAGGCCGATGGCGCCCAGCGCGCCCAGGGCCATCGGTGGGCCGAACCGGTCGGCCAGCGCGGCCGCCAGCAGCGGACCCAGAACCGCGCCGCCGCGTTCCAGCAGGCGATAGATGGCGAAGACGCCGGTGGTGCCGATGCGGGCGCATTCGGCCCGGCAGACGTCCGGCACCAGGGTGAGCTGCGTGGCGTTGTTGAGCGCGTGCGCCACGCCCAGAGCCGCGACGCCGGCCAGCACCGCCGCCGCACCCGGATCCAGCAGCACCGCCATCAGCCCGGCGCCGCCGGCCAAGCCGCCCAGCCCGGCGATCAGCGCGTGCCGCCCGGTGCGGTCGGCAAGGCGCGACACCCAGGGGCCGAGCACGACGATGCCGAGGCCATAGGCCATCATGGTGCGGCCGATCGCGGACGGCGTTTCGCCCAGCCCGTGCAGGGTGACCGGCACCAGATAGAAGAGCCCGCCGGTCAGCAGCAGCTTGGTCGGAACCGAGGAGAACAGCAGCAGCGCCCGGAAGCGCGGGTTGGCGAGCAGCCGGCGGTAGTCGCGCAGCGTCGCCGCCGGCTGTCCGGCGCGCTCCGGCGCCTCGGCCGGCAGCAATGCCGCGACCGCCGCCACCGCGGCGAGCGTGAGCAGCGCCGACACGGCGAAGGTGGCGCGGGGGCCGACGTGGTCGGCCAGGATGCCGCCGATCGGGGCACCGCACAGGCCGGCGGCGACGACCGCGGCGACGAACTGCGCCATGCCGCGCGCCCGTTCCTGGCGCCGGCTGTGGCAGGCGACGAAGCCCTGCGCGCCGATGAACATGATGGCGTAGCCGAAGGCGCAGGCGCCGCGCCACAGCAGCAGTTCGCCCAACGTCTGCGCGGCGGCGGTGCCGGCGAAGCCCGCCACCGCCGGCAGCGTGCCGAGCAGCAGCGTGCGCCGGGTGCCGAAGCGGTCGGCCCAGGCGCCGGCGAACGGGGTGAAGACGGCCGCCAGCAGCATGAAGAGCGCGATCGGCATCCCCATCACCAGCGCTTCCGACAGGCCGGGAACCGGCGTGTAGAGGCCGCGCACGTACAGCGGCAGGAAGGAGCGCGACAGCTCCTCCGCCAGCATGAAGAGGAAGAGCGCGAAACGGATGCCGGCCAGCCCGCCGATGTTGGGTTTCGGTTCGTTGGGTTTCGGTTCGTTGGGTTTTGGTTCGCCGGCTTGCGGTTCGGGCGCGGCGGTGAGGAGAAGCATCCCCTCGAAGACCGTCAGCAGCGACGCCAGCAGGACCACCGCGACGTCCCAGGCGAGGTCGCGCCCCGCCGCCGGCCCCAGGGCGGCGGCGAACACGGCGGCCGTCCCCAGCGAAAGCGCCGCCGCTGGGGCCGCCGCCAGCGCGGTGGCGCGCAGCGGCGTCCGGCAGGCGGCGCGGACCAGGGACGGTGCCCTCCACGCAAGCGCGCCGATGCCCGCCGCCGTCAGGAAGAACAGTCCGGCCACCCGGACGCGAACCGAGGCCAACGCCGCGCCAGAAGTCTCGTCTATCTTACTAAAAGTTGCGGCAAACTTTGCGTAATCGAGATAGGCAACCAGGGCGGCGCCGAACACCGCCAGAACTAAGATAAGCAAACAACGATTCGCTAACCAATGCGCAGGCATATATCGAATCCAGCGGCACGAGTCATAGGTAACTCGCGAGTTACGCTAGGGGATAACTACGAAGAATCCGTAAATTTCGTTCCCATGTATGCGTATTTTTTAAATGAAACACTGCATATCCACGTATGATGACAGGTTACATTCGCTTAATTGCGCCATATTGTATAAATTTTGTCGCATTTGGCGGGATTGTCTGCGACATCGCGTAATACGTGCGTATGCTGATGCGCTCCAGGCCTTACCGGCGCTTGCTAGAGGCGGTCACTCTTGACGAGCCCGCCCGGTCGGGGGACGGTGTCCGCCGATCCGAAAGCCCGCCGGATGGTCCCGATGAATGCGGTCGACGGTTTCAGCGTTCGAACCGGGCGGCCGAACCTTGCGGCCGGGCATGGGCGCCATAGCTTTTTCCGCGATGCCGGCGGCCTTGCGGTTGCCGGCCGGACGCCACCCAACGCGAACGGCATCCATGCCGTCCCGATCGCCTGACGGGCCGATCACCCCGCGACCCCATCGAAGAGGCGGCCCCCGCGGCCGAGAAGACATGCGTCGTCACCGCCGTGCGAAGATCGTTGCCACCGTCGGACCGGCCAGCGCGTCGCCCGACATGCTGAAGCGGCTGTTCCTGGCCGGCGTCGATACGTTCCGGCTGAACTTCAGCCATGGAACGCACGACGACCACGCCAGGGTGCACGCCGCCATCCGCGCGCTCGAAGCCGAGGTCGGCCGCCCGATCGGCATCCTCCAGGATCTGCAGGGACCCAAGATCCGCGTCGGCACGATCCGCGACGGCAAGATCGCCGTGACGGCCGGCGAGGTGATCCGCTTCGTGCCCTCGGGTGTGGAGGGCGACAGGAACGCCATCCCGCTGCCGCATCCGGAGATCTTCGCGGCGATCATGCCGGGGCACCATCTGCTGATCGACGACGGCCGCGTGCGCGTGGCCGTCACGCGGCTGGGCGACGATTTCATCGAGGCGGAGGTGATCTTCGGCGGGGCGATCTCGAACCGCAAGGGCGTCAACCTGCCCGGCACGGTGCTCGACCTGTCGCCGCTCACGCCCAAGGATCGCGCCGACCTCGCCTTCGGACTCGACCTCGGCGTCGACTGGGTTGCCCTGTCCTTCGTCCAGAAGCCCGCCGACCTGTTGGAGGCGCGCGGCCTGATCGGCGAGCGCGCCGGGCTGATGGCGAAGATCGAGAAGCCGTCGGCCCTCGACCGGATCGAGGACATCATCCGCCTGTCGGATGCGGTGATGGTGGCGCGCGGCGACCTGGGCGTGGAGATCCCGCACGAGGAGGTGCCGGGCCGCCAGAAGGAGCTGGTGCGCGCCTGCCGCTTGGCGGTGAAGCCGGTGATCGTGGCGACGCAGATGCTCGACTCCATGGTGGCGGCACCCACGCCCACGCGGGCGGAGGCGTCGGACGTGGCGACCGCGATCTACGACGGCGCCGACGCGGTCATGCTGTCGGCCGAATCCGCCAGCGGCTCCTTCCCCGTGGAGGCGGTGGAGATGATGGACCGCATCATCCGCTCGACCGAGCAGCACAAGCTCTACCGCTCGATCATCGACGCCTCCGACCCGGGTGAGGAGCAGACCGCCCCGCACGCCGTCGCCGCCGCGGCGGCCGATCTGGCGGAGGTCATCCGCTCCTCGGCGATCGTGGCGTTCACCTCCAGCGGGACGACGGCGGCGCGCATCGCGCGCAAGCGTCCGGCCGTGCCGATCCTGGCGATCACGCCGGATGGGGCCGTCTCCCGGCGCCTGTGCCTCCTGTGGGGTGCCCACAGCGTGCTGTCCGAGGACATCCACACCTACGAAGAGATGGTGGAGCGCGCGGTCGGCATCGCGCAGGCGGAAGGGTTCGCGCGTCCCGACGATTCGATGGTCGTCGTCGCCGGCATCCCGTTCGCGCAGCCGGGAACCACCAACAACCTGCGGGTGGTGAGCGTCAGCCGGTCCTGACGCGGGACCGCGCCGCCGGCACCGCCCTCCCCGCTCAGCCGCCGCGCAGCCACTCGGCCAGCTTCGTCCAGCGCCGGCGGCCCTGGCCGCCGCGCACGGCCATGGCGAGCGCGCGGCGCTGGCCGACCAGCACGACGAGGCGCTTGCCGCGGGTGACGGCGGTGTAGACGAGGTTTCGTTGCAGCATGGTGTAGTGCTGCGTCACGATGGGGATGACGACCACCGGGTATTCCGACCCCTGGCTCTTGTGGATGGTGGTTGCGTAGGCCAGCACGATCTCGTCCAGTTCGCCGTACTCGTAGGTCACCGGGCGGCCGTCGAAGTCGGCGGTCAGCGTGCCCTCCTCCGGGTCGATGGCGGTGACGATGCCGAGGTCGCCGTTGTAGACCTCCTTGTCGTAGTCGTTCTCGACCTGCATGACCTTGTCGCCGACGCCGAAGGTCCAGCCGAAGCGCTCGACGCGCACATCGCCCGGCGGGTTCAGCACCTTCTGCAATTCGACGTTCAGCGAGCGGGCACCCAGCCCGCCCCGGTTCATCGGGCACAGCACCTGGATGTCGCGCACCGGGTCGGCGCCGAAGCGGCGGGGGATGCGCTCGCGCACCATCTCGATCAGCTTGGCCACGCCCACCTCCGGCGTCGCCGCCTCGACGAAGTAGAAGTCACTGTCTTCGCCGGGCTTCGGCCATTCCGGCATCTGGCCGGCGTTGATGCGGTGGGCGTTGACGATGATGCGGCTGGTGGCCGCCTGCCGGAACACCTCGGTCAGGCGGACCACGGGCACGGCGCCGCTGGCGATCGCGTCGGCCAGCACCTGCCCCGGCCCGACCGACGGCAGCTGGTCCACGTCGCCCACCAGCAGCAGCGCCGCACGCGCGGGCACCGCGCGCACGAGTGCGTTCATCAGCGGCACGTCCACCATGCTGGTTTCGTCCACCACCAGCAGGTCGCAGTCCAGCGGGTTGCCCTCCTCGCGCTTGAAGCCGCCGTTCTTCGGGTCGGTCTCCAGCAGGCGGTGGATGGTGCGCGCCTCCATGCCCGTGCTCTCCGACAGGCGCTTGGCCGCGCGGCCGGTGGGGGCGGCCAGCAGGATGGAGACGCCCTTGGCGCATAGGATCTTCAGGATGCCGTTGACCAGCGTGGTCTTGCCCACGCCGGGGCCGCCGGTGATGACCAGCAGCTTGGACGCGACGGCCGTGCGCAGCGCCGCGCGCTGGCTGTCGGCCAGCGTGATGCCGGCCTTCTCCTCGAACCAGGGGATCGCCTTGTCGGCGTCGATGGCCGGCCAGGGGGCTGTGCCCGCCGCCAGCCGGCGCAGCCGGTCGGCGATGGCCTGCTCCGCCCGGTACAGGCCGGCCAGGAAGACGCAGGGCTCGCCGCCCAGCGTGTCGGCGACGACGGTGCCCTCCGCCAACTCCAGGCGCAGCGCTTCCTCGATGATCGGCGCCTCGATCTCCAGCAGCTTTTCCGCCAGCGGCACCAGCTCGGCCGTGGGCACGCCGCAGTGCCCCTCGTCGGTCGCCTCGGCCAGCGCGTAGGCGATGCCGGCGCGGGCGCGGATCATCGCGGTCTTCTCGATGCCCAGGCGCGCGGCGATGGCGTCGGCGGTCTTGAAGCCGATGCCGCGGATGTCGCGGGCCAGCCGGTAAGGATTCTCGGTGATCAGCTGGATGGCGTCGGGGCCGTAGGTCTTGAAGATGCGCACGGCGCGCGAGGTGCCCACGCCGTGGCTGTGCAGGAACACCATGATGGCGCGGATGATCTTCTGGTCGGCCCAGCCGGCGGTGATGCGCGCCGCGCGCTTGGCGCCGATGCCGGTCACCTCGCGCAGGCGGCCGGGCTCGCGCTCGATCACGTCGAAGACCGCCTCGCCGAAGGCCTTGACCAGCTTCTTCGCGTACACCGGCCCGATCCCCTTGATGAGGCCGGAGCCCAGGTACTTCTCGATCCCTTCCGTGGTGGTCGGCGGGGTGGCGCGCAGGAAGTCGGCCTTGAACTGCAGGCCGTGCGTGCGGTCGTTGATCCAGGCGCCCATGGCCTGGACGAACTCCCCGGCGGAGATCGACGCCGCGTGCCCGACGACGGTGACCAGGTCGCGCTGGCCGCGCACCTTGACGCGCAGCACGCAGAACCCCGTCTCCGCGCTGTGGAAGGTGACCCGCTCGACAAGGCCGGAGAGCGGCTCGCGGGCCTGAGATGACTGTGCATAAGGGTTCATGCTCCGGAAGATGGTGCCGCATGAATTTCTTTTCATCCGGCGGCAACGGCGCTGTCAGGGGCGCGCCGGTAAGCATCGGGGCATGGGGATCCGTTCCCCCCGAGAGATGCCTGCGATGCTTGCAAGGAGACACCCTGTCATGACCACGGCCCCTCACTCCGACCGCACGGCCCCCAAGCGCCGGCTGCGCAACGCCGTCGCCGCCGTGCTGCTGGGCACGACCGTGCTGGCGGGGACGGCGGCGGTCGCCGTCCCGCCCCCGGCCACCGCCGCCGCGGCGCCAGCCGAAACCCGCGCCATGCCCGACAGCCTGGCGCCACTGGCCGAGCGGGTCTCGCCCGCGGTCGTCACCATCTCCGTCACGCAAGGCGGGCCGGTGCGCGCCGACGCCGCACCGCAGCGCCGGCTGCCCTTCCCGCCCGGTTCCCCGTTCGAGGAGTTCTTCCGCCGCTTCGGCCTGCCGGACGGCGCTCCCGGCGGCCAGGACGCGCCGGACCAAGAGCCGCGCGGCGGCGGCATGTCCGTCGGTTCCGGCTTCATCATCGACGGCGCCGGCTACGTCGTGACGAACAACCACGTGGTCGACGGAGGCAAGGCGATCACCGTCACGCTGAACGACGGGACGGAACTGCCGGCCACCCTGGTCGGGCGCGACGCCAAGACCGATCTGGCGCTGCTGAAGGTGTCGTCCGACAAGGAGTTGCCGCACCTGGACTTCGGCGACAGCGACAAGGCGCGCGTCGGCGACTGGGTGGTGGCGATCGGCAACCCGTTCGGGCTGGGCGGCACGGTGACCACCGGCGTCGTCTCGGCGCGCGGGCGCAACATCGGCGCCGGCCCCTACGACGACTTCATCCAGACCGACGCCGCCATCAACCGCGGCAACTCCGGCGGCCCGATGTTCAACCTGAACGGCGAGGTGATCGGCATCAACACGGCCATCTTCTCGCCGTCCGGCGGTTCGGTGGGCATCGGCTTCGCCATCCCCTCCAACCTCGCCCGCCAAGTGGTGGCCGAGTTGAAGGAGCGCGGCCACGTGGAGCGCGGATGGCTGGGCGTGCGCATCCAGCCGCTGACGCCGGAGTTGGCCGAGGGGCTGGGCCTGCCCAAGCCGCAGGGTGCCTTGGTGGCCGAGGTGACGGCGGGCAGCCCGGCGGCCAAGGCCGGCCTGAAACAGGGCGACGTGGTGGTCCGCTTCGACGGTAAGCCGGTGGACGGCGTGCGCGACCTGACCCGCCTCGTGGCCGGCACGGCGGCCGGCTCCGACGCCAGGATCGACGTGGTGCGCGGGGGTAAGGAGACGACGCTCACCACCCGCATCGAGAAGCTGGCCGAGGAACCGCAGATGGCGTCCGCCGGTCCGGACGCCGACCAGCCGTCGCACCCGGCGCTGAGCGGCCTGAAGCTCGCCGCGCTGGACGCGGAGACGCGGGCGCAATTGGGTCTGGATCGCGGCGCCAGGGGCGTGGTGGTGGTCGGCGTGTCGCCGAAGGCCGGTGCCGTGCCGGTGCAGCCCGGCGACCTGATCGAGGCGGTGGGCGGCGAGCCGGTCGCCTCCCCCGCCGAGCTGGCCCGCAAGGTGACCGAGGCCGGCAAGGCGGGCAAGAAGGCAGTGCTGCTGCTGGTCAACCGCCAGGGCAACGAGAGCTTCGTGGCGCTGAAGCTCGCCATGTCGTGAGCGGCATCGTGAACAGCACGGGGCGGCCGCGGGGCCGCCCCCAACTTGGCCGCCCCACTTGGCCGCCCCCACTTGGCCCCGGCCCGTCGGGAGGGTAGCATGGAATGCATGAAGGTCCTGGTCATCGAAGACGATCGGACGGCCGCCGCCTACCTCGCCAAGGGGCTGAAGGAGGCCGGGCACGTGGTGGACGTCGCCAACGACGGGCGCGAGGGGCTGTTCCTCGCCGGGTCGGAGCATTACGACGTCATGATCGTCGACCGTATGCTGCCCGGCCGCGACGGGCTGTCGCTGGTGGAACTGCTGCGGGCCGCCGGCAACGACACGCCGGTGCTGTTCCTCTCGGCACTCGGCAGCGTCGAGGACCGGGTGAAGGGCCTGCGCTCGGGCGGCGACGACTACCTCACCAAGCCCTACGCCTTCTCCGAGCTGCTGGCCCGCATCGAGGTGCTGGCCCGGCGGCGCAGCGCGGCGCAGCCGCAGACAAAGCTGACCGTCGGCGACCTGGAGATGGACCTGCTGGCGCGCAGCGTGAAGCGCGCGGGCCGGGAGATCGACTTGCTGCCGCGTGAGTTCGCGCTGCTCGAATACCTCATGCGCAACGCCGGCAGCGTGGTGACCCGCACGATGATGCTGGAGAACGTGTGGGACTATCACTTCGACCCGCAAACCAACGTGATCGACGTGCACATCGCCCGCCTGCGCCAGAAGATCGACAAGGATTTCCCCACGCCGCTGATCCACACGGTGCGGGGTGCCGGCTATTCCCTGCGCGCGGCGGGCTGAGGGGCGCCGTGCTGCGGCTGCTGCGCACCACCACGTTCCGCGTGGCGCTCTTGTACCTGTGCCTGTTCCTGGGCTCGGTCGGGGTGATCCTGGGCGTCGTCTACCGCTCCACCGCCGGGTTCGTGGAAAGCCAGCTGCACGAGGCGATCGGCGAGGACATCGGGGCGTTGCGCGAGCAGTTCGACCGGCGCGGGCTGCTTGTCCT
>Ga0196976_1000258_pt1 | contig 35847 bp, 28 predicted proteins | sample S3v_513CmetaG_FD_148644 | JGI IMG/M metagenome (GOLD analysis project Ga0196976, IMG submission 148644) | Soil microbial communities from Anza Borrego desert, Southern California, United States - S3+v_5-13C | ecosystem: Environmental > Terrestrial > Soil > Desert | place: USA: California... | reverse complement strand
CACAGCCGACCCAGCCCTGTTGAGGGTATCGAAGTCGGCACCTTCGTCCAAGCTCATCTCGTATCTCGAGGGCGAGAAGCGACGTAGCGCCAAGCGCAGCATCTCGACTCGAAAGCCCCATGAGCCCCCGGACGTCACACACGAGGAGGCCGTCAAGCGGTTCCTGACGTTGTTCCCCAAGGGCTTCCGCGACCCGGAGTACTTGGCGCAGGAACGTGACTACAAGGTCGCGGCCCACGAGCTGTTCGCGAACGGACTACCACCGGCCGAGCGCGCGAAGCTGCTCAAGAAGGGCGACATCGCAAACCTGGTTGATCGGCTCCAGTACATCGAGAGCCGGACGAACCTTCTGTATCCGACCGAGAAGGCGCGGCTCCGGGACGGCCTCAAGGACCGCCAGGCTGCTCTTCGATTCACGGGTTCGCTCTTCGCCTTGATTGATGCAGCGGCTGTCAGCGAGGGGATGTTCGAGGCGTATGCCCGAGCTGTCGAGGCACTGCCGGCACCCGGTGGGCGAGTCGATACGTGGCCAGTCGCGACGATCTTCCCGTTCCTTGCCCAGCCGGAGCGCCACCTGTTCCTGAAGCCGGTAGTCACGAAGGCTGCAGCCTCGAGGCTCGGTATCGACCTGTTCTACAAGCCCGAACTCAACTGGCGGACGTACAGCCAGCTGCTCAAGCTGGGTGCCCTGTTGCACGAGAAGCTCTCTCCGTACGGATGTCGAGACATGATCGACGTACAGTCGTTCATCTGGCGGGTCGATTGAGTTCGGGCCTGTGGGTCGAACGACGGTGAGTTCACGGGCAGTGCGTTGCGTGAACATCGCTGTAGGGGTACGTTGCACTCGCTGGTGACGGCGCTGTCAGTAGCTGGAGGTGCGCCGAAGCTGGGGGACGATCCGCCGAACGGAAGCGCCAGCGAACGAAGCGGTGAGCGCCCCGCGCAGCAGAAGTATACTTGGGACGCTGCGATAGGTGGCCATGGAAGCGCAAGCCGACGAGCTTCTCGCTGAGACTGACGAGGTGGCTAGCGCCTCGACGGCGGACGCCATGGTGGAGCTCCAGAAGATCTGGAGTGGTCGGCTCGAAGTGTTGGCGGCGGAGCTGGCGGCCAACGAGGACCAGCGTAAGGAGATCCGAAACGCGGCGCACCACTTCGAGTCCGACTACCATGGCCGTTTCCTCATCGAGTTGCTTCAGAACTCGAATGACCAGGCCGTGCGAGCTGGACTCGCGGAGAGCCGCGTGCTTATCGCCCTTGCGCCTGGGCTCCTGGCGGTTGCCAATCAGGGCCGACCCTTCGACGGCAACGGAGTCAAATCACTCGCCTCGCTTGCACTCAGTGAGAAAAACCCCGAGGCGCTCCTCGGCAACAAGGGGCTGGGCTTCAAGAGCGTGTTCGAGATCACGACGGCGCCAGAGGTGTTCAGTGTAGGCCGCCTCGGCGACACGCTGGCGGCCGGGGCGGCGACCCGACTGAGGCTGTCGGCGGATCCGCTCTCGAGTGCCGCCTTGCTAAGCGAATTGGAGAGGCTGGCACACGAGTTGTTCCAGCAGGATGAGAGGCGTCGCGCCCAGGTTCAGAAGCGCTATCCGCACGCCACTCCCGAATCCGTGTTGCTTGGCGCTGTTCGTGAGAGCGCGCCGTGGCGCTTTCCGGTGCCGCTCGAGCCGAGGGACCTCGATGCCCGCGTGGAGCAGCTGATCATAGATGACCTTCTCGCTGGCCTGCAGACGCTGGTCGTCCTCCCTCTCAAGGACCAGAGAGCGGAGAGGGCAGCTGCGGAGGCCGTGGACCGTCTACTGACTCAATCAGCTTCGGCGATGCTGTTCCTTGACGCTGTCTCCACCATCGTCGCCATCGAACAGCCAAGCGGTAGAACGCGAACGCGCGGCAGATCCATCGTGGAGCTCGCGAAGGTCGCTCGGGGAACCACGGTTCACGAGGTGACCATCCACTCGTCGGACGACCCAGACGCCGAAGCGACGAAGAAGACGTGGTGGCGCGCGCAGAGAACAATCGGGGACGACAGAGGGATCAAGGCGAGCGAGGCCGCCACAGAGCGAGAGCTAGTCAACGCCGCCGCGAAGGACCTGCCTGGCGATGGTTGGGCCAAAGTCCACAAAGCCACCGTGGCCGTTGCCCTGCCGATGGACCTGGACGGCCATCCTGAGTGGCAACCCGATGGCCGTTTCTGCATAGGCCTCCCCACCGAAGAGCCAACCGGGGCGTGTTTCTGGGTCGACGCTCACTTCCACGGCAACGCTTCGAGGAAGGCCGTGGACTTCAAGCTCACTTACAACAAGCTGCTGCTCGACGAAGCGGAGGCGCTCGTCGAGCGCTTCGTGAAGATGCTGCAGGTCGCCCCGCGCATCGAATTCCGCCGAGCCGCCACGCTGTGTCTATCCGGTGGGGTAGGTCCAGTTGGCCAGCGGATGTGGGGTCCGAGTGGCATTACCCGAGGCCAAGTGGTCCTGGATTCGACCGGAACGAGCTTTGTACGGGCCGACCAACTGCGGCTTCCCCGCCCACAGACCATGCCCCTGTTCGAGGCTGTGCGCGGTTCCGGCGACCTCGACGCGGCGGGCTTCAAGGTTCCGGACGAACTGTTGCTACGGCAGGCGTGGCCCCTCCTCGAGCGGCTAGGCGCCGTCGTGCACGCCGAACGAGGCGACTTGCGCTTCACGCGCCGGCCTCCGGGCGGGCTTTCGCTTCTTGAATTGGCAGCTCGGCAGCATCGGGCCGCTGGCCCGGTCTACTGGAACGCCTTCCTTGAAGCCGTGTTGACCGAGTTCATGCTCCCGGAGATCGAAGACCAGAAGATCCTGCCGGTGGGTGAGAACGAGTTGGCCTCTCCGAGTTCAAAGGTCTTCCTGGAACCGCTTCGTGGCGCCCCGAACCAACCGGAGGAGGATGGCGAGGTCGCGCTCGAGGACATTCCAGCGGCGGTCAAGGATGCGCTCAGGCTTCTTGATCGCCGAGCCGTGCCTCAGGCACAAGAGACCGCCCGGACGCCGTTGGCAAAGCGCCTCCAGGAACGAAACCTGGTCAGGGCCCCGAGGAAGCGGGCGCTGGTTAATGGCCTTCTCGTGCCCCGGCTCCGCGAGCTCGTGGGCCAGCCAGATGATACCCGCCTGGCGCTCCAGCTCCTGAAGCTTGGTCTTGGCTGGATCCTGAGCACCCCCAAGGCCTCGTTCGATGTCGAGGGGTTGCTCGTTCCCGTAACGTCAGCCGATGAGACATGGGCCTGGAAGGCGCCCGGCAGCGTCTACTTCGGCCAGGGCTGGCTCCCGCCCGAGCGGGATGAACTGTTGGAGTCAGCATATGGGAAGCGCACGGCTGCGCGGCTCGTGCGATGGCCGCACTTCCGCGACGCGGTAGGCGCGGAGGACGACGATCGTGAATGGTGGTTGGGTGCTTTGAGGCGGGCCGGCGTGCATGACGCTCCGGCGATCAAGAAGGTGGGGCCACTCGATGCGTTCAAGGCCTACGGCGTGCTCCAACCCGCCGCTTCGCCGTGCCCGTTCCCAGAGGCGGCGGCTTGGTGGAGCGCGTATTTGGGGTCCGTGGCCGACGGTCGGGCGACCAGGGTGACGAGCGGGCAGCTCTATGAGTTCGAGGAGGTGACCTGGATCGACGGCCTAGAAGACGCAGCGATCCGCAGCGCGGTGTTCGACCTGATGCTCGCGTCGCCGACGGAGTACGTGGCGGCGCTCGAGACCACCACGCGGCGCACCTACGATCGGAGTGATTCCAGGCCAGCTCACTCGTTCTGGAAGTACGCCATCGGTTCGGCGGAATGGCCGCTTGTTCCGGTGAGCCACTCCGAGGCCCGGCGTGCCGCGGTGGGCGACTGCTGGATTCTCACGAAGGAACAGAGCAGACGCGACTTCGCCGCGCTGGTCGCCAGGGTCCCTGAGCGGCTCCTCCCAGCGCGGACTCTGCTTGAGCGCCTTGGCGTGCACACCTGGGGAGACGCCCCTGGGCGGCGCGTCATCCGGGAGATCCACGCGCTCGCAAGTAGGCCGTGCAAGGAGAGTGAGCACGCAGCGGTCCTCCTTCTGGCTGGCGAGCTGTACGAGGCCCTGAGCGCTGGCCTCCAGGATCCGCGTGCTTTTCTCGCAAAGCCCGTGGTGGTAGCGACGGCGCAGCGCCAAGCGAAAGCAGTGGATCTGGGAAAGGTTGAGAAGGTCTTTGTGAACGATGACCCCGTGCGCGCACCTTTCGTGCCCGGGTTCGACGTCGGGCTTCAACTTCCCGTTGGTAAACGAGCCGCCAAGTTGGTGGCACTCCTTCGCACTCACCTCGGATCAGACCGGGTCCTGCGGACGAGCGACGCGACACCGGATGTGCGCTTCGTCTCGGAGAGTACGGAAGTTCTCCTGATGGAGTACCTGAAGGAGTCTTTCCCCGACGGTCAGGTGGCTCTCGATCTCGGGCTACTCGTCGCCTACTTGGGGACCCGCGAGGCCGATCCGCGGAAGGACGAGTTCCAGGCGAACTGGGCACGCTTCAAGAGCCTGCGTCTGGTTTGGGGCAGGTTCGAGAACCACGGCCAGGCGGGTGTTCGCTCCTTCTATGAGGCCAGGGAACGCAAGCTGTACCTCACCGCCGGGCTGGGGGGTAGCCGGGCCATCGCGGAACTGTGGCGCGTGGCAGGGCCTTCCTACCAAACAGCGTTCATCGCCTATGCCGGTGAGCTCGAAGGCGGGCGCGCACGGCAGTTCTTCGCCAGCCAAGGTCTCGATGATTGGCATCAGCGTCTCGTCGAGGAGGTCATCGGTTGGGGGTCTGGATTCCGCTATGAGCACCTCCGAAGCGTGCTCTTCGCGGTCTGGCGCAGTCACGAGGCAGCCCCAACCAGCGTGTTCGAGGATCTCTGGAGCCGCTTGCCACCGACCGCAGACGAAGTGGCCAGAACCTTCGGGGCGCCTGCGATCGGGTCAGCGTTGGTTGAGGCGACGGGCCTGCCCGAGGAAGACGCAGCGTTGAAGATCCTCCCCGCCGCCGACCTTGCGGTGAAGACATGGCAGGTCGCACGGGCAGAGCTCGGGCTGGCTCTCCATGCCTTCAAGCGCTCCACCGATGCATTCGCCAGCGCCACAAGCGATCTCGTGGCGAGGCTGACCTCTGAGGCGAGCCGCCGTAGGGCGCTCGATCTGGAAGCACTTACGGACTCCTTCCAAACGCTAGCCCGTGCTCGTCCGCCAGAGGGGTTCGACCAAGACATCAGGACCCCCGAGGAGGCGCTAGAGGCCGCCTTGGACGTGGTCATCACGAGGCTGGCCTCAGTTCCTGAGGCGCAACCGCTGGTGCCCTTACTTGAGAAGGTACGGGCGCTGCCGCCTGCCGAGCGACTCGGCGAGGTCCGCGCCCTGGGGACGCAACGTGAGGCCGAACTCTATCTTCGCCAGACCCCGGAGACTCGCGCGCAGGCCGCTCGCCAGGTCGTGCTCGATCTGCTGACGCTGGCAGTGGCCTTGGCTGCACGGCGGGGTGAGCCCGCTGACTCGGCGGCCATCGCCGCCGACCGCCGCGTGCAGCAACTCTCCCAGGGGTTCTGGGCCAATAAGTTCAGCGTCATCGCTGCCGTGAGGGAGGCTCTCGAGGGCGTCGCTCCCAAGACCACGCAGGCTATGTCCGAAGGCAACGCCTTCAAGGTGGTCGCGACCATGGCCGAGCTCTGGAGGCCACACGAGCCGGAACTCGGCCCTCGCGAAGCGCCCATCGCTCCGCCGCGCCGGCTTCAGATCCTGAATGTCGAGGTCCTCGAGGACGAGTTCAAGTCGGACTTCGCAAAGAGCGGGAACGGCCGGGTGGGAGCTGCCCTGCGGTCCAAGGTTGATCCCACTCTGGACCTCGCGGCGCTGGCCAACGGCCCTCGCGATGTACTCCCTGACTTGCCGGCGAAGTCTGACAGCACCGGGTCGCGCGGCGAGGGCTCACGCCACGGCAAGGTCCCTAACGGAAGGAAGTTCCAGGAAGTCCTGCGCGATCAGCAAAACCATGGGCTCCTAGGTGAGGCGTTCGTGTTCGAGCAGCTCCGCGCCACGCTCCCTGGCTTCGATGCTACGTGCTGGGAGTCAGAGGCCGCCGACGCGTACGGGGTCGGATCGGGAGAGGACGGCCGCGGCTACGACTTCCGCTATCTCGACTCAGAGGGGAGGCTGACGGCGAGGACTGACCAGCCAGAGTGTCTCATAGAGGTCAAGACGACGTCGGGCGATGGAACGGGCCCATTCATCATGACCGCCAAGGAGTGGAGCGTTGCCTTGGAGACGCACCTGGCAGCGGCAAAGGGCCAGTCTCGCCAAGTCTATGTCATCGTCCGAGTAGCGAACGTTCTAGTGGCTCCGAGCATCGTCGACTGCATCATCGACCCGGTCGCGCAGCAGGCCGCCAACCGCCTGAGGCGGTACGAGCACGCGGTGTTGGTCACGGTGGGCCGAAGGTCGGCGGGGTTGAGCCCGGCTTGCGTGGCGGTGGCACGCTCGGGGTTCGGACTGGCCGGCTAGCGACCGAGCAGGAACCTCGTAGGGCCGTCGTAACCGGAAACTAGGGCGGCGTGGAGGCCCCGCGTTACGACGCCATTACGACGCCACCGAGAACCGTCGGGAACCGCCTGGACCGCTAAGACCCCGTACTTCAAGGAAGTCTGAGTGATGTCGAGGCCTCGCCCTCGACTCATAATCCCTAGGTCGGCGGTTCGATTCCGCCCCTCACCACCAGCAGAGGCAGGACGAACGGGCGCTTTCCGCGCCCGTTTCCGTTTTGAAGCCTCCGCTCGGGGTCATGCACTAGCTCCTCGGGCGCGGACGCGTCCAGAACATGGTCGGCATTCCGGCCGCCCCTCACCACGAACCAAGGCTCAAGAGATCGCCGCTTCCAGCTCCTCGGTCGAGTAGAGCACGCCGCTCTTCCGGGCGGACTTCACACTGGGAGCTGCGCCGGCCGCGAGCGTGCGGCTGGCCACGCGGAAGAGCACGTCTCCGCTCCGCCGTCGAAGCACCTCGCCGAACTCGGTGGGGGTCGGCGGCGCCTTCCGCTCTCCCTCCGATCGGCGCGCGCGCACCTCGATCACCGCGCCGTAGCAGACGGTCGCGATCGCCGCGTCGGCCGCCTCCTTCGGGCCGAGGCGAGCGCCATCGCGATCGTGACCCGCGACGAGGACGTTCGCGAGGTACGCGAGCTCCTCCATCCGCTCGCCGAAAAGCGTCGGCACCTCCGCGCCGAGGTCGCGCAGCGCCTCGGCGAATGCGCCCATGGCCGTCGTCCGGGTAGACGGGCCACTGAGCGCGGGCGTGCCGCCGCCCGCCCCCAGCTCCTCCAGCTCGCGGAGCACCGCAGGTGGGAGGGCTTGCACCGCCGCGTGCGCGGCGGGGTCGGGAGCGGGACGCGCGCGCTCGAGCTCGCGGAAGTAGGCCCGGGTGAGTGGGTCGCGATCGGTGGGGCGCTCCTCGTCCGCCGGAGGCTTCCGCGCGAGCGACAGGAACGCGCGCGCCGCTCGCGCTTCGACGTACCCCTGCTTGCTGCGGCGCTCCTCACGCGCGGCCTCTGCGTCCTCCGCGAGCGACTCCCCCTGCGAGAGCGCGGTCGAGAGCTCCTCGAGGTCGTCGAGGCAGGCGTTCCCCACCCGCGCGAGACGATCCAGGAGCCGGACGAGCAACGCGCGGTGGTTGCGGTCGAGCGCGAGCACCAGGGTCAAGGCGGCGTCCCAGCCGTCGTGCTGCTTCGCGACGAGGACGTACCCGTCGATGTCCTCCGTCAGCGCGCTCTCCAGGGCCTTGTCGACCTGCCTCGCCGCGTCCTCGTCGCTCTCCTCGAGGCGGTCGCGGAGCGTATCCTCGTCGAGGACCAGGAGTACACCGCCCAGGGCGTGGGCCACGAGGTCTTCATCCAATTCGGCGACTCGAGCTGCGGCGACCTCGTCCCCGGCCTCGAGCAGCGCCTCGAGCCAGACGACGAAGCGTCCCACGTCGAGAGACTCGCGCTCGCCAGCGCGATCGCTCACGAAGAGCTCCCCGTCGAAGGCCTGGACGAGCTGCTCCGTCGTCGCGAGGGCGACGAGCGCACCGGCGTCCTCGACGCCCACCTTGCGAACCAGCGCTGCGAACGTCGTCGCGGGGAGCGCCTGGATCGTTCGCGCGAGATCGGGCAGCTCGACGAGGCTGTTCAGCAGCGAACTCGTCCTGGTCAGTCCGTGAGCGCCGCGCCTGGTCAACGTCATCGAGACGTCTCCCCCGTCTGCCCGGAGACGAAGAGGGCCTTGAGCCCCGAGAGGTGATACGTGGCCTGCTGGGCGACGGCCTCGCGCACGGCCTGCGCGGCTCGCTCCTCCTCGAGGATCGTCCCGAGCGTGGCGACGAATGCCTCGTAGATTCGCGTGAGGGTTCGCCTTCTCGCCGGCGTGACCGCAAAGGACGGATACGTGGCCCGGGCGTACTCGAGTGCCAGGTCGACCAGAAGCCGCACGACCTCGCTGGCGAAGCGCTCGTGCTTCGTTCCGTGGGCCCGGAGGAGCAGGAAGACGACCCGCTCTCGATGCGCGATCGTGAACGCCAGGAGGTCCTCCGATGCGCGCCGGTACGGGTGACCGTCGTCCAGCGCACGGACGTCTTTCTCCGAACGCATCGCCTCGACCTGCGCCCGGATCCGGCTCGTGAGCTCCGTAGTGAATCCTCGCGGGAGGAAGCTCGCGAAGAGCTCGTCCTTGCCGGCGAAGTACCTGTACAGGTTGCCGATGGACGTGCCCGCCCGCGCGACGATGTCACCGAGCGCGGCGCGCTCGAACCCGCCGGCGGCGAACGCCTCGGCGGCGGCGTTCAGGATGGCTTCTCGGACTTCCGGCTTGGGACACTGGGCCATAAAGAGAACTCAACGTTCTCTTTTGCGCGCCGAGCCACGCCGTGTCAAGCGCAGCCTCCTCGGGCGTGGCGGCGCGGCACGTCATCGGCGAGCTCGCCGACTGGAAGGGGCACGCGCCCGAACAGGTTCGGGCGATGAAGGACGGCCTCGCGCGTCTCGCCGCGCAGGGCGTCCAACCCGTCGACGAGTAGCTGTCAACGACGTCACCCGTACGCCGGGCCCGCCGGTGCGCGCGGGCTCCAGAGCTCCGGCTACGCGAGCCCGCACGCCTTCGCGAAGATGGCGAGCAGCAGCACGTCGTACAGCAAGGCGAGCCCGAGCCAGCTTCGCGCCCGGGCGCCGAAGGACCTGCGGGGCGTCCGCTCCGGCAGGAACGGCCAGGTGATCGCCGCGAGCACGAGGCCCACGGGCGCGAGCAGCACGAGGCCGAGCAGAGCGGGGCCGGTCATGCCGCCGCTGGAGGCGGCGGCCACGCTGGGCAGGGCGAGCAGGGCGGTGGCTGCGATGGTCGTTCCTCGCATGCGTCGACGCTACCACGCTCGACCGGTAGAGCGCTCCCACGCTCCGGTCACGGCTCCGATCACGCGGCGGCAAGGTGTACGCTCGGGCCGATGAGCTGGACCGACGCCTACTACGGCCCGCTGTACCTCGACTCGGTCGCGGACCTCCTCACGCCGGAGCTCTCCGCGCTCGAGGCCGCGGTCATCGCGCGGCTCCTCGCGCTCCGGCCGGAGCACCGCGTCCTCGACCTCGCGTGCGGCCACGGGCGCCACGCGCGCGTGCTCGCGGGAGGGGTCGCCGTGCTCGTCGGGCTCGACCGGAGCCGCCCGTACCTGGACCGCGCGCGCGCGAGCTCGGGCGCTTGGTCGCCGCCGCCGCGCTACGTCCACGGTGATCTCCGCGCGCTCCCGTTCGCGGACGGCGCCTTCGACGCGGTCTACTCCTGGTACTCGGCGCTCTTCATGTGGGACGACGCCGGGAACGCGGCCGCGCTCGGCGCGCTCGCGCGCGTGGTGCGCGCGGGCGGCCGGGCTCTCGTGCACCACGCGAACCCGCTCCGGCTGGCGGCCGAGCCGGTCGCGCACGCGCGGCGGACGCTCGCGGACGGTGCCGTGGTCGAGGAGGAGGCGCGCTTCGACGCGGCGACCGGGCTCGAGACCGCGCGCCGCCGGCTCGCGCGGCCGGACGGGACCGCGCTCGAGGGCACGGCCTCGCTCCGGTACTACGGGCCGGACGAGTGGGGGCAGCTCGCGCGCGGGGCGGGGCTGCGGGTGGTGGAGCTCACGAGCACGACGGGCCTCTCGCCGGGGACGGCGGCCGCGCCGGACGTGATCGCCGTGCTCGAGCGACCCTGAACCGCAGGTCGCCAGCCCGCTCCCGGGGCGCTCGTCGCGACGGGCCCCCCGCCTGCCGAGGCGCCTCCCGGTCCGTGGGAGATGGCGTCGCCTCCCCCGGTAAGTCCATTGTCCGGACGAATCGAGGAGTTCCGCGTCACCCCGGCGCCGGGTTCCCCGATTTTGCCGTCCAACGGCCGGTGCCGCCGGCGGCGCGATCGTTAGGGCAGGGGCGTGGGCCGGTGGCACATGGCTCTTCCCGCGTCCTTGCTCACGGGCTCCGTGCTCTCCCGGCATTCACGAACCGTCACCGTTCGAACCACAGAGAAGGAGCACCCATGAAGCGGAAGCTCGGGGCAGTGGCAGTCGCGGTCTCCGTGCTCGCCGTCGCCGGCGCGCTGGCCTACGGCGGGTGGGCGGAGGCCGCCGCCGAGAAACCGACCTTCGTGATGGTCACGAAGGCCGTCCACCCCTACTACGAGCCCTGTTACGAGGGGTTCAAGGCCGCCGCCGACAAGTACGGCGTGAAGGCCCAGCGCGTCGATCCGCAGAAGATGGAGCTCTCGATGCAGGTGCGGGTGATCGAGGACCTCATCGCCCGCAACGTGGACGGCATCGCCATCTCGGCGGTGGACGACGCAGGGCTGGCCCCGGTGATCGCCGACGCCACCAAGGCCGGGATCAAGGTCATCACCTTCGACGCGCCGGCGCCGTCGTCCGAGGCGCTCACCTACATCGGCACGGACAACCGGACGGCGGGGTTCGAGGCCGGGAAGCGCATGGCCGAGGTCCTGAAGGGGAAGGGGAAGCTCGTCATCCTGCAGGGTGGGCTGGGGGCCGCGAACCTCAACCTCCGCACGCAGGGCTTCAAGGAGGCCATCGCGAAGCACGGCCCGGGGATCGAGATCCTCGACGTCGTGGACACGGCCGGGGACTTCTCGGTCGCCACCAACAAGACCGAGACGGTGCTCCAGGCGTACCCCGATCTGACCGCGCTGTTCTCGGTCTCGGCGGAGGGCGCGCCGGCGGCGGCCGCGGTGCTGCGGCAGCAGAACAAGGCGGGGAAGGTCGTCCTGGCGGGCTTCGACGACCTCAAGGACACGCTCGAGGGCATCAAGGACGGCACCGTCGCGTTCTGCCTGGTCCAGAAGACGTTCAAGATGGGCTGGATGTCGGTCGAGGCGCTCCTCGACGCGTCCAAGGGCAAGCAGCTCCCGAAGTCGACCGACACCGGCGTCATCTTCGTCACGAAGAGCAACGTCGGGAACTACATGGACCAGATGAAGAAGGACATCGCCGCGAAGTAGCTCATGGACGCCACCCTCGCCCCCTCCCGGCGCAACCCGCTCGCGAACCTCCTCCGCCGGAAGGAGGCGGCGATCCTGATCGCGCTGCTGCTCCTGACGCTGGTGATCGCCGTCATCGCGCCGCGCTTCGTCTCCGGGACCAACCTGTACCAGGTGTCCCGGCAGATCTCGTTCGTGGCCATCGTCGCCCTGGGCGAGCTGTTCGTGATCCTCACCGGCGGGATCGATCTCTCGGTCGGATCGGTCATGGGCTGGGCCGGCATGGTCTCCGCCTGGGCGATGGTGGCGCTCGGGCTCTCGCCGCCGCTCGCGATCCTCGTCGGCGTCGCGGCCGGCGTGGCGATGGGCGCGATCAACGGCTCGCTCATCGCGTACGTGAAGCTCCCTCCCTTCATCGCCACCCTGGGCATGCTGTCGTTCGCGTACGGGCTCGTGCTCGGCCTCTCGAAGGGCTGGCCCATCACCGGCCTGCCGCGGTCGTTCCACTGGGTGGCGCAGGGGTCGATCCTGTACCTCCCCGTCCCGGTCTGGATCGCCGGGCTCCTCGCGGTGACCGCGCACGTGGTCCTCACGTACACCGCGTTCGGGCGGCGGACGTACGCGATCGGCGGCAACGAGCAGGCCACCTTCCTCTCCGGCATCGACATCGACCGGATCAAGTTCGTGCTCTACATGATCTCCGCCGGCCTGGCGGCGATCTCCGGGGTCGTCCTCACCTCGCGGTTCGGGTCGGCCCAGCCCGACACGGGGAGGGGCTGGGAGCTCGACGCCATCGCCGCGGCGGTGATCGGCGGGACGTCGCTGGCCGGCGGATCCGGCACGGTCCTCGGCGTCGTCATCGGCGCCTGCATCATGGGCGTCCTGCGCAGCGGGCTCGTGATGATGGGCATCGACCCGTACTGGCACATCTCCATCATCGGCGTGGTGATCGTGCTCGCCGCGGTCCTCGACGTGAAGACCAAGAAGGCCTGAGCGATGACGCCCGTGCTCGAGATGGACGGCATCACCAGGTCCTTCCCGGGCGTGCGCGCCCTCGACCGCGTGCGGTTCACCGTGAACGCGGGCGAGGTGGTCGGGCTCCTGGGCGAGAACGGCGCCGGGAAGTCCACGCTCATGAAGATCCTCGCCGGCGTCCACCGCGCCGACGCGGGCGAGATCTGGTGGCAGGGGCGCCCGGCGGCGTTCCGCGGCGTCCGGGAAGCGCAGCAGGCCGGCGTCTCCCTCATCTTCCAGGAGCTCAACGTCTGCCCCAACCTGAAGCCCGTCGACAACCTGTTCCTGGGCCGCGAGCTGCGCCGGCGGAGCGGGCTCCTCGACTACCGCTCCATGCGCCGGAAGGCGCTGGAGCTCTTCGAGCACCTCGGCGTGAGCGTCGATCTCGAGGCCGAGGCGCGCCGGCTCTCCACCGCCGTGCAGCAGATGATCGAGATCGGCAAGGCGCTCCTCACCGACGTGAAGCTCCTGGTGATGGACGAGCCCACCTCCTCCCTCACCGACAAGGAGACGGAGCGGCTGTTCCGGGTGATCCGCGAGCTCAAGGCGCGCGGCGCCTCGGTCGTCTTCATCTCGCACAAGCTCGCGGAGGTCTTCCAGATCACCGACCGCGTCGTGGTCCTGCGCGACGGGCGGAACGCGGGCGAGCTGGATCCGCGGACCGGCACCGTCGACCAGCTCATCTCGCTCATGGTCGGCCGCGACCTCGGCTCGTTCGCGGCGGAGCGCCGCGCCGCCGCGCCGGGCGCGGAGGTGCTCCGCGTCGAGGGGCTCAGCGGCGGGCCGGTGCGCGACGTGAGCTTCACGCTGCGCAGAGGAGAGATCCTCGGCGTCGCCGGCCTCATCGGCTCGGGGCGGACGGAGATGGCCCGGCTGCTCCTGGGCGCCGACCGGAGGGCGAGTGGGCGGATCGTCCTCGACGGCCGGGAGCTCCGGATCCGCAGCCCGCGGGACGCCGTCGCCGCGGGGTTCGGCTTCGTCCCCGAGGATCGGAAGGTCCAGGCGCTGGTGCTCGGGATGACGGTGCGGGAGAACCTCACGCTCGCCATCCACCGCGCGGTGCGGCGGGCCCGCCTCTTCCTCTCACGGCCGGCCGAGGAGGCCGTCACGGACGAGTTCGTGCGCGCGCTGCGCATCCGGCTCGCGAGCCGGGAGCAGGCGGTGAGCGACCTCTCCGGCGGCAACCAGCAGAAGGTGGTCATCGCGCGGTGGCTCGCCACGAAGCCGCGGGTCCTCGTGCTGGACGAGCCGACGCGCGGCATCGACGTCGCCGCGAAGGCGGAGGTGCACCGGATCGTGGCGGAGCTCGCGGACCGCGGGGTCGCCATCCTCCTCATCTCCTCCGAGCTCCCGGAGATCCTCGCCCTCGCGGACCGGGTGCTCGTCATGCACGAGGGCAGGGCGAAGGCGATCCTCGGACGGGCGGAGGCGAGCCAGGAGACCATCATGCACGCGGCGCTGAAGGCGAGCGCATAGCGAGCCGTCGAGGAACGCGCTTCCCCGTCTCCGTTCGCCCTTCGACTCCGCGGCCGCCTATGCGGCGGCCGCTACGCTCAGGGCGAACGGATGGCCGAGCGGTGCGCGGCTCACGCCGCGGGCAGCTCCCGCCCTCGCGCCAGCTCGGCCAGCTCCTGCGCCGGGAGCGACAGGAACGCCTCCGCGCACCTCGGGTCGAACTGCGTCCCGGCGCACCGCTCGATCTCGGCGCGCGCGGCCTCGGGCGAGACGCCGGCGCGGTACGGGCGGTCGCTCGTCATCGCGTCGTAGGTGTCGGCGAGGGCGAAGATGCGGGCCGAGAGGGGGATCTTCTCGCCGGCGAGGCCGTGCGGGTAGCCGCTGCCGTCGAACCGCTCGTGGTGCGAGAGGACCATGTCGGCGGTCCCCGAGAGGAAGTGCACGCTCCGGAGGATGTTGCACCCGATCTGCGGGTGCGTCCGCATCACGGTCCACTCGTCGGGAGAGAGCGGGCCTCGCTTGAGCAGGATGGCGTCCGGCACGCCGATCTTGCCGATGTCGTGGAGGAGGGCGCCGCGGCCGAGGTCGGGGAGCTGGGCCTCGGGGATCCCGAGGCGCCGCGCGATCGCGAGCGTGTAGCGGACCACGCGCTGGGAGTGATCGCCAGTCTCGTGCTCGCGCGCGTCGAGCGCGGCGACGAGCGTCCAGAGCGTCTGCGAGTAGGTGGCCTGGAGGTTCTCGAGCGCCGCCGAGAGCTCGGCGGTCTTCTCCTGGACGCGGTTCTCGAGGCTGCGCCGGTACCGGTGCCGCGCCAGCTCCAGCCGGCGGCGGCCGAGCGCCCGCTCGATCGCGCGCACCAGCTCCGTCAGCTTGGGCGGCTTGAGCAGGTAGTCCGCCGCGCCGTTGCGGAGGCACTGCACCGCCGCCTCCGTGTCCCCGAAGGCGGTCAGCATGATGACCGCGGAGTCCGGCTGCACCTCCCGGAGCTGCTCCAGGAGCCAGAACCCATCGCGGCCCGGCATCCGCACGTCGCAGATCACGAGCGGGTACTCGGTGAGACGCGCTGCGTCGAGCGCGTCCTCCGCGCGGCTCACGGCCGTGCAGTCATAGCCCTCCTCGCGCAGGAGGACCTGGATGACCTCGCGCACCGAGGCGTCGTCGTCGACGATGAGGATCCGGGTCGTCTCCTGCGAGGGGATGTCGGGCATGGACGCGTGGGGAGCGACGTTTGACGTTGAGCCCATACCGGGCGTGACGAGGGACTATACCATGCGGCGATCCGCCGCCATCATCACTGGCGGTGGGACGCTTCGGTCCCTCGGCACCTTGACCTGACCAGGGCGCCCCACTACATCGCCGGGGCTGGCAAATGTCTGAGCCCTCGAAGCACAGCCTGCCGGTCGTCGGCACGGAGCTCCCCGCCACCCCGCGCGAGGTCGCGGAGCGTATGCGCGCGAACGGAAAGCCGATCCGCGCGCCGAAGCCCGAGTGGCTGCGGGTGAACCTGCCCGGCGGTGCGCGATATCAGACGGTTCGGGAGACCCTGCAGCGGCTCCGGCTCCACACCGTCTGCGCCGAGGCGCAGTGCCCGAACGTGGGTGAGTGCTGGGGCGGCGGGACCGCGACCGTCATGTTGATGGGCGACACCTGCACGCGAGGATGCCGCTTCTGCCACGTGAAGACGGCGGCCCGGCCGCCGCCGCTCGATCCGGACGAGCCGCGCCACCTCGCCGAGGCCGTCGCCCAGCTCGGGCTCGACTACATCGTGGTGACGAGCGTCGACCGCGACGACCTGCCGGACGGCGGCGCGGGCCACTTCGCCGACGCCATCCGGCGGCTGAAGGAGATCCCCGGTCTCCTCGTCGAGGTGCTGACGCCCGACTTCCAGGGCGATCCCGAGGCCGTGCGCACCGTCGGGCGCGCCGCGCCCGACGTCTTCGCGAACAACGTCGAGACCGTGCGCCGGCTCACCCCGGTCGTGCGCGACGCGCGCGCGGGCTACGACCAGACGCTGGGCGTGCTCGCGCGGATGAAGGCCGAGTTCCCGAAGGTCGTCACCAAGTCCTCGATCATGGTCGGCCTCGGCGAGGCCGAGGCCGAGGTCGAGGAGACGATGCGCGACCTGCGCGCGCACGGCGTCGAGATCCTCACGCTCGGTCAGTACCTGCGGCCGAGCGCGTGGCACCTGCCGGTGCAGGAGTGGGTCTCGCCCGAGCGGTTCGCGGCGTACCGCGAGCGCGGGCTCGCGCTCGGGTTCCGCTACGTCGCGAGCGGGCCGCTCGTGCGGTCGTCGTACCGCGCGGCCGAGCTGTTCCTGCGCGGCGAGATCGCCGCCCGGCGCTGAACCTTCCAGGAGGCTCGATGAGGCGAGAGGAAGAGGTAGGCCCCGACCTGGATCCGGCGCTTGACGCCCGTCAAGCTCCTCTGCCCGGCCGCAGCGAACGCACCGCCGAGCCCCGCGCCACCCGCTTCCTCCGCGAGTTCCCCATTCAGCGCGTCCTCGACGAGGACGGCCGCGCCGATCCGGCGGCGGTGCTCCTGCCCGACGAGGCGGTGCGCCCGCTCTACCGGTGGATGGTCCTCTCCCGCGCGCTCGACGAGCGGATGGTGATGCTCCAGCGGCAGGGCCGCATCGGCTTCTACGTCGGCCTCTTCGGCGAGGAGGCGACCGTCGTCGGCACGACCGCGGGTATGGGGGACGGCGACTGGATCTTCCCGTGCTACCGCGAGCACGTCGCCTCGCTCATGCGCGGCTTCCCGCTCACGGCCTTCCTCCACAACCTGTTCGGCAACTCCGCCGACGTCGTGAAGGGGCGGCAGATGCCGTGCCACGAGGCCTGGCGCCCCGGGCACTTCATGTCGGTGAGCTCGCCCATCGGCACGCAGCTCCCGCAGGCGGTCGGCGCCGCGTGGGCGGCGCGGATCAAGGGCGAGGAGATGGTCTCGCTCGTCTACTTCGGCGACGGGGCCACGAGCTCGCACGACTTCCACACGGCGATGTCCTTCGCCGCGGTCCGGCGCGTGCCGGTCGTGTTCGCCTGCCGGAACAACGGCTGGGCCATCTCGACGCCGCTCGAGCAGCAGATGGCGACGGAGACCATCGCGCAGAAGGCGCACGCCTACGGGGTCCGCGCCGAGCGCGTGGACGGGAACGACGTCCTCGCCGTGCACGCCGCGACCCGGCGCGCGCGGGCGGCGGCCGTCGCGGGGCAGGGGCCGACGCTGCTCGAGCTCGTCACCTACCGGATGGAGGGGCACTCGACCTCCGACGATCCGCGCGCCTACCGGCCGGAGACCCTGGTCGAGCCATGGAAGAAGAAGGACCCGATCCAGCGCGTGCGCAGCTACCTCTTCCGGCGCGGGGTGCTCGACGAGGCGGCCGACGCGCGGCTGCGCGACGAGGTCCGCGACGAGCTCGTCGCCGCGCTGCGCGAGGCCGAGTCCCGCCCGCCGAAGCCGCCGCTCGCGAGCATGTTCGACGAGGTCTACGCCGCGCCGCTCCGGCAGCAGCGCGAGCAGCTCGACGAGCTCGAGTCCGCGCTGGCCGACGATCCGCGGATCTCCGATCCGCGCCACGCCGACGCCTGAGGTCGCCATGCCCGTACTGAACGTGCTCCAGGCGGTCAACGACGCGCTCAAGGTCGAGATGCGCCGCAACCGCGACGTGGTGGTGCTCGGCGAGGACGTGGGCCGGTTCGGCGGCGTCTTCCGGGCGACGCAGGGGCTCTTCGAGGAGTTCGGCGCCGACCGCGTCATCGACACGCCGCTCGCCGAGGGCGGCATCGTCGGGACCGCGATCGGCATGGCGCTCTACGGGCTGCGGCCGGTCCCCGAGATCCAGTTCGCCGACTACATCTTCCCGGCGATGGACCAGCTCGTGAACGAGGCGGCCAAATACCGCTACCGGTCCGGCGGCCAGTACTCGTGCCCGATGGTCGTGCGCGCACCGTACGGCGGCGGCATCAAGGGCGGGCACTACCACTCGCAGTCGCCCGAGGCCCACTTCATCCACACGCCCGGGCTCAAGGTGGTCGTGCCGTCCAACCCGCACGACGCAAAGGGGCTCCTCCTCTCGGCCCTCCGCGATCCCGACCCGGTCCTCTTCTTCGAGCCGAAGCGGGTCTACCGCGCCGCCAAGGGCGAGGTGCCCGCGGGCGAGTACCTGGAGCCCCTGGGCAAGGCGCGGATCACCCGCACCGGCGCGCAGGTCACGATCCTCGCGTGGGGCGCGATGTGGCACGAGGCCGACCAAGCGGCGCGCGAGGCGGCGGCGGAGGGGATCGACTGCGAGGTGATCGACCTCCGCTCGCTCCAGCCGCTCGATCTCGACACGATCGTCGCCTCCGTCTCCAAGACCGGGCGCGCGGTGGTGGTGCACGAGGCGCCGCGGACGTGCGGCTTCGGCGCCGAGCTCTCGGCCCTGATCCAGGAGCGGTGCTTCCTGCACCTCGAGGCGCCGGTGGCGCGCGTGACCGGCTTCGATACGCCGTTCCCGTACACGCTCGAGAACGAGTACCTCCCGCGCGCGCCCCGCATCCTGCGGGCGGTGCGCGAGGCGCTCGCGTACTGACCTTCACCCGGAGTCCGCGATGCTCTTCAAGCTGACGCTGCCCGACATCGGCGAGGGCGTGGTCGAGGCGGAGGTCCAGCGCTGGTTCGTGGCGCCGGGCGACCGCGTCGAGGAGGACCAGCCGCTCGTCGAGGTGATGACCGACAAGGCGACGGTGACGATCCCGTCGCCGCGGCCTGGGCGCGTCGTGCGGCTCTTCTCGCAGGAGGGCGCCATCGCGAAGGTGCACGCGCCGCTCGTCGAGCTGGAGGTCGAGGAGGGGGCGCAGGCGGCGGTGCCGTCCAACGGGCACGCGCACGCGCCGGTCCCGGCCGAGGTGCCCGCCGTCGCCGCCGCCGCTGCGGTCGCGACCGAGGCGCCGCGCAAGGCGCTCGCGACCCCTGCCGTGCGGGCGATGGCGCGGAGCCTCGGGATCGACCTCCGCGCCGTGCACGGCTCGGGGAAGGACGGGCGCGTGACCAAGGAGGACCTCGAGGCGGCGCGTGCCAGCGCGAACGGGAAGGGCGGCGTCGAGGCCGTACCGCTCGCCCTTCGACAGGCTCAGGGCGAGCGGAGTGCGCAGGTCGCGACGGTCGTCCCCGTGCCGCCCCCTCCCACGACGGTGCGCTCGACGACGCGCGGCGAGGAGGAGCGCATCCCGCTCCGCGGCCTCCGCAAGCGGATCGCCGACAACATCGCCCGGTCGAAGCGGACCGCGGCGCACTTCACCTTCGTCGAGCAGGCCGACGTGACCGAGCTCGTCCAGGTGAAGCACCGGATGGCCGACGCCGCCCGCGCCGAGGGTGTGCGGCTCACGTACCTGTCGTTCATCGTGAAGGCCGTCGTCGCCGCGCTCAAGAAGTTCCCCGAGCTCAACGCCAGCCTCGACGAGGAGCGGAACGAGGTGGTCGTGAAGAAGTGGTACGACATCGGCATTGCGTCCTCGACCGACCAGGGGCTCATCGTCCCGGTGATCCGCGGCGCCGACCGCCTCTCGCTCCTCGACGTCGCCCGCGAGATCGCGCGCGTCGCGCGCGACTCCAAGGCGGGCCACTCGCGCCCCGAGGACGTCGGGAACTCGACCTTCACGATCACCAGCCTCGGCGGCCTCGGCGGGCTCTTCGGGACGCCGGTGCTCAACTACCCCGAGGTCGGCATCATGGGCGTGCACCGGATCCGGCCGACGCCGGTGGTGCGCAACGGCCAGATCGTGGCGCGCGACGTGCTGCACGTCTCGATGACCGGGGATCACCGTGTCGTGGACGGCCAGATGATCGCCGGGTTCACGTACCAGGTCGTGAAGTACCTCGAGGACCCGGGGCTCTTGTTCATGCAGATGGTGTGACGACGCGCGGAACCCGTGAACGAGCCCGCGCCCGAGCCCGAGCGGCGCCCGGTCCAGGGAACAGGTCCGCGCGCCTCGACCGCGTTATCCTCGACGCGTGTTCGACACCCACTGCCACCTCGATCGCCCCGAGTTCGACGCCGATCGCGAGGACGTGCTCGCGCGGTCGCGCGCAGCGGGGGTGACCGACCTCCTCGTCCCCGCCATCGGCCCGGACGGCTGGGAGCCGCTCGCGGCGTTCGCGAGGGCGACGCCGGGCGTGCACTTCGGCCTGGGCATCCACCCGCAGCTCCTGCCCGAGCTCGATCCGCGCGACGACGACCGCGCGCTCGTCGATCTCGACGCGGCGCTCGGGCGCGGCGGGGCGGTCGCCGTCGGGGAGTGCGGGCTGGACGCGGCGACCGCCGAGCGCGGCGCCGGGCCGTTCCCCGTGCCGATGGAGCGCCAGGTCGCGGTCCTCCGCGGCCACCTCGCGCTCGCGCGCAAGCACCGCCTCCCGGTCCTGCTGCACTGCCTCCGGGCCCACCCGACGCTCCTCGCGCTGCTCGAAGGGGAGTCGCTCCCGGCGGGCGGCGTGATGCACAGCTACTCCGGAAGCGCGGACCTGGTCCGCCCGTACGCGGCCGCTGGTCTCTGGTTCTCGTTCGCCGGCCCGGTCACGTACGAGCGGGCGCGGAGGCCGCTCGAGGCCGCGCGCGCGGTCCCGCGCGACCGGCTCCTCGTCGAGACCGACGCGCCCGATCAGACCCCGCGCCCGCACGAGGGGCGGAATGAGCCGGCGTTCCTCCGCGAGACCGCGGCGGCGCTCGCGGGCGCGCTGGGGATGAGCGTGGGCGAGCTCGACGGGCTGACGACGGCGAATGCGCGGAGGCTCTTCGGCGCGTCCGTCGGCCCATGAGGTCCTCGGGCTCGGGCGCGGGCTCGTTCACGGGTTTGCGGTCGCGGCCGGCGCGGTGATACATGGCCGCCATGCCGGGCCCCATCGCCCCCGAGCTCGACCGCACCGCGCGCCTCCTCGGCCTCGAGGCGATGGGGCAGCTCGCGCGCGCGCACGTCGTGATCCTCGGGATCGGCGGCGTGGGAACCTTCGCGGCCGAGGCGCTGGCGCGGGCGGGGGTGGGGCGGCTCACCCTCGTGGACGGCGAGAAGATCGAGGCGACCAACTCGAACCGCCAGCTCCACGCCCTGCGCGGGGTTCACGGCGAGAACAAGGCCGAGGTCATGGCGGCGCGGCTCCGGCTCGTGCACCCGGACGTCCGGGTGGACGCCGTGCCCGAGTTCTACGGTGAGGAGAACGCGGACCGGCTCGTCCCCGACGGCGTGTCGGCGGTGATCGACGCGATGGACACCGTCGTCGCCAAGCTCCACGTCATCGTCCGCTGCCGGGAGCGCGGCGTCTTCCTGGTGACCGCGCTCGGCGCGGCGCGGCGGCTCGATCCGACGGCGATCCAGGTGACGGACCTCTGCGAGTCGCACACCGACCAGCTCGCCAAGGACGTCCGCAAGTACCTCCGGCGGCGGCACGGCGTCCCCGCCACCGAGCCGACCGGCGTGCGCGCGGTCTGGTCGGTCGAGGAGCCGCGGCCGACGCTCGCGCTCCCAGGCGACGAGGACGGCATCCCCGGCGTCCGCGCCCGGCCCGAGGGCGCGCGCCGGCGGGAGCCGCGGCTCTACGGGAGCGCGGTGTTCGTGACCGGCGCCTTCGGGCTCGCGGCCGCGGGCGCGGTCGTGGAGCGGCTCACGGGCATCTCGCCGCGCACCCACAAGGTGCTCTCCGAGGCCGAGCGGTCGCGGCGCCGGAAACCGGCTCGCCCGCGCGCACGCTGAGCGGCGCGGGGGTGCAAACGCTGTTATACCGTGCGGCGACCGCGGGCGCGGGCTCGGCCTCGGGCTCGGGCTCGTTCACGGGAACAGCGAGAGGACATCCAGACCATGGCCACCAAGAGCTTCGACGCCGTCGTGATCGGAGCGGGCCCCGGCGGTTACGTCGCCGCCATCCGGCTCGCCCAGCTCGGAAAGAAGACCGCCCTCGTGGATCGCGAGGAGCTCGGCGGCGTCTGCCTGAACTGGGGGTGCATCCCGTCCAAGGCGCTCATCGCCGCGGCCAACCTGGTCGAGGATCTCAAGAGCGCGGGCGACCGCGGCATCCTCGTCGGCGAGCCGAAGGTCGACGTCGCGAAGCTGCGCGCCTTCAAGGACGAGGTGGTGAAGAAGATGACCGGCGGCGTCGGGTTCCTCGAGAAGGGGAACGGCGTCGAGGTGATCAAGGGCACCGCCCGGTTCGTCTCCGCGAACGCGGTGGACGTGGACGGCGGCGGCGAGAAGGTCCGCGTCGAGGCCAACGCGTTCATCGTCGCCACCGGCGCCCGCCCGATCGAGATCCCCGGGTTCCGCGTCGACGGCGAGGTGGTCTGGTCCGCGCGCGAGGCGGTGGATCTCCCGGAGATCCCGCGGCGGCTCGTCTGCATCGGCGGCGGCATCATCGGCATGGAGCTCGGGACGGTCTACGCCAAGCTCGGCAGCCAGGTGACGTTCCTCGAGGCGCTGCCGCAGGTGCTCACCGGCGTCGACCCCGAGGCGGTCCGGCTCGTGACGCGCGGGCTCAAGGAGCGCGGCGCGACGATCCACGTGAACGCGAAGGCGGTCGGCCACGACGCCGGCGGGGGCGCGCGCGTCGTCCGGGCGGAGATCGACGGCAAGCCGACCGAGATCCCCTGCGACCGGATCCTGGTCGCGGTCGGGTTCAGGCCGACGATCGAGGGGCTCGGGCTCGACGCGCTGGGCGTGAAGCTCACGCAGCGCGGCTACATCCAGGTCGACCCGTCGTACCGGACGAGCGTCCCGTCGATCTGGGCCATCGGCGACATCGCCGGCCCGCCGCTCCTCGCGCACAAGGCGTCGAAGGAGGGCGAGATCGCGGCAGAGGCGATCGCCGGCAAGAAGACGGTCCGCGACTGGGTGGCGCTGCCGTCGGCCATCTTCACGGATCCGGAGGTCGCCGTCGTCGGGCTCTCCGAGGAGGAGGCGCGCAAGGCCGGGCACGACCCCATCGTCGGCAAGTTCAACTTCGCCGCCCTCGGCCGCGCGGTGGCCATCGACCACGCGGAGGGGTTCGTGAAGGTCGTCGGCGACCGGAGCTCGAAGCTCCTGCTCGGCGCGACCATCTGCGGCCCCGAGGCCTCGGACCTCGTGGCCGAGCCGGCGCTCGCCCTGGAGATGGGCGCCTACCTCGAGGACGTCGCCCTCACGATCCACGCCCACCCCACGCTCCCCGAGGCCTTCATGGAGGCCTGCAAGGCCGCGCTGGGCGAGGCGATCCACGCGCTCAACCGGCCCGAGCGGCCGCGCCGCACGGGCGCGGGCGCGGAGGCCAGCGCGTAACGCACGTGCGGACGCTCCGGACCTACCGGCTCGGCCGGGTCGAGTACGAAGACGGGCTCTCGCTCATGCGGATCGCGGCCGCCGCGATCCGCGCGGGGAGCCCGCCCGCGACCGACTACCTGTTCCTCCTCGAGCACCCGCCTGTCGTCACCCTCGGTCGCTCCGCCGATCGGCGGAACATCGTGGCCGCGCCCGCCTGGCTCGAGCGCCAGGGGTTCGAGGTGCACGAGACCAACCGCGGCGGCGACGTCACCTACCACGGCCCGGGCCAGGTGGTCGGCTACCCCGTGCTCGACCTCTCCGATCGCCCCGACGTGCGCCGCTACGTCGCCGCGCTCGAGGAGGCGATGATCCGGACCTGCGCCGGGTACGGCCTCGACGCGGGCCGCCACCCCGAGCACCGCGGCTGCTGGATCGGCGCGCGCAAGATCGGCGCCGTCGGCGTCCACTTCTCGCGGTGGATCACGAGCCACGGGTTCGCCTTCAACGTCCGGCCCGACCTCGCGCACTTCCGGTCGATCGTGCCCTGCGGGATCGCCGAGCCCGGGCTCGGGGTCACCTCGCTCGAGGCGGAGCTCGGCGCGCGCGGCCGGCCGGCGCCGCCCACGGCCGAGGTCGAGGAGGCGCTCGCGGGCCACCTCGCGGAGGCGCTCGGACGCCGCCTCGATCGCGGCGCGCCCGACCTGCGGACCGTGTCGGTCGTGCCCGCCGCCGCCGACGGGCGCGTCCTGCTCCTCCGGCGCTCGCCGGCGCGGGGCGGGTTCTGGCAGCCGGTCACCGGCCGCATCGAGCCGGGGGAGGGGACGCCCGAGGCCGCCGCCCGCGAGCTGCGCGAGGAGACCGGGTTCGACCTCCCCGTCGGGCCGCTCGGGTACGTCCACGCGTTCGCCCTCTCACCCGAGGTGAACCGGGTGCGCCCCGGCACCGTCGTGATCGTCGAGGAGACTGCGTTCGCCGCGGCCGTGCCCCGCGCCGATCCGCCGCGGCTCTCGGCCGAGCACGACGAGCACGCCTGGCTCGCGCCGGGGATAGCCGCGGAGCGGCTCGTGTTCGCGGGGCTCCGCAAGGCCGTGCGGCTCGCGTCGTCGTTGACAGCCGAGCCGCGGCTTCCGTAGACTACCCGGCCTTTTCACCCCGAACCCTGACGCGGGAGGCCCTGGTCCGTGGCCCTCATCGTGCAAAAGTACGGCGGCACCTCGGTCGGCGATCCGGAGCGGATCAAGAACGTCGCGCGCCGCGCGCTCGCCAGCCAGCAGGCCGGCAACGAGGTCGTGGTGGTCGTCTCCGCCATGTCCGGCGAGACCAACCGCCTCTTGAAGCTGACGCAGGCCGTCACCGACCGGCCGGACGAGCGCGAGCAGGACGTCGTCGCCGCGACGGGAGAGCAGGTGACGATCGGCCTCACCGCGATGGCCATCCAGGGCCTCGGCGGGAAGGCGCGCAGCTTCACCGGGCCCCAGGTCCGCATCCTGACCGACAGCGCGTTCTCGAGGGCGCGCATCAAGTCGATCGACGCGAGCAAGCTCCGGCAGGCGCTGGCCCGCGGCGAGATCGCCGTCGTCGCCGGCTTCCAGGGCGAGGACGAGCAGGGCAACATCACCACGCTCGGCCGCGGCGGGTCGGACACGACCGCCGTCGCCGTCGCGGCCGCGATCGGCGCCGACGCGTGCGAGATCTACACCGACGTGGACGGCGTCTACACGACGGACCCGAACGTCGTCCCGCAGGCCCGCAAGCTCGACAAGATCTCCTACGAGGAGATGCTCGAGCTCGCCGGCGCGGGCGCGAAGGTCCTGCAGATCCGGTCGGTCGAGTTCGCGATGAAGTACAACGTTCCTCTCTGGGTGAAGTCGTCCTTCACCCAGGATCCCGGCACCCTCGTCTGCCCGGAGGATTCGAGCATGGAGCACGTGGTCGTCAGCGGCATCGCCTACGATCGGAACGAGGCGAAGGTGGCCCTCCGCGGCGTGGTGGACAAGCCGGGCGTCGCCGCCAAGCTCTTCAAGCCCCTCGCCGACGCGAACATCGTCGTCGACCTGATCATCCAGAACGTCGGCAAGGGTGGGCACGCCGACATGAGCTTCACGGTCGGGAAGACCGACCTCGCCAAGGCGATCGAGATCGTCAAGGGCGTGCTCGTCGAGCTCGGCGGCGGGACCGTCGAGACCGACGACCAGATCGCGAAGGTCTCCATCGTCGGCGTCGGCATGCGCAACCACGCCGGCGTCGCCGCCAAGGCCTTCGAGGTCCTGGCCAAGGCCGGCATCAACGTCGAGATGATCTCGACCTCCGAGATCAAGGTCTCGATCGTCATCGCCGCGAAGTTCATGGAGCTGGCGGTCCGCGAGCTCCACTCGGCCTTCGGCCTCGACCAGAAGTAGGTCTGCCCGGCCCCGCTCGTCCCGGCGTCGCCGGCGAGTGGCCTGGGTCCGGCGCGCGGCTTGCTACGGAGCGGGCACATGCTCGCCCGCTCGGTCGCGCTCGCCATCGTCCTCGCGCTCTCGCTCGCGCCGGTCCTCCGCCGTTCCGCGCGTCCACGGCCGGTGCCGAGCTGCGTGCCGGAGGGCAGGGGAGAGGTCCCCCGGCACTGGCTGGGCTGCGCCGCGGACCCCGGTCCGCGGCGCGCGCTCGAGGCGGAGGAGCGGCTCGTCCTCGGGCTGCCGATCGATCCGAACACCGCCGGCGAGCGGGCGCTCGCCCAGGTGCCCGGCCTTTCTCCACGCCTCGCCCGGGCCGTCGTGGAGCACCGCGCCGTCCACGGCCCCTTCCGCACCGTGGAGGACCTCCTCGACGTGAAGGGGATCGGCCCGCGGCGGCTCGAGCGGGCGCGCGCACGGCTGGCCGTGGTCGTGCGGTAGCGGCACGCCTCGGCCTGGAGTACGCTTCGTGCCCTCCTGGGGGTGGAGGGCCGGGCGTGATCATCCGCTGCGAGCGCTGCGCGACCGCATACGAGCTGGAAGACGGCGTCCTGCCTCCCGATGGCTCCGACGTCCAGTGCGCGAAGTGCCAGCACGTGTTCCGAGCGCTGCCGCCACCGTTCGCGGGCCCGACCGTACAGGGCGTGCCGGCGACGCCCCCGCCGCCGGCGCCCCCGGCGCGCTCCACCCCCGCGCCCGTTCAGGACAGCGCGCCGAGCCCGGCCAGCGCCGCTCCGCCGTCGCCGGCGCGGCGACCGAGGGTGTACCGCCCTCCCATCTCCCAGCCCGCGGTCGCGCGCGCGCCGGTGCTCCGCCGGGACACCGTCGGCACGTTCGAGAGCCGGCTCCGCTGGAGCCACCGCTGGCGGTGGCTCGCGCCGGCCCTGCTCGTCGTCGCCGGGGCGATCGGGACCGCGATCTTCTTCTTCCCGGGCGCCACCGGGCCGCGCGGGACGGAGGATGCCCGCGCCCGCGCGCTCGAGCTCGCCCTCGCCGACGACGTGAAGAGCCTCGAGGACGCGGCTGCGGCGCTCCAGCAGCTCGTCGACTCCACGCCCGTGGCGCACGAGGCGCGGGCGGATCGCGCGCTCGTCGAGCTCCTCCTCGCCGGGGCGCTCTCGGAGCCCGAGCCCAAGGATCCGGGACGGGAGCGGGCGCGGGCGCTCGCCGCGTCTGCCTCGGCCACCCTCGACGACCTCGCGCGCGCGAACCTCGCGCGGCCGGAGGTCGCCCGTGCCCGCGCCGTCGGGAGCGTGCTCTCGGCGAACCGCGCCGAGGTGAAGCGGCTCGCCACGGCCGCCCGCGCGGAGCTCCCGGGCGACGTGTTCGTCACGATGGCGGAGCACTGCGCCGACGTCCGCGCCGCCGATCGCTCCGCGCGGGATCGCGCGCTCGACGAGCTCCAGCTCCTCCTCGCGCGCCGGCCGGAGCTCGTCCGCGCCCGGTACCTGCTCGCGAAGGGGCTCGCCCTCGCGGGCCGTCGCAACGACGCGCTCGCCGCCGCAGAGGAGGTCCTGCGGCGCAATCCGCGCCACGAGGGCGCGCTCGGGCTGCGCGAGGCGATGACGCGCCCGCCCTCGACCGCCCCGATCGCGCCGCGCGGTGCGGAGCCGAACGCGCAGCCGGTCCCGGCGCCGGACCTCGCCGCGGCCGAGGACCAGGCCCTGCAGCCGGTCCGGACGGAGAAGCCGGGTCTCCTCCCGCGGAAGCCGGTTTCCACGGAGGGAGAAATCGCGCCCTCGCCCCGCGCGGACGCGGCGCCCGAGGGCGCCGATCCCGCAGGGGCCGCCAGCCCCCCCGCCGCCGGCGAGGATCCGCCTCCGCCGCCCCGGCTGCGCCCCGCGGCGGTCCCGGAGCCGGAGGTCGTCGAGGGGGGCGGGTAGCGAACAGCACCTGGCCCGTCCGTTGCGTGTCCGGGCGGCGCCATGGAGCTCCTCTTCTGGTTCTCGATCGTCGCGGTGGCCTGGAGTTACGTGGGCTACCCGCTCGTGCTGCTCGTCTGGGCCGGCCTCTCCGACGCGCTCGGCGCGCTCCGGTTCGTGGGTGGAGGCCCCGACCGGCGCACGAGCCCGGGCGGGCACCTGTGGCCGCGGATCTCGATCGTCTTCTCGGCGTACGACGAGGAGGAGTGGATCGTCCGGAAGATCGAGAACTGTCTCGCGCTCGATTACCCCGCCGACAGGCTGGAGATCCTCGTGGGGTGCGACGGATGCACGGACCGGACCGCCCAGCTCGCCCGTGACGCGGGCGGCGCGCGCGTCACGGTGCACGAGCTGTTCCCGCGCGCCGGCAAGGCGACGGTGCTGTCGCGGCTCGTGCCCCGCGCCACCGGCGATCTCGTGGTCCTCACAGACGCGAACGTGATGCTCGAGCCCGGCGCGCTCCAGGCGCTGGCGCGCCGGTTCCGCGACGGCGCCGTGGGCGCGGTCGTGGGGCGGCTGCGGCTCTTCAACCCGTCGCGGAAGGACTTCGAGGAGACGCTGTACTGGCGGTACGAGACGATGCTCAAGTACCTCGAGGGCCAGCGCGGGTGCGTGCTCGGGGCGAACGGCGGGATCTACGCGATCCGCAGGCTCCTCTTCGGTCCGCTCGACCCGGACACCGTCACCGACGACTTCGTCATCCCCATGCGCATCGCGCTCCGGGGCTGGCGGGTGCCGTACGAGCCCAGCGCGGTGGGCTTCGAGGAGACGACCGAGGACGCCGGCCGCGAGTTCGGGCGCCGGGCGCGGATCGGCGCCGGCAACTGGCAGGCGCTCGCGCGGGTGCAGGGGCTCCTCGACCCGCGCGCAGGCTTCCCGTTCTTCGCCTTCGTCTCGCACAAGCTGTTGCGCTGGGCGGCGCCGTTCCTCCTCGGCGCGGCGCTCCTCGCGAACCTGGTCCTCTCGGCGGCGCCCGACGCCTGGGCGTACCGGCTCGCGCTGCTCGGCCAGCTCGGGTTCTACGGCCTGGCCGCGCTCGGCGGCAGCCGGCTCCGGGTCGCGCACCGCGGGATCGCGCGCGTCGCGTCGATCGCGCACTACTTCGTCAGCATGAACGCGGCGCTCGCGGTCGGGCTGTGGCGCCACCTGCGCGGCGCGCAGGCGGCGACCTGGGATCGGACGGCGCGCGCGCGCGCCGCGTGAGGCGCGGCGCGACGAAAAGTGGACGCAGGCGGCGCCGCGAATAGCATCGGCCCCCGACGTCCTCGCTGCTGCGCCCGATGAAGCTTCCGGGTGCCTCCGGACGACCCTCTGCCCCCGCCCGCCTGGGAACGGGCCGGCACCTCCTCTGAGGTGCCGGCCCTGTTCTCCTGAGTCCGTGCCCGTGCCGGCCTCCACCCCATCACTCGTTTGACCCCCGCGATTCCGCCTGCTACCGTGCCCAACCTGAACGCATGTCCCGGCGCTACCAGCTCAAGTCCGCCGCGCCGCCGGCCCGGGCGCTCAACTACGAAGGGCTCCTCAACGACCAGCAGATCGCGGTCGTCGAGGCCGGCGACGGCCCCATCCTCGTCATCGCGGGCGCCGGCTCGGGGAAGACCCGGACGCTGACGTGGCGGGTGGCGCGGCTCGTCGCCGACGGCGTGCCGCCGGAGGCGATCCTCCTCCTCACGTTCACCAACAAGGCGGCGCGCGAGATGCTGAAGCGCGTCGAGGAGGTCTGCCGGATCGACACGCGGCGGATCGCGGGCGGGACCTTCCACCACGTCGCCCACGAGATCCTGCGGGAGCACGCCGGCGAGCTGGGGTTCGCGCGCGGCTACTCGATCCTCGATCGCGAGGACACGCGCGACGTCATGACCGCCGCCATCGCGGACTGCGGGCTCGCGGTCGGGGCGCGCCGCTTCCCGAAGGCGGACGTGCTCGTCGACCTCGTCTCCATGGCGGTCAACACGCAGACGCCGCTCGCCGACGTCGTCGCCGACCGGCGGCCGCAGTTCGTGCCGCTCACCGACGACGTCCTCCGGGTGGCCCGGCGGTACGCGGAGCGGAAGCACGAGCTCAACGCGATGGACTTCGACGACCTCCTCCTCCACTGGAAGATCCTGCTCGCCGAGCGGGAGCCGGTGCGGCGGGCGCTGGCCGAGCGGTTCCAGCACGTCCTCGTCGACGAGTACCAGGACACGAACCGGCTCCAGGGCGACGTGGTCGATCTGCTCGTCGCCGGCCGCCGGAACCTCTGTGTCGTGGGCGATGACGCCCAGAGCATCTACTCGTTCCGCGGCGCGCACTTCGAGAACATCCTGGAGTTCGAGCAGCGCTACCCGGACGCGCGCCGGTTCGACCTCACCGTCAACTACCGGTCCACCCCGCAGGTCCTGGCGCTCGCGAACGCCTCCATCGCCGCCAACGTCCGCCAGTTCCAGAAGGAGCTCACCGCCGTCCGGCGCGACGGCACCCTGCCGGCGCTGGTCCCGTGCCGCGACGTGAACCAGCAGGCCGCGTTCGTCGCGCAGCGCGTGCTCGAGCTCCGCGACGAGGGGATCCCGCTCCCCGAGATCGCGGTGCTCTACCGCGCCCACCACCACTCGATGGAGATCCAGTTCGAGCTCGCCCGGCGCGGCATCCCCTTCGTCGTCCGGAGCGGCGTCCGGTTCTTCGAGGCCGCGCACGTGAAGGACGTGCTCGCGCACCTGCGGTTCGCGCGGAACCCGGGCGACGAGCTGGCGCTGAAGCGCTGCCTCAAGATCACGCCCGGCGTGGGGACCGCGACGGCGGACGCGGTCTGGAACGCGTTCCTGGCGCGGCGGCGCGGCGGGCGCGGCACGGTGGACGAGCTGCTCGCGCCAGACGTCGCCTGCCAGGTGCCGGGCAAGGGGCGGGCGGGGTACACGCGGCTCGCGCAGCTGCTCCGCGCGCTCACGCGGCCGCCCGTGCGCGACCTGCCCGGCGAGGCCATCGAGAAGGTCCTCGACGAGGGGTACGAGGAGTACCTCCGGGCCGAGTTCCTGAACGCCGACTCCCGCATCGAGGACGTGCAGCAGCTCGCGCAGTACGCCCGCGCGTACGAGGACACCGAGGCCTTCCTCGCCGAGATCGCGCTCCTCACCGAGCTCAGCGCCGAGACCGTGGCCGAGGGCGGCGAGCCCGACGAGAAGATGATCCTCTCCTCCGTCCACCAGGCGAAGGGGCTGGAGTGGCGGGCGGTGTTCCTGGTGTGGCTCGCGGACGGCCGCTTCCCGTCTGCGCAGGCCCTCAAGGACACGGCCGGCGAGGAGGAGGAGCGGCGGCTCTTCTACGTCGCGTGCACGCGCGCGAAGGACGAGCTCTACCTCGCGTACCCGGTGGTGGCCGCGCCGCGGGACCGCGAGCGGATCGTGCTCAAGGCGTCGCGCTTCCTCGAGGAGCTGCCGGCGGAGCCGGAGCTCTACGAGCGGTGGCAGCTCGACGATCCTGCACCGAACGTGATCTCGCTGCCGCTCGCCGACGCGCCCGCCCCCACGCTGCGCGACGCCCGGGTCGTGCCGGCCCTGTTCGGAGAACCCGGGAACGAGCCCGACGACGACGGCGGCGGCGGCGACGACGTGCCGTTCTGAGCCGTCGCGCACATCGACGCCTTTTCGGGCGCTCCGGGGATCCGTGCTAGAGATCACCGAGCATGGCCTCCAAAGGCGAGAAGCCCATCGTCGGCATCGACCTCGGCACCACCAACGCCTGCGTCGCCCACGTCCGGAGCCGGATCCCGCGGGTGGTCCCGACCGATCGCGGGAGCCTCATCCTCCCGACCGTCGTCGCGCTGGGCGAGAAGGGCGACGTGCTCGTCGGCGCGGTGGCCAAGGACCAGCTCGTCACCAACCCCAAGAACACCATCTACGGGGCGAAGCGGCTCATCGGCCGGAAGTGGAACTCGAAGGTCGTCCAGGAGCTCCGGAATTACTACTCCTACGACATCGTCGAGGGGCCGAACGGCGAGGCGGCGGTGATGCTCGGCGGCGAGGTCCGGACGCTCCCGCAGATCAGCGGGATGGTCCTCGCCCACATCAAGAAGATCGCCGAGGCGTTCCTGGAGAAGCGGATCGACGAGGCGGTCATCTCCGTCCCCGCGTACTACTCCGACGCGCAGCGCCAGGCGGTGCGCGAGGCCGGGAGGCTCGCCGGGTTCGAGGTGAAGCGGATCGTCAACGAGCCCACGGCGGCCGCCCTCGCCTACGGCTTCTCGCGCGGCCTCGACCAGAAGGTGCTGGTCTACGATCTCGGCGGCGGCACCTTCGACGTCTCGGTGCTGCAGCTCTCCGGGAACGTCTTCGAGGTGCTCGCGACGGGCGGCGACACGTTCCTCGGCGGCGTCGACTTCGACAACCGGATCATCGACTTCGTGCTCGAGGACTTCTGGCGGGAGCACAAGATCGACCTCGCGCAGTCGCCGATCGCGATGCAGCGGGTGAAGAAGGGGGCCGAGTCGGCGAAGATCGACCTCTCGCTCATCCCCAACGTCGTCATCGACCTCCCGTACATCGAGGAGAAGAAGGGGAAGCCGCTCGACGTCCGCATGCCGCTCTCCCGCGCGCAGCTCGACGAGCTCACGCTCGACCTCGTGGAGCGCACGTTCCAGATCTGCGACGAGGTGCTCGCCTCGAAGGACATCCGCCCCCAGGACATCGACGAGATCATCCTCGTCGGCGGCCAGAGCCGGATGCCGCTCGTGCAGCAGAAGATCCAGGAGCACTTCGGCAAGCCGCCGCGGAAGGGCGTCCACCCGGACGAGTGCGTCGCGCTCGGCGCGGCGCTGCTCGGCGACTCGCTCGACCAGATCGACTCCGTGACGCTCGTCGACGTGCTCTCGATGCCCATCGGCATCGCGACCCCGCAGAACCGGTTCCGGAAGATCCTCGAGAAGAACACCACCATCCCGTCGACGCGGTCCTTCCGCCTGCCGCCGCCGCGCGAGCCCGGCCAGCCGATCGAGATCGACATCTACCAGGGCGAGTCCGACCAGATCGTGGACGACGAGTTCCTGGGATCGATCCGCCTGCCCGCGGTGGCCACCGGGCGGCGCGTCGACTTCCGCCTCGACGAGGAGTGTCTTCTCAAGGTGAGCTTCGACGATCCGGAGAAGGGCATGACCGAGGTCGAGCTCGCGACCCGCGACACGCCGGAGGGCCTCAAGAAGGCGCTGGCGGAGGACGCGCGCCGCCGGCTGGGGCAGGGAGAGGCGGCCGGCGAGGCGCCCGTGGACCAGCCCGGCGAGGAGAAGCGCGGCGGCATCTTCGGCTGGCTGAAGCGGAGCTGAGGTGCGGTTCGGCGCGCCGGAGTGGTGGAGGGCCGTCGTCGCAGGGCTCCAGGCGCACCCGGACCTGCCGGCGGCGCTCGCGGGGCTGGGCCGCGACGGCGCGCTCGTGATCGAGGCCGACCCGCCCGTGTGGCCGCGCCCCGTCGCCGTCTGGGCCGAGCAGCGCGCGGGCCGCATCGCACGCTGGCGCATCCTCGAGGACGAGGACGAGATCCTGGAGCTCGCTCCCGCCTACGTCGTCCGGGCGCCGTACCGGACGCTCCGGGGGCTCATCCAGGGTGGGGATCCCGTCCAGGCCGCCCTGACCGGGCGGGTGCGGATCGAGGGTGATCTGGAGGCGCTGCTCCGCCGGACGCGCTACCGTCACGTGATCGAGGACGTGCTCGCGGCGGTGCCGACCGAGCTGCCTTGAGAACGGGTTCGGGCTCACGCTCCAGGAGGCTTGATGGCTCGGAAAGGTCTGTCCGGTGCGCTGATGGACGCGGGCACGCGGTTCGTCTCCCGCGCCGCCGACCGCGTGCTGAAGGACCCTCGCGGCGAGGAGGTGCTGGCGCGCGCGGTGGGGCTCGCGCAGCGGGGGCGGCGGCGGCTCTCCGAGCTGCAGGAGCGCGTCCTCTCCACGGCCGGGGTCCCCGGCCGGCGCGACTACGAGGAGCTGGCGCGTCAGCTCGCGCGCATCAAGCGGAAGGCGCGGGAGCTCGGGCAGAAGCTCGATCCCGCGGGCCGGGACGGCGCGGACGAAACGCGTTGATCTCGTTGACACAACTCCCCTCCGACGGCATACTCCGCCGCCTCGCTGACGGGGCTGACGTGAGCCCGGCGGCGCGCGGCACGCAGCACGGGCGCATGGCACAGCGGTAGCGCGTCCCCCTCACACGGGGAAGGTCGCAGGTTCGAAACCTGCTGCGCCCACAGCGAAGGGCCGGGACTCGGAGCACGGGTCCCGGCTCTTCTCATTTACGCCCCAGGAGCGGCGCGAATCGGGGATGAAGCGGCGGGGGGCAGTCCCTATGTCTGTGTGCTGGCTGTAACCTACGCGATGGCCGAACCAGGGAGCCTCCACGACGGGCCGCCCGCGGGAGACGACCTCTTCCGCCTGATGGTGGAGTGCGTCACCGACTACGCCATCTTCGCCCTCGATCCCGACGGGCGCGTGAGCACCTGGAACCCAGGTGCGCGCCGGTTCAAGGGCTGGGAGGCGCACGAGATCCTCGGCCGCCACTTCTCGACCTTCTACCCGACCGAGGACGTCCTCGCCGGGAAGCCGGCACGCGAGCTGGAGGAGGCGGCGCGGCTCGGGCGGTTCGAGGACGAGGGGTGGCGCGTCCGCAAGGACGGCTCGCGATTCTGGGCCAACGTGATCATCACCGCGCTGCGCGACGGGCGCGGCGTGCTCCGGGGCTTCGGCAAGGTCACGCGGGACCTCACCGCGCGGCGCGAGCGGGAGGAGGCGGAGCAGCGCGCCGCCGCCGATCGCGCGAAGGCGGAGGAGCAGGCCCGGGCGGCGGAGGCGCTGCGCCGGATCGAGGAGGCCCAGCGAGAGACGATCGCCGAGCTCGCGCGGGCGGAGCGCGAGGCGCGGGAGATCGGGCGGCTCCAGGAGCGGCTCATGGCCATCGTCGGCCACGACCTCCGGACGCCGCTGTCGGTCATCCACCTCGGGATCACGACGGCGCTCCAGCGCGGCGGCCTCGCGCCCGACCAGGAGCGGACGCTCACGCGCGTCGCCCGGAGCGCCCAGCGCATGCGCGGCATCATCGAGGACCTGCTCGACTACAGCCGCGCGCGGCAGGGGCAGGGGATCCCGGTGGCGAAGGCGGTCGTCGACCTCGGCGAGGTGTGCCGGCGCGCGCTCGCCGAGCTCCGGTCGATCGCCGGCGGGCGGGAGCTCGTGCTCTCGGTGACCGGCGATGCGACGCTCGCAGCCGACGCGGGGCGCCTCGCGCAGGTGATCTCGAACCTCGTGGGGAACGCGGTCCAGCACGGGGTGGGCCCGATCGAGGTGGCGGTGCGGACCGCGCCGGACGACGAGGTGCAGCTCTCGGTCCACAACGGAGGCGCGCCCATCCCGCCCGAGGTCCTCCCGCAGATCTTCGAGCCGTTCCGGCGGGGCGATCGGCACGGCGGCGACGAGAAGGGGAGCGTCGGGCTCGGGCTCTTCATCGTGCGCGAGGTCGTGCGCGCGCATGGGGGCGAGGTCGAGGTCCGCTCGGACGCGTCGAGCGGGACCACCTTCACGATCCGGCTGCCGCGCGGCGTGTCGCAGGCGGCCGCCGGGGCCTCGGCTACAATGCCGGGGTGACGCCCAGGACCGCGGTGCTCTTCGATCTCGACGGGACCCTCGTGGACACGGTCCCGTTCATCCTCGCCTGCGTGCGCCACACGTTCGAGGAGTACGGCACGGGGCCGACGGACGCCGAGTGGACGGCCGGGATCGGCACGCCGCTCGGGATCCAGCTCGGCCAGTTTGCGCGGCGCCCGGAGGACGTCCCGGCGCTGCTCGAGCGGTACCGCGTCTACTGGAACGCGCACCACGACGCGTCGACGAAGACGTTCCCCGGCGCGCGCGAGACCGTCGAGGCGCTCGCCGCGGGCGGACACCCGCTCGCCGTCGTCACCGCCAAGACCGTGCACGGCGCCGTCCGGACCCTCGCGCACACGCGGCTCCTGCCGTTCATGGGCGCCGTCATCGGCGCGGACTCCTGCGCACGTTGCAAGCCGCACCCGGACCCGGTGCTGCTCGCGCTCGAGCGGCTCGGCGCCGCGCCAGGGCGCGCGGTCCTCCTCGGCGACTCGAGCCACGACCTCGCCTCGGCGCGGGCCGCAGGCGTCCTCGCCCTCGGCGCGGCCTGGGGCGTGTCCACCCCGGAGTCGCTCCGGGCGGCCGGAGCGGGGAGGGTGCTCGCCGACATCCGGGAACTCCCCGGTGTTGTCGCGGAGATGGTCGAGGACGGCATGCGGGCCCCATGAGGGGGCCGTCCCGCGTCGT
>Ga0196976_1000257_pt1 | contig 35853 bp, 36 predicted proteins | sample S3v_513CmetaG_FD_148644 | JGI IMG/M metagenome (GOLD analysis project Ga0196976, IMG submission 148644) | Soil microbial communities from Anza Borrego desert, Southern California, United States - S3+v_5-13C | ecosystem: Environmental > Terrestrial > Soil > Desert | place: USA: California... | reverse complement strand
GCTGCGCAACGTGGCGCTGACCGCACCCTACTTCCACACCGGCAAGGTCTGGGACCTGCGCCAAGCGGTCGGCATCATGGGCACCGCGCAGCTGGGCGCCACGCTCAGCGAGCCGGAGATCGACGCCATCACCGCATTCCTGCACTCCCTCACCGGCCAGCAGCCGCGGGTGGAATACCCGATGCTGCCGGCCAGCACGGTGGCGACGCCGAAGCCGGTCCTTCGGTGACCTTCCGACGCCGGGCCGCGCCCGCCGCGGCCCGGCGTCATCGCTTCTCCGACCGCTCCACCTCCGCGAACAGCCAGTCGCGGAAGGCCTTGACCTTCGGCCGCGAGAAATAGTGCGGCGGCGCCACGACGTAGTAGGCGTAGTCGCTGGGCAGCGTGATGTCGAACAGGCGCACCAGCCGCCCCGCCGCCAGATCGTCGGCGGCCAGCACGCGGCGGGTCAGCGCCACCCCTTGCCCTTCCGCAGCCATTTGCAGGACCAGCGCCGAATCGGTGAAGGTGATCCCGCGCGATGCGTCGACCCCCTCCAGCCCGGCGGCGGCGAACCACGTTCCCCAGGTGATGAAATAGTCGTCGTGCAGCAGCGGCAGGCGCAGCAGGTCCGCCGGCCGCTGCGGCGCGTCCGGCCCCTTCATCAGCGACGGCGCGCAGACCGGGAAGATCTCCTCCGTCATCAACCGTTCGGTGCGCACGCCGGCCCAGGGCGGGCGGCCGAAGCGGATCGCCACGTCCACGTCCTGCTGGGCGAAGTCGGTCATGTCCGACGTGGTCTGCAGCCGCACGTCCAGTTCCGGATGCGCCGCCTGGAATCGGCCCAGGCGCATCACCAGCCACTTGGCGGCGAAGGACGGCATGGTGGAGATGGTCAGCGCCCCCGTGCTGTCCTTGCGGAATAGGCGCTGGGTGGCGTTCTCCATCAGGTCCAGCGCCTCCTTCAGCGGCGGCAGGTAGGCCTGGCCCGCGTCGGTCAGCACCAGCGCCCGGTTCATGCGGCGGAACAGCGGCAGGCCCAGCCATTCCTCCAGCCCCTTGATCTGATGGCTTACCGCCGCCTGGGTAACGTGAAGTTCCTCGGCGGCCTTGGTGAAGGACAGGTGGCGGGCCGCCGCCTCGAAGGCGCGCAAGGCGTTGAGCGGCGGCAGGCGGCGCGACATGGGGGCTCCCGGCGGTTCCGTGCGGGCGATGCGTCGGATTAGTTTTCCTAATCGACTCTATGAGAAACGGTCGTTTGTCCGCAAGAAGCGGGTCGCCCATTCTCAGTGCACGGGAGAGATTGCTGCCGGGCACCGCGGAGACGCCGCGGACCGGCGCCACGCAAAAGAGGGTATCAGCATGTCGCAGAGCACGAACACCGGGTTCTCGGGCACCGCGCATTCCGGCACCGGGCTGGGGACCTCGCACCGTGTGGGGCCGAGTGTGGGCACCGCTGTCGGCCGCTTCGTCATGGGCATCGCCGACACGGTGGCGACCTGGAACGAACGGCGCCGGCAGCGGTTGGCGCTGGAGTCGCTTCCCGACCACCTGTTGAGCGACATCGGCGTGTCGCGCGCCGACGCCGACCGCGAGGCCGAGAAGCCCTTCTGGCAGGGCTGAGCATGACCGAGAAGACCACCTGGACCGGCGGCTGCCTGTGCGGCGGCGTGCGTTACGAGATCGGCACCAAACCGTCGTCGATCTCGCTCTGCCACTGCGGCCAGTGCCGCCGCCAGCACAGCCACGTGGGCGCCTACACCGGCTTTCCGCGTGACGCCTTCCGCATGGTGAAGGAGGAGACGCTGGCCTGGTACCAGTCGTCGGAGAAGGCGCGGCGGGGGTTCTGCTCCCGCTGCGGTTCCGGCCTGTTCTGGGAAGCCATGGGCGAGCCGACGCTGGACGTGACCGCCGGCAGCCTGGACGAGTCGACGGAACTGCGCGCCCGCCGGCACATCTGGGTGGAGTTCAAGGGCGACTGGTACGACATCGGCGACGACGGCCTGCCGCGCCTCACCAGTGCGGAGCGTCTGGCCGAGAAGCAAGGGCAGGGAGGCAATTCATGAGCGCCAACGGTGATCTCCCTGGTGAACTTCCCGGCGGATGCCTGTGCGGCGCCGTCCGCTTCGTCGTGACGGAGCGGCCCATGGGCGTCGTCAACTGCCACTGCTCCCAGTGCCGCCGCTTCCACGGCCACTTCGGCGCGTACATCACCGTGCCGCGGGCGAGCGTACGGTTCGACGGCGACGCCACGCTCACGTGGTACCGTTCGTCCGCCAAGGCGCAGCGCGGGTTCTGCGGGACCTGCGGTTCGTCGCTGTTCTGGCAGGGCGACGGGGAGGCGCTGGTGGACGTGGCCGCCGGCTCGCTCGACCAGCCGACCGGCCTCGCCACCGTCCGCCACATCCAGGTGGCCAGCAAGCCCGACTACTACGAGATCACCGACTCCCTCGAACAGTTCCCGGAGAGCGCGCCCGAACCGCCCTGACCGCCGAGGCTGTCGACCTCGGTCTGCCGGATGGCGGGAAAGGCACCGGCTCCTTCGGTTGCCCAGCGGATCGCCGCGCCGATGCGCTCCAGCGCCTCCCGGCTGTCGGGGAGGGTCTGCCCGTGGGCATGGAACTCGTGGGTCATGTGCTCCCACACGTCCAGCCGGACTTGTGCCCCCTGCGCCTGGGCGACGCGGGCGAAGTCACGGATCATGTCGACGAGGATCTCCTTGCCCCCGGCCTGGAGGTAGAGCGGCGGCGCATCCCGGAAATCCTGGGCGATGGGCGACAGCTCGGCGTCGCCGAATCCGCCCGCCCCCTTGAGCCACGCCGCGAACTGCAGCGTCATGTACCCCTGCACGAGGTCGTAGCGGTCGTTGCCGAACTGGCCGGCGCCGCGCCGACCGATGTCGGTCCACGGGCTGATGCCGATCCCGATGGCGGGCTGGGGCAGCCCCGCCCCGCGCAGCGCGGCGACCGTCATCAGCATGAGATGACCGCCCGCGGAATCGCCGCACACCACAAGCTGCGCCGGATCGACGCCTCGGGCCAGCAGGAACCGGTAGGCCGCCAGCGCGTCCTCGATCTGCGCGGGGTGCGGATGCTCGGGCGTCAGGCGGTAGTCGACGGCGAAGACCGGCAGGCCCAGCGTGTCGGCCAGCATGGCGATGAAATGGCGCGTCACGGCGGCGTAGAACGTGTACCCGCCGCCGTGGAAGTACAGCACGGTGGCGGCGCCCTTGCGCACGTGTGGGATGAACCAGTCGCCGCGCGGCTCGCCGGGCAGGCTGGGCCGCACGTCGACCGCCGGGGCGCCGTCCACGACGGACACCAGACTGTCGAAATAGGCGCGGGCCTCGGCGATGTCCGCCAGCGCGAAGGCGTGGTTGAACTGCGCGCGCCAGAACAGGTTGGCGACCTCGAAGGGAATGCTCCACTCCGGCACCAGCGGCCGGCCGACGGCGCGGCGGGCCAGCACGTCGGCGCAGGCCAGGGTGAGGTTGGCGAGGCTGCGGGCTTTGTGGCGGAAACGCCCCTGAAGTATGGTCTTGGGCATGGTCGGGCTCCGGTGGCTCGGTGCTGATGTCTCCCAGCCCTGTCTCGTCCGGAACCCGCCCGGCCGTATAGAACGGAAACGACACCCACTGTGCCGCCTGCCGCCATGCCGCCCGCCGCCTCGGCCCGCCTGCTGTTCCCGCGCCCGGATCTCTCCGCCTGCGTGTTCATGGGCGTGGAGCGCGACACGCGCGGGGCGGCGCTGTCGGACGCCCAGCGCTTCAACTATTACCCGGCGACGCCGATGTCGCTGGTCTCCTGGATCTTCGAAGGCACCCTGCACATGGTGGAGGAGTGCTCGGGCGACGGCCGCCCGGTCCTCGGCCCGCCGCTGCCGCGCCTGGTCCTGTCCGGGCCGCAGCGCCGCCCGGTCGCGAGCTGGTCGCCGGGGCCGGTCCACGCCCTGTCGGTCGCCTTTTATCCCGACTCCCTCGCTCGCCTCACCGGCATCGGCGCGGAGTCGCTGGTCGATCGCATCCTGCCGCTGGAGGAGGCGGTGTCCGGCCCGCTGCCGGCGGCCTGCCGGTCCCTCCTGGCGCCGGACGCGGCGAGCGACCCGTTCGACCGCCTGCAGGCCCTTCTCCAACCGCTGTGGTCCGGCCCGCCCCCGCGCGAAACCAGCCTTATGTCACGGATGGGGGTGCCGCTCATGGGGGACTGGCTGCGCATCCTGGCCGTGCGGGCCGCGCTGTCCAGGGCCGGCCGGGGCGTGCGGCAGGCGCAGCGCCGCGTCAAGTCGTGGACCGGCCAGAGCCAACGCGACCTGCAGCTCTTCGCCCGCGTCGAGGACGTGGCCGTCCGCGTCAGCCGGAGCCGGGACGACGGCCCTCTCGACCTCGCCGGGCTCGCCAGCGACGCCGGCTTCGCCGACCAGTCGCACATGGGCCGCGCCGTTCGCCGCATGACCGGCGTTGCCCCCGGACGGCTCACCGAACTGATGGCCGAGGACGAGGCGTTCTGGTTCTACCGCCTGCTCGGCGAACGGTTTGGCTGACGCGGTACGGCCTCAGCCGAACGCCACCAGCACCACGGGCAGGGTGAGTGCCGCCAGCAGCGTCTGCACCGTGATGACGCTGGCGATCAGCCCGTGGTCGCCGCCCATCTGGCGGGCCAGCACATAGGCGCTGGCGGCGCAGGGGGCGGCGTTGAACAGCACGGCGATGGTCAGCGGCAACCCTTCCAGGCCGATCAGCAGCCCGACAACGCCGGTCACCGCCGGGACGAGCAGCAGCTTGAGCGCGGTGGCGATCACCACGCCCCGTCCGGCCGCGCGCGCCGCCCCCAGGTCCAGCCCGGCGCCGACCGACAGCAGGCCCATGGGCAGCGCCGCGCGCGCCAGGATATCCACGATGTCGCCGACGACCGGCGGCCGGCCGATGCCGCTCAGGCTCAGCGCGGCGCCGGTCAGCGCTGCCAGGATGATCGGGTTCTTCGCCAGCCCGGCGGCGATGGCCCTCGCCCCGGCCCCCTGGGCGTTGCTGCCGTGGCGCGCCAGGACCAGCACGCACAGCACGTTCACCGTGGGCACCGCCACGGCGAAGCCGACCGCCGTCAGCGCCAGCCCGGCCGGGCCGTAGAGCGTGCGCGCCGCCGCCAGGATGACGTAGGTGTTTATGCGCACCGCCCCCTGGAAGACGGAGGTGAAGGCCGGCCCGCCCAGCGCCATCCAGCGCCGGCCCAGCAGCATCAGCGCGGCCGCCGTCAGCAGGCCGGCCTCCAGCGCCGTGCCCATGCCCAGCACGTCGCGCGCGGCCAGCTTCGCCTTCGACAGCTCGTCGATGATCAGGCAGGGGAAGAAGAGGAAATAGGTGAGGCGGTCGGCCGCCGGCCAGAAGGCGTCCGGCACCACGCCGCGGCGGCGCAGCCCATAGCCGAACAGGATCAGCAGGAAGATCGGGGCCAGCGCGGCAAAGACGGCGATCATCGGGAAGGGGGAGCGGGGAAGGGGGGCGTGAGCATAGCCACTCCCATCGCCGCGTTCACGCCCACCCGGCGCAGGGCTCCCCCGAACGCTGCGCAAGGCCCGCCGGTCAGTAATCCTCGTCGTCGTCCCCGGCCACGTCGCGCTCCGCCTGCCGGCGGGCGTTCGCCAGCCAGTCCAGCGCGCCCTGTAGGATGTAGGCGGCGGCCATCTTGTCCACCACCTCGCCGCGGCGCTTGCGGGTCATGTCCTGGCCGATCATGAAACGCTCGACGGCGGCGGTGGACAGCCGCTCGTCCCAGAAGGCGATCTCCGCGTCCCAGCCCAGCAGGTCCGGCCGCTCCATCAGGTTCTTGGCGAGGGCGCGCGTCGATTCCGCGCGCGGCCCCTCGCTGCCGTCCATGTTCAGCGGCAGGCCCAGCACCAGCCCCTTGACGTCGTAGTCGCGGATCTTGCGCGCCAGTTCCTGCGCGTCCTGGGTGAACTTGCGCCGCTCGATGGTGCCGATGGGCGAGGCGACGACGAGGCCGGGGTCCGACACCGCCAGCCCGATGGTCTTGGTGCCGACGTCGAGGCCGAGGAGGCGCCCGCCCTTGGGCAGGGACGCGGCGAGGTCGCGAAGGTCGTGGATCATGGCCCCGGACCATAGGCCCGCCGCGCCAAAGCGGCAAGACCCGCGAAGCGACCGTGGGACGCACCCCGTTCGGGACCCGCCCCCCCTCGGAAGCCCGTTGGCGCACGCGCCACGAAAAGCGCCATGCTGAAGGCTGGCGCCGGTCGAGGTGGTGCCGGTGGAGGTGGCGATGCGTGCGCGTCCCTGGCTGTGGCTCACCCTGCTGTGCTTGGCGGTTCCGGCCGCCGCAACGGAGTATGCGCCGGACCATGCCATCGACCCCAAGGTGTCGCCGGTGCTGTTCGCCGACGAGACCTACGGCGGCCGCTTCCCGGACGAGCTGCTGTACGAACAGCGCGACGGCATCCGCACCTTCACCGCCATCTACAACAGGGACGAGGGCTACACCTCCGTCATCTTCGGGCAGGCGCAGAGCGGCGTGTTCGAGGCGCGCGGACGGGCGCCGGGCGAGGTGAAGCGCTTCTTCATCCCCGACGGCAGCGCCGCGACCGCGGTAGGCGTGGGGGCCACGGTGCAGCAGGGGCGCCGCTACGCCTTCGAACGCTACGCGCTGCGCCACGACGGGCACGACTACGGCTGCTTCGTGGCGACGGCGCCGTCCGAGGCGGACGTGGTCATCGTGAACCTCTGCCGCTTCGACGCGCAGGTGCCGGACGACGCGGCCGTCGTGCGCACGCTGGGCCTGCTCTCCTTCGCCGACGCCCGCGCGCGGGAGACGTGAAAAATCCATCCATCGTTGCGGATCCCGCCATCGGGTGCTAGCTTCCGAGCCGTTTTTCCCAGGACGTCGCGGAAGAGAGTACAGGCATGTCGCTCGACAAGGCCACCGTGGCCAAGATCGCGCATCTGGCCCGCATCAAGGTGCCGGAAGAGGAACTCGACCATCTGGCGGGCGAGCTGAGCCACATCCTCAGCTTCGTCGAGCAATTGAACGAGGTCGACACCGGCAACGTGCCGCCGATGACCGGCATGGCCGCGCAGAAGTTGCGCCGCCGGCCCGACGTCGTGACCGACGGCGGCTACCAGGAAGACATCGTCAAGAACGGCCCGGAGACGGCCGAAGGCTATTTCTCCGTGCCGAAGGTGGTCGAATAATGACCGAACTCACGCATCTGACTATGGCCGACGCCATCAAGGGCCTGGCCGAGAAGCAGTTCACCGCCGTCGAGCTGACCGAGGCGCACATCCGCGCCGTGGAGAAGGCCCGCCCGCTCAACGCCTTCATCACCGAGACGCCGGACAAGGCGCTGGAGATGGCCAAGGCGTCCGACGCGCGCCGCGCGAAGGGCGAGGCCGGCCCGATGGACGGCCTGCCCATCGCGGTGAAGGACCTGTTCTGCACCAGGGACGTGCTGACCACCGCCGCCAGCCACATCCTGGACGGCTTCAAGCCGCCCTACGAATCGACCGTCACGTCCAACCTGTGGCGCGACGGCGCGGTCATGCTGGGCAAGGTGAACCTGGACGAGTTCGCCATGGGCTCGGCCAACATCACCTCCTACTACGGCGACGTCGTCAACCCGTGGAGCCCGGGCGAGCCCGGCAACTGGCCGCGCAAGCTGGTGCCCGGCGGCTCGTCGGGCGGTTCGGCCGCCGCCGTGGCGGCGCGCGTGGCGCTGGGTGCCACGGGCACGGACACCGGCGGCTCGATCCGCCAGCCGGCCGCCTTCACCGGCATCGTCGGCATCAAGCCGACCTACGGCCGCTGCTCGCGCTGGGGCATCGTGGCGTTCGCCTCGTCGCTGGATCAGGCCGGCCCGATGACGCGCACGGTGCGGGACAGCGCCATCATGCTGCGCTCCATGTGCGGCTTCGACCCGAAGGACAGCACGTCCGTCGACCTGCCGGTGCCGGACTTCGAGAAGGCGCTGACCGGTGACATCCGCGGCCTGCGCGTCGGCATCCCGAAGGAATACCGCGTCGACGGCATGCCGGCCGAGATCGAGCAGATGTGGCAGAAGGGCGTGGAGTGGCTGAAGGCCGCCGGCGCCGTCCCGGTCGAGATCAGCCTGCCGCACACCAAGTACGCGCTGCCCGCCTACTACATCGTGGCGCCGGCCGAGGCGTCGTCGAACCTCGCGCGCTACGACGGCGTGCGCTTCGGCCTGCGGGTGCCGGGCGGCAACCTGAAGGAGATGTACGAGAACACCCGCGGCGAGGGGTTCGGCAAGGAGGTGCGCCGCCGCATCCTGATCGGCACCTACGTGCTGTCGGCCGGCTACTACGACGCCTACTACCTCCAGGCGCAGAAGGTGCGCACGCGCATCAAGCAGGACTTCGACCTCGCATTCCAGGAATGCGACGTCATCCTGACGCCGACGGCGCCCAGCGGCGCCTTCGCCATCGGCGAGAAGATGGACGACCCCATCCAGATGTACCTGAACGACGTGTTCACGGTGCCGGTCAACCTCGCCGGCCTGCCGGGCATGAGCCTGCCCGCCGGCCTGGGCGCGGACGGCCTGCCGCTGGGCCTTCAGCTCATCGGCAAGCCCTTCGACGAGGAGACGCTGTTCCGCGTGGGCGGCGTCATCGAAGAGGCCGCGCAGTTCACCGCCACCCCGCCGTTCATGGCCTGAGCCGGATCAGAAAGTTAGACCCATGACGTACATCCAGGGTGAAACGGGCGATTGGGAAGTGGTGATCGGGCTTGAGGTGCATGCCCAGGTCATCACCAAGTCGAAGCTGTTCTCCGGCGCCGCCACCGATTTCGGCGCCGCGCCCAACAGCCAGGTCAGCTTCGTCGACGCCGCGTTCCCCGGCATGCTGCCCGTCATCAACGAGCACGCGGTGGAGCAGGCGGTGCGCACCGGCCTGGGCCTGAAGGCGCAGATCAACCTGCACTCGGTGTTCGACCGCAAGAACTACTTCTACGCGGACCTGCCGTCGGGCTACCAGATCAGCCAGTACCTGCAGCCCATCGTCGGCAAGGGCGAACTGGTGCTCGACATGCCGGACGGCTCGTCCCGCACGGTCGGCATCACCCGCCTGCACCTGGAGCAGGACGCCGGCAAGTCCATCCACGACCAGCACCCGTCCAAGACCTACATCGACCTGAACCGGTCGGGTGTCGCGCTGATGGAGATCGTGTCGGAGCCGGACCTGCGCTCGGCCGAGGAGGCCGCGGCCTACGTGCGCAAGCTGCGCTCGATCCTGCGCTACCTCGGCACGTGCGACGGCAACATGGAGGAAGGCTCCATGCGCTGCGACTGCAACGTGTCGGTGCGCAAGCCGGGCCAGCCGTTCGGCACGCGCTGCGAGATCAAGAACGTCAACTCCATCCGCTTCGTCATGGCCGCCATCGAGTACGAGGCGGCCCGCCAGGTCGAGGTGCTGGAGGCCGGCGGAAAGATCGACCAGGAGACGCGTCTGTGGGACACCACCAAGCTGGTGACCCGCTCCATGCGCTCCAAGGAAGAGGCGCACGACTACCGCTACTTCCCCGACCCCGACCTGCTGCCGCTGGAGCTGGAGCCGGAGTGGGTGGAGGAGATCAAGCGCACCCTGCCCGAACTGCCGGACGAGAAAAAGGCCCGCTTCATCGGCGACTACAAGCTGTCGGCCTACGACGCCAACGTGCTGGTCAACGAGAAGGCCAAGGCCGACTACTTCGAGACGGTCGCCAAGGGCCGTGACGCGAAGCAGGCCGCCAACTGGGTGACGGTGGAACTGTTCGGCGCGCTGAACAAGGCCGGCCTGGAGATCGAGCAGAGCCCGGTCTCGGCCGAGAACCTGGGCGGCCTGCTCGACCTGATCGCCGACAACACCATCTCCGGCCGCATCGCCAAGGAGGTGTTCGCCGAGATGTTCGAGACCGGCGAAAAGCCGGCCGACATCGTCGAGAAGAAGGGCCTGCGTCAGGTCACCGACACCGGCGCCATCGAGGCCACCATCGACCAGATCCTGGCGGCCAACGCCGACAAGGTCGCCGAGTACAAGTCCGGCAAGGACAAGCTGTTCGGCTTCTTCGTCGGCCAGGCGATGAAGGCCACCCAGGGCAAGGCCAACCCGGCCATGGTGAACGAGATCCTGCAGAAGAAGCTGCAGGGCTGACGGCGTTCCGCGCCCCCCTTCGCCATTGGCGGGGGTGGGGCGCGGACTTGCCGATCGCGCGGCGAATTGTCCGTTGCAATTCGCCGTCCGCCGGTCTCCATTGGGTGTCGGGAGGCGGCATGGACGGCTTGGCACTGATCGGTGTGGTTGCGGCGCTTGGCATCGGCCTGCTGGCGGGATACGCCGCGGGCCGGCGGCAACGGGCGCACGGCGGCTCGCAAGACGGTCCGCCGCTCCGCCGGGCGCTCGACACCGCGCCGATCGGCGTGATGATCAACACGCGCGACGGCGCCAACCTCTATCACAATCAGAAGCTGCTTGAGACCTTCCGCTGCGCGCCCGATGATCTGGCGCGCGGTGTCGAGGGAATCTACGTCCGTCCCGAGGACCGCGCCCGCTACGTCGACCGCCTGTACCGCGACGGCCAGTTGTTCCAGCAGCTGGAGTTCCGCCGCCGCGACGGCGAGGTGTACACCGGCACCATGACCTCGGCGGTGATGGAGTTCGAAGGCCGGCCTGCCCACATCACCTGGTTCCACGACCTCACCGAAAAGATCCAGGCCGACACCGAGCGGCACGAACTGGCCGAGCGGCTGCACATGGCGCTGGAGGCCAATGGTGCTGCGGCGTGGGACGCCGACGTGGTCAACCACACCTGCTGGTGGTCCGACACCTTCCCCAGCATGCTGGGCTTCGACCACGTTCCGGAGATGCCCTTCGACTTCTGGGAAAGGCGCCTGCATCCGGACGACCGGGAGCGCGTGCTGGCCACCATCGACGCCTATCTCAGTGGCGCGATCCCGCTGTACGACTACAGCTACCGCCTGCGGCGCGAGGACGGCGGCTGGATCTGGGTGGAGGCCAAGGGCCGCGCCATCCGCGACGAATCGGGCCGCGCCGTGCGCTACGTCGGCATCATGACCGACGTTTCGGCGCGCCGCCGGCAGGAGGAGCTGGTGCGCGCCAGCGAGGAACGGCTGCTGCGCATCCTCGAGGCCAGCCCGATCTCCGTCAACATCACGTCGCGCGACGGGCGCTGGCTGTTCTGCAACCCGCAGACCGAGCGGATCATCGGCCGCCCGCGCGCCGAGCTGATGCGGACGCCGGCCACCGGCTATTACGCCGATCCGGCGGTGCGCACGGCGCTGATGGCGCGGCTGGCGTCCGAGGGTGCCTTCCGCGACGCCGAGGTGGCGTTCCGCCGGCTGGACGGCACCATCGTCTGGGTGCTCGCCTCCTGGGACGAGATCGAGTTCGAGGGGGAGCCCGCGTACCTCACCTGGCTCTACGACATCACCGACCGCAAGACCGCCGAATCCGAGCTGACGGCCGCCAAGGAAGCCGCCGAGCACGCGCTGAACGACCTGCGCGTGGCGCAGGAAAGCCTGATCCAGGCGGAGACCATGGCGTCGCTGGGCCAGCTGGTGGCCGGCGTGGCGCACGAGATCAACACCCCCATAGGTATCGGCCTGACCGCCGCCACCCACATCGCCGAGCAGACGGAGCGGCTGCGCGGCCTGTTCGGCAAGGGGGCGGTGCGCCGGTCGGACTTCGCCGACTACCTCCAGGCGGTGGAGGAGGGTTCGCGCCTGCTGGTCTCCAACATCAACCGCGCCGCGGAGCTGGTGCAGAGCTTCAAGCAGGTGGCGGTCGACCAGTCGTCGGGCGGGCGGCGCGCGTTCGACCTGAAGACCTACATCGACGAGGTGCTGTTCAGCCTGCAGCCGCGCCTGAAGCGCACGCGCGTGACGGTCAGCGTGGACTGTCCGGACGACCTGACGATGGACAGCTACCCCGGCGCGCTCAGCCAGGTTCTGACCAACCTCATGATCAACGCCGTCGTGCACGCCTATGGGGAGGGGGCCGCCGGCCACGTCCGAATCGCCGTGCACGGCGAGGGCGAGGATGCGGTGGCGCTGGACTTCGTCGACGACGGCAAGGGCATTCCGCCGGACGTCCTGCCGCGTATCTTCGACCCGTTCTTCACCACCAAGCGCGGGGAGGGCGGCAGCGGGCTGGGGCTGCACATCGTCTACAACACGGTCAGCCGGGTGCTGGGCGGCCGGCTGTCGGTCGATTCGCGGCTGGGGGAGGGCACGCGCTTCACGCTGAACCTCCCGCGCGTCGCCCCGCAGGCCGCGGAAGACACGCTCGCGGCGGGCGCACCTTAAGGGTGCCAAGCCCGCTCCGGCGGATTCGGGGGGCGGATTCGGCGGCCGGATTCGGGGGGCGGGCGCCTAGGCGGCGTGCAACTCGTGGTACTGCAGGTGCTTCGGCCGCCGGCCGCGGCGCTTGGGCACGTTGGCGAAGGCGGCGCGGCTGCCGTCCTGGCCCTCGGCTTCCGCGCGCAGTTCCTGGAGGCAGCGTTCCAGCAGCTCCTTCTCGCGCATGTCCTCGCGATCGGTGATCTCAAGGCAGCTCAGCTTGATCTCGGCGAGGTCGATCAGCGTTTCTATGACGCGCTTCGAGAGGCTCATCGCACACCCCCAAACCCACGGTTCTTATGGTCACGGTGCCATGCTACGGCAGGCTCATTAAAAAGTCGCTAAAATTTTATACTTATTTGTCACTGATACGCCGAAAATCCGATGTGATGGCCGTCACACCCCTTTCCTCCCATTTCGAACGTCCTACCCGGCCAGGAGCGTTGACAAGCCCACACCAGCCCCGCTAGAAACTCGCTCACCACGGCGCCGCAAGGCGTCCACCGGTGGAGCGGTGGGTGAGTGGCTGAAACCAGCAGTTTGCTAAACTGTCGTACGGGGATAACTCGTACCGGGGGTTCGAATCCCCCCCGCTCCGCCACCTCTTCCCCTGATCGGTTCCCGATGCTGCGTCCGCTTCTCGGGCTCATCAAGCGCCTGATGCCGCGCGAAGAGCCGTTCATCGACCATTTCGTCGATCACGCCAATCGCGTTGCCGAAGCCGCCGCGGCCTTCCGCGCCATCGTCCACGGAGAGGGCAGCTTCGAGCACCACGTCGCGACCATCCGCCGGATGGAGCGCGAGGCCGACGCCATCACCGAGGCGACGGTCGAGGCGACGCACCGCAGCTTCATCACTCCCTTCGACCGTTCGCAGATCCAAGACCTGATCGACGGGCTGGACGATTGCGTCGACACCATGAAGGACGCCGCCCGCCGCATGATGCTGCGCGGCATCCGCGAGTTCACGCCCGAGATGAAGGAAATGGCGGACCACGTCGTCCGCTGCGCCGAGATGGTGCGCGATTCGATGCCGCTGCTCGGCTCCATCAGCAAGGAGAGCGAGCGCCTGCTCGAGTCCTTCAAGGCGGTGAAGCGCGCCAAGAAGGCGGTCAACGAGCTGCGCGATTCGGGCCTCGCCGCCCTGTGGGCCAGCGCCGGCCCGCTCTCGCCCGGCGAGAAGCTGCTGGTCGAGGAAACCTATGACCTCGTCGCCTCCGTCGCCGACCGGCTGAAGGACGTCGCGAAGACGGTGACCGGAATCGTCACCGAACACGTCTGACCAGCGTTCGCGGACATCCTGTCGCAGTCTAAGTTTCCGTCTCGCTAACCTTTCCAAGTCTATACTGACCGGGCTTTCGACGAATCCCGGACAGTGGCCATCATGGCGAATCCATCCACACTGCGATCCGGTTCCTTGTGGCCGGCGGGCCTGCTGCTCGCCGCGTCGCTCGCGGCCGTGGTCGCCCTGCGCCTCGCGCCGCCCGACGCGGCCGGGATCGTCGCCGCCTATTTCCCGCCGACCCTCGACACCGGCGATGCCGTCCGGCGCATCGCCGCCGCCGACGGGCGACTCGTCACCGCCGGTGGCGTGTCCGGCATGTGGCTCGTCCAGTCCGACGAGTCCGGCCTGCCGGAGCGCCTGTACCGCGCCGGCGCGTGGTTCGTGTTCGACGCCGAGGGCGCCTCGGGCTGCCTGGGCAACGGCCGGCGGATTCCCAACACCGGGGAGAGACCATCATGAACATCGATGAACTGGAGCGGCTGCGGCGCCAGACGTCGGCCTTCTTCGTGGCGGCGCTGTGGGCGCACGTCCCGTTCGTCCTGCTCACCGGCCTGCTGAACGGCACGGCCGGCTGGGGCGCGGAGGTCGCGGCGGCGGTCCTGGCCGCCGTGGTCACCATGGCGTGGCGCCTGGACGCCACCGGGGCGACGACGCGTTATCTGGTGGCGGTGGCCATGGTGGGCGTGGTCTCGCTGCTGGTCTACCGCGCGGCGGGGCCGTGGCAGATCGACCTGCACATGTACTTCTTCGCGGCCTTCGCCATGCTCGCCGCCTATTGCTGCTGGCGGACCATCCTGGTGGCGGCGGTGGCGACGGCGCTGCATCACCTCGTCCTCAACTTCGTCTTCCCCTACGCGGTGTTCCCCGACGGCGCCAGCTTCGCGCGCGTGGTCCTGCACGCCGTCATCGTGGTGGTGGAATGCGGTGTGCTGACGTGGCTGGTGGTGCAGTTGGAGCGGGCCTTCGCCCGCACCGCCGAGGCCGCCGCCGATCTGCGCGCCGCCGCCCAGCGCGTCGAGCACGAGGCGGCCGAGCGCCTGCGCGCCGAGGCCGCCGCGCAGGCGCAGCGCCAGACCGCGCTCCTGGAGGCGGCGAACAGCTTCCAGTCCCGCCTGGAGGGCTCCGTCGTCGAGCTGGACGAGAGCACCCAGTCGCTGCGCACCCACACGCGCGAGGTGGTCGACGTGGTGCAGCGGGCCGGCGGGCGCATGTCGGCGGTGGCCACTGTGTCCGGCGACACCTCGACCAGCATGCAGTCCGCCGCGGCGGCGGCCGAGCAATTGGCCCGCTCGATCTCCGGCATCAGCGGCGAGGTCGCGCGTTCCGCCCAGATGGCGACCGCGGCGGTGGCCGAGGCCGGCTCCACCGACCAGAAGGTGGCCGGCTTGGCCGAAGCCGCGCACCGCATCGGCGAGGTGGTCGAGCTGATCAACTCCATCGCCAGCCAGACCAACCTTCTGGCCTTGAACGCCACGATCGAGGCGGCGCGGGCCGGCGAGGCCGGCAAGGGCTTCGCCGTCGTGGCGAGCGAGGTGAAGAACCTCGCCAACCAGACCGCCAAGGCGACCGAGGACATCACCCAGCAGATCACCGCGATCCAGGACGCCACCGGCGAGACGGTTCAGGCGATCCGCTCCATCGGCGACCGCATCAAGGAGATCGACCGCATCGCCGCCAACCTCGCCGGCGCCGTGCACGAGCAGGACACGACGACGCGCGAGATCACCCGCATGGTGACGCAGGCGGCCGGCGGCACGCAGTCCATGTCGGCCGACATCGGCGAGGTGAGCCACGCGGTCGCCAGCGCCGCCAGCGCCGCCGCGACGGTGCTGGGCACCGCCGACACGGTGGCCGGCAAGTCGCACACCCTGCGCCTCGAGATCACCCGCTTCCTGGAGCAGCTGCGCAGCGCCTAGCCGCCCGTCGCCCGGCGCCCGTCCTACCCCGCCGCGCGCTTCAGATACTCGTCGAAGCGCGTGGCGTCGTAGGCCTTCTCGCGCACGAAGCGGAACATGGCCAGGAACTCCGGCGGCTTCAGCAGGCCGCGCTGGCGGAACACCTCGGTCTCCACCGTGTGCTTGCCCTTGGGCATCTGGTCCGGTTCGGGGAAGAACTGGATCGTCGGCGTGAAGACGATGCCGTACTTGCGCGCCAGCTTGCGCTCCTCCAGCTCCTCGCCGTCGAAGTCGGTGACCTTGCGCGCCCCGTGCAGGTTCAGCGACAGGATGGTGAAGTGGTCGCGCACGTAGCGCTCCACCTCCGGCACGGCGAAGTTCACCACATGCATGTCGCGGCAGTAGATGCAGCCGCGCTGCTCCCACACGATGGCGAAGCGCTTGCCGGCGGCCTGCGCCTCGGCAAGGTCGTCGTGCAGGTGCAGGAAGCTCTGCAGGAACCACGGCTGCGTGTGCAGCCCGTCTTCGGTCATCAGCGCTTCCGCCGCCGCCGGCACCGAACCAAGCGATGCCGAGCCGCCTGCCGCCAGCAGGCCGAGCGCGAAGGTCCGGCGCGTGATCATCGAAGCGTCTCCTCCCCGAAACCTTCCGCGTGGAAGGCGTTTGCCGGAGTGCCCCGGCACGTCTACTATTTCATATAATTCTAATGAGAACAGTTGGGGAGGGCAACCATGTCGCTTCTGCGAGCCGCGCGCGCCGCGTCACTGGCGCTGGCATTGGCCGCCACCGCCTCGGCCGTGTCCTCGGTGGCCGCATTCTCGGCGGCGCGGGCCGAACCGGTCGAGAGGTCCGCGGACGGCCTGCGCCTGGGCGGCGAACTGGTCAGGGCCGGCGAGGTGAAGGACGGCGTCGTCCTGCTGGTGCACGGCACGCTGGCGCACCACCGCATGGAACTGATCCAGGCGCTGCAAACGGCGTTGAAGGAGCGAGGGCTGTCGTCGCTGGCGGTGACGCTGTCGCTGGGGCTCGACGCGCGGACGGGGATGTACGACTGCGCGCAGCCGCACCGGCACCGCCACGCCGACGCTGTGGGGGAGATCGCCGGCTGGGTCGCGTGGCTGAAGGGGCAGGGCGCCGGCCCGGTGACGCTGCTCGGCCATTCGCGCGGCGGCAACCAGGTGGCGCGCTATCTGGCCGGCGCGCCCGATGGTGCCGTGGCGCGCGCGGTGCTGCTGGCCCCCGCCACCGGCGAGCCGCCGGCCAACCGCGAGACTGTGCTGGCCGCCGCCGAGGGAAAGCCGGACGACGCCATGGTCGACGTGCCGGCCCTGCTGTATTGCGGACCCGGCCGGGCGACGGCCGGCGCGGTGCGCTCCTACTACGCCGACGACGCGCGGCACGACACGCTGTCGCTGGTCGGCGGCATCCGCGTGCCGCTGCTGCTGGTCGGCGCCGCCGACGACACGGTGGTTCCGAAGCTCGTGCCGCGCCTGGAGGAGGTGAAGGGCAGGCCCGGCGTGCGCACGGCGGTGATCGACGGCGCCGACCACTTCTTCCGCGACCTCGCCGCCGAGGACGCGGCCGACGCGGTGGCCGCGTTCATCAAGGCAGCGCGGTAGCCGGCACCGGCGGCAGCTTGGCGACCAGTTCCGCCAGCAGGCCCCAGAAGAACGCGTCGCCAGGGTAGCCGAGGATCCGCCCGACCTCCCGCCCGTCCTCCACCAGCACGAAGGTGGGTGTGTGCACCACGCCCGCGATGGCTTTGAGGTCGTCGGGGCGGGGGGCCCGCAGGTCGACACGGCGCAGCGGCGCGGCGCGCCCCTCCGCCGTGCGCGGGTAGGCGGGGCCGACCTCCTTGTGCCAGCGCGCGCACCACGCGCAGCCCGCCTGCTCGAACATCACCAGCTCCGCCGCGCCGGCCGGGGCGGCGGATAATCCGAAAAGCCAGAGCAGGCCGATCAACATCGCGGTTCGCAGCATGCTATCCTCCCCGGTGCAGGATCTCACGATCGCGACCCTTCCGCACCTCACATTAGCGTGACTGATATTAGCTTGAACTGATGCAAAGCGTGCGTTACCGTGTGGCATAAGGGGACACTGAAGATCCGCCCACCGAACGAATCCGGTGGGCCAACAAACCTGGGGAGGAGCCGGCCCGCCGCGCACGCGGGGCCGGACCCGGACCAGCCGGAACCGGGCCATCCGGTCACCGCGCGGACGGGGCGCTCGAAAAGAGGGGATGCCATGACGACAATGGGAGGATGGGTCTCTCTGGCACGGCGGGCTCCGCTGGCGCTGGGGCTGGCCGCGTGTGTCCTGGGCGGGGCCGGAGGCGCTTCGGCCGCCGACCTGAAGGACGTGCCGATGCTGCGCGAAGGATCCGCGGCGCCGACGCCGTGGAAGCGCTACGGCAACTGGGTGAAGGCGGAGTGGCCGTTCAACACGCTGGCCGACCACGCGAAGACGTCGCCGGCCCCGCAGAAGGGCGAGTTCCAGAAGGTGGACATCTCCAAGCCCGGCGATCCGGAAAAGGGCATGAAACTGGCCTTCTCGCGCGACCGCGGGTCGAGCTGCGTGACCTGCCACGTGATGGGCCCGAAGACGCCGGAACTGCCGGGCAACGTCGGCCCCGACCTGTCGGAGATCGGCTCGGCCGGCCGCGACGACGAATACCTGTTCAACTACGTCTACGACGCGCGCAGCATCAATCCCGAATCGCTGATGCTGCCGTGGGGCACCAACAAGATGTTCAGCGCCGAGGAGATCCGCGACATCGTCGCCTTCCTCCAGACGCTGAAGGCCCCCGCCACCTTCAAGACGCCGCTGGACGACCCGAACGCCCGCCCGCTGCCGGTCGAGGACCGCGACTGGCGCGACCCGTTCGTCAACCCGGCGGCCGAGGCGATCGAGACGGGGGCCGCGCTCTACGCCAAGGCCGGGCCGAACGGCAAGTCCTGTGCGTCGTGCCACGACGCGCCGGAGGTGAAGTTCAAGCGCTGGTCGGTGGCCATGCCCAAGTGGGATTCGGCCGCCAGGCGCATGATCGGCGTGGAGGAGTTCGTCTACCGCCATGGTGCCGCCACCATGGACGCCAAGTACCTGATGCAGAGCCCGGAGAACCTGCAGTTCGCCGTCTACCTGCGCTCGCTCTCCAACGGCGAGAAGGTCGACGTCGACATCAAGGGCCCCGGTGCCAAGGAGGCGTACGAGCGCGGCGAGAAGCTGACCAAGGCGCGCGTCGGCCAGCTGAACCTCGCCTGCGTCGACTGCCACACGCCGGAAATGGGCGCCAACCACTGGCTGCGCGGCCAGTACCTGGGCGAGCTGAAGGGCCAGATCCCGCACTTCCCCACGTGGCGCACCAGCCGCAACGAGGTGTGGGACATCCGCAAGCGCCTGCAATGGTGCAACGTGCAGATCCGCGCCAACGACCTGCCGCCCGACGCGCCGGAATACGCCGACCTGGAACTGTACCTCACGGCCGCCAGCAACGGCCTCGTCATGGAAGCGCCGGGCATCCGGCATTGATGGTGGAATTGGGAGAGTGTCATGGGAATGAGTGAACTCAGCCGCCGCGAGATGCTCGGTCTGGGCCTCGCCGCCGGGGTCGGGCTGACGCTGCTGCCGGGTACCGCCGATGCCTCGGTGGAGAGCGCCACCAAGCTGCTGAACGACCTGATCGGCGGCAAGCAGCCGCAGCCGGGCAAGGTCAGGATCGACATGCCGCAGATCGCCGAGAACGGCAACGCCGTGCCGCTGACCGTGTCGGTCGAAAGCCCGATGACGGCGGAGAGCTACGTGAAGGCCGTGCACGTCATCGCCGACGGCAACCCGGACTCCGGCGTCGCCACCTTCACTTTCACGCCGATGAGCGGCAAGGCCGAGGTCGCCACCCGCATGCGCCTCGCCCAGACGCAGAAGATCTGGGCCGTGGCGGAGATGAGCGACGGCGCGGTCCACATGGAAAAGACCGAGGTCAAGGTCACCATCGGCGGCTGCGGCGGCTGAGGAACAGGAGAAACGAGCATGAGCATCAAGCCGCGCATCAAGCTGCCCGCCGAGGCCAAGAAGGGCGACGTCGTCGAGATCAAGACGATGGTCCAGCACCCCATGGAATCCGGCCAGCGCAAGGACGCCTCGGGCAACCCGATCCCGCGCAAGATCATCAACAAGTTCGCCTGCACCTTCAACGGCAAGCCGGTGTTCGAGACGAAGCTGCAGCCGGCCATCGCCGCCAACCCCTACCTCGCCTTCTTCGCCAAGGTGGAGGAGAGCGGCACCTTCGAGTTCACCTGGACCGACGACGACGGCACGGTGACCACCGAAAAGGCCCAGATCAAGGTGGCGTAGCATCACTCCCTCCCCCTGCTCCGCAGGGGGAGGGAAGCCCGCGTAAGCGGGCAGGGTGGGGGCAGCGGCCTCCCCGAGAATCAGCGGCGTAGGTTGGGTTGAGGCGAAGCCGAAAACCCAACGCCCCAGCCTTGCGAACACGTTGGGCTTCGGCTTCGCCTCAACCCAACCTACGGATCTCGTAGGAGTCACTGCATGCTCAATCGCAGAGACCTGCTCCAGGTCGCCGCGGCGGCCGCGACGCTGGGCGCTTCCGGTGCCGGAACGTTGCGCCACGCCCTCGCCAAGCAGGCAATCACCCAGCAGACGCTGCTCGACGTCAAGCCGGTCGGCAACGTCACCCTGATGCACATCACCGACTGCCACGCGCAGCTGGTGCCGCTGTACTTCCGCGAGCCGTCCGTCAACCTGGGCGTGGGCGAGGCCGCCGGGCTGCCGCCGCACCTGACCGGCAAGGACTTCATGGCCGCCTACAAGGTGGCCGCCGGCACCGCCGACGCCTACGCGCTGACGTCGGAGGACTACGTGGCGCTGGCGCGCGACTACGGGCGCATCGGCGGCTTCGACCGGCTTGCGACGCTGGTCAAGGCGATCCGCGCCGAACGGCCGGACCGCACGCTGCTGCTGGACGGCGGCGACAGCGTCCAGGGCTCCTGGACCGCCTTGCAGACCAAGGGTGCCGACATGGCCCGCGCGCTGAAGGCGCTGGGCGTCGACGCCTGGACCGGGCATTGGGAGTTCACCTACGGCGCCGACCGCGTGAAGGAGATCGCCGAGGAACTGGGCGCCCCCTTCCTGTGCGGCAACGTCAAGGACACGGAGTGGAACGAGGATGTCTTCGATTCCACCGCCTATTTCGAGCGCGGCGGGGTGAAGATCGCGGTCATCGGGCAGGCGTTCCCCTACACGCCCGTCGCCAACCCCCGCTACATGATCCCCACGTGGTCCTTCGGCATCCGCGAGGACGCGCTGCGCGACCGCGTGAAGGAGGCGCGCGCAAAGGGCGCCGGGCTGGTCGTGGTGCTCAGCCACGACGGCTTCGACGTGGACCGCAAGCTGGCGCGGCGGGTGGAGGGCATCGACGTGCTGCTGACCGGCCACACGCACGACGCGGTGCCGGAGGCGGTGCGGGTCGGCCGCACCCTGCTGGTCTCGTCGGGCAGCCACGGCAAGTTCCTCTCCCGCCTGGACCTGGACGTGCGGAACGGGGAGGTGAAGGACTACGCGTTCCGCCTGATCCCCGTGCTGTCCGACGCCATCACCCCGGACCCGGAGATGGCGAAGCTGGTGGAGGAGCTGCGCAGGCCCTTCCTGCCCGAACTCACCAAGGTGGCCGGCAAATCCGGCGGCCTGCTCTACCGCCGCGGCAACTTCAACGGCACCTGGGACGACCTGATCTGTCAGGCGCTGCTGGAGCAGCGCGACGCGGAGATCTCGCTGTCGCCCGGCTTCCGCTGGGGCTCCACGCTGCTGCCGGGCCAGGACATCACGCACGAGGACGTCTACAACCAGACGGCCATCACCTACCCCAACGCCTACCGGTCGGAGATGACCGGCCAGCAGATCAAGGACATCCTGGAAGACGTCGCCGACAACCTGTTCAACCCCGATCCCTACTACCAGCAGGGCGGCGACATGGTGCGCGTCGGCGGGCTCGGCTATGCCATCGACGTGTCGAAGCCCATGGGCAGCCGCATCGGCGAACTGACGCTGCTGAAGTCCGGCGCGCCGGTGGAGGCGGGCAAGAGCTACGTCGTCTCCGGCTGGGCCTCGGTGAACGAGGGCACGCAGGGGCCGCCGGTGTGGGACGTGGTCATCAAGCACATCGAGAAGCACAAGGTGATCGACGTGCCCGACCAGTCGCCCATCAAGATCCGCGGCGTGTAGGGCGATGGACGTCTCCTACCTCGGCGCCTTCGGGGCGGGGCTCATCAGCTTCCTCAGCCCGTGCGTGCTGCCGCTGGTGCCGCCCTACCTGTGCTTCCTGGGCGGCCTGTCGCTGGAGGAGCTGACGGCGGAAGAAACCAACGCCGGCCGGCGCGTGTTCGTGGCCGCCGTCGCCTTCGTGCTGGGCTTCGCCACCGTGTTCGTCACGCTGGGCGCCACGGCCTCGGTCGCCGGGCAGTGGCTGGCGCGGCACATCGACGTGCTGGCGCAGGCGGCCGGCGTCGTCATCATCGTGCTGGGCCTGCACTTCCTGGGCGCCTTCCGCATCGGCCTGCTGTACCGCGAGGCGCGCGTGCAGGTGGCGGCGCGGCCGGCGGGCATCGCCGGCGCCTACGTCATCGGGCTGGCCTTCGCCTTCGGCTGGACGCCGTGCGTCGGCCCGGTGCTCGCCGCCATCCTGTTCGTGGCGGGATCGAGCGACCGGGCGTGGGACGGCGCGTCGCTGCTCGGCACCTATGCCGCCGGGCTGGGCATTCCGTTCCTGCTGGCCGCGCTGGGCACGCGGCCGTTCCTCGCCTTCTCCCGCCGCTTCCGCCGCCACCTCGGCGCGGTCGAGAAGGCGGCGGGGGCGCTGCTGGTCGGCACGGGCGTGCTGTTCCTCACCGGCAGCATGGCGGACGTCGCCAACTGGCTGCTGGAAACCGTGCCGGCGCTCGGCCGGCTCGGCTGATGCGTGACGTCAGTGCGCATCCTGGGCGCGGTCGAGGTCCCGCGTGAGGGTGTTGAGGCGTTCCAGGAGCTTCGCTTCGCGGTCGGGCTCGATCTGTCCCTTGCGCTGTGCCAGACGCAGCGCGGTCTGCGCCTCTTCCAGGCAGTCGAGCGTGTGGCGCAGATAGTCGTGCGGCTCCATGCCATGCCTCCCTCGATGGATTTGTTGGGCCAACAGGCAAGGCGCGCGTGCGTTCCGCCCGAAAGAAGTGTGCGTGTTACGGCCTGACGTACACCCAGCCGCGCAACTGCCGTTCGACGATCTCGGCGATGCCGGCGGTGACCACCTCCACGCCGGGAATCAGCTCGTCCCGCGTGCGGTGGGTGGTTTCCATGGTGTTGCCGCAGCCGATGAACTGGATGTCGTACTGCATCAGGCTCCTCACCCGGTCGACGACGGGCGAGGTCTTGGCGTACAGCGCCTGCATGCCGGCGCCATAGGCGACGACGACGATCTGCACCTGGTCCTGGCCGTAGAACTTCTGCAGGTTCACGGCGTTGTGCAGCAGGTTGTTGATGTCCTTGGGCGCGTCGCTGGTCAGCTGCAGCATGATCCGGCGCGGGTTGTCGATGCCGGGCGGCGGGTTGCTGATCTCCGTGTCCGCCATGGCCGCGGCCGGCCACGCCAGGGCGGCCAGCAGGACCAGTCCGGGAAGCGTCGGTGCGCGCATCGTCTCCTCACATCGCCGGATGCCGGGGGGCCGGATGCCGGGGGCGCAGGATACAGGCGCCTGCGCCCCCGGACGACCCCGACAACCGTATACCGTCAGCCGCGCGAGAAGACGACGCGCAGCGCAGCACCGTGCGACCCCTCTTCCATGTACTTCAGGCCATAGTAGGCACCGGCGATGATCGAACCCAGCGCCAGGAAGGAGCTGAGCGCCAGCGTCGAGACGCCGGAAATCCCCTGCCCGATGGTGCAGCCCAGCGCCAGCACGCCGCCGATCCCCATCAGCACCGCGCCGAAGACGTTGCTGACCGTGTCGTTGACGCCCGCGAAGCCCTCCAGCCGGAAGGCGCCGGTGGCCTTCGCCATCAGGAAGGAGCCGACGATGACGCCGAACACCGTGGCGATGCCGAAGTTGATGGAGGCGCCCGTGAAGGTCATCAGGTACTGCGTCGTGTCGCCGATCGGCGCTATGAAGGTGAAGGACATGACGGGCGTCGGCTCGAACTCGTCACGGCCGACGAAGCCGGTGATGAACCAGCCCAGCGGGATCATCAGGCCGACGATGACGCCGCCGATCACGTCCTTGGACGATCCGCGGAACCCCTCGTCCTTGAAGCACCACGCGATCAGCGCGCCGCCCAGGACCACCGCCAGCACGGCGCGCAGCGCGCCTTCGCCCAGGCCGGTGGCGCGCGCCAGCAGCGCGTCGATGCCCTGGCTGGCCGGCAGCGCGGTGTTGAACGTCGCCTCCATCTGCACGCGCCCCAGCGCGAACAGGCCGCGCAGCGTCATGTAGGCGGTCAGCGCGATGATCAGGAAGACGATGAAGGATTTCAGGTTGCCGCCGCCGACGCGGACCAGCGTCTTGTTGCCGCAGCCGCCGCCCATGACCATGCCGTAGCCGAACATCAGGCCGCCGGCGATGGCGCCGAACCAGCCGAGGTTGGGCGTGCGGTAGATGGCCGTGGAGAGGTCGACGTAGCCCAGCCCCCACAGCGCCTGCGTGCCGAGCAGCGCCACGGCGATCGCCAGCATCCACGAGCGGAAGCGCCGCGTGTCGCCCATCATCACCATGTCGGATATGCCGCCCATGGTGCAGAAGTGCGTTTTTTGGGCGGTGGCGCCGAACACGATGCCGGCCAGGAATCCGAGACCGGCGACAAGCGCCTTCACGGGGATCTCTTCCATAGGGCGTTTCCTCCAGGATGCCTTGTGCGGCGCGTTGGCCCTATGGGGCGGGGCGCCTTATCTCGGATTATCCTAATATAAGTGATCCGTGATTTTGCGGCTGGCGCACGCCTGCGGCACTATGTCGCATGCACCCTATTGTACATCCCGCGCCCAGACTGTGTCGCGGCAAAAGCGCAGGGCTGGAATGGGTTCCCGCCGCCGTTTTCACAAGGAAACCTGCGCGTTCACGGCGTCAGCCTCCGGCGGAAGACCAGCGCCAGAAGCAGGAGGAGCACGCCCGCCCCCACGAACACGGCGGCATAGCCCAGCGCCTCGGCCAGCGGCCCGGCCAGCGCGATGCCGGCGGCCTGACCCAGGAACAGGCACGACGCGAAGACCGACACGGCGATGCCGCGCGCGTGCGGCGCCATCTGCGTGGCCTGCGTCTGCAGCGTGTTGTGGAACAGGTAGAAGCCCAGCCCGCACAGCGCCACGCCGGGGACCAGGGCCGGCCACGGCGGCTGCAGCGCGAACACCGCGAACCCGGCGGCCAGCGCCGCGCCCCCCGCCGCCACCATGTTGCGCTGCCCCAGCGCCGCCACGATCCGCGGTGCCGCCAGCGCGTAGACCAGCGCCCCGCCGCCGAACGCCGACAGCACGCCGCCGATGGCGGCGTAGCCCAACCCGTACTCGTGCCGCAGGAAGGCGCCCAGGTAGGTGAAGCCGCCGAAGAACAGCATGCCCTCGACGAACACGGTGGCGAGGACGAGGCGCACCCGCGCGCTGCGCCCCAGGGCCAGGAAGGTGCTGACCAGCCCGCCCACGCTGAACGGCGTGCGCGTCTGCACCACGCGCGGCGAGCGCAGTTCCAGCGCCAGCAGCAGCGCGAAGGCCAGATACACGGCCGCCAGCGCCACGAACACGCCGCGCCACCCCAGGAACTCCCCGAACAGGCCGCCGGCCACCTGTCCGCCGATGACGCCCAGGATCTGCCCGGACATGAAGCGCGCCAGCACCGGCTGGCGCCGGTCGTAGGGCACCACGTCGCCGATGTAGGCCATGGACAGCGGGATCAGCGCGGCGGCCGTGGCGCCGCTGACGAAGCGCAGCGTGCCCAGCACGAACAGGCTGGGCGACAGCGCCGCCGCCGCCGTGGTCAGCGCCGACAGGAAGGTCATCAGGGTGATGACGCCGTACTTGCCGAACTGGTCGCCGATCGGCCCGTGCACCAGCTGGCACAGGCCGTAGGCCAGCGTGAAGCCGGTGGCGATGATCGCGGCGTCCGACACGCCGGCCGCGAACTCCTCCGCCACCTGCGGCAGCAGCGGGTCGGCGATGCGCAGCGTCGCGGCGGAGCAGAACGCCGCCCCGCTGAGCAACGCGATGGAGCGGACGGGGATCGGGCTGTCGGCGGCGGCTTCGGTCATGCCCGGAAGGCTAACCGCGGTGTGCGGTCATCCGGCCATGCCCGTTGCGAATGGCACCCCTCTTGGCGTCCCTACGCCCGGCCCGCGACGGTGCCGCCGGCCTTGTCGACCTGCGCCAGCCGGGCGCGGATGTGCGCGACGACCGTGGCGACCAGCGCCGCGGCGCGTTCCTCGTCCAGCCCGCGGGTCAGCAGCAACTGGTGCGTCACCTTGCGGTAGGCGTCGATGGCCGCCTCGCGCGCCTCCGGCGGCACGCCGGCCAGGAAGGTCGCCAGCCGGGCCGCGACGTCGGCGGCGGTCTCGGCGACAAGGCCCTGGGTGGGCTGCGCGGCGCGCGATTCGGTGGTGGGCGTGTGCAAGGCGGTGGTCCTCCCTGGCAAGCGACCTCACCACGATAACGGTCGGGGCGGCGGGGCGGCACGCACGCTGAAGGCGTACCCGCACCCGGCTCTTCGCCCAACTCTGGGTCACCCCTTCCGGCAGGGGACTCTTCCGACGATTGACGATGGTCAACGTTGATCATTCGCCGGGACGCCAATGTGATTGCCAAGCGGCGCCGGGACGACGACCATTGGCACACGCGTCTTCCGCCCGCCGCGCCGGACACGAGGAGAGGATCCATGGACTGCTGCGACCCGCCCAAGCCCAAGGGCCCCGGCCATCTGCCGCTGGACGAGGCGTTGGCGCGCATCGCCGCGACCTACGGCCCGGTGACGGGGGTGGAGACCGTGCCGCTCTCCCAAGCCAAGGGCCGCATCCTCGCCGAATCGGTGACCAGCCCCATCGACGTGCCGCCGGCCGCCGTGTCGGCCATGGACGGCTACGCCTATCGGACCCCGGCGGGCGCTGCCGCCGGGCCGTTGCGCCTGACCGTGGTCGGTCGCGTGCCGGCCGGCACCGTGTTCCCGGGCACGGTGGGCGAGGGGGAGGCGGTGCGCATCTTCACCGGCGCGCCCGTCCCGGCCGGCGCCGACACCGTCGTGATGCAGGAGGTCTGCCGCGCCGAGGAGGGCGCCGTCGTCGTCGAGACGCCGCCCGCGCGCGGCGCCAACATCCGCGATGCCGGCGAGGACATGAAGGCGGGCGCCGTCGTCCTCACCCCCGGCAAGCGGCTGCGCGCGCAGGAGGTCGGGCTGGCGGCCGCCGTCGGCCGCTCGTCCGTGCAGGTGCGCCAGCGCCTGAAGGTCGTGCTGTTCTCCACCGGCGACGAGCTGTGCGAACCCGGCCGGCCGAAGCCGGACGGCGCCATCTACGACGCCAACCGCTACACCATCGCGGCGCAACTCGCCGCCCTGGACGTGGAGGTGGAGGACCTGGGCATCCTGCGCGACCGGCCGGAGGTGGTGCGCGAAGCGCTGGCCGAGGCCAGCCGCCGGGGGCACGTGGTCGTCACCTCGGGCGGCGTGTCGGTGGGCGAGGAGGATCACGTCAAGGCGGCGGTGGCCTCGCTGGGCTCCATCGACATGTGGCGCCTCGCGTTGCGGCCGGGCAAGCCGCTGGCCTTGGGCCGGGTGGGGGAGGCGATCTTCCTCGGCCTGCCCGGCAACCCGGTGTCGGCCATGGTGACCTTCATGCTGGTCGGCCGCCCGCTGCTGCTGCGCCTGATGGGGGCGGACGAGGTGCGCACGCCGCGTTCCCTGGTGGTGGCCGGCTTCGCCTTCCGCAAGGGTGCCGGCCGGCGGGAGTTCCTGCGCGCCCGCATCGAGACGGGTCCGGACGGCCGCCCGGTGGCCTACAAGTTCGAGAACGACAGCTCCGGCGTGCTGACCTCGATGGTCGAGGCCGACGGCCTCGTCGACGTCCCGGCCGAGGACACGGAGATCAACCCCGGCGACATGGTCGCCTTCCTGCCCTTCGGCGGGCTGTTCGGGTAGGGAATATCTCCCTCCCTCGCCTCCGGCGGGGGAGGGAAGCCCGCGACAGCGGGCAGGGTGGGGGCAACGGCGTCACCGGGGATTCATGTGTAGGTTGGGTTGAGGCCAAAGCCGAAAACCCAACACCGTCGGCAACGCGAGAACGTTGGGTTTCGCTGACTCTTAACCCAACCTACGGGCCGCTGATCCTCGGCAACAACTTGCCCCTCCCTCCCCCCGCCGGAGGCGAGGGAGGGGCTAAAAACAAGACATCACGCCGCCATCAGGGTGTTCAGGCGTTCGCGCGCGCGGCAGAGGCGGGAGCGGATGGTGCCGATGGAGACGTTCAGCTTCTCGGCGGCTTCCTGGTAGGGGCGGCCTTCGATGGCGACCAGCTTCACCACCTTGCGCTGGCTGGGGGTGAGCGCGCCGAAGGCGCGGTCGACGTCGCGGAACACCAGGCGCGCGATCTGCGAGGCCTCGACGGACATGGCGCCGTCCCACAGCTCGACCTTCGTCACGTGCTTCTCGCGCTGGAGGTTGTTGAAGTGGAGGTTCTTCAGCATCGTCGTCAGCCACGCCTGCATGTTGGTGCCCGGCTCGAAGCGGTGGGAGCGGGACAGGGCGCGGGCCAGGCAGTCCTGGGTCAGGTCCTCGGCGGCCGACATGTCGCGGGTCAGTTTGCACGCATAGCGCTGCAGGTTCGGCATGCAACGGATCAGCTCGCTCTCGAACGAATAGGCCATGTTCTCTCTTCCTCCAGGTGTTCCTTGGCGAAGGCCACCTCCACGGCTGGCCCCCGGTTCGGGACGACCATGCGCATCCGGGCAAACGGCATCCTGCAAACGGCATCCGGGCGAACGGCCTCGGCGTTCCGGCCTGTCGGCCGGTCCGGCTCCGTAAGACGGTGCTGCTGTGGTTGAGCCCTTGGCGTGCCGACTACCCGCCGGGTCCGGCGGTGCACTGGGGCTGGGCTGTCACCATGGTCGGTCTCCCCGCTTCTCTCGAAGAGGCAAGCACTCCGGGCTGAAAACCCTTCGGGAGTGCTCCCGTTCGTCGTGACGTCGGGTTTCTAAACGCGGGGTCGGACCGGTTGTTCCCCGGTCGGGGAAACAGAAAATCGCTTCGGTGGAAATGCCAATGGCTGAGGTTCCGGTTGCACGGGCCCTAACGCCCCGAACGGCCCTCAAGCCGGCGCAGAAAATCGCGCATGATGGTCCGGTATAGTTCGTCTTTTAGACAAGCGTCTTCTACACCAAGGTCGAGGGACGGGTTGTCGTTGACCTCGATGACGAACACGCCCCGCTCGTTCTGCTTGAGATCGACGCCGTAAAGACCATCGCCGATCAGCCCGGCGGCCTTCACCGCAATGTCGACGACCTCGCGCGGCGCCTCCTCCACCGGCAGGGTGCGGGACGATCCGGTCTCGGCCCGGCCGTTGCCGCCGTGCTTCACGATCTGCCAGTGCTTCTTGGCCATCAGGTACTGGCAGACGTAGATCGGCTGGCGGTTCAGCACGCCGACGCGCCAGTCGAACTCGGTGTACATGAACTCCTGCGCCAGGATCAGGTCGGATTCCTCGAACAGCCCGTCGGCCGTCGCCTCCAGCTCCGACCGGCTGGTCACCTTGAACACCCCGCGCGAGAAGGACCCGTCGGGGATCTTCAGCACGATGGGGTAGGGGATCTCCTGGTCCAGCGTGGCGAGGCCGCGGCGGTCGAGGATCACCGTCTTCGGCGTCGGGATGCGGTTGGCCTTCAGCAGCTCGGCCAGATACACCTTGTTGGTGCAGCGCAGGATGGACACCGGGTCGTCGATGACCGGCATCCCCTCCTTCTCCGCCTTCTTGGCGAAGCGGTAGGTGTGGTTGTCCAGCGCCGTGCCCTCGCGGATGAACAGCGCGTCGTATTCGCCCAGCCGCAGGAAGTCCTTCTTCTCGATCAGCTCGACCTTGATGCCCAGCCCCTCGCCGGCCTTGATGAACTTCTGCAAGGCGCGCGGGCCGGACGGCGGCAGCGCCTCCTTCGGGTTGTGCAGGATGGCCAGCGTCCAGCGCGCCGCCGCCCTCGCCGCCGGTTCCCGCCACGACGCCCGGGTGTAGGCGTCGAGCGCCGCCTCGAACATCTGCTCCTGGTCCGGCTTCAGGTCGGCCAGCGACAGCGCCTCCACCGCATGCACGACCCAGGTGTCCTTCAGGCGCACCTGCACCTTCAGGATCGGGCATCGGAACAGGTCGAACACCTGCCGGGCCAACTCCTGGAACCGGCGGTCGTCGGCGCGCCCGAAGAAGACGTACAGGTTGAACGACGCCTGCGGCGGGTCGGCCAGCCGCTTCATCTTGTGGCGCAGCGCCTCCTCCACCTCCGGCAGCGCCGCGCGGTAGATGGAGCGCTGGCCGAGGTCGAGGAGCGTGCGGACGGACGGGATCACCTTGTCGCCGCGCGCCGCCGCCAGCAGCGAGCAGTAGTAGCCCGTGCCCAGGTAGTCGTAGCTGCGGCTGAGGTTGATGATGCGCGCGTTGCGCGGCCGGGCGGTGTCCGGCGTGCCGATGTAGTCGCGGGCGGTGACGACCTGCAGGTCGTCCCTGGCCCATTTGAAGTCGGCGCGGCGGTCGACGACGACGATGTGCGTGGGCATCTAGGCTTCCGGCGGACGTTCGCGGAGCACCAGCGCCGCCTTCAACTGTGCCTTGCCGTAACGGGCCATGCGCTCGAAGTCCTTCTTCGGGATCGGCATGTAGATGCGATCGATGTGGGCATGGTGGCGGTCGTAAACCAGCGGGTCGTGCACATAGAGGAAACGATCGTCGGCGCCCGACACCACCACCCAATGGGGGAATTTCTCACGGTAGATGCGGTAGCTGGAGATCAGCACCACCGGAACCGCGCCGTCGGCCACCGCCTGGGCCATGTCCTCGGCGGTCAGCGTGCTGTGGTGCACGGTGATGTCGGTGCCGGCCAGTTCCTCCATCACGTCCTCGTGGACGATGCGCATGGCCTCGCGCTTCTCCTCGCTGCGCACGCTGTCCAGGAACGGCGCGCTGGGATCGCTGACGTGGAGGTCCACCGCCAGCCCGCGCCGCCACGCCGACAGCGCCAGCCCATAGGGGCCGCTGCCGCCGTGGCCGGAGGTCATGAAGATGGTCGTGGCCTCGCGCCAGATGCGCAGCTCCAGCTTGCGGCCCAGCTCGATCTCGGGCTTCAGCGCCTTCATCGCCATCATCAGCGCCGACGGCCCGCAGGTGAAGTCCAGCGTCTGCTGGTAGTACGGCACCATGCGCGCACCCAGCGGCGCGCTGGGCCCGGTGGTGCCCAGCCGCTTCTCCAGGCGCAGCGCCTCCATATGGTCTTCGTAGTAGTCGGTGTAGACACCGAACTCGCGATACCCATTCTTCTTATAGAGCGCGATGGCGGCGGCGTTGTCGCGGCGCACCTCCAGGCGCAGGTGGATGCATTCGTGCGCCCGCGCCGCCTGCTCCGCCGCCGACAACAGGCGCTGGCCGACGTCGCGCCCGCGGAAGGCGGGATCGACGGCGAAGGAATAGAGACGGGCGAGGGACGTGCCGGCATGGAACAGCACCAGCGCATAGCCGGCGATCACGTCGCCGTGCAGTTCCACCAGCGCCGCCGCCCTGGCGCGCGTCAGCAAGTATTGGAAGCTGCGGCGGGTCAGCCGGTCGGTGACGAAGCAGCGCTCCTCGATCACCAGCAGCGCCGGGATGTCGGACGGCACCGCCTGCCGCAGGGTGATGGGCAGGGGGTCCGGGCGGGTGTCGAGGTCGTCTGGCATCGTGTTCAACGGCTCCGGCGTGCGGGCTCGGCCATCTTACTCTCTTCCACCCGGTGTGGAAGTGGCGGTACCGTGTGGATCGTATCGGCTCCGCTCCAAAATCCGGGAGTGATCTGTTACGCTTAAAACATGCTTAACCAAGATTGGCGAGACTAGCCGCGGTCAGGGGGCCGTTGAGAACGGCGGCCAGTTTCGGCAAGCCCGTGGGAAGAGAGTCGAAAGCATGGATGCTCGGTACAAGACCGGCGATATCGAACGGCGCAGCCTCGACGTCGACGGGCTGAAGCGGTCCTTTCTGGAGTGGCTGGTCTACTCCGTCGGCAAGGACGCCCGCGCGGCCACCCGCCGCGACTGGTTCCACACCGTGGCGCTCGCCGTGCGCGACCGTCTGGTCGACCGCTGGATGGACACCACGCGCAGCTATTATCAGGAAGACGCCAAGCGCGTGTACTACATGTCGCTGGAATTCCTGATCGGCCGCCTGCTGACCAACAGCCTGTCCAACCTGGGCATCATGGAGCAGTGCCGCGAGGCGCTGGACCGCATCGGCCTGACCCTGGACGAGGTGGTGGAGGCCGAGCCGGACGCGGCACTCGGCAACGGCGGCCTGGGCCGCCTCGCCGCCTGCTTCCTGGACAGCATGGCCAGCCAGGGCCTGCCCGGCTACGGCTACGGCATCCGCTACGAGTTCGGCCTGTTCGAGCAGCGCTTCGAGCACGGCTGGCAGGTGGAATACCCGGAACAGTGGCTGCAGTTCGGCAACCCCTGGGAATTCCCGCGGCCGGAGGTGCTGTACCCCGTGCAGTTCTACGGCCGCGTCGAGGAGTTCCGCGACAGCGTGGGCGAGCGCGCCTACCGCTGGGTGGACACCGAACGCGTGCTGGCCATGGCCTACGACACGCCGGTGGTCGGCTATGGCGGCAACACCATCAACACGCTGCGCCTGTGGTCGGCGCGCGCCACGCGCGACTTCAACTTCGGCCACTTCAACGACGGCGCCTACATGAAGGCGGTCGAGCAGAAGGTGCTGTCGGAGAACCTCAGCCGCGTCCTCTATCCCAACGACGCGACCGAGACCGGCAAGGAACTCCGCTTCAAGCAGGAGTACTTCTTCACCTCGGCCTCGCTGCAGGACATCATCCGCCGCTACCTACAGCACCATTCCGACTTCGACAGCCTGCCGTCCAAGGCGGCGATCCAGCTGAACGACACGCACCCGGCCATCGGCATCGCCGAGATGATGCGCCTGCTGGTCGACCAGCACGCCGTGCTGTGGGACAAGGCGTGGGAGATCACCCGCGGCTGCTTCTCCTACACCAACCACACCCTGCTGCCCGAGGCGCTGGAGGCGTGGCCGGTCCGCATGGTGGAGCGCGTGCTGCCCCGCCACATGCAGATCATCTACGAGATCAACGCCCGCTTCCTCAACCGCTCCAAGGCCCGCGCGGCCGGTGACAACGGCCGCCTGTCGCGCCTGTCGCTGATCGACGAGCGGGGCGAGCGGCGCGTGCGCATGGGCAACCTCGCCTTCCTCGGCTCGCACAAGGTGAACGGCGTGTCGGCGCTGCACACCGACCTGATGAAGCAGACGGTGTTCGCCGACTTCCACGGCGAGTTCCCGGACCGCATCAACAACAAGACCAACGGCATCACGCCGCGCCGCTGGCTGCACCAGGCCAACCCGGCGCTGTCGGCCCTGATCACCAGCCGCATCGGCCAGGGCTGGATCGCCGACCTGGGCCAGATCGCCTCCATCAAGGAGAAGGCCGACGACGTGGTCTTCCGCGAGGAGTTCCGCCGCGCCAAGCGGAAGAACAAGAAGCGGCTGGCCGCCTACATCGCCCGCCAGACCGGCGTGGAGGTCAGCGTCGACAGCATGTTCGACGTCCAGGTCAAGCGCATGCACGAGTACAAGCGCCAGCTCCTGAACGTGCTGCACACGATCGTGCTGTACAACGACATGCGCGACAACCCGACGGTCACCTGGGTGCCGGTCACCAAGATCTTCGCCGGCAAGGCCGCACCCGCCTATCATATGGCGAAGCTGATCATCAAGCTGATCAACGACGTCGCCAAGGTGGTGAACCACGACCCGGCGGTGCACGACATGCTGAAGGTCGTCTACCTGCCCAACTACAATGTCACCGCCGCGGAGATCATCATCCCCGCCGCCGACCTGTCGGAGCAGATCTCGACCGCCGGCATGGAGGCGTCGGGCACCGGCAACATGAAGCTGGCGCTGAACGGTGCGCTCACCATCGGCACGCTGGACGGCGCCAACGTCGAGATCAAGGAAGCGGTGGGCGACGACAACATCTTCATCTTCGGCCTGTCGGCGGAGGAGGCGAACAGCCTGCGCCAGGGTGGTGCGTACAACCCGCGCGACGTGATCGCGATGAACCCCAGCCTGAAGCGCGCGCTGGACATGATCTCGACGGGCGTCTTCTCGCCGGACGACCCGCACCGCTTCCACCCGATCCTGCAGGCGCTGACCGACGGCGGCGACCACTTCCTGGTGACGGCCGATTTCGAGGACTACTGCCTGGCGCAGAAGGACGCGGCCGACCTCTACCGCAACCAGGAGGAATGGACCCGCAAGGCGATCATCAACACCGCCAGCATGGGCTGGTTCTCCTCCGACCGCACGATCAACGAGTACGCCGAGGAGATCTGGGACGTGCACCCGGTGCTGCCGACCACGCAGGGCGAGGGGTTCCGGTAAAAGTTGCGACGGACGCCGCGGGCGCTTTACAAGCCCCGCGGCTTCGTTTAGGAATGCGCGCATGACTCGCATGACCACCACGACCACTACCAAAACGACCTGCCTTGGCGGGCCGTCGGAGTGTGCCGTGCGCTGATCGCGTGACGATACCCACCACGAGGGCCTCGCCGGAAACGGACGGGGCCCTTGTCGTATCCGGGCTCCGCTTCCTCCCCACAAACCGGGGCCCAGAACCAGGACGGAGCAGTCTGTTATGAGCAACGCCAGCAATCCGAAGGCCAGCAATCCGAAGAAGGTCGCCATCGTCGGCGCCACCGGCGCCGTCGGGCGCGAGATGATCGACGTCCTCCACCGCCGCAACTTCCCCGTGGGCGAGCTGCGCCTGCTGGCCTCCGGCCGCAGCGCCGGCAAGGTGGTGGAGACCCCGTACGGCGCGATCACCCTTCAGGAATACTCGCTGGACCTCGTCAAGGACTGCGACGTGGTGCTGCTCGCCGTGTCCGGCGACTTCGCCAAGGCGCACGCGCCGGCCATCGCCGCCGCCGGGCCGCTGGTGATCGACAACTCCTCCGCCTTCCGCTACGACCCGAACATCCCGCTGATCGTGCCGGAGATCAACGCGCACGCCTTCCAGGGCGGCGGCCGGCTGATCGCCAACCCGAACTGCACCACGGCCATCGCCGTCGTGGCGTTGGGGCCCCTGCACAAGGCGTTCGGCCTGAAGCGCGTCATCGTCTCCACCTACCAGGCGACCAGCGGTGCGGGTGCCGAGGGCATGGCGGAGCTTGAGGAGCAGACGCGCGCCGTGCTGAACGGCCAGCCGGCGCAGAACAGCGTGTTCCGCCACCCGATCCCGTTCAACCTGATCCCGCAGATCGACGCCTTCCAGGAGAACGGCTACACCAAGGAAGAGATGAAGGTCACCTGGGAGACGCGCAAGATCCTGGAGATCCCCGACCTGCCGGTCAGCTGCACGGCGGTCCGCATCCCCACCTACCGCGCGCATTCCGAGGCGATCACCATCGAGACGATCCAGCCGGTCACGCCGGACGCGGCGCGCCGCGTCCTGGCCGACGCCCCCGGCGTCAAGGTCGCCGATGTGCCGGCCGACGGCGTCTACCCGATGCCGCTGACCGCCACCGGCCAGTTCGACGTCGAGGTCGGCCGCATCCGCACCAGCCTGATCTTCGGTGACCACGGCCTGGACCTGTTCGTCTGCGGCGACCAGCTGCTGAAGGGTGCGGCGCTGAACGCCGTGCAGATCGCCGAGCTGGCTCTGTGATCTAACCCTCTCCCGCCCCGGGAGAGGGTGGCGCCGAAAGGCGCCGGGTGAGGGTACCGTCAAGGATCCTTGGCCTTGCCCTCACCCTCCCGCTCTTCGAGCGGGTCCCTCCCTCTCCCGGGGCGGGAGAGGGAAATGCTTGTGTACTGGAACCTGCACGGTTCCGCTGCTATGTAATGATCGCGCGCGGGGCGGGGACGCTCCGCGCGCTTTCGCATGGAACGACACGACAGTTGAGGGATCAGGCATGTCCGGACTTCAGGACGCCGTCTCCCGGCGCCGGACCTTTGCCATCATCGCGCACCCGGACGCCGGTAAGACCACGCTCACCGAAAAGCTGCTGCTGTTCGGCGGCGCCATCCAGATGGCGGGTGCGGTAAAGGCGCGCGGCGAGCAGCGGCGCGCGCGGTCGGACTGGATGAA
>Ga0196976_1000256_pt1 | contig 35868 bp, 29 predicted proteins | sample S3v_513CmetaG_FD_148644 | JGI IMG/M metagenome (GOLD analysis project Ga0196976, IMG submission 148644) | Soil microbial communities from Anza Borrego desert, Southern California, United States - S3+v_5-13C | ecosystem: Environmental > Terrestrial > Soil > Desert | place: USA: California... | reverse complement strand
CAGCACATGGGTTACGGCTCGCTGCTCTTCTACACGTACCTCGACCTCGAGGTGCGCGCGACGCCGAAGGACGGGCAGCCGGTGACGCACCGCATCCGCCCGGCGCGCCTCTTCGTCATGTACAACGGCGGCATGGGCATGGGCGACGAGGTGCAGGCGGCGCTGGCGAAGATCGTCCTCGTCGGCGCGCAGCAGACTCTCGCGCGCCTCAACCGCGAGCACTTCAAGGCGCCGGCGCTGCCGGCCATGGAGGCGCGGCTGGCGGGACTGGGGAAGATCGACGACCGCGGCGAGACGGAGCTGCACGCCATCGGCCTCTCCGGCGTGCGCGGCGCGGCGGAGGCGCTGGCGAAGCGCCTGGAGAGCGAGAAGGACGAGAACGTGCGCACCTCCATCGTCTACGCGCTGACCAGCCTCGGCGCGGCCGAGCAGGCGCCGCTGCTCATCCGGCGGTTCGCGACCGAAGACCCCGACGTGCGCTACGCCACCATCATCGCCCTGGCCAATGCCGGCACGCCGGAGGCGATGGCGCTGATCCGGGAGAAGGGGACGAAGGACAAGACGGTCATCGTCCGCAAGTTGTCGGAGCGCCTGCTCAACGGGCAATGAGCCCGCGCTGATGCGCGATCGTCACGGCCTGGGCGCGGTTCTCCGCGCCCAGCTTGTTGAAGATCGACGTCACGTGAAACTTGACCGTGCGCTCCGTGACCTTCAGCGCCGCGGCGATCTCCTTGTTCGAGTTGCCGTCCACGAGCAGGCGCAGCACGTCGCGCTCGCGCGGGGAGAGGCGCGGCGCGTGCGCCAGCGCGGCCACGCGCGAGGCCACCCGCGGGTCGAGGTACGACTCGCCGTGGGCAACGGTGCGGATGGCGCGGCCGATCTCCTCCAGCGCCGCCCCCTTCAGCAGATAGCCGCGCGCGCCGGCGCGGAGCACCGCGTCGAGCTGCTCGTCGCTCGCGTACGCGGTGAGCACGAGCACCGGCGTCTCCAGCCGCGGGATGGCCTCGACGCCGCTCATCCCCGGCAGCTCCAGGTCGAGCAGGATGACGTCCGCCCGGACGCGCGCGCCCAGCAGCTCTTCCGCGGAGCCGAACGCCGCCACGACCTCGAACTCGCGCGCCAGCGCGGCGATCAGTCCCTCGCGCACGACCGGGTGGTCGTCGACGACGATGATCTTCAACGGGGCACCCTGACGATGATCTTCGTCCCTGCGACAGGGAGGCGGGCTGAAGCCCGCCCTACGTCGAGCGCGCTTAACGTAGGGCGGGCTTCAGCCCGCCTCCCTGTCGCAATTTTCAGCGTCCCCCCCGCGAGCCGCGCCCGCTCGCGCATGCCGCGGATGCCGTGGCGATCCTCGGGGATGCGGCGGAGGTCGAAGCCTACCCCATCGTCCTCGATCGTCAGCGTCACCGCCTTCGCCGTGCAGCGCAGCGACACGCGCACATGCTTCGCCCGCGCGTGCGCGCTGACGTTCGCCAGCGCCTGCTGCGCGATGCGATAGAGCTCCGCCTCCACACTGACCGGCAGCTCGCATTCGCGGGCTGAAGCCCGCGCCACATCGAGCGAGACGCGAATGCCCGACTGCGACGTGAACTCGCGCACCAGCAGCGCCAGCGCCTGGGCCAGCGGCTTCTCCGCGAGGCGCAGGTTCATCACCGAGCGGCGCGCCTCCTCCAGCGTCTCGCGCGTGACGCGCAGCGCCGCGTCGCTCCGTCCCGCCTCGATCTGCAGCGCGATGGCGGTCAGGCTCTGCGCGATCGTGTCGTGGATCTCGCGCGCCAGGCGCGTCCGCTCGTCGGCGCGGGCGTGCGCCGCGCTCTCCTCCGCCAGGCGGGCGCGCTCGATGGCCACTCCGAGCTGGAAGCCGATCGTCGACAGCAGGCGCAGCTCGCGCGCGGAGAGGCGCCGCAGCTCCGGCGCGGTGATGTTCAGGATGCCGAGCGGCTTCCCCTGGAACGTCAGCGGCACCGAGGCGTGGTGGGCGATGTTGCGCGTCAGATCGTCACGGCCCATGGCCGGACGGAGCCGGCTGCAGCCCATCACGTCGACGTTGCGCGGCTCCAGCTCGCCGTCGCGGAACTGCTCGATGCACCAGCAGGAGGAGCCGGTCATGCGCACCGGCTCCTGCAGGTAGGGCGGGAGATTGCGTGCCGCGGCGCTGTAGATGTGCCCCGTCTCCGCGTCGACCAGCCACACCCACCCCGTGTCGAGCTTCAGCTCGCGCGCGATGACCTCCAGCGTGCGCTCCAGCGCGATCTGCACCGTCGGCGCGGAGTTCAGCGCCTCGGCGATGGCGGCCACGATCTCGAGCTCCCTCTTCACTGCCGCGCTCCATCTTACGACCGCGGTTACATGCGTTACATCGGCGTTCCTGCGATCACTTCGATTTTGCACGAATAACTTATTCAGATATCCTATTCGCGTTCCCAAACGCGAATAGGAGTCCCTGCGATGAAGCAGTTGCTCGTGGCCTTCTTGCTTCTTTCGTCCTTGTCGCTCGAGGCGCAGCGCCGCCGTCCGAGCGCGCCACCCTTGACCCCGCAGCCCATCCCCAACGTGACGTTCGGAAGTCCGCTCCCGAACCTTTCCGCCGAGCATCTCGCGCAGTGGAACGCGGGGCGGAGGGAGTTCGTCGACAGGAGAACGATGGAGGAGGGACTGGGGCCGGTCTTCAACGGCCGCTCGTGCGGCGAATGCCACAACGCCCCGGCGGCCGGCGGCGGCGCCGGGCGCTTCGTGACGCGCATCGCCGCCATCGTGGATAACGTCTACCACGACCTGACGGAGCACGGCGGCGCGCTGCTGCAGGGGGCCGCACTCAGTACGCGCGAAGGCGCGAGTCACGATTTCCGCAACGAGAGGGTGCCGGCGTCGGCCACGATCATCGCGCGGCGCCGCTCCATTCCGCTCTTCGGTCTCGGCCTCGTCGACGCCACGGACGACGCGACGTTCATCGCCCTCGCGCAGCAGCAGGGCGTGCAGAGCCCCGCCACCGCGGGACGCGTGGCGCTCGTGCGGAACATTGTGGCCGGCATGAAGACGGTCGGCAAGTTCGGCTGGAAGGCGCAGATCGCGACGCTGCAGGAGTTCTCGGGCGACGCGTACCTCAACGAGCTCGGGATCACCAATCCGCTGTTTCCGGACGAGAACTGTCCCGCGGGCGATTGCGCCGAGCTGGCGTTCAATCCGGTGCCGGGCCTGAACGACACCGGCGAGAGAGTGGACCGGTCGGCGGCCTTCATGCGCTTCCTCGGCCCGCCGCCGCGCGGGCGCATCACCGCCGAGGTCACGGCCGGCGAGGCTGTCTTCTCGCGCATCGGCTGCGACTCGTGTCACACGCCCACGCTGCAGACGGGCCCCAATGCGAACCCCGCGCTGCATCGCGTCACGTATCACCCGTACTCCGACTTCCTCCTCCACGACATGGGACCGCTCGGCGACCGCATCGAGCAGGAAGCCGCACGCGGCACCGAGATGCGCACTCCCCCGCTGTGGGGCCTCCGCGCCGTGGGCTTGCTCCTCCACGACGGCAGCGCCAGGAGCATCGACGAGGCCATCCTGAAGCACGACGGCCAGGGCCGCGGCGCGCGCGACCGCTTCGAGGCGCTGAACGAAACGGATCGGGCCCACCTGCTCGCGTTTCTGCGATCATTGTGAGATGACGAAACGACTGCTCCTGCTGCTCGCAGTCTGTTTCCTCGTCCTGCCGGCCGATGGGCAACGGCGCCGGGCGGCGAGATCGCCCGCGCCGGCGCCGGCCGATCCGCTCGGCGCCGGGCCGCTGGCGAACCTTCCCCCGGCGCAGCTCGAGGAGTTCCACATCGGGCGCGCGGAGTTCATCGAGCGCCGCACCGTCGGCAAGTTCGGCTGGAAAGCGCAGATCGCGACGCTGCAGGACCGCGATCGCTTCCTGGCCCTGCCACCGGCCGAGCGCACGCAGTTGCTCGTCTTTCTGAAGTCGCTATGAAACGCCTGCTCGTGCTGCTCGCGGTCTGTTCCCTCGTCCTGGCGGCCGATGCGCAACGGCGCCGGGCGACGCGATTCGCTTCAAGGCACTCGCGCCGAAGGAGTCCGCGCAGTTGCTGTCGTTCCTGCGGTCACTGTGAGGCGACCTTCGCCCACGTGTCCTTCAGCGTGGCCGTGCGATTGAACACGAGCCGTGACTCCGTCGAGTCGCGATCGACGCAGAAGTAGCCGAGGCGCTCGAACTGGTAGCGGGCCAGCGGCGCGGCGCCGGCCACCGAGGGCTCGAGTTTGGCGTCGCTCACGACCTCCAGCGAATTCGGATTGAGGTGCGACATGTAGTCGCCTCCCTCTTCCGGATCCTCGGCATTGAACAGGCGATCGTAGAGGCGCACCTCGCAGTCGATGGCGTGCTCCGCCGACACCCAGTGCAGCGTCGCCTTCGGGCGGCGTCCGTCGGGAGCGTCGCCGCCGCGCGTGGTCGGGTCGTAGGTCGCGCGCAGCTCCACGATGTTCCCCTCGGCGTCCTTGATCACGTCCGTGCAGGTGATGAAGTAGGCGGAGCGGAGGCGCACCTCGCGTCCCGGGGCGAGGCGGAAGAACTTCTTCGGCGGCTCTTCCATGAAGTCGTCGCGCTCGATGTAGATCGTCTTCGAGAACGGCACGCGGCGCGTCCCCATCGACGGATCCTCGGGATTGTTCGGCGTCTCGAACTCCTCGCCGGCACCCTCGTAGTTCTCGATGACCACCTTCAGCGGACGCAGCACCCCCATCACGCGCGGAGCGGTCTTGTTCAGGTCCTCGCGGATGCAGAACTCGAGCAGTCCGATGTCGATGATGCCGTTGCGCCGCGCCACGCCCACGCGCTCGACGAAGTTGCGGATCGACGCGGGCGTGTAGCCGCGGCGGCGGAACGCGGCCAGCGTATTCATGCGCGGGTCGTCCCAGCCGCTGACGATCCCCTCGGTCACCAGCGCGCGCAGCTTGCGCTTCGAGGTGATGGTGTAGTTCAGCTCCAGCCGCGCGAACTCGATCTGCCGCGGGCGCGACGGCACCGGCAGCGTCTCCACCAGCCAGTCGTACAGCGGGCGGTGCTCCTCGAACTCCAGCGTGCAGAGCGAGTGCGTCACGTGCTCGATCGCGTCCGAGGGGGAGTGGGCGTAGTCGTACATCGGATAGATGCACCACTTGTTGCCCGTGCGGTGATGCTCCTCGTGGCGGATGCGGTAGAGCACCGGATCGCGCATGGTCACATTCGGCGAGGCCATGTCGATCTTCGCCCGCAGCACGTGCGCGCCGTCGGGGAACTCGCCCGCGCGCATGCGCCGGAAGAGGTCGAGGTTCTCCTCCACGCTCCGGTTGCGGTACGGCGACTCCTTCCCCGGCTCGGTGAGCGTGCCGCGGTACTGGCGGATCTCCTCGGCCGACAGCGACTCGACGTAGGCATGCCCTTCCCTGATGAGGAGCTCGGCCCACTCGTAGAGCTGGTCGAAGTAGTCGGACGCGTACAGCGGCTCGCCGACCTCGAAGCCGAGCCAGCGCACGTCCTCCACGATCGCGTGCGCGAACTCGGCTTCTTCCTTGACCGGATTCGTGTCGTCGAAGCGGAGATTGCAGCGGCCGCCATACTCCCCGGCCACGCCGAAGTTGAGACAGATCGACTTGGCGTGGCCGATGTGCAGATAGCCGTTCGGCTCCGGCGGGAAGCGCGTGACGATCGTGGCGTGCTTTCCCTGGCGCAGGTCGTCCTCGACGATCTCGCGGATGAAGTCGAGGTTGCGGGTCGGGGTGGCTTCAGTGGTCATGGAGACGTTATATATCGAGGAACGGCATGCGCATTCCCGGTAACGAATCCGCGTCAACGCTTGCACGGCAAGCGCGCGGGCAGTAGGGTCAGTCGCAATGCGATTCCGGATGCTTCTGGTGGTGCTGCTCCTCGTTGCGGTCGCGCACGCCGACACGCTCGACGAGATCGTGCGCCTCGACCGCGAGATCAGCGTCGCCACGTGGACCGGCGACACGATGTGGTTCGAGCAGAACCTGGCCGACGACTACGTCCTCATCACCCCCGACGGCCAGACGCGCAACAAGCGCGACGTCATCCGCGGCCTGGTCCGCCCCGGCCTGAAGATGGAACCGTACGAGACCACCGAAGTGCAGGTGCGCGTCTACGGCGACGCCGGCATCGTCACCGGCCGCATGCAGCAGATCTACAGCATCGGCCGCACCCGCTACAAAAACGACCTCCGCTATACGCACATCTACGTGAAGCGGAGAGGGCGGTGGTATCTGGCGAGCGCGCACACGACGCCGGTGCGGTGATCGTTGCTGGTTGCTATGTTGCTGGTTCATGGGGGTTTCTCGCCGGAAGCCACCACGAACCAATAACCAGCAACCAGCAACATCTATCTCGTCGCCCTCTTCTTCCCCGCCTTCACATACGTCGTCTCCAGCCGTCCCCTTCCGCCGGTGGCCAGCTCGAAATTGCGCTCCATGACGGTGCGCCACTGGTTGAGCTTGGCCACCTCTTCCGTGGTCGGCTCGCCCTCCTCGGTGACGAGGACGAAGAGGACGCGGAAGCGGCGCTGGGCCAGGTCGACCGAGGGGATGCGCGGCCCGTGCACCGCGGTCACCTGCGAGAGATTCACGTCGCGGCGCTGGCCGTCGGCGATCTGTCCCTGCGTCGGCCAGTACGCCTTCGGCAGGTCCGTGTTGGCGATGTAGAACCAGCTCGGCACTTCCTCCGGCGCGGCGAGACCCATCAGATAGAGGTCCGTCCAGCTGAAGCCGTAGTTCGCCACGTGCGCGCGGTACGTCCCGTTCGGCTGCTGCGTGAAATAGGCGCCGCCCATCACCGACGACTCGTTGGGGCCGTACACCGGGAAAGCCGCCGGCGTGTGCACGTACGCCGCGGGGTGCGCGCTGATCGGATTCAGGTAGCGTCCCGTCTGCCCGTTCTCGCGGATCGAGAAGAAATACAGCCAGCGGTGGCCGAACTCGTGGAGCATCACCTTCGCGGCCGTGTGCTCGGCCGCGCTGTAGTTGTAGGTGAGCTGGTTCATGTGCAGCAGCGTCGGGCCGCGCGAGGCGTGCCGCCCGTAGCCCGGCGAGTACGGCGCCACGCCGTCCACCTGCGGATTGCCGCCCGTGGCATACGCGCCGGCGTAGAAGATCATGTCCGTGTAGTGCGTCTGGTACATGGCCACGGCGTCGTACTCGTAGTCGCTGATGGCGTGGCTGGTGCGCATGATGTTCCACACCTCGAACGGATCGAACGCGCCGAGGGTGAACGTCTCCGCGATCGGCACCATCATGGCGCCGCTCGGGAAGGCGCTCAGGTCGTTCGACGTCGTGCGCGGCGCCGCGGGGAACGGGATGCCCACCGTGGCCGTATCGGTGACCCGGTTCGACGGGCGGTGCAGCGTGAGCACGCGCAGCGAGCGCTCGGACGCGCGCTCCGGATCGGGCTGGATGCCGTAGATCTCGATCACGTCGCCGTCGACGCGCGCCGACGCGCCGTCCGCCTCGTACGTCGCGCCGGTGAACGACGCCACCATCGTCGCGGACTTGCTGATCTCGATCGCCGCCGTCTCCACGCCGATGGTGGCCTGGAATCCGACCGCGTCCGTATCCGAGAGCTTCGACCGGTCGATGGGCTGCATGAGCTGGATGCGGATGGCGAACAGGTCGCCGTTGCGCAGGCGCTCGACCTCCACGCGCTTGATGTTCAGCATCGGCTGCAGCGCGGCCGGGACCTGCGGCACGTTGACGTCGTTCTGGCTGTCGTCGACGCCGACGATCGGCGCGCGCGACACGCTCTCCGGATCGAAGCCGGTCAGGATGGCCGGCGTGCCCCAGCGCATCCCGGTCACCGATTTGTACGAGAAGGTGATCGTGCCGTTCTTCCCCAGCTCCGCCTGCACGTCGTAGCCGAACGGCGCGTTTCCGGTGCTGCGCCACGTGACGCGCACGAGGTCGGGGTTGGAATCGATCCACACCTTCGGCGACTCGAGGAAGCGCGGCTTGCGCGCCGTGGTCATGAGCGGCGAGAGGATCGGCGCGCGGTGCACGGCCGTCTCGATGGCGTCGAACTGCGTGCCCGTCTCGACGACCGGCGGATCGAAGGCGATGCCGTTGTACGCCGTCACGTAGATGCGCGACCGGTTGACGTCGGCGAACCGGAAGAGGAACGGCAGCTCGTGCGTGATGTAGTGCGTGCCCGGGTCGGCCTGGAAGTCGTGCAGCATCGGGCCGGCCGGCTCGACGTAGCGCGACGCGGAGACCTGGTAGAGGTAGGCCGGCTCGGCCAGGCCGCCGGCGGGCGAGTAGAACAGCGACTTCCCCTCGAGGTCGAACGGACGGTAGCCGGGCGTGATGTCCGCGTCGTTCCGGACGTAGAACGCCCCCTCGCGCAGCGTGGCCGTCTTCGTGGCCAGACTGCGCACCCGGCCGCGCTCGCGCGTGCGCTCGTGCACGGCCCGGACGCGCACATCGTTCTCCGGGCTCGTGCCGCACATGGGGGTCTCGAGGGCCTGGAGGGTGGGCGTGGAAAGCAGCAGCGACAGCAGGATGATGCGCATGGTCGTTCCTCTTCGCATACTCTAATTCCGGTGAGCGAGCTCCCGGAGCGCCGTGACTACGGTGAATACGAGGTCGAGTCCTTCCTCGGGAAGGGGTCGATCGGGAAAGTGTGGCTGGCCAGGCACCGCCGCATCGGCCGTCGTGTGGCGCTCAAAACGGTCCAGCTCAGCCAGAAATTCGAAGACGAGGCCGACGCGCACGAGTTCTATCGGCGCCTGCAACGGGAGGCCGAGCTCTGTGGAGCGATGCAGCATCCCAATATCGTCACACTCTACGACGTCGGCTACGACGACGAAGTTGTGTCATTTTTCGCCACCGAGTACATCGACGGCGAGCCGCTCCTGGCCCGCCTGCGCCGCACGCGCCCGCTTCCGCTGACCGAGGCCATGTCCATCGCCGCCGACATCCTGCGCGGCCTCGCCTATGCCCACTCGAAGGGGATCATCCACCGCGACATCAAGCCGGCCAACATTCTCCTGACCTCGGAAGGGCAGGCCAAGATCGCCGACTTCGGCGTCGCCCGCCCGCTGCATTCGAGCCTCACCGCCACGCGCTCGCTGGTGGGGACGCCGAATTACATGTCGCCCGAGCAGGTGAAGACCTCGCCCGTCTCCCCGCGGTCGGACCTCTTCTCGGCCGGCGTGGTGATGTACGAGATGCTGACCGGCGTGAAGCCGTTCGCCGCGCCGGAGCTGAGCGGCATCCTCTACAACGTCGTCCATCACGTCCCGCCGCCGGTGAACGAGGTCAACCCGGCCGTGCCCGAGGCGGTGTCGCAAGTGGTGGCCAGGCTGCTGGCCAAGAAGCCCGAGGACCGCTACGGCAGCGCGGCCGAGGCGCTGAACGACCTCGATGTGGTCGTGCGGCGCGAGCCGATTACCGCGGGCGTGCTTTCCGCGGAGACGCTGGCCACGACGCCGCACGAGAGCACGTCGCCGCTGCCGACGATCGTCGACCCGCGACGCCCGCTGCTGCGCCGCCGCGTGCCGGCGCTGCTGTTCTGGCTGGTCGCGCTCCTCCTCGCCTCCGCCCTCGGCGGCTCGGTGCTCTGGCTGCGCAAGGCGGCCGAGCAGCAGCGGCCGTCAGCGATGATCTCGCCCGAGCAGCGCCGGATCCACCACGCCAAAGTGCGCGCCCTGCAGCTCGCCCGCGCCTACGCCGAGGCCGGCCGCTACCCCGAAGCCATCGCCACCTACGACGCCCTCCTCGCCCGCCACCCCGAGTCCCTCGTCGCCCGCACCGAGCGCGCCGAAGCGCAACGCCTCCTCGACGAAGCCACGCCAAAGGCGGAGGTGACGAAGACCGCCCGCAAAACCCGCCGCGAGCCAACGGTGGAAAAAAAACCCGACCCGCCCCCGAAAAAACCAACCCGCTGGGAACGCTTCAAGCGCTGGTGGGGATAAGTCTGGAGTGCGGCAGCGCCAGCTGCCGCTCTCCATTGCGGCAGCCGCAGCTGCCGCGGGCGGGGGGCGTTTGAAAGCGGCAGCTGACCGCTGCCGCACTCCATACGCTACGCGTCGACGGTGCGAAGTGCGCGCAGCACCCGGTGCCACCGCGCGCGCTCGAAGTACCACACCAGCGCGATCACGGTCGGCAGCACCGAGAACACGAGCAGCGCGCGGGTCACCCCTTCGATGCCCGGCTGGATGCCGAGCCAGATCTGCAGGTCGAGGGCGACGTTCTCCAGGTCGTTCATCAGCATCCCCCCCTTGCCCTGGCGGTACCAGTCCAGGAACGCCGGGTCGTGCAGGAGGCGCCAGGCGAAGAGGGTGCTGTGGATCTGCACGAAGAACGCGACGAACGCCCCCACCGGGCGCTCGATCTCGGGCGATTTCCATCCCACGCCCGCCAGCGCCTTGTAGAAGAGGATGCCCGCCAGGATGAACTCCGACAGATGCCCCGCCGACGCGAACATGAGCTCGCGCCGCCACTCGCGCGTCACGAAGTACAGCCACACCAGGAACAGCGCAGCGATGATGCCGACGCTCTTTTTGTTCTCCCGGAAAAGCCACGCCAGATAGCCGAAGACGCAGGCCACCGCCACGGCGATGGAGAGACGAAACGGCCCGTGGTGCGTGAGCCCGCCGCCGTACACGAGGTCGAACGCCGGCAGCGACGCGTAGCCGAACAGCCAGCCGGCCACGGCGTGCCCGAGCTCGTGAAAGAGGGTGACGACGGCGGAGAAGACGAAGCGCGTGAACGGAATGGCGTAGACCACGATCGCCGCGCCGAGACCGAAGCCGAGGATCTTCAGCTCGCTCGGGCCGATGCGCCCGTCGGCCACGCTCTCCTCCTCGAGCACATATGGCCGCGGCGGCGGCAGCGGCGTCCGCGAGTGCGAGACCTTGGAGAAGACGATGCCGCAGCGCTCGCACTCCAGCGCGCCGAACGCCGCGGGGCGGCCGCACTTGGGACAGTCCATCCGGCTATTTTGCGCTATATGCTCGCGCGATGAGCTGGATGATCTACGGCGCCAACGGCTACACCGGGGAACTGATCGCGCGGGAGGCGGTGCGCCGCGGGCAGCGGCCCATCCTGGCCGGACGCAGCGCCGCGCCGGTGCAGGCGCTGGCGAGCGAGCTCGCACTGCCGTGGCGCGTCTTCGACCTGGCCAGGCCGGAGCTGGAGGGCATCCGCGCCGTGCTGCACTGCGCCGGCCCGTTCAGCCACACCAGCGCGCCGATGGTGCGCGCCTGCCTCGACGCGCGCGTGCACTACCTCGACATCACCGGCGAGATCTCCGTCTTCGAGTCGGTCTTCCGCAAGGACGCCGAGGCGAAGGAGCGCGGCATCGCGCTCCTTCCCGGCGTCGGCTTCGACGTCGTCCCCACCGACTGCCTCGCCGCCGCGCTGCACGCGAAGCTCCCCGATGCCACGGAGCTCTGGCTGGCCTTCGCCTCCGGCGGCGGCGTGAGCCGCGGCACGCTGAAGACGATGATCGAAGGGGCGGGTCTCGGCAGCGCGATCCGCAAGGACGGCCGCATCACCCGCGTGCCGCAGGCGTGGGACGTGCGCGAGATCCCGTTCCCGTCGCGCCCGCGCCTGGCCATGACCATCCCGTGGGGCGACATCTCGACCGCCTACCGCACCACCGGCATCCCGAACATCCGCGTCTACTCGGCGACGCCGCCGAAGTCGGTGCGCCTGCTGCGCCGCGTCCGCCCCCTCCTCCCCGTGCTGCGCCTCAAGCCCCTCCAGAGAATCGCCACCGCCTACGCCAACCGCCGCACCGGCCCCTCGGCCGAGGAGCGCCAGCGCGCGAAGACGGAGCTGTGGGGACGCGTGGTGAACGCAAAAGGTGACGAGGTGACGATGACGAATGTGGTGGACGAGGGCTACACGTTCACCGTGAAGTCGTCCATCGCGGCCGTGGAACGCGTGCTGGCGTCAACACTCCGAGGAGCGCTGACGCCGGCCATGGCGTTCGGGGCCAACTTCGTGAACGAGGTGTAGGGACGAGACGTTGCTGTGTTGCTGGTTGCTGGTTCGTGGCGGTTCGTCGTGAGCCACCACGAACCAGCAACCAGCAACCAGCAACATCGACTAGCTACAGCTCTTTGAGCCAGGCCGCCGCGAACGCGCGCGCCTTCTCCGTCGGCATCTTCCCCGCGCGATACGCGAGCTTCCACTCCGACGGCTTCGACTCGTACGACGCGTTGGCGAAGCGGCGGCCGTTCAGTTTCGCCGCGTAGTCCACGTTCGCCGTCTCGCGGAGGAAATCCTGGAGGCGCTGCTTGACCAGCACCTTCGGGTCGGCGGGATACTCCTCCTCCCACTGTGCAACGCGCTCCTGGTAATCCTGGTCTTCGTTGGCGCGGTCCTGGACGATCCCGTCGCGCTCCAGCTTGCGCATCTCCGGGGTGTCCATCTGCTTCAGCCCCGCGACGGCGGCCTTGTAGCCCTCCTCGGCGGCAGCGCGATACTCCTTCGGGATCTCCGCCAGCGACTTCTTGGCCTCGGCCAGGTCATCCTGGCGCTGCTTGCGGCGGGCGGCCAGCTCCTGGTCGACCGTGGTCGTGCGCTCCGGCGGCTGCGGCTTCATCTCCGTGCGATAGGCGGCGTAGTCCTTGGCGAACTGCGGCGAGCTGACGTAGGCCTTGGTCCAGATCAGCGTCTGCTCGACCATGGCCGTGCGCACCTCGGGCGAGGCGTTCCGGAATGCGCCGCGGACGCGGTAGACATCCACGTTGCTGTTGACGAGCGACTGGATCACTTCGCGCGACGCGTCGTTCTTCGAGACCTTCAGTTGCTGGAAGACGTCACCGGCCCCAGTGACGATCATGCTGACGCTGACGGTAAGTCCGAGGATGGCGGTGAGTGCGATCTTTTTCATGCGGCGCGAAGAGTGGCAGCGACCCTCTTACGGACCGCTTACACTGGCGCGCCATGAAGCGCCTGCCCCTCCTCCTCCTGCTGCTCACCGGCTGCGCGACCAAGCCAACCATCGACCGCATCATCGCCGCGCATCCCGGCAAGACCATCGCCGTCGCGTACTACGACCTCGCCACCGGCGAGACGCTCCTGCGCAACGAGCGGGAGGTCTTTCACGCCGCCAGCACGATGAAAGTGCCGGTCATGCTCGGCATCTACGAGGCGGCCACGCGCGGCGAGCTGTCGCTCGACCAGCCCGTGCGCGTGCGCAACGAGTTCACCTCGATCCTGGACGGCTCAAAATACGCGCTCGAAGCGCGCGAAGACTCCGACGACGCGCTCTACGGCGAGGTCGGCAAAGAACTGCCGCTGCGCGAGCTCGTGCGGCGCATGGAAGTGCGCAGCTCCAACCTGGCCACCAACCTCGTCATCGAGCTGATCGGCGCGAAGCGCGTCATGCGCCTGATGAAGGAGATCGGCGCGAACGACATCCAGGTCCTGCGCGGCGTGGAAGACGACAAGGCCTACCACGCCGGCATGAACAACACGACTACCGCCTACGACCTCATGCTCGTCTTCCGCACGCTGGCGGAGAAGCGCGCCGTCTCTCCCGCGGCGTCGGAAGAGATGCTCGAGATCCTGGCCGCGCAGGAGCACAACGACGGCATCCCCGCCGGCCTCCCGCCCCGCACGAAGGTCGCGCACAAGACCGGCTCCATCACCGCCATCTCGCACGACGCCGGCATCGTCTATCGCCCGGATGGGACGCAGTACGTGCTGGTCGTGCTGACCCGCGGGTTCCAGGACGGGGATGAAGCCGATCGCGTGATCGCTGCCATATCGCGGGCAATGTGGTGACGTAGGGCGGGCTTCAGCCCGCCTCCCCCGGGGGGGGGGGGACGGGCTGAAGCCCGTCCTACGTTGTCACACACCGCGCGCGGTGAGCTTCTGGCGGATGGCGCCGATGTGATACGCGAGGTGGGTCACCGCCGCCACCGCGCCGCGCAGGGCGTCGTCGTCGGCCGCGCCGCGCACCGCCTCCCGCAGCGACGAGTATTCGCGGCTGAGGTCCTCCTGCAGCTTCGTCCAGTCCTCCGAGGAGACCGTGGAGACGCTCCAGCTCTGGCTCCAGTCGCGCAACGTCCGGTCGCCGCGGATGTACGCCCCGAACGCCTCGAAGCTGAAGAGGATGTGATGCGCGTGGGCGGCCACCGAGTTGCCGCCCGCGACGCGCGAGGCCTCCTCGGCGGACAGACCCCCGAGGGTCTGGCGGAGACCAGCCCCGGAGTCGAGAAAATACGAGAGCTCACTGCGGGGACCTTCCATACCTTCGGCAAGCACGGCAAGCAGTTGTTTCGTCATGCCGTGAAGAACACGGGCTGAGCCGATTGCGTTCGCAGGCACGCCGTTTGCGGCGCCGCCCGCCCATGACCCCGGACGACGAAAACCTCTTCGAATACGGCGACCGCACGATCTTCCAGCTCCGCGCCCAATCCTTCGCCATCGAGAACGACTACGGCACGATGATCGGCCCCCTCCCCACGCCGACTCTACCGGTCGTGGAAATACCGCCCCTCGCCGACGATCCCATCGCCCGCCTCGAGCAGAAGCTCGATCTCGCGCTGAGGCAGATCGCCGTGCTCCAGCAGAAGCTCGACTCGATCGACGTGACCCTGGCGCGCGCCCTGAACCGATAGAATGTAGGGCGGGCTTCAGCCCGCCTTATGCCCCTGTCTCACTTTCACCCGATCACGCGGCAATGGTTCACGGACACCTTCGGCAGTCCGACCCAGGCCCAGGCCCGCGGCTGGGCCGCCCTCCGGGAGCGCCGCCACACCCTCATTGCCGCGCCGACCGGCTCCGGCAAGACGCTGGCCGCGTTCCTCACCGCCCTCGATGACCTCGTCGTCGAGGGAGAGACCGCGCCGCTCCCCGACGAAGTGCGCGTGGTCTACGTCTCGCCGCTGAAGGCACTCTCCACCGACATCCACAAGAACCTCATGGAGCCGCGCGCCGGCCTGGAGGCCCTCGGCGCGCCGCGCATCACCGCGGGCGTGCGCACCGGCGACACGACGACCTCCGAGCGCGCGGCCATGCTCAAGACGCCGCCGCACATCCTGGTCACCACGCCCGAGTCGCTCTACCTCCTCCTCACCGCGGAGCGCAGCCGCCACATGCTGCGCAGCGTGCGCACGGTGATCGTCGACGAGATCCACGCCGTCATCGGCACGCGCCGCGGCGCGCATCTCGCCCTGACCCTGGAGCGCCTGCAGAAGGTGGCCACGGCGCCGCTCCTGCGCCTCGGCCTCTCCGCGACGCAGAAGCCGATCGAGGATGTGGCGCGCTACCTCGCGCCGCACGCGGAATGCAGCATCGTCGACGAAGGGCATCGCCGGGCGATGGACCTGGCCATCGAGCTTCCCCGCTCGCCGCTCGAAGCAGTCATGGCGGCCGAGGTCTGGACCGAGTACTACGATCGCCTGACGGAGCTCATCGCCGGGCACCGCACCACGCTCGTCTTCGTGAACACGCGGCGTATGGCCGAGCGCATCGCCCGTCACCTCGCCGACCGCCTCGGCGAGGAGGCGGTCACGTCGCACCACGGCAGTCTCTCGAAAGAGAACCGCCTCGACGCCGAGACGCGGCTCAAGAACGGCCAGTTGAAGGCGCTCGTGGCCACGGCGTCGCTGGAGCTGGGCATCGACATCGGCAGCGTCGACCTGGTCTGCCAGATCGCCTCGCCGCACCGCATCGCCACCTTCCTGCAGCGCGTCGGACGCTCCGGCCATTCGGTGACCGGCCTGCCGAAAGGGCGGCTCTTCCCCGTCTCCCTCGACGACCTCGTCGAGTGCACGGCGCTGCTGCGCGCGGTCGAGCGCGGCGAGCTCGATCGCATCGTCACGCACGACGCGCCGCTGGACGTGCTCGCGCAGCAGGTCGTGGCCGAGGCGTCGTGCGAGGAGTACGCGGAAGAGGAGCTGTACGCGCTGGCCAAGCGCGCCTGGCCGTATCGCGAGCTGACGCGCGAGAGCTTCGACGCCGTGGTGAAGATGACCGCCGAGGGCTTCGCCACGAAGCGCGGACGCCGCGCGGCGCTCGTGCACCGCGACGAAGTGAACGGCGTCGTGAAAGGGCGCCGCGGCGCACGGCAACTGGCCATCACCTCCGGCGGCGCCATCCCCGAGGTCGCCGACTACCGGGTCGTTCTCGAGCCGGAGGAGACCTTCGTCGGCACGCTGAACGAAGACTTCGCCATCGAGAGCATGGCCGGCGACGTCTTCCAGCTCGGCAACCAGTCCTACCGCGTGCTGCAGGTCGGCACGGGCGTGGTGCGCGTGGCGGACGCGAAGGGAGAGCCGCCGAGCATCCCCTTCTGGTTCGGCGAGGCGCCGGCGCGCAGCGATGAGCTGTCGAAGGCGGTGAGCGACTTCCGCGCGGAGATGGATGTCATCCTGAGCCGCGCAGACGGCGAAGGACCCCCTGCCGACGGAGCGAGCACGGGGTTCCAGCAGGGGATCCTTCGCTGCGCTCAGGATGACAGGGAGATCCACGAGTACTTCGCCGCCTCCAAGCGCCTCCTCGGCGTGCTGCCGACGCAGGACACGCTCGTCGCCGAGCGCTTCTTCGACGAGGCGGGCGGCATGCAGCTCGTCATCCACACGCCGTTCGGGAGCCGCATCAACCGCGCCTGGGGGCTGGCGCTGCGCAAGCGCTTCTGCCGCCAGTTCAACTTCGAGCTGCAGGCCGCGGCCACCGAGGATGCGATCCTGCTCTCCCTCGGCCCCCAGCACTCCTTCCCGCTCGCGGACGTCTTCCGCTACCTCCATCCGGCCACGGCGAAGGACGTGCTGGTACAGGCCTTCCTCGACGCGCCGGTGTTCCAGACGCGCTGGCGCTGGAACACCACCATCTCCCTGGCCGTGCCGCGCAACCGCAACGGCAAGAAGGTCGCGCCGCAGTTGCAGCGCATGCAGGCGGACGACCTCATGGCCGCCGTCTTCCCCGACGCCGCGGCCTGCTTCGAGAACATCCCCGGCGACCGGCAGATCCCCGATCACCCGCTGGTGAACCAGGTGGTACGCGACTGCCTGGAAGAGGCGATGGACTTCGACGGCCTGGCCCGCGTGCTGACGCGCATTCACGCCGGCGAGATCCAGCTCGTGGCCCGCGACACGCCCGAGCCGTCGCCGCTCTGCTACGAGATCCTCAACGCCAAGCCGTACGCCTTCCTCGACGACGCGCCGCTCGAAGAGCGCCGCACGCAGGCCGTGCTCACGCGCCGCGGGGGGGAGGTGTCGGAGATCGGGTCGCTGGACCTCAACGCCATCGCGCGTGTGGTGGACGAGGAGCGCCCCGACCCGCGCGACGCGGACGAGCTGCACGATGCGTTGTTGACGGCGGGGTTTCTCACGGAAGTCGATCCTCTCCTCGGAGAGACACTCCGCGCCGCGAGACGCGCCACCTGCGTCACCCTCAACGGACCGCCGGCGTCCCCGCCGGCTGTCGTGCGGGCGTCTCGCCCGCACAGTGGCGGCGGGACGCCGCCACAGACAGCCGGCGGGACGCCGGCGGTCCGCAGTGTCTGGTTTGCCGCGGAGCGGCTTCCGGAGTTGCTGGCCATCCACGACGTCGCCACCGACATCGCCGTCCCTGCCTCGCGCCAGAAAACCTGGACCCGCGAGGAGGCCCTGGTGGAGCTCTTCCGCGGCCGCACGTCCATCCTCGGGCCCGTCACCGCGCGCGAGCTCGCGGCGTCGCTGCACGTGGAGGAGCGCGACGCGGAGACGGCGCTGCTGAAGCTCGAGAGCGAGGGCGTGGTGCTGCGCGGCACGTTCCGCGGGCCGAACGAGTGGTGCGACCGGCGCCTGCTGGCGCGCATCCACCGCTACACGCTGAACCGCCTGCGCGCGGAGATCGAGCCGGTCAGCCCGGCCGACTTCATGCGCTTCCTCTTCGCCTGGCAGCACGTGACGCCGTCGTCGCGGCTGGTGGGAGTCGAAGGGCTGCAGGCCGTGGTCGAGCAGCTCGACGGCTTCGAGATCGCCGCCGGCGCCTGGGAGCGCGCGGTGCTGCCGTCGCGCATCGAGCGCTACGAGCCGTCGCTGCTGGACATGCTCTGCCTGACCGGGGAAGTCGGCTGGGCGCGGCTCTCGCCCGCGGCCACGAACGTGGTCAGCGCCACGCCGATCGCGCTCTTCGTCCGCGAGCACGCCGATGCCTGGCAGTCGCTGCGCGGCGCGTCGGAGATCGTGCTCAGCGAGCGGGCCCAGGCCGTCCTGGACACGCTCCGCGCGCGCGGCGCCTGCTTCGCCCGCGACCTCGGCAACGACGCGGAGGCGCTGGCCGAGCTCGTCTCCGCGGGCCTGATCGCCAGCGACGGCTTCGCCGGCCTGCGCACGCTCATCCAGCCCACCGCCCGCGCGAACTTCGCCGGACGCTGGTCGCTCATCGAAAACGCCTCGTGCGACAACGCGGTCGAGCTGCAGGCGCTCACGCTGCTGCGCCGCTACGGCATCGTCTTCCGCCGCGTGCTGACGCGCGAGCCGAACGCCGCGCCGTGGCGCGAGCTGGCGCGCGTCTATCGCAGGCTCGAGGCACGCGGGGAGATCCGCGGCGGACGCTTCGTCAACGGCATGAGCGGCGAGCAGTTCGCGCTGCCGGACGCCGTGGAGCGCATGCGCGAGATCCGCCGCAACGCCCCGGACGGGGCGCTGGTGGTCATCTCCGCCGCCGATCCGCTGAACCTGACCGGCATCATCACGCCGGGAGAGCGCATCCGCGCCGTCCCCGGCACGCGCATCGCCTGGCGCGACGGCGTGGCCGTCTCGGTGATGGAAGGGGACTACGTGCGTCCTCTCATCGACCTCGGCGCCGAGGAGGCGATGCGTGCCGCCGCGGCGCTGGCAGGACGGCGCGTGGCCGCAGGCAGCGGGTTCGTCGGACGCACGGCGTAAGCGCGCGATCTGGAGTGCGGCAGCGCCAGCTGCCGCTTTCTATGCCGCGGCGCCAGCCGCGGCGGGTGGGCGGCTGGCGCCGCCCACATGGAAAGCGGCAGCTGGCGCTGCCGCACTCCATATACTTTCTGGGTGAGATTCGTGGTGGCGTTGCTTTGGCTGCTGGTGCTCCCGGTCCGGCCGGAGCCGGAGGTGATTCCGTGGGCGTGGGAGCGGCGCGAGGACCTGCGCTTCGTGGGTGAGGGGAAGAGCGTCGCCTGGTATGCGGGCATCATCACGCTCGACGGCGAGCGCGTGCGCGTGGAGCCGCGGCGGAATCCGCTCCGACTCGCGAAGAACGCGCACCGCATCGCCGTGATCCGCATCGAGACGCGCAGGCCGGCGCTCGACGAGCGGCAGCTCCGGGACACGCTACGGGCGATCGACAAGCTGCATCGCAACGCCGAGGAGCTGCAGCTCGACTTTGACGCCACGCGGGGCGAGCGGGCGTTCTACCGCAGGCTGTTGAACGGCGTCCGGGCGAAGCGCCTCTCCATCACCGCCCTCGCCTCCTGGTGCTACGACGACCGCTGGCTGGGCGAGCTCCCCATCGACGAGGCGGTGCCGATGTTCTTCCGCATGGGCGCCGACGAGCGCGCGATCCACGCTCGCCTCCAGCGCGGCGAGGAAATCCCCGAGCCGCGCTGCCGGATGAGCGCGGGAATCTCCCTCGACGAGCCGCTGCCGCGCATGCCCGCGGCTCGCCGCATCTGGATCTTCAATCCCGCACGCTGGACGGAGGAGACATGGACGCTCGCGCAACGGCGCGCCCGCTGAAACTGGCCATCGCCATCGCCCTGCTCTGCGCGGGCGTGGCCACGCCGTGCTCGTTCGACTCGGAGCCGATGCTCTTCTTCACCGTGCGTCCCGACGCGCCGATCGAGCGCTATGTCGAAGGGCAGCTCGGCATCCTCCAGCCGGGCTACGCACGCTCGCATCTGGTCATCGCCTTCCGCCATCTCAGCGGGCGTCCGCCGTCGCCCGTCGAGCGCCAGGGATTCCTCGAGCTGCTCCGCCACCGCCTCGGCGAGTATCCCGAGGAACAGGTCCTGCCGCAGGAAACGTGGGAGCGGCTGCGCACCAGCGTGCGCGGCGTCGAGTACAAGAACTACCCCGACTCCAGCCGCGTCCTCGACGACGAGGAGTACACCTGGATCGACAACTGTACCGGCGACGCGTTCACCACCGCCGTCGAGACGCTGAACGCGCGCGTGCAGACGTTCGGCGCGAAAAGCGCTGCAGTCGCCGCGTGGCTCGACGCGCAGGAGCTCGTCTTCGGCAACTGCAGCGACGGCGATGTCAGCGTGCCCGACGCCGAGGAGTCGCTGCCGGCGATCATCCGCGCCGATCGCAGCTATCAGAAGGCCGCGGCGCATTTCTACGCGATGCGCTACGACGATGCGCACGAAGGCTTCTACACGCTCGCCAACGATGCCAAGTCGCCGTACCGCGACGTCTCGCGCCTCCTGGCCGTGCGCACGCTCATCCGCGCCACCACCGTCGCCAGCGAGGATCACCTGCAGCAGGCGCAGGACGAGCTGCGCGAGATCCTCGCCGACCGCGGTATGAAGCGCTATCACGAGTCGGCGTGGGGACTGCTCGCGTACACGGTCGCGCTACGCGCGCCGCAGCAGCGCTTCGACGACGCCGCCCGCGCGCTCCTCGCCGGCGCCCCTTCCGCGCGCCACGCGCGCACGGAGCTCGGCGACTACACCACGCTGTGGGAGCGCGAGGGCGTCACGCCCGGCAACGACGAGCTGACCGACTGGATCCGCACGTTCCAGAACGGCGACGTCGCCCACGCGCTCGAGCGCTGGAAGGCGACGAAGGGGACGCCGTGGCTCGTGGCCGCGCTCACGCATGCGAAGCCCACCGACGCCGCCGCCGAAAAGCTGCTGCAGGACTCCGCGAACATCACCCCGCGCTCGCCGGCGTACGCGCACGTGGCGTATCACCGCGTGCGGCTGATGCGCGACGAGGCCGCGGCGCACGCGGAGCTCGACCGCGCACTGGCCGCCGCGCTCCCGGTCTCCGCGCGCAATCAGTTCTTCGAGCAGCGCCGCTTCATCGCGCGCTCGCTGCAGGAGTACCTCCGCCACACCCCCGTCACCATCGTCGGCGAAGGATTCGAGCCGACTCACGGCAAGTACACGGAGAACCTGCTGCCGCCCGACGCGGCGGTGGTGATCAACTACTGGATGCCGGTGGAGATGATGGCCGCCGCGGCGAAGGACGAGTCGCTGCCCGAGCTGCTCCGCTCGCAGATCGGCGGCGCCGCGGAGCTGCGCGCGGCGCTGCTTCAAAAGCCCGACTTCGATCTCGCGTACGAGTCCGCGCAGAGGACGTACTACCGCCCGGTCGTGCGTCCGTTCAACCGGCAGACGGAGCGCGTCCACTGGTGGTGCCCGTTCTACCACTACGCCACCGAAGACGGAGTGAAGCCGCCACGCCCCTCATTCCTCCCCGACAACGATGCCGAGATGGAGAAGCTGAATGACCTCGGCAGCGGCGCGTCGTGGCTCCTGCGCACGACCCTCGAGCGGGCCAGGACGCATCCCGACGACCCGCGCGTCCCCGAGGCGCTGGCGCTGGCCATCGAAGGAACGCGCTGGGCGTGCGGCGACGAGGAGACGGACGCTCTCGCCGAGAAAGCGTTCGGCGTCCTCAAGCGGCGCTACGCGAAGACGAAGTGGGCGAAGCAGACGAAGTACTGGTACCGCGCCGGGTCCTGACCCAGGTCCCCTCTCCCCACGCGGTGGGGAGAGGGGACTGATCGGCTCAATATTTCAGCGACAGCAGCCGCGGCTCCGTGAACGGGCCGTACGTCAGGATGAAGAGGTTGTCGAAGTCCGTCTCCGGGATCTGGGGCGGGTCGGCGATGCCGAAGGCGCGCAGCACGTCGGACGTGGTGTTGGAGTGGCCGACCACGACGAACGTACCGCCGCGCTGCTCGTGCACTCTGGTGACGATGTCGCGTGCGTAGGTCGCGATCACCGGCACCTCGACCGGCGTGAGGCTCTTCAGGGCGGCCAGGGGCGCCGCGGTGCCGCGCGTTCGCGCGAACGGTGTCGTGTAGATGGCGCTGATCGGGGTGTTGGCGAACATGCGCGCCAGCCTCTCGGCGCGCTGCTGTCCCTCGGACGTGAGCACCGGATCGTTCGCCGGCGCCGCCGCCCGCTCCGCGTGGCGCACGAGGATGACCGTCGTCAGCGGCGCACGCTGCGGCGGCGCGTGTAAGACCCCTCCTTCGACCGGGGCGCCATCGACCTTGAAGTTCACCGTGAGATTAAAGATCACGTCCACCGGCTCGCCGTTGCGCGTGCCGGGGCGGAACTTCCACTGCTTCACCGCGTCGGCCGCGGCCTGGTCGAGCCCGAACGGCAGCGACTTGAGCACCTTCACGTCGCCCACGTTGCCGTTGCGGTCGATGACCGCCTCGACGATGACGATGCCGGCGATGCGCTTCTCCTTCGCCTCCGGCGGATAGACCGGGTCGACGCGCTGGATCACGACCGGCGCCTTGACGTCACCGCCGACGCGGTAGGGAGGACCGGGGTCCGCGGTCTGTGCGAACGAGGCGAGGGCGGCGAGGGCGAGGAGCAGCAACAGGGGGAGGCGGCGCATGCGCAAGAGTATGCGACAGAATGCGGCGCATGATCGACCGCCGCAGGTTCGCCGGCCTTCTTCCGCTCGCAGCCGTCGCAGCAACGTCACTCCCCGCCGCGTGGTCATGACTCCCGAGGCCGCGGGCGTGCTGGCGCCGCCGCCGAAGAAGGCCACGGAGCTGGTCGACCGCACCAACCGCATCGTGAAGCTGCACCCGGGCAAGGCCACGGGACGCCTGGCCGGCGGCAATCTCACGCTGCTGGCGGCGCTCATGGGCACGCCGTGGGAGATCGACACGGAGGGGGCCATCCTCTTCGCCGAGGACATCCGGGAGGAGATCTACCGCGTCGACCGGATGCTCACCCAGCTCGCACTGGGAGGGAAATTCGAGCGCATGGCCGGATTCGTCTTCGGGCGCTGTACCGACTGCGACGCGCGGCCGTCCGCGTTCAGTCTCGAAGACGTATTGCGCGACCGTTTCGGCAATGGGCCGGCACCGGCGATTTCGGGATTGTCGTTCGGACACATCGAACAGAAGCTGACGCTACCCATTGGAGTCACGGCCACGCTCGATACCGGCGCCGGAACCCTGTCCATTATGGAAAATGCGGTAATTTGATATTGACAATCACTGTGGCGCAATGGCACCATGCGCGTCCCTTACGACAAATGAAACCCAGTAACGACATGCAATTGCTCGGCACCGACATCCGTACCGGAGGTGTCGCCGGAACATAGATTTCGCGAGATCTATGCTCCTGCGAGCCCCTTCGGCCTCATGCGTCGAAGGGGCTTTTTGTTTTTGCGTAATGAATCGTCCGGTCCGGCGGCGCGCACTGCAGTGCGCGTGCAGCCTCCGGAAACTCAGAGGAGGGAACGGCGTGGCGCTCCGTCGTGGAAGCGTGATCGGACGCGGTGCGAGTTTCGGCCGGCTTGAACAGATGTTGTCAGTTGTCAGTGGTCGATTGCCTGTGACTTCAGGCGAAACGGCTCAGACAACTGACAACCGATAACCGACAACACCGACGAAGGAGGTCCCCATGTTCCATCGTTACAAAATCCGTCCGCACGAGCGCGGCCTCCTGTTCCGTGAGGGAACGCCGGTGGCTGTCCTGCGTCCGGGCGTGCACTGGTACGGCGATCCGTTCGGAAAGCAGCGGCTCGAGGTCGTGTCGCTGCGGCGGGCGTGGCTGGTCCACGACGCGCGCTGGTCGGCTATCGCATCACGGACCCGCTGCGGTCCGTGATGGAGGTCGAGGGGGCATCGCAGACGCTGTACCGCGTCGCGCAGCTCGCGCTGCGCGAGGCCGTCGGCGCGAAGGAGCTCGACGTCCTGCTGACGGGCAAAGAGGCGCTCGCCCGCGAGCTGCGCTCATTTACGCGGCGTGAGGAGACCGCGGCCATGCGCATGCAGGCCAACACGGCCAAGATCCTCGAGTCCAGCCCGACGCTGATGAAGCTGAAGGAGCTCGAGGTGCTGGAGAAGGTGGCCGGCAAGGCCAACCTGACGGTGGTCCTCGGCCAGGACGGCCTGGCCGACCGCGTCGTGAAACTGCTCTGAAGGACGATTATGCGAAACGACAAACTGCGGGACATGATCCGCAGCATTCTCCCGTCGCGGCACCGGCAGACCGCGCGGCTGCTCAAGGCGATCCGCAAACGCGCGCATCGCCGCGTCATCCGCGAGGCCGTCCACCGCGACGCCGAGCTCGAGGAGCTGCTCCGCGACGTGAAGGTCGGCGACATCGTCGACCAGCGCCGCGGCGGCGACAAGCTCAATCACTTCATCCGCTGGTGCGAGAAGAAAACCGCCGGGATGGCGCGCACGGAGGCCCTGGCCGCCGTGCGCGCCCTCCTCCCGGGCACGCTGATCGGCGACCACGCATATTTCCACTGGGAGATTCACCTCGATTACCACCGCCGCGAGGCGGTGCCGTTCCGGGAGCGGCAGCGGCGCGAGGCGCAGAGCGAGCACGACTCGGCCGTGTTCCGGCTGCACCGCGCGCTGCGCGTCGACCCGTCGCTGCACGGACGGCTCAACGCGGAGATCAAGGCCAACCTGAAGGAAAACGAGCGGCCGCGACTGCTGCACGGCATCCACGATGTGGAGGCGTTCGTCCGGGAGGTCTGCCGGTGCGGGCGGAAACGAATGCTGCGATTGATCGCAGAAGTGGAAGGGCGGCCTCAGGGCCGCCCTTCTTATGTGGACCGCTGGCGTCCCGCCGGCTGTCTGCGCAGGCGTCCCGCCTGCGCCCTCCGTGGGTGGCGGCGAGACGCCGCCACAGACAGCCGGCGAGGACGCCGGCGGTCCGCTTACCGCGGGTGGCGCTCGAGGTTGGAGGCCAGGGCGTAGGCGCGCATGGTGGTGCCGAAGGAGGCCCTTTCCTCCAGGACCCGGGCCCGGCATTCCTCGGCCGAGGAGAAGCGGAGCGACTCGAGGCCGGTCAGGAACGCCTCCACCGACCGCCGGACGTCGCCGATGTGCTCGTGCTCGTGGGAGAGGGAGTGCAGGTTGCGGAGGATGATCCACGGGCGGAAGGTGGCCGTGGCGGCGATGCGTCCCTCGTCGGTACAGGCGGCGTCCAGCCGGTAGGCGACGAAGCGCGTGCAGGCGTCGTAGTTGCCCTCCACGCCGCAACGCTGGCGGAGGTGCTCGGTGGTCGGGGCCACCGTCATCATCGGTTGCCCGACGTTGACGCGCTCTCCACCGGCGGCGGCGAGGCAGTGGAGTAGGATGATCGCGAGGGGTGTGGACAGGCGGCGCATGGCGGCGAAGGTCGGTCGCCGGGCGCCGCGAGTCGATGGACCGGCGGTGATTTGCAGGTAATCTCGTAAATGACTGCGATCTCAGGTGTTACGGCGGGCGATGACCCGCGGGTTCAGGCGCGGTTCGGCACCTTTACGCTCGACCGGAAGCGCGCCGAGCTGCGGCGCGACGGGGTGCTCGTCCGCCTCCAGGACCAGCCCTTCCGGCTGCTGGTCTACCTCCTCGAACGGCCCGGCGAGATCGTGACCCGGGAAGAACTGCGCGAGCACCTCTGGCCCGCCGAGTTCGTCGATTTCGACCACAGCCTCAACACCGCCATGCGCAAGCTGCGGACGGCCCTTGACGACTCGGCCGACCAGCCGCGATATGTCGAGACGCTGGCCCGGCGGGGGTACCGGTTCATCGCGCCGGTGAGCTGGGACGTAGGACGGGCTTCAGCCCGTCCCCCCGTGGAGGGGCGGGCTGAAGCCCGCCCTACGTTTACGTTTGGCGCGCTTTGGGCGATCGCGGTGGTGGTGGCGGTGGCCGTGGCGGCCTTTCTGCTGTGGCCGGCCGCGCCGAAGCCCATCGGGGCGATCGCCGTGCTGCCGTTCACCAACAGCGACCCGCGCAGCGAGTATGTGAGCGACGGGCTGACGGAGCTGCTCATCGACAAGCTGTCGCGCCTTCCCGAGCTGCGGGTCATGGCGCGCAGCACGGTGTTCGATTACAAGGGGAAGAAGATCCCGCCGGCGACGGCGGGGAAAGAGCTGGACGTCGGCGCGGTCATCACGGGGCACCTGCGGCGCGAGCGCGACCAGTACGCGATCCACGTCGAGATGATCGACGTGCGCGACGGGGCGCAATTGTGGGGGGAGCGCTACACGGCCTCGCCGGGCGAGCTGCCGCTCGTGCAGAGCCGCATCGCGGACGACCTCTCCTCGCAGTTGCGCCGCGACGCCGACACGCAGGGCCGCCGCTTCGCCGCGCGCGCCTACACCGCCAATGCCGAGGCGTACGAGCAGTACCTCCTCGGCCTGCAGCTCTGGCACTCGCGCGGAAGGGAGGACCTGCCGCGCTCCGTGGAGCACTTCAACCGCGCCATCGCGCTCGACCCGAATTTCGCCGCGGCGTGGTCGGGCCTGGCCAACGCGTACGGCGTCATGTCCGGCGCCGGCATGATCCCGCCCGAGGAGGGGGCGGTGAAGGTGCTCTCCTCGGCGCGCAAGGCGCTGGCGCTCGATCCGGAGAACGCCGAGGCGTACACCAGCATCGCCACCACCTCCTTCCGCTCCCTGTGGGATTTCGAGAGCGCGGAGCGCGACTATCGCCGCTCGCTGGCCCTCAATCCCAATTACGCGACCGGGCACCAGTGGTACTCCGATTACCTGCGCGCGATGGGACGCACCGAGGAGGCGCGCCGCGAGGTCGACACGGCACTGCGTCTCGATCCGTTGTCGCCGGCCACCAACTCCGCGAAGTGCTACTCGCTCATCCACGACCGCCGCTACGAGGAGGCGCTGGCGTTCGCGGCGCGCTACGAGCGCCTGCAGAAGCGACCGATGCAGCACTGCACGGCCGCGGCGAGGGCCCTCACCGGCGACCGTTCCCTGCTCCTGTTGCGCCAGCAGCGGCTCCTCGCACAACCCGATCCGGAGTCGGCCTCGTCCGTGGAGATCGCCGAGACCTACGCGCTCCTCGGGCAGCCCGACAAGGCGTTCGAATGGCTGGAGCGCGGCGCGAAACGCCGCTCCACGCGCATCACGTCCTTCCACGTCTCGCCGGGGCTGGACAGCCTCCGCGACGACCCGCGGTTCGCGGCGCTGGCGAAGAGGATCGGGTTGCCCGCGCAGGCGGTGCCGCGCTGAGTGGACCGCCGGCGCCCTCCGCCGGGTCGATTGGAAGGCGGGGCGGTACGCTCGCGGGGACTCAGGCAGCGGCGGTCAGTGCTCCCGAAAGAGCCTCCCCGCTCCGCGGATCGGCTCCTCGAAACCATTCTGCCGCAACGCGTACCAGAACGTCACCGCGTTGATGCCGAGGATCGGGATGCCGAGCATCGGCTCGAGACGTTCGGCGACGTCAAGGAGGCTCATGTTCGTGCCGCACTGCACGACCGCGTCGAGCCGGTTCGCGCTCGCGAGCTGCTCGACGATGGCCTGCTCCTTCGCCCAGTCAGGGACGTGGGCGATGTCGAGGGCGTTCGCGCAGGCGAAGCCGTGCGACGCGGCGACGTCGAAGCCGAGGTCCTCGAACATGCGCGCGGCGTTCACGTTGCCGGTCTCGTCGAAAGGCGTGAGGATGCCGATCCGCTTCGCGCCGAACTGCTGCAGCGCGGCGGCGATCGCGTCGTGCCACGTGGCCCAGGCGAGGCCGGAGTATGCCTCCATCTCCGCCACCGGCGCGCGGACCGCCTCGATGCCGCTGAGGATGTGCTCGAGGCTCATCCCCATGATCATCGAGTCGGGCCGCGCGAGCAGCGCGGCGTCGACCGCGGCGCGCAAGCCATCGAGAAACTGACGCCGGTACTCGCGCAGATCCTCCTCCGTCCCGAGCTTCGGCCGCGGCGTGACGACGGGGGAGGTATGCAGGCCGATGCCGCGTAACGCGTCATCGCGGAAGACGAGACTCCAGAGGTCGTGCTCCATGCTGGTGTTCGTCGCCGGCACGACGAGGCCGAATTTGCGCCGGAAGCTGCGCACGTCGGGATAAGCGCTGTAGTCGTTCATGGCATGCCTCCGGTTCAACGCTCGGCGCGGATCGGAAACGCGATCGGCCGCAGCGGCGCGGCGTCGGCGCCGCGGAACTTGAGCGAGCCGGCGACGAACGCGAACTCGTAGACGCGATCGCGGGCGAGGTCGTCGAGGAACGCCAGCTCGATGATGAACGCCCCTTTCTGCGCGAGGAGGTACGTGTGCAGCGGGATGTAGTTCCCCTCGACCTCGGACGGAAAGGCTTCGAAGCTGAGATTGTCCGCGCCGAGGACCATCGCGCCGCCGTCTTCGATCAGATACTTCGCCGCGCCGAGGCTGAGGCCCGGGGGGTTCTTCATGAAAGCCTCGTCGTCGCCGTAGAGCTTCATGCGGCCCGTGCGAATCAGCACGACATCACCTTCGCGTAGCGCGACCTTTTGGCGGCGCAGCGCCTCGACCAGGTCGTCGCGCGTGACGCGGTAGCCTTCCGGCAGCATCTCCACGCCCTTCGCCGCGGCGACGTCGATCAGCACGCCGCGGGCGACGATCGGCGGGATGGTCTCGGCGCCGGTCTTCTTCCAACCGAGATCGCCGAGGTGATCGTCGGCGCGGAAGCCGTTCCAGATCTTCCCGTTCAGGCCGAAGTGATTGAGCGCGTCGATGTGCGTCCCCATGTGCGTGTACATCGACACGGCGCTGCCGGTGTAGCTGACGTGCCGGTTCTGCGCGTCGCCGACGTGCATCGGATCGTCGACGGCCGTGCCGCGCGGCGTGTGGGTGAGCCAGAACTGGTAGCGCGGATCGCCGATGCCGTACCAGCTCGGCATGCCGACGTAGTACTCGACGGAGAGGTCGTAGCTGCGGCCGCCGTCGATGCGGCCGAGGATCGCCGCGCGCGAGGCGTCGGTCATCAGATTGAGGCGGCCGATCTGATCGTCCGGGCCCCACGGACTCTTGCCGACGTCCGGCTGCGACGCGGAGAGGGTGAGCGGAAAGACGACGGCGAGAACGACCAGGAGGAGGAAGCGACCGAGAAATGTGAGGTTCACGACGAGCTCCTTTCGTGCATTTACGTGTTAAGACACACATAGTAAGTCTACCGCTTGCGTGTTGCAACATGTTTTTTGTGATGCGAGAATTCACCGGCCATCGGAGGACGCAACATGGGCGAGGCACTGAGCAGGCGTTTGCAGCAGGAAACGAAGTTCCCGCCGCATCAGGAGGCGATGCTGAATCTCCTGGCGGCGGCGGACGAGGTGCGGACGGAGCTCGACCGCGCCTGCGACGAGTTCGGGCTGACGCACGCGCAGTACAACGTGCTGCGGATCGTGCGCGGCGCGCCGGAGGGAAGGGCGCGGGCGGAAATCGGCGCGCGCATGCTCGACCGCGCCCCCGACGTGACGCGCATCCTCGACCGCCTCGAGCAGCGCGGCCTCGTCGAGCGCGCGCGCGGCGCGGAGGACAAGCGGCAGTCGATCGCGCGGATCACGCGCAAAGGCACGGCGCTCCTGGGCGAGATGGAGCCGCGCATCCATGCCGTGCACGAATGGTTCGCCTCGAAGATCACCCGCACCGACGCAAAGGAGCTGTCGCGGATCGCGGAGAGGATCTACGGCTGAGGGGACGCTTCCATCACGCCTGCATCGCGGCGATCCTGCGCGCGACGTCCATCGGATCGATCGGCTTGTGCAGGAAGGCGTCGAACTCCTTCTGCACCTCCTCGCCCTGGCGGAACGCGGTCAGGGCGATGACAGGAATGCCTCGGGTGGCGTCTTCCGCGCGAAGCGCCCGCACGAGGGCGACGCCGTCGTCGATGGGCATGGCGATGTCCGTCACGATCACGTCCGGCTTCCGGCGCGCGATCGCTTCGCGTGCTGCGGCCGCCGAATCCGCCGCCTCGACGTCCGCACCGCAATGAAGGAAGGCGGCCTTCAACATCCGCCGCGAGCTCTCGTCGTCGTCCACCACGAGAATGGCCGTGCCGGTCAGGTCCGGCACCTCGTCGGCGTCCGTTGCCGTGCTCGCGGAGCGGCGGACCAGCGGCAGGTCCACCGTGAACGTCGCGCCCTCGCCGATTCCCGCACTCTCTGCACGCACCACGCCGCCGTGCGCCTCCACGAGATACCTGACGATCGCGAGCCCCAATCCGAGGCCGCCGTGCAGCCGGGTGACGGTCGAATCGGCCTGGCGGAACGGCTCGAAGATGAAGGGGAGGAACGAGGGAGCGATTCCTCGTCCCTCATCGCGCACCACGATCCGCGCGCGCGCTCCGCGGCGCTCGAGGCGCACCGAGATCCGCGCGCCTTCCTCGGAGAACTTGATCGCGTTCGAGACGAGGTTCCAGACGATCTGCTGAAGGCGCGTCGCGTCCCCCTGCACGACGGCCCGCTGCTCCAGTCCCACGACGTCGACGCGGATGCGCTTCGCCTCGGCCGCCACGTGCATCGCATGCAGCACGTCGGCGATGACGCGGCTCACGTCCACCGGCTCGCTCTGCAGGGAGAGCTTCCCGCTCACCACGCGCGAGACGTCGAGCAGGTCTTCGATCAGGGCGGCCTGCGTGCGCGCGCTCTGCTCGATGGTGGCGATGGCCGTGCGCAGCGTCTCGTCATCGAGGCCGCCGACCGAGAGCATGCGCGCCCATCCGAGAATGGCCGTCAGCGGGGTGCGGAGCTCGTGGGAGAGCGTGGCCAGGAAGTCGTCCTTGGCGCGGTTGTTCTCCTCGGCGATTTCGTAGAGCCGGGCGATCTCGATCATCGCGCCGGCGCGTGAGGCGAGCAGGGTCACGACCGGCAGATCCTCGGCCGTGTAGCCGGGCCGCGGATCGCAGCCGATCAGCGAGATCGCACCGACGACGCGCCCATGCGCATGCATCGGCACCACCAGGAGCGATTTCATCCCCGCCTTCCGCAGCTGGCGGAGATGCGCCTCGTCGCGCGCGATGGCGGCGAGATCGTCGTCGGTCACGTGCGGCACGAGCTGCGGCTCGCCGGAGCGGAGCGCGGCCACGACCGGATCCGATTCCGCGGGCGCCGGCCACCGTTCGTTCACGGCGACGCCGAGCGCCTGGAGGTCGTCCTTTGCATGAGCCACCGCAAGCCGGTCGTACCCCTCGTCGCGGACGATGTCGATCGTGCAGCCGTCGGCGAGACGCGACACGATTACGCGCGCCAGCTCGCGCAGGCGGGTCCGGTAGTCGAGCGACTGCGCGATCACCCCCACCGCATCGAGGAGAAAGGCGTTCTGCTCTTCCAGCCGCTTCCGCGCCGTGATGTCGCGCGTGAAGCAGCGGGTATGGACGAACTTGCCGTCCTCGAACAGGACGTTCGAGCTGATGACGACCCATTTGATCGAGCCGTCTTTCGCGCGGAGCGGCGCCTCGTAGTCGTGGATCTCCTCATTGCGGCTCAGGCGGACGAGGATGTCCCTGATCACGTGCCGGTCGGCGTGAAACTCGGCGATGTTGCGGCCGACGTACTCCTCGCGCGTGTAGCCGAGGAGCTTCAGCTCGGCGTCGTTGGTCCACTCGATAGTGCCGTCGGCGGCCACCCAGTGCAGACCGACCGTGGCGTTGTCGACGAAGTCGCGCAGCAGCTCTTCGCTGCGCCGGCGCGCGCTGAGCGCGTCGGCCAGCCGGCGTTCGAGGCTCTTGCGGTGGGCCACTTCCTGTTCGAGCGCCGCCGCACGCTGTTCGAGCTGCGCGATTCTGCGGTCCCGCAGCGCCACTTCGTCGGCCACGGAGCGTTCGGTGGGCCAGACCACGGTGTGCGTCGCGCAAACCGCGTCGAAACGCGCGCCGTCCGATTCCTTGTAAAAGTTCCCCATCGGATACGCACACAGGAGCGAGAAAGTGTGCTGGCCGCTCAGGTCGTTCCACAGTTCTTCGAGGCGGATGGCGGCGTCGGGCTCGCCGTCCCGCCACAGCAGATCGACCATCTCGCCGTACGCGCGGACGCGCCGCGATGCACCGCGCGCATCCGCCAATGCCCGGCCGACGACGCTTGCGAAGCGGTCGGCGTTGGGCGTGCCGCGGTCGAGGAACTGGTCGAGCATCGACCGCGCATCGAGGAAGGCCACCGACTTCGGATCCGCAGACAGCGATTCCAGCCGCGAGGCGAACATCGCGTTGTGCTCCGGGGTCGCGATGACGACGCACGGCTCGCCGTTCCGCGCCCCCTCGGCGAGGAAGGCTGCTACGCGTTCCGCGAGAAACGCCTCGTCCTCGTAGAACTGCACGGCGTGGTGGTGGGGATGCGGTTCGTCCATCGCAACGGTCATCGCCTTGATCCTCTATTTCTGTACCGCCCGAACGTGGGCGCCTGCCGTTGGTGCCGCGGGTGCGCAACCAGGAATGGATATGAGACCGAGCACGACTCCGCGGACGTACGCTACTGTTGACGTTGGTGGCATGCAGGAATCGTGACAGCGATCCCCTACAAACGCCGGGATGGCGGGCGCGGCACGCGGTAAGATCACGGTCCGTCGATGGTGAACGGCAACACGCGCGAACGACCTGACGCAGCATGACGTTCCGGCAACTTGACAGCCCATCACCCCTGCCCGTGGTCCTCGTCGCCGAGGATGATCCGGCCATCCGCCTGCTGGTGACTCGCGTGCTGCAGCGTGCGGGTTACGCGACCGAGGAAGCCGCGGACGGGCAGGAGGCGATCGACAAGATCCGTGCGAAACGCATCTCGGCGATCGTGCTCGATCTCATGATGCCGCGCGTCAGCGGGTTCGACGTGCTGGCCTTCCTCAAGGCGCACATGCCCGGCCGGAAGTGCGTCATCGTTCTTTCCGCCGCCGCCCAGCACCTCATCGACGGTCTCGATGACGACTTGATCTACGCGAGGTTCCGCAAGCCGTTCGAGATCGACGCGATCGTCGATACCGTGCGCCAGTGCGTCGGAGCCTGATGGTGCGGCCGCGTGGCCCCCGCTACGCCCTCCCCACGGCCCTCGCCACCGCAGCGATGAGCTGCATCGCCTCCACCGGCTTTGCGAGGTGCAGCTGGTAGCCGGCTCCCAGCGTCCGCTCCCGGTCCTCCGCGGCCGCGTATGCCGTGAGGGCAACGGCCGGGAGCTCGGGCCAGCGGTCGCGCACCTTGCGGATCAGTGAGTAGCCGTCCTCGTTCGGCATGCCGATGTCGCTGACGAGGACGTCGAATGGCGCGCCGGCGAGGACGGTCAGCGCGTCCTGCATCGAGGAGGCGGTGACGACCGCGGCGCCGCACTCCTCGAGCAAACGGCGGGCGACGTCGCGCGCGTCGGGCTCGTCATCGACAATCAGGACGCGCACGCCGGCGATCCGGCTCGGGGCGACGAGCGGCAGGACGAGCGGGCGCCGCTCGTCGCGCGGGTCGTCGGAGACGTCCGGCTTCTGCTGCGCGGCGACGAGCGGCAGACGGACGGTGAACGTCGAGCCGCGTCCCGGTCCCTCGCTCGCGGCGTGGACCGATCCGCCGTGCAGCTCGACGAGCTGCTTCACGATCGCGAGGCCGAGCCCGAGGCCCGCATGACGTCGCGTCGTCGTCGAGTCGGCCTGGCGGAATCGCTCGAACAGGTACGGCAGGAACTCGGGTCGGATGCCTTCGCCGCTGTCGGACACGCGCACGTCGACGTACGGTGGCCGCGGCTCGAGGCGCACCTCGACTTTTCCGTCGGGCGGCGTGAACTTCACGGCGTTGCTCAGCAGATTCCAGAAGACCTGCTGCAGGCGGCTGGCGTCTCCGGTCATCGGCTCGTCGAGCGGCGGCAGCACCGTCTCGATCCGCACGCCTTTCGCCTCCGCCGCCGGCCGGATCGTGGCCACGGCGGCCTCGACGACCTCCGCGATCGCGAGCTCCTGCACGTCGAGCCGGATCTTGCCGGACGTCACGCGGCTCATCTCCAGCAGGTCGTCGATGATCTGCGCCTGCACGCGGGCGTTGCGGGAGATGACGGAGATGCCCTCGCTGATCTCCTCGGGGGTGTTGCCGCTGCCGGAGAGGAGCTGCGTCCATCCGAGGATGGCGCTGAGCGGCGTGCGCAGCTCGTGGGACAGCGTGGCCAGGAACTCGTCCTTGATCCGGCTGGCCCGCTCCGCCTCGGACCGCGCGGCGCGCTCGGACGTCAGCAGGCGCTCGTTCTCTTCCAGGAGGCGCCGGCGGTCATCGACGTCGGTGCTCGTGCCGAACCAGCGGACCTCGCCGGTGGCGGCATCGCGCACGGGGAGCGCGCGGGCGACGAACCAGCGGTACGTGCCGTCGGATCTGCGCCGCATCCGGAACTCCGCCTCGAACGGCGCTCCGCTGCGGACAGACCGTTCGAATGCGCCGGTCATCGAGTCGAAGTCGTCGGGGTGGATGACCTCGTCCCAGAATTCGCGCGCGACCGTGCTCTCGGTCATGCCGGTGTATTCATAGAACGGGCGGTTGAAGTAATCGATCGTGCCGTCGGCGCCGGCGGTCCAGACGAGCTGCGGCATCGAGTCGGCGAGCTGGCGGAAACGCGCTTCGCTGGTCTGGAGCGCCGCCTCGGCGTTCTTCGTGTCGGTGACGTCGAGGGCCGTCCCCACGAAAAGCGCCACGCCCCGCTCGTCGCCTTCACCCTCGAAGATGGCCTGTCCCTTCGATGCGATCCAGCGGATCGAGCCGTCCGGCAGCAGCAGGCGGTACTCGACGCTGTACGGCTGCGGATCGCGGGGGTCGGTCGCGGCGGCGATGGCCGCGTCGACCTTCGGCGCGTCCTCAGGATGGATCCGCTTCAGCACCTCGCCGTAATCCTGGAGCTCCGCGTCGACGCCGTACATGGCGCGGACGCGCTCGTCCCAGAACACCTGTCCGCTCTTCATGTCGTACTGCCACCAGCCCATGCTGGCCGCGTCGAGCGCGAGGCGGAGCTGTTCGGCGGTCCGGCGCTGCGCGTCCTCGGCCTGTTTGCGCGCGGTGACGTCGCGGGTCGTGCCGGCGATGACCTCCACCTCGCCGTCGGCGCCGATGACCGGGGTGAAGATGTACTCGTAGACGCCGTAGATGCCGGTGGGGGAGAGGTACGGCACCTCGCCGGTGATGGCGTGCTTCTCTTCGATCACCTCGCGGAGCTCGCGCATGTGCATGTCGGCGTGCCACTGCGGATAGCCGAGGTCGTAGACGTTCTTTCCGACCACCTCCTCGAGCGTCTTCCCCCACACGGCGAGGAGCCGCCGGTTGGCGAAGAGGAAGTTGCCGTCGCGATCGAAGAGGTAGGCGAAATCGTCCGTAGCGGAGAGGATCGAGTCGTAGATGCGCGTGCGGCGCTCGAGCTCCTGCTCGAGATGCTTGCGCGCGGTGATGTCGAGCACCATTCCGTGGAAGCGGTCCGTGCCGTCGCGCTCGTCCGTGGTGATGCGGCCACGGGCGATCACCCAGCGCTCTTCGGGCCTGGTGATGATGCGGTACTCCGCCTCATAGTCGCCGCGGGTCTCGATGGTTTTGGCGATCTTCGCCTGCACGGGTGCGCGGTCGTCGGGATGCACCGCCTCGATGAAGCGCGACAGCGGTGCCGTGCCGTCGGCGTCACGCGGCACGCCGAAGATGTTGTCGAAGTTCGGATCGCCCCAAAGCCGGTCGGAGGTCATCTCCCATTCGTACGTTGCGACCTCGCCGGCGATCAGCGCGGAGTCGAGCTTGCGGCGGGTCTCGAGCAGCTCCTCGCGCGTGTGGCGCTGTTCGGTGATGTTCTCGACCAGCGCCACCAGCGCCGTCATCGCGCCGGCGTCGTCGCGGATCGGCGAGAGATGGATGCGCGCCCAGACCACCTCGCCGTCCGGGCGCACGTAGCGCTTCTCGTACGTGGCGTGGGTGACCTCCTCGGACTCGACGCTGCGCACGTAGCTGCTGTTGGCGCTGCGGTCGTCGGGGTGGGTGTACTCGACCGAGTCGCGGCCCACCAGCTCCTCG